>Ga0302325_10011717_pt1 | contig 18862 bp, 11 predicted proteins | sample Palsa_T0_2_FD_201948 | JGI IMG/M metagenome (GOLD analysis project Ga0302325, IMG submission 201948) | Peat permafrost microbial communities from Stordalen Mire near Abisko, Sweden - Palsa_T0_2 | ecosystem: Environmental > Terrestrial > Soil > Palsa > Peat permafrost | place: Sweden: Abisko...
GATCGGCAAAAAACGTAGACATATAGAGCACTGGCTCGGGAAGGTACGCGTATCCGCCCGGAGACCAATGTGGAAAAATTTCGAAGGCGGCAGCGACAACTGAGGGGCCTTCGGCTTGGCGGGAGGAAATTACAGTCGCCTACATGGACTGGATCGACTGCTCCGGGCTCGTTCACTCAGGTTGCCTTCAGGGAGTCTTGAGCTTGACGTTGACTTCAGGGCCACACAGTGCGTAGTGCCGTGTGTTCCAGGTATAAATAACGTCCGCCTTCGCGCGCAGGGCACAATGGGCGAGCATCGCATCATAAATCCCTCCGCCGACGATTCCGGCCGCGGCGGCAGCTTCGAGGGCATGCGCATATTCAGCTCCGTTGAGACCGATCACCGAAAGCCGTTCGCGGATGTTCCCGATGAAAAGAATGGCCTGTTCGCCACTAATGCGGTGCTTGCCGGGCATCCGGGTCAGTGTGGAATAGACTTCCGCAAGGCTGTGTGCTCCGCAACAGCCTGTGGATTTATCGAATTGAACAAACAGATCAAGGCGGGCGCGATGGTGAATATGATCGCCGTAGAAGACCGGCACCAGCACCGACGTGTCCAGGAACCCTTTCATTCGCCCTAGCCGAGATTTGCCGAGTCGCGCTCCTCGCGGATCTGTTGCAGCATGTCGTCAGTGGCGGAGGCGGAAAGGGGCTGGCCGGAATGAAATGCCCAGACGCCGTGTTCCTTACTCAGCGGTCCCGTGCCACGGACAGGCCGGAGCGTTATTCGTTCACCCGCGCTTTCCATTTCCAGGGAATCGCCGGGTTCAAGGTGCAGTTCTTCGCGTAGTGGTTTGGGAATTACCACGCGGCCCGCTTTGTCAATCACGAGGCGTATTTGCATTTTGTAGGTGGCCGTGGGTTCAACCATGATCTAATGCCATTTTACCATCGGCAGAATAGGAGAAACACGGAATAGCAGATCAGCGAGGCGCAACTCCAGCGAAGGCCGTGCGGAGCGAGGTTAGCAATTCCCGCGCGGGGCCGCTCCCTTCAGGAGGGCTAAATGGCTTTGGGTGTAATATGGGTCCTCTAAATCGCGCCGGTTGTGCTGACAGCTCGAACGAATCCCGGGACCCTTCACCCGCTCCCGAGCAGGGCATTTGACGAGGAGGTACGGACTTGTTACAGTAGGGAGTTGGAATTGGTTGTAATCCCGGATGTGCGTCCGGTTTGGTAACTGTGAATTCAGAGTCCTGGCATTCTAGTTGCAGTTCATACGAATCTGCGCGCGGGTTTTTCCTGCGCCAAATTTCGCCCGCTATACGTGTATCTTCCCCTTCGTTCCCCGTTTCACCCGTAGTCAACGATCAATTCCCGCACCGATCTTCACCTGATTTCGCCAGGCGGCTGAGGCCACAATCCTCCAGTCTTCTGGCGCTTTTGTTCTCGTAAGCCGCTTTTGATAAAGCGTGCTCTTGTTGCCTCAGGAGTTTTTAATTAATGACGAATCCAGCGTTTGGTAGTGCCCCCGAGCGGGTTGACTTCTCCAAAATCAAGACCTCGATCCCGATTCCGAATTTGATCGAGGTGCAAAAGGACTCCTACAAGCGGTTCCTGCAGATGGATCTTCTTCCCAACGAGCGGGAAGACGTCGGCCTGCAGACCGTTTTCAATTCGGTTTTTCCGATTTCCGATTTCCGCGGCGTCAGCCAGCTCGAATTCGTCGATTATTCGATCGGCAATTGGGAATGCAAGTGCGGCAATCTAAAGGGTTTGCACCATCTGCGGTCCACCTGCCGCAACCCCAACTGCGGCCAGACGATCAAAACCGATCCATTCCACCCCGGCGACGTGCTTTGCCATCACTGTGGAACGTTCAACAAGAATATCGTCACCTTTTGTAACAAGTGCGGCGACCCCGTCGGCCTGCAGCTGAAGTACGACATGGTCGAGTGCCAGGCCCGCGGCATGACATACGCCGCGCCCCTCAAAGTCACCATCCGCCTCACCGTTTATTCGAAGGATCCCGATACGGGCGTCAAGAGCGTCCGCGACATCAAGGAACAGGAAGTTTTCTACGGCGAAATCCCGCTGATGACCGACAACGGTACCTTCATCATCAACGGCACCGAGCGCGTCATCGTCTCGCAGTTGCACCGTTCGCCCGGCGTATTCTTCGAGAAACAGCAATCCCTCGGTTACTATCTCGGCAAAATCATCCCCTACCGCGGTAGCTGGGTCGAATTCGAATACGACACCAAGAACCTTCTTTATGTCCGCATCGACCGGAAGCGGAAATTCTACGGTTCGGTCTTCCTGCGCGCGCTTGGCCTCAAGACTGATGAGCAGATTCTGCGTGCCTTCTATAAGGTCACCAGAATCAGCCCGAAAGACAGCAAGCTCTTCTGGCATGTTGACGAAAACCTGCAAGGGCTGAAGCTTTCCCACGCCATCACCGGCAAGGGCGGCGAAACCGTTGTCGGCCAGGGTAAGAAAATCACCCCGAGCCTGATGAAGGAAATCGCCAAAGCGAAGCTCGAACAGGTGGAAGTTGCGCCGAACGATCTGGAAGGCGCTTTCATGGCCGCCGACGTGGTTGATATGGAAACCGGCGAAGTTCTGGTCGATGCCAACTCCGAACTGACCACGACCATCCTCACCAAGCTGACCAATTCCGGCATCGAATCGTTCGAGATTTTCTTCCCCGAACGCGACGAGGTCGGCACCGTCATCTCCTCGACGATCAAGAAGGACCCGGTTAAGACCGAGAAAGACGGCCTGATCGAAATCTATCGCAAACTTCGCCCCGGCGACCCGCCGACGGTCGACACCGCGACCCAGCTCTTCCAGGGCATGTTCTTCGACCACCGCAAGTACGATTTTTCGCGCGTGGGCCGCATGAAGTTCAATATCAAGCTGTTCGATCGCGCCGATGCGACCAAGCTCGATAACCGCACCCTGACCCCCGACGACTTTATCGCCACCATCCGCTACCTGATGAAGCTCCGCAAGGGCATCGGCGCGGTGGATGACATCGATCACCTGGGCAATCGCCGCGTTCGCGCGGTCGGTGAACTCCTCGAGAACCAGTTCCGCATCGGTCTGGTCCGCATGGAGCGCGCCATCAAGGAAAAGATGTCGGTGTACCAGGAAATGTCGACGGCGATGCCGCACGACCTGGTGAACGCCAAGCCCGTCATGGCGGCGATCCGCGAATTCTTCGGCTCGAGCCAGCTTTCGCAGTTCATGGATCAGACCAACCCGCTCTCCGAGATCACGCACAAGCGGCGTCTCTCGGCCCTTGGGCCAGGCGGTCTGTCTCGTGAGCGCGCCGGCTTCGAAGTCCGCGACGTCCACCCCACGCACTATGGGCGTATCTGCCCGATTGAAACGCCGGAAGGCCCGAACATCGGTCTGATCTCGTCGCTTTCCTGCTTCGCGCAGATCAATGAATACGGCTTCATCGAAAGCCCCTATCGCAAGGTGATCAAGGGCATCGTTGCAGACGAAATCAAGATCCTGAACCCCGGCGACACGTCGTTCAAGGTCAATGACGTTATGCGTCGCGCCGATATCGAAGCGGCCAACGAAGCTCTCGCCAAAGGTAAGCAGGACGCTGAATATCAGGCCCACTGCGAATACCTTTCCGCCTGGGAAGAAGACAAGTACATCGTGGCGCAGGCCAACGTCGAGCTCGACGAAACTGGCCGCATCGTCCCCGAACTCGCCAACGCCCGTCAGGCCGGCAACTTCGTCCTGAAGAATCGCGACGAAATCGAATACATCGACGTGAGCCCGAAGCAACTTGTCTCGGTAGCCGCTTCGCTCATTCCGTTCCTTGAGAACGACGACGCAAACCGCGCGCTCATGGGTTCCAACATGCAGCGCCAGGCAGTTCCGCTGCTCCGCGCCGATGCTCCCTATGTTGGTACCGGCATGGAAAAGGTCACCGCGCGCGATTCCGGCGCAGTCGTCCTTTGCAAGCGCTCCGGCATTGTGGATTCGGTCGATTCCGAACGCGTGATCGTTCGTGTCGAAGGCAACGCTCATGAGGGCCAGCTCTCGCGCGAAGTCGGCGCGGATATCTATACGCTGACCAAGTTCAAGCGTTCCAACCAAAACACCTGTATCAACCAGAAGCCGATCGTGCAGGTCGGCCAGCGCGTGGTCAAAGGCGACGTTCTCGCCGATGGTCCTTGCACCGATTTCGGTGAACTCGCTCTCGGCCGCAACGTTCTGGTCGCCTTCATGCCGTGGCGTGGTTGCAACTTCGAAGACGCCATCCTGATCAGCGAGAAGCTGGTTCGTGAAGACTACTACACTTCGATCCACATCGAAGAGTTCGAAGTGGAATCCCGCGATACGAAACTGGGGCCTGAGGAAATCACGCGCGATATTCCAAACATCGCCGATGCGTTCCTCCGCAACCTCGATGAAAGCGGCGTCATCCGCACCGGCGCCAGTGTAAAGCCGGGCGACATCCTGGTCGGCAAAGTAACGCCGAAGGGTGAAACGCAGCTCACTCCGGAAGAGAAACTGCTCCGCGCGATCTTCGGCGAAAAGGCCGGCGACGTTAAGGACGCCTCGCTTTATTGCCCTCCCGGCATTGAAGGCATCGTGGTCGATTGCAAAATTTTCTCCCGCAAAGGCCAAGAGAAGGATGAGCGCGCTAAGGCGATCGAAGAGCAGGAGATTGCTCGCTTGCAGCGCAACTTGCAAGACGAAATTCGCATCCTGACCGACGAACGTTCGAAGCGTCTCGCGAATCTGCTGGAAGGTAAGGAACTCCTCGCCGACCTGCACGATGAAAAGACCAACAAGAAGCTGCTCTCGAAGGGCACGCCGATTACTCGCGACCTGATCGAAAAGGTCCGGGCCCGCGATTTGAAGCGCATGCGTCTGAAAGACAAAGACGTGCGCGTGAACGAACAGATCGACGACATCGAAGAGATGACGTCGCGTCAGATCGCCGTTCTCGAGAAGATCACCGATGAGAAGATCGCCAAGCTCCGTAAGGGCGACGAACTTCCTCCCGGCGTGATCAAGCTGGTCAAGGTCTATATCGCCATGAAGCGCAAGCTTTCGGTAGGCGATAAGATGGCCGGCCGCCACGGTAACAAGGGTGTGGTTTCCCGCATCCTGCCTGAAGAGGATATGCCGTATCTTCCCGATGGCACCCCCGTCGAGATCGTCCTCAACCCTCTCGGCGTTCCGTCCCGTATGAACGTGGGGCAGATTCTCGAAACGCACTTGGGCTGGGCGGCGCAAGCGCTTGGTTTACACTTCGCGACTCCCGTATTCGACGGAGCCACTGAAATCGAAATCAAGAAGCAGCTCACTCTAGCCGGCCTTCCCACTTCGGGCAAGACCAAGCTGTACGACGGCATGACAGGTATCGAGTTTGAACAGCCTGTCACGGTCGGCTACATCTACATGCTGAAGCTTTCGCATCTGGTGGACGACAAGATTCACGCGCGCTCCATCGGACCGTATTCGCTCATCACGCAGCAGCCTCTGGGCGGCAAGGCGCAGTTCGGCGGACAGCGTTTCGGAGAAATGGAAGTTTGGGCGCTCGAAGCATACGGCGCTGCTTACATTCTGCAGGAGCTCCTCACTGCCAAGTCCGACGACGTTTATGGCCGCGCCAAGATTTACGAGGCCATTGTCAAGGGCGAGGCGGCAATCGAGCCTGGCGTACCTGAATCGTTCAACGTTCTGATCCGCGAGCTGCAGTCGCTCTGCCTGGACGTTGAACTCATGAAGAAAGTGCGCGAGATCCCCGATACCGCGCTGGCAGCCGACTAATTGGATTGGGCCACGGGCGAACACCCTTCACGACGGATGAAAAGTGCTTCTCGTCCGCGTTCCTCTGTGGCCAATCAGGTTTTTGACTATTTGGAGACTTTATAAACTATGAGATCCTCACCGTACGATCGCGGCAACATTATCGCGGATTTCGACTCCATTCGGATTTCGCTCGCATCTCCGGAAAAAATTCGTAGCTGGTCACACGGCGAAGTTACCAAGCCGGAAACCATCAATTACCGCACTTTCAAGCCTGAACGAGACGGGCTTTTCTGCGCGCGTATCTTTGGACCCGTAACAGATTGGGAGTGCCTCTGCGGTAAGTACAAGCGCATGAAGCACCGCGGCGTAATTTGTGATAAGTGCGGCGTGGAAGTTACGCTCGCACGTGTTCGCCGCGAACGCCTGGGCCACATTGAACTCGCGAGCCCCTGTTCGCACGTGTGGTTCTTCAAGGGTCTTCCTTCGCGCATCGGCCACTTGCTCGATATCACGCTGCGCGAGCTCGAGCGCGTTCTTTACTTCGAAGCTTTCGTAATCGTGGATGCCGGCGATGTAGCGGACCTTTCACGCGGCGAAGTGATCAGCGACGAACGCAAGCGTCAGCTCGATCAGGAAAACCCCGGCAAGTTTATCGCGATGATGGGCGCTGAGGGCATCAAAGAGCTTCTCAAGAAGGTGGACGTAGAATTCCTCAGCGAAGACATCCGCGAGAAGATGAAAACGGAAACTTCACAGCAGAAGAAGCTGAAGTTCGCCAAGCGTCTGCGAGTTGTCGAGAGCTTCCGCAAGTCCGGCAACAAGCCGGAGTGGATGATCCTCGACGTGATCCCCGTGATTCCGCCGGAACTTCGTCCCCTGGTGCCACTCGATGGCGGCCGTTTCGCAACCTCAGATCTCAACGACCTCTATCGCCGCGTCATCAACCGCAACAACCGTTTGAAGAAGCTGATGGAACTGCATGCGCCGGACGTGATTGTCCGCAACGAAAAGCGCATGTTGCAGGAAGCCGTCGATGCTCTCTTCGACAACGGCCGCCGCGGACGCGTTCTGCGCGGCGCCAACAATCGCCCGCTCAAGTCGCTCTCCGATACGCTCAAGGGCAAACAAGGCCGCTTCCGTCAGAACTTGCTAGGTAAGCGCGTCGATTACTCTGGCCGTTCGGTCATCGTCGTCGGTCCGGAACTCAAGCTCCACCAGTGCGGTCTTCCGAAGAAGATGGCGCTCGAACTCTTCAAGCCGTTCATTTATCACCGCCTGGAACAGCGCGGCCATTGCACCACCATCAAGCAAGCCAAGGAATTGGTCGAACAGCAGGATCCGGTGGTTTGGGACATTTTGGAAGAGGTGATTAAGGACCATCCGATCCTTTTGAACCGCGCTCCTACACTGCACCGCCTCGGTATTCAGGCTTTCGAGCCGGTACTTGTCGAAGGCAAAGCCATCAAGATTCACCCGCTCGTCTGTACCGCCTTCAACGCGGATTTCGACGGCGATCAGATGGCCGTTCACATCCCGCTCTCGCCTGAAGCGCAGATCGAAGCCGCCACTCTGATGCTGGCTTCGAACAACGTGCTCTCTCCTGCGCACGGCGGACCGATCGCGATCCCGACGCAGGACATGGTGCTGGGTTCTTACTACCTAACCAAGATGCGTCCGGGCAGCCGCGGCGAAGGCCGTACGTTCGCTTCAACCGACGACGTTCTGATCGCGCTCGAAATGGGTGAGGTCGAAACCCTCACCTCGATCAAGCTGCGCTATACAGGCCGCGTGATCGATCTGACCAAGGCCTTCGACAGCCAGAACATCGTTCACACCGCGCCCTCCGAATATGTCAAGCAGTACATGGACACTACTGTCGGCCGCGTGATCTTCAACGACCACCTTCCGCAGGACATGCCGTTCATTAACGGACTCCTCAAGAAGAAGGGTCTCGCCCAGCTCGTCCACTATTGCTACCTGAAGTTCGGTCTACACACCACGGTCGGCATGCTGGACGAGATCAAGAACCTCGGCTTCCTCTACGCTACCCGTGCCGGTATCTCGATCGGTATCGACGACATGGTTGTTCCTCCGACCAAGCCGATGCTCGTCAAGAACGCCGAGAAGGAAGTCGTAGCCGTCGAAGCTCAGTATCAGGACGGCGCCATTACCCACGGCGAACGCTATAACAAAATCATCGAAATCTGGTCCAAGGTCACCGAGCGCGTTTCTGACGAAATGTTCTCGGCCATGGAAGAGGACGACCGTACCGGCCGTTACCTCAACCCGATTTACATCATGGCCGATTCCGGCGCTCGCGGATCGAAACAGCAGATCCGCCAGCTCTCCGGTATGCGCGGTTTGATGGCCAAGCCTTCCGGCGAAATCATCGAAACGCCCATCACGGCGAACTTCCGCGAAGGCCTCAACGTGCTGCAGTACTTCATCTCGACTCACGGCGCACGTAAGGGTCTCGCCGATACCGCTCTGAAGACGGCCGACTCCGGTTACCTCACCCGCCGCCTTTGCGACGTGGCGCAGGACGTCATCATCTCCGAAACCGATTGCGGTACGACGGAAGGTATTTACGTCGAGCCAATTATCGAATCCGGCGAAATCATCGAGCCGCTCCGCGATCGTATCGTCGGCCGTGTCGCGCAGGAAGATCAGCGTGATTTCGAAGGCAACGTGATTGTAGCCGTCAACCACGAGATCGATGAAGACCTCGCGAGCGCCATCCAGGCCGCCGGTATCGAGCGTGTCAAAATTCGCTCGGTGCTCACCTGCGAATCGAAGCGCGGCGTTTGCGTACTCTGTTATGGCCGCAACCTCGCAACGGGCCGTCTGGTAGAACGCGGCGAAGCGGTCGGCATCATCTCCGCTCAGTCCATTGGTGAGCCCGGTACACAGCTCACCATGCGTACCTTCCACATCGGTGGTACGGCGACCCGAGTTTCCGAACAATCGACTCAGGACGCGAAATCCGACGGTTTCGTTCGCTTCATCGGCATGCAGTCGGTGAAGAACGAAAAGGGCGAACTCATCGCCATGAACCGCAACGGCATCATCGCTGTGGTCGACGACAAGGGCCGCGAAAAAGAACGCTACCCGGTTGTCTACGGCGCGAAGATCCTAGTCGCCGACGGCGAGCCGGCAAAGACCAACCAACTGTTGCTCGAATGGGATCCTTACACATTCTCGATCCTGACCGAAGTCTCCGGTGTGGTTCACTTCAAGGATCTGCAGGAAGGCATCACGCTGACCGAACAGGTCGACGAAGTGACCGGTATGTCGCAGCTCGTCGTTACCGATTCTCCCGATGAGAAGCGCCAACCCCTCATCCAGGTGAAGGGCGATAGCGGCGGCAAGTCGGATGCGAAGAAGTACCTCATGCCGACCCATGCTCACCTTATGGTGCGCGACGGCGATGTGGTTCACGCCGCCGACGTTCTCGCGAAGATTCCTCGCGAAACCACCAAGACGAAGGACATCACGGGCGGTCTTCCCCGCGTCGTGGAACTCTTCGAAGCCCGCAAGCCTCGCGAAACTGCGATCATTTCCGAGATCGACGGTATCGTGAAGTTCGGCGAAATTGCCAAGGGCCAGCGCCGCATCTACGTCGTCGGTGACGATGGCGAGGAGCGCGAATACAGCCTGCCCCGCGGTGTGCATATCAACGTTCAGGAAGGCGAGCGCCTGAAGGCCGGCGACCCGCTCATGGACGGTCCGCGCAACCCGCATGACATTCTTGCCGTACTCGGTGAGAAGGAACTGCAGAAGTACCTGGTCAATGAGATCCAGGAAGTCTACCGACTGCAGGGCGTCAACATCAACGATAAGCACCTCGAAGTGATCAGCCGCCAGATGATGCGGTGGGTCAAGGTTGAGGACATCGGCGATACGGAATTCCTGCCGGAAGAAGTGGTCGACAAATTCAAGTTCCGCTCTGAGAACCAGCGCGTGCTTGAAGCGGGCGGCCGTCCGGCGGAAGGTAAGGCGATTCTGCTTGGTATTACGAAGGCGTCGCTTTCGACCGATAGCTTCATCTCCGCAGCCTCCTTCCAGGAAACCACGCGCGTACTCACCGAAGCCGCAATTAACGGCAAGGTGGATTACCTCCGCGGCCTGAAGGAAAACGTGATCATGGGACGCCTCGTTCCCGCCGGCACCGGTATGGAATACTACCGCCGTGTGAAGATTGCAGGCGAAGATGTGGTTGAAGAGCCGGTTATCGAACCGAGCCTCGACTCGATCCCGGGATACGAAGACGAAGCCCGTATTCAGTACACGGGCGGACTCAGCGAAGATACCGGCGAAGGCTCGCTGGCCGAGTAACACTCCTGAACCATTTAATGTATACTCCTAATCAGGAGGCATTGAATGGCGGCGCTACTTGAATATCCGTTCACGCGGTTTGATCAATCCCCGCTCGTTGACCTCAGTGCGAGGTCCGAGCGGGAGCGCCTGAGTCAGTCGGCTCTTAAGGGCTTTTTCAAAATAATGGAACACTGGGGCGTCCGCGATGAGGACGCCCGTTTTCTTTTGGGCGGCGTTTCCAACGGGCCGTACTACACATGGAAGAAACAGCCTGACCGGGTGTTGGAGGCAGATACTCTCACCCGCATTTCATACCTGATCGGCATCTTCAAGGCTCTCAATATTCTGTATGGTGAGAAGCTCGCGGATGAGTGGGTTCGACTGCCGAACACGAATCGAATCTTTGGCGGCAACTCGCCGCTTGAATACATGAAGCGCGGTGGCATTACCGCGATGCAAACCGTTCGCCGCCTGTTGGACGCCCGGCGTGGCGGGATGTGACTGGGGCGATCCCGCCGGTCCATCTGGTTCGGCAGTACGATACGCACCGGTTGATTCTGTCCAAGTACACGGAGAGCGTGCTGACGCGAATCGCGGGTGATGATGACTCGCATTTGCGCGATCTATTCGAACTGGATTTTGCGACGAACGACCGTCTTCACGCGGAGAATGGACTGTTACCCGGCATCGGGTACCACGAACTGGTTTTCGGCGTTCCGAACTATCGCGTCATCAACGCGGCTTTCACGCATGCGCATCCGTTGGGTTCGCGGTTCAATGGGCCGGATCGAGGCGCCTGGTACGCGGCCTTCGAACTAGAAACCGCGCAAGGTGAAGTAGCGTTCCACAAGGCCACTGAATACGCCGAAATTGGGCGCTTTGAAGACAGTGTCACTTATGATGACTACTTGGCGGACTTCAGCGCCAGCTTTCACGACCTGCGGGGCGAGGCGCTCGATCCTCGCAGCTATGTCGCCTGCCAGGAACTCGCTCAGCGGCTTCTGGATCTTGGTTCGCTTGGAGTTGTCTATTCCAGCGTGCGTCGCGCCGGCGGGACGTGTGTCGCTTGTTTTCGTCCGGCGCTGGTTGGTAATGTCCGGAAGCATCACAGATACCGCTTCACCTGGAGCGGTGATCCGGTGCCCACGATATCCTGACCGCGCGTTATTCTTTTCTTATGAGCACCTCGACCCATCTGATCAGCTACGAGGAATCTCTCACGATGCCGGAGAGCAACCTCGAAGAGGTCGTCGACGGCGAACTGTTCACCATGCCCCCCGCCACAAAGCACCATAGCTCGCTCGTTCGAGCGCTGCAAAGACTCTTCGATCGCCAGATGAGCGAGTCACTGGATATTACCCAAGGAACCGGTTTCCTGCTCAAGCGAGATCCGCTCCGCTACCGAATCCCTGACCTGGCGATCATCGATCGCGCTGCCTGGAAAAGTGACTTGCGCGCAACGTCCGATCCTTATTCACATATCGTGCCTGAGCTGGTGATCGAGATCATCTCACCCGCTAATCGCAGAGGCGCCGTCCAACGTCTCTTACAAAACTATGCCGATTTTGGCATCCTTGAAGTGCTTCTCTTCCACCCGGAAACCCGCACATACGAATGCTATCGCGGAATGGAACCGGTACATACCGCGCAAACTGGCTCTGTTGCCCCGCAGACGATGCCGGAAGTCATCATCGATCTCGATCAACTTTGGACGGAATTCTGAATCACATACAGGCTCTTGCCACTGACTACGACGAAACCATCGCTACCGATGGCCGGGTCGATTCACATACTCTTGCCGTACTCGCGCGATTCCGTGCATCAGGTCGCAAGCTCATTCTGAATACGGGGCGAACTCTGCGCGATCTACGCGGCGCCTTTCCTAACCTGGAGTTATTCGATCTGGTTGTTGTCGAGAATGGCGCGGTTCTTCACGATCCGCATGCGCGACGCACGACGCTGCTTGCGAAGCCTCCACCTCAGATGCTTCTCGATGCTTTGCACCGCCGCGGGGTGCCATTGCTCGCCGGTGAGGTGATTCTCGAAACTTGGACTACGTACTCGCATGCGATATCGCGCGCGATCGAGGAAACCGGCGTGCCGCGCCACCTGACCTATAACAAGAGCTCGGTACTCATTAATCCGCCGGGTGTCCACAAGGGGCATGGGCTGCTAGCCGCGCTAAAACAGTTCGGCATCTCGCCGGAGCATACAGCTGGCATAGGCGATGCCGAGAACGATCACGATCTATTGGCCGCCAGCGGACTCGCCATCGCAGTCCCGCACGCCATACCCGAGCTGAAGAAGCGGGCGCATCATATCCTCGGTCCGATCGAATTGATCGGGCGGATACTTACTCCCAGCGCAGAGCACGCATAGGGTCGATGCGCGTGGCTTTGCGTGCGGGGAAAAATCCGGCCGCTGTAGCCACGGTTGCGATGCCGATAACCGCCAAGGCGACGGTTAACGGGTCATTTGGTGTCATGCCGTAGAGTTGGGCTTGCACAAATCGCGAAAGGCCCCATGCGACAGGAAGTCCAATCAACATGCCCACGCCGAGGAGCAACATCACTTCGCGCATGACTAGCCAGATTACATTTCCGCTAAACGCGCCGAGAGCCATGCGAATGCCGATCTCCCGTGTTCGGCGCGCTACTGTATACGCCATCACGCCATAGAGTCCGATGCCCGCCAAAAGGGTTGCCAGGAGTGCGAAGGCGGTGGATAAGCTTGCCACGAGGCGTTCTGTCATCAGCGAAATCTCCATCTGCTTTTCGAGCGTGCGCATGTCGGTCACGGGAACGTTGGAATCGATGTCCTGCACCTTTCGCCGCAGGGTGTCGAAGAGTTCCTGCGGGTTGTGCGCTGTGCGGACATACGCATTCATGCCCAGGACAAAATCCATCTGGCGATAAGGACGGAACACCTCGATCGGCATCTCCGCGCGCATGCCTTCGTACTTGGTATCGCGCACTACGCCGATCACGGTGATCTCGGTCTTGGTCCCGGGATCGCCACCCATGCCGATGTGACGTCCAATGGCACTTGCGCCGCCGAGGTACTTCTTCGCGAACTTCTCATTTACGATCGCGACCTTCATGGACTTGGTATCGTCTCTAGCATCAAAGTCGCGGCCCAGCAGAACGGGCACATCCATGGTTTTGAAATAGCCGGGTGACACGAAGTTCATGTGCGGGTCGACATAGTCTCCCGCCTTTGCGCTATAGCCTTCGACGGTGACTGTGCTGTCCCACTCATCGTCTTGCAATACAGGCATCACGGCAAGGCTTGCGGATTGAACGCCCGGCATAGAGTTCATCGCGTCAAAGAGTTGTGTGTAGAACTGCCGGCTCCGCTCGGGTTTATATCCGTTCAAAGGCGGATCCACATTGAAGCTCATTAGGTTCTTGGTGCGGAAGCCAGGGTCGAGATCTTTGAGGTTGGAAAGGCTGCGGATGAACAAGCCCGCGGCAATCAACAGGATCAACGAGAGCGTCACCTGCGCCACTACCAGCGCCTTGCGCACAGTGACTGATCCGCCACCGACGACGGCGCCCGCCTGGTCCTTCAGAGTGCCCGCCAATTGGGGTTTGGTTGCTTGCAGGGCTGGGACGAGCCCGAAAATGATGCCTGTCGCGAGCGTCACTGCCAGCGTGAAAAGTAGAATGCGCGTGTCGGGAACGCTGGAGATCGTGAGCGGCGTACTGCCGGTAGGAAGGAAACCGATCAGCGTTTGATCGATCCAAACCGCTAGCACAACGCCCACAGCGCCGCCAGTGAACGACAACATGAGGCTTTCGACCAACAACTGACTAATGATGCGGCCGCGGCTTGCACCGAGCGCCAACCTGATGGCGATCTCCTTTTGACGGGCTGTTGCGCGCGCTACCAGAAGATTTGCGACGTTAGCGCAGGCGATGAGCAGCACCAGCCCGACAATAGACATCAACACAATGAGCGCCTTCGAAAACCGCTCGCGCGTATAACTCTTGCCCGTCGCGGCGGGAAGTACATCGAGCCACATCGCGAGGAACCGCTGCTTGGTCACCGCCGCGGCTCGTGAAAACCCCTTCTGTTGAACTTCCATTTCCAACATCTGATGGAATTGGGGCTGCAAACCGGCTTTCGCCTGCGTGATCGAGACACCGGGCTTCAGCCGGCCGTATGCCTGCACCCAGCGCGTGCGGCGATCGTTCAGACGTGAGAAATCGTTGCTTTGAATTTGTTTCTCCATCGTGACAGGTATGCGCACCTGCTGGTCGCGGGCCGGGTCAACGCCATTGAATCCCGCCTGGCTCACTCCGATGACGGTAAATGGATAACCATTAATAATCAGCTTCTGGCCGATCACGCTTGGATCCCTGCCAAAGCGGCTTAGCCAGTATCCGTAGCTCAAGACTGCGTAAGGGTTGGCGCCCTGGATCAGATCGTCCTGTGGACCGAACACGCGTCCGATGGCTGCGCCGACTCCCAGCACGGGGAAGAAGTTTCCCGACACCAGTTCGCCATCGACACGCTCGGTTCGCCCCTGGAAATTCAAGCTGAATTCGAACGTGTCGCGGCAGAACATGCCCTGGAAGACTTGGTTCTTGTCGCGGAAGTCCGAGTACATGGGGTAAGAGATCTTGTTAGGTCCGTTGTTGCTTCCGTAATGCTGGCCGCGGCTCGTGAGCAGAACCAACTCCTGCGGATTCTTCACGGGCAGCATGCGCAACAGTAACTGGTCGATCAAAGTGAAAATCGCGGTGTTCGCGCCAATCCCGAGGGAGAGGGAGAACACCGCGACGGTCACGAACATCGGCGATTTCGAGAGCGTGCGAATCGCGAACCGAAGGTCCTGAAGAATGATCTGAATAAGGCGCGCCACAGTCACAATACTTGTGGACGCGGAAAAGGTTACGCGGTTAGTTGGGCGCTATTTCAACCCCAGGATATTGAAGACCACGAACAGGCCGGCCGAGAAGGTCGCCGCGCCGAGCAGAACGCAAACCGGCAGGGTCAGGACCCAGGCAAGCAGCAGGTTCCGCAACGTATCCATCTGCAACCCGGAGCGGTTAGCCGCCATGGTGCCGGCGATTCCAGAGGAGAGCACGTGAGTGGTACTAACGGGCAAACCATACATATCGGCCGCGCCGATGGTGATCATCGCCACTAGTTCGGCGGAAGCGCCCTGAGCGTAGGTCAGGTGCTCTTTGCCGATCTTTTCGCCGACTGTTACCACGATGCGCTTCCAGCCGATCATGGTGCCCAGTCCCAACGCGATCGCTACGGCGAACTTGACGAAGGTGGGGATAAATTTCGTCACCTTGTCCAAGTGGCCCTTGAGATCGGTTGCGGATTTTTTCTCGGCGGGATCTGTGATGAGTTTTTGTTTCACCAGTTTGCCGAGTGTTTCAGCTGTGAGATACAAGTCGCTGCGGAGCAAAGAACGGTCCTTCGGGCTCAAATCCGAGAGGCTGTTCTTGCCGGTCAGGATCTCGGAAATCTCACGGCACTTGCTGCCCAGTGCCGCGTAGGTTCTGTCCTCAACCTTGCCGGTGGTCTTCAGGTAAGAAGATAGCTCGTCGGAGGCGGCCTGATAGCCGGCCATCGCGACGCCCGGGGCGTGGCGATCCATCTGGAAGGAGATTTCCTGGGTGGATTTCACCAGTTCCTCAATCGCCGGCTTACTGGTGTCGAGGTTCACTGCGTAGGTCGCCGGGAGGATTCCGATCAGGATGAGCATGATCAAGCCCATGCCCTTCTGTCCATCGTTGGAGCCATGCGCCCAGCTTACGCCGGTGCAAGTCAGCATCAAGAGACCGCGGATCCACATCGGTGGTGGTTGATCCTTCGGAGGAGCCGTAAAGAGCTCCTTCGATTTGACCACGGCTTTTAACAGGAGCAGCAGGAGGGCCGCGCAGGTGAATCCAACGATTGGGGAAACCAGGAGCGACGTGCCAACTTCGCTTGCTTTGGCCCAGTTCACTCCTTCCCCGAATACATGGCCCGGCGAGAGCATGGAGTTCGCCAGACCGACGCCCATGATCGAGCCGATCAAGGTGTGCGAACTCGAAGCCGGCAGCCCGAAGTACCAGGTACCCAGGTTCCAGATGATGGCTGAGATCAGGAGCGCAAAGACCATCGCGAAACCCGCGCCCGAGCCCGAATTCAAAACCAGTTCCACCGGCAATAACGCGAGGACGCCGAATGCCACCGCCCCCGAAGACGACAAGACGCCAATCAAGTTCCAACAGCCAGACCAAATCACCGCATACGTAGGTTTCAGCGTGTGAGTATAGATTACGGTCGCCACGGCGTTGGCGGTGTCGTGGAAGCCGTTCACGAACTCAAAACTCAGCGCCAGCAGCAGCGCCAGCACTAAGAAAAATGCACTCCCAGCCGATAAATGCTCGCCTAAAATGTCCACAGTCTAGCCGCTTTCTTATCCAAATAGTTAGTAACGAGCTATCAGGATATTCGACGATCGTGACAATAGTATGAATTCGATGTGACTATCGGTGCTGCTCTTGCAGGACCGCGGCGATTGTGTCGTGATTTTTCTTGACGAACTCAAGGTTCTCAGGTTGGATCTCGATCTTGGAGCCGGGCCGCGGATGGTTGGCCACCACCCAGGCGCTAAGGAGGCTGCCCTGGAAGATCGTGTATTCCCGGAAGGTCATGCCGCTTTTTTCGACAGCCGCATATAACTCAGGCAGAGTCTGTTTAGCGAAGGCCACGTTTTCATCGATCGTCTTCGGAGCAACCTTCGGTTCGACGGCCATTCGTTGGCGATAACCTGGATCCTTAGTCAGTAGAGCCGTGACGTTGCGGCTGGCCTGGATGTATTGGGTCAGTTTCGGAGACGTCAGCTTGTAAGCCAGCATGACGGGCAGTTCCGGCATCGGCCTGGTGCTGAGCCGCTGGGGCTGAACCGTTGTTTGTGCGGACAACAGTCCGGCTCCATAGAGAACAAAGCTAAGAATAGAACGCGTCAATCCTTCCGCAACTCCTTCATCAGATCCGCCAGCGCTTCTTCTCTGCGGTCGCTTTCGAGATCGTGTTCCAGACGCCGCAGCGCCGCGCCCACAACGTCGCGGTGGTGCAGTTTGGCGGTAAATCCGCTACCCATCAGATGCAGCCAGACATCATGCGCGCGTTCCACGTCCTCCGGCCACAAACGCGGCGGGTGCGGGCCGAGATTGACATAGATCGAAGGACGGCCGGGGCTGATTACCTCGAGGGAGAACGCATGGCGAGGCTCAGGCAGACGCTCCCATGCTAACCCGATCTTGCTGGCCAGTTCCGCGGAATCCATACGCTCCGAAACGCCTGTTACGAGACGCGAGGCTTTTAAGTTGTTGGCGGTTTGTACCATGGCGTCGAACGGATCCATACCGGGAACCACCACCAGGTCGACGGTCTTGCCCTCCTTTTCGGCGATGGTGACGACCTTGGAAAACAATTCTTGTTCGTAATCCGTGAATAACTGATTGCCGCCCAGCTTGTACTCGCCTGCGCCCGCTCCGGTCACCGGCCGCACCGTCATTACCACGATGTCGTGCCGGCGCAAATTCGTCTTCTGAAGAATGCTGGTCAGGTGCGCCATGTTGCTGTAATCGCGCACGGCCACCAGAATGCAACCGGTTCTCGCCTGCACGCTTTGCGGAGCGATCTCCGGCCGCAATTCAAGATTGAATTGCTCCAGATCGGACTTCTTCTCCGACCGTTTCCGATGATTGATCTTTTCCGATACGGTGAAAAGCACGAACAAGAGAGTTGCAAAGGTCAGGCCGTAAATCGTCGCGATCTTTTTGGTGAACACGATCGCGATCGCTTCCGTGAAAAGGATCAGCGTAGTAACGATGAGCCCGATCGGCCACTCACGTCCACCCACATGAAGATTGAACGGCGTCTTGTATTCCTGATCGTGCCGGGTAAAGCGCAGCACCAGTACGCCGAGGGCCTTCAGCGCAAAACTCCAGACCACACCGAACGCATACGCCTCACCGAGCGTGAATGTGTCGCCCTTGCTGAGCGCGATGGCGAGAATCTGCAACAGCGCGATGAGATTAATAATTCGAGAGGTGGTGCCGAAGCGCTTCTGGGGCTTGCGGAACCAATCCAGCAGCACGCCGTCTTCCGCCACGCGGTTCATCACGCCATTCGCGCCGATCAGGGAAGTGTTGACTGCGCCGGAAAGAATCAGCACACCTACGAATACGACGAAAGCGTGAAAAAGGAGTCGCAGGATCTGCGGCCCGGCCATATACATCGCCAAACCACCCAACAGGTTGTCCTGGAACTTCATCCGCTCCGCATCCGGGATGATCATGCCCGCAAACAGGGTGATCACGCCCGTGCAGACAACGGCGTAGCAGCACACCAGGTTTCCGGTGATTTTGAGGTTCTTCAGTTTCGGGGAGGCTACCTCGCGGTAAATCTGCGCCAGCGTCTCAAAACCGCTCATCGAGAGCAGCGAATGCCCGAACGCGATGGCGATCGCAATCATCGGGATACTGGGAAACACGGTCCCGTTCAGCCAGCCCAGCGCATCGGCATTAAATGTAAGATTCGACGGAATGGGCGCCGGCGGTATCTGCGCCGGGCCGCCGCGCAACAGCAAGGTGATCGGGCACCAGATCAGGAATGCCACCACCATGACGGTAGTGATCTGCATAATCCGCAACGCTTTGGAACTGGATTCGTGAATTCCCTTGATGTTCTGCCACCAGAAGTAAATCGTGACCAGGATGGCGAACCACGCCGAAAACCCGTTCCCGGGAATCCGGTAT
>Ga0302325_10011718_pt1 | contig 18861 bp, 19 predicted proteins | sample Palsa_T0_2_FD_201948 | JGI IMG/M metagenome (GOLD analysis project Ga0302325, IMG submission 201948) | Peat permafrost microbial communities from Stordalen Mire near Abisko, Sweden - Palsa_T0_2 | ecosystem: Environmental > Terrestrial > Soil > Palsa > Peat permafrost | place: Sweden: Abisko...
TCTGCCTCGCCGAGCCCAGCCACGACAGGGCCCCTTTTCCCACCCTGAAAGATGACCGGTAGACTCATCATTAATGCCTGATCATCTCGTTGCCGCGCACGGCGGCACACTCATCGACCTCTACGCACCAGCCGACCGCTCCGCCGACCTGAAGGCGGAATCCCGGGACTGGCCTTCGTGGGACCTCACCCCCCGCCAGCAGTGCGACCTCGAGCTGCTCATGAACGGCGGGTTCTCACCGTTGACCGGCTTCATGAGGCGCAACGACTACGAGTCGGTGTGCCAGACGATGCGCCTGGCCGACGGGACGCTGTGGCCCATACCCGTCACCCTCGACCTCACGGCCGAGTTCGTCGCCGCCAACCATATCGACGCCGGTTCCACCCTGGCCCTGCGTGACCCCGAGGGCGTGATGCTTGGCATCCTCCGCGTTGAAGAGGTGTGGGAGGCGGACCGGGAAACCGAGGTCAAGGAGGTCTACGGCTCGGCCGACACCAACCACCCCGGCGTGGCCCATGTGCTGAAGCGGACCAACCCGATCTATGCCGGGGGAACGGTCGAGGGCGTCCAGGCCCCGGCCCACTACGACTTCAAGGGCCTGCGCCTGACCCCGGCCGAGCTGCGGGCCGAGTTCGCACGGCTGGGCTGGCGCAAGGTGGTGGCGTTCCAAACCCGCAACCCGATGCACCGGGCGCACGTCGAGCTGACCCGGCGGGCGTCGGCCGAGCTCGAGGCCAACCTCCTCATCCACCCGAGCGTGGGTATGACCAAGCCGGGCGATGTCGACCACTACACCCGGGTGCGGTGCTACGAGGCGGTGCTCAAGAGCTACCCCATGCACACCGCCATGCTGAGCCTGCTGCCCCTGGCCATGCGCATGGGTGGGCCCCGGGAAGCGGTGTGGCACGCCATCATCCGCAAGAACCACGGCTGCACCCACCTGATCGTGGGCCGGGACCACGCCGGGCCGGGCAACGACGCCGACGGCAAGCCGTTCTACGGGCCCTACGACGCCCAGGAGCTGCTGGCCGCCCACACCGCCGAGCTGGGTGTGGCCATGGTCCCGTTCCAGATGATGGTGTACGTGGCCGACCTGGATCAGTACCAGCCTGAGGACGAGGTGGCCTTCGGTTCCCGGGTGCTCAACATCTCGGGCACCGACCTGCGCCACCGGCTGAACGAGGGTCGGGAGATCCCGTCGTGGTTCACCTACCCCGACGTGGCGACGGAGTTGCGCCGCAGCTACCCGCCCCGCCACCAGCAGGGCTTCACGGTGTTCTTCACCGGGCTGTCGGGGTCGGGCAAGTCGACCATCGCCAACGTGCTGCTGACCAAGTTCCTGGAGGTGGGCGGCCGCCCCGTCACCATCCTGGACGGCGACATGGTGCGCAAACACCTGTCCTCCGAACTGGGCTTCTCCAAGGAGCACCGCGACATCAACATCCGCCGCATCGGGTATGTGGCCTCGGAGATCACCAAGAACGGGGGCATCGCCATCTGCGCCCCCATCGCCCCCTATGAATCGGTGCGCCAGGAGGTCCGGGCCATGGTCGCCTCCGAGGGCGGCTTCATCCTGGTGCACGTGGACACGCCCATCGAGGTGTGCGAGGCGCGGGACCGCAAGGGCCTGTACGCCAAGGCCCGGGCCGGGATAATCAAGGAGTTCACCGGCATCTCCGACCCGTACGAAGCGCCCACCAACGCCGAGGTGGTCATCGACACCACCGCCGAGAGCGCGGAAGAGGCGGCGCAGCAGATCATCCTCCATCTCGAGCGCGAGGGCTACGTGGGCGGCAGCTCCCCGGCCTAAAACCATCTGGGAAAATGCCCAGCGCGCCGCGGCGGACGAGCGGCGGCGGGCGAGAATCGGGCGCGCCGCTCGACAAGGCCGCGCCGGCCACATGTCGTCAACAACGACTCCGGGCGGGCAATGCGGGCGTTGTTGACCGGCCCGGAAGTATCCTGACCGGTTACCCATGCTTGACGCTCGCAAGGCCGCCATCCTCCGGGTCGTTGTGGAGGAGTACATCGAGACGGCGCAACCGGTCGGCTCGGCCACCGTGGCGCGGGTGCCCGAGCTGGCGGTGTCCTCCGCCACTGTGCGCAACGAGATGGGCGTGCTGGAGCGCGAGGGCTTCCTGGTCCAGCCCTACACGTCGGCTGGGCGCATCCCCACCGACAAGGGCTACCGCTTCTTCGTGGACTCGCTGTCCCAGCCCGGATCGCTGGGGCCAACCCAGAGCCAACTGGTCCGGGACTTTTTCGCCCACGCCCACGGCGAGCTGGAACAAATGCTGCACGACACCAGCCGCCTCCTGGCCAACGTGACCGATTGCGCCGCCGTGGTCATCGCCCCGTCCCACGAGGTGGCCACCATCCTGTCGATCCAGCTGCTGGCCCGGGGGCCGGGCAACGTCCTGCTGGTCGTGGTCCTGTCCAACGCGGCGGTGGAGAAACGCTCCTTCGAGGTGGCCGAGGACGTGACCGAAGCGTCGCTTACCTCAGCCACCGCCCACCTGTCCCGGGCGTTGGTGGGCACGGCCTTCGGCGCGGGCAGCGTGGCCATGGGCCCGGTGTCCGCCACCGGAGACCCGGCGGTCGACAACCTGACCCGGATGGTCATGGCGGGCCTGCATGTGGGCCACGGGTCCGAACGCGACATGGACTCGGTGTTCGTGGGTGGTGCCGCCCGCATGGCCGCCTCGTTCGACGCCATCGGCACCATCCGCCAGGTGTTGACCATCCTGGAACAGCAGTTCGTGCTCGTCACGCTCCTGCACGACGTCCTCAACCGGGGGTTGTCGGTTGCCATCGGCACCGAGCACGGCTTCATACCGCTGGCTGACTGCTCGCTCGTCGTCGCCCCGTACCTGGTGGAGGGCGAGCATGCGGGCACCGTGGGCGTGCTGGGGCCGACCCGGATGCACTACGAGCAGGCCCTGGCCGCCGTGGCCGTGATCAGCCAGCGCCTGGGCAAGGCACTCACCGAGGGCGAGCGGCGCAGCTAGGCGCCGTTTTGCCTCCGCCCGCCACGTAGGATTGCCTGAGCATGGGATTCTTTGGGTAATGGCCGTCACGGAAGACTTTTACGCCCTCCTCGGGGTAGACAAGCAGGCCAACGAGGACGAGCTCAAGAAGGCATATCGCAAGCTGGCGCGCGAGCTGCACCCCGACGCCAACCCTGACGATCCCGCGGCCGAGGAACGGTTCAAGGCCGTCACCCTGGCTTACGAGACGCTGCGCGACCCGGAGCGTCGGCGCAAGTACGACATGTTCGGCCCCGAAGCCATCCGCGGGACGGGCGCGGGCGGTACGCCCCAGGGCGACCCCTTCGGCGGGTTCGGAGGGGCCAGCGGGCTGGGAGACCTGTTCGACGCCTTCTTCGGCGGGGCGGGGCCTTTTGGCGCCGGTGGCTCGCCGGCCGGCCGTCGCGGAGGACGGCCCGGACCGCCCCCGGGGGAGGACAACGAGGCGGTCCTCGACCTCGACTTCGCCGACGCCGTGTTCGGGGCGGAACGCGAGATCTCGGTGCGCATCCCCGTGGCCTGCGCCACATGCGGGGCGAGCGGGGCTCGTCCCGGCACCACCGCCAGCACGTGCGGGACGTGCGGCGGGACGGGCGAGTTGCGCCGGGTCCGCCAGTCGATCCTGGGCCAGATGGTCACCGCCAGCCCGTGCATCCGCTGCGGCGGCACCGGCCAAGAGATCACCAGCCCGTGCAGCGAATGCCGGGGCCAGGGGCGACGGATGGAGGAGCGCTCCTTCATGGTCGAGGTGCCGGCCGGCGTGGACAACGGCTCCACCTTGCGCCTGCCCGGTCGGGGCGCTGCGGGACCCCGGGGCGGGCCCGCGGGCGACCTGTTCGTCCACCTGCGGGTCCACCCACACGCTCGACTGGAACGGTCGGGCAACGACCTGCACCACGAGCTGCACCTGGCCATGACCCAGGCGTCGCTCGGCGTGACGATGCCCTTCGAGACACTGGACAGCACCGAGGAGCTGACGTTCCCGCCCGGTACCCAGACGGGTCAGGTCATGCGCCTGCGGGGCAAGGGCGTCCCGGTTCTGCAAGGTCGGGGCCGGGGCGACCTGCTGATCTCGGTGGTGGTCGAGGTGCCGACCGATCTGACCAAAGAACAGGAAGAGTTGCTCCGCCAGCTGGCGGCCCAGCGCAACGAGACGGTGGCGCCCCAGGAGGCGGGCCTGTTCTCCAAGATCCGCCATGCCTTCAAGTAATTGCCTTCAAGTAACACGCCTTCAAGTAACGACCCGGTGGCGGCGGGGGCGGCTGCGCACGTCTTCGTCGCTGATCTCGAACACCCCAGACTGGACGAGCCGGACCGCCACCACCTGGAGCGCGTGCTGCGCCTGCGGGCGGGCGAGGAGGTCACGGCATCGGACGGTGCCGGGGGCTGGCGGCGCTGCCGCTTCGTCGCAGGCGCCACGCTTGAACCCCACGGGGAGATCGAGGTGGTTCCCCGCCCCACACCGGTCGTGACGGTGGCCTTCGCCCTGACCAAGGGGGAACGCCCCGAGTGGACCGTGCAGAAGCTGGCCGAGGCCGGGGTCGACCGCATCGTGCCGATGACGACGGCGCGCAGCGTGGTGAGCTGGGACGGGGAAAAGGGGGCTCGTCAGGTCACCAGGCTGCGTGCCGTGGTGCGCGCCGCGGCCATGCAGAGCCGCCAGGTGTGGCTCCCGCTGGTCAACGACCTCCAGCCGTTCGTGTCCCTGGCCCAGGGCGGAGGCGTCGCGCTGGCACAGATGGGCGGGGATCCCCCCAGCTTGGAGCGCCCGAGCATCCTCATTGGGCCTGAGGGGGGATGGGACGAGGCCGAACTGGCCGTCTCATTGCCCCGGGTGACGCTGGGGCCGACGGTGCTTCGGGCCGAAACGGCGGCCATGGCAGCCGGGCTGTTCCTGTGTGGCCTGCGGGCCGGGGTAGTCAACTAGCCCGGCTAGGCGCAGTATTGGCTGTTGCCCAGGATGTCGGTGGCCACGAAATCCCAGCTGGTGGTCGCCGACTGGTCCGTTTTCGTGGCGGTAATCACCACCGGCCCGGTCGTCCCAGGCGTGAACGGCGCCACGCTCACGGTCCCGTTGGTGATCTGGATCTGGGTAATGGACGCCAGCCCGGCCGATGCCGTCACCGTCACCTGTTGCTGCTTGGGCGGCCCGGCGATGAGCCCGGTGACCACACAAGTGATGGTGGCCGGGACTGTGGTGGTGGTCGTTGCAGACTCGGTGGTGGTGGTCGTCGAAGGCACCGTTGAGCTGGTGGTCGTCGTGGTGGCCGGGATTGACGTTGTCGTGGTCGTCGCGGGAATGGTGGTCGTCGTGGTGGTGGTGGGCGGCGGCGTGCCTTGCACCAGCTCGAAGGCGCCGATGTCGCACGCCGTCCCCTGGGGGCGGGTAATCCCCCGCTGGTCGGTGGCAGGGGGCGGGCAACCGGTGGCCACGGCATCGACCGCCGGGCTCCCGAGCGGTAGCGCCTGGGTCAGGGTGGGTCCCCCGTTGTCGGCCAGCGGGCCGAGCAGGGGATTGGCGTGGATATCGGTCGGACCGTAAAAGCAGCTGCGGTCGTCATCCAGGTTGTAGTTCCCGTCTACCTCAGGCATCGCGAAGCACGCCTTGCCGAAGTTGCCGGCGATGATCGACTGGCTGAATTGGACCGTCCCAGCGTTGTAGACGCCGCTGCCCTGGGGAGCAATGTTCTCGCTGATCGTCACGTTGGTGGCGGTGACCGTCGTGTTTGCGAACTCCAAACCGCCACCTTGACCGTGGATGTCCCCGCTGGGCAGCGAGATCGAGTTCAGGCTGATGGTGTCGTTGGTCAACGCAACCGTCCCCTGGATGGTGAAGATCCCCCCGCCGTTACCTACCGCAGTCGCGACGTCCGAGTTTCCGCTGATGGTGGAGCCCGTGATGGTCAGGTTGCCTGTGGACATCTCGATGCCTGCGCCGTCGCCTTCTGTCCCTGTGATCGTGTTCCCCGAGACCATCGTGTTCGTCAGGGTCAGCGTGCCCAGATCGAGGATGCCCGCCCCACCCCCGCCTGATCCGCCCGGGCCCGTGGTGAGCAAGCCGTTGCGGACCGTCACCCCGGCGATCGTCGCCTTGGCCCCGGTGTCGAGGAAGAACACCCGGCTCTCCTGGTCGCCGTTGATGATGGTGCGCGTCGGTCCGTCGCCCTGCAACCGCAGCTGGCTGTCGATGTACAACTGACCCTGGGTCAGGGCGAACACGCCGTCGACCCCGAAGTTGACGATGCTGCCCGGCACGGCAGCGGCTGCGGCCAGGCATTGGCGCAGGCTTCCCGTGCCTCCGGCACAGCTGCCTCCGGCCGGGTCGGCGGTGGTGTTGACGACGAAGGTCGGTTGTGCCAGGGCGGGCGAAACGGGCATGAGGGACAGAGCCGTCACCGCCGCCGTCGATCCGAGGACCAGACTCCACTTCAGGAGGCGCCGCATCGCCGTGACAGAGTAGATGTTTCGCTTGGATCGATCAAAGGGGACAGAAACCGCAGGCGAGAAGCGTCATGATGAGGCACGACCAACGAGCCCCACTTCGGCGTCTGTGACTTCGGCGTGTATGTGCACATTCCGTTCTGCCGGCACCGCTGCGACTACTGCGCCTTCGCCACGTGGACCGACCGCGAGGCGCTGATGGATGACTACGCGGCGGCGTGCCGCCAGGAGTTGGCGCGAGCGAACCTCCCGCTCGCCAGCTCGGTCTTCTTCGGCGGCGGCACCCCGTCGCTCCTCCCGGCGCCCGATCTGGCATCGATCCTGGAGAAAACACGGCGCCAGCCCGACGCCGAGGTGACGGTGGAATGCAACCCGGAGACCGTTACCCCCGCCCTGCTCGACTGCTACCGCGCCGCCGGTGTCAACCGGCTCTCGTTCGGCGTGCAGTCGATGGCGCCCCACGTACTGGACGCGCTGGGCCGTCGCCACGACCCGGCCACGGTCGAGCGCGCGGTGGCCTGGGCTCGCCGGGCGGGCTTCGATTCGATCAACCTCGACCTGATCTACGGCGGGGCGGGGGAGACGCAGGCCGACTGGGCCGCCACCGTGGATGCGGCCCTGGCCCTCGGGCCCGAGCACGTCAGCGCGTACGCCCTGACCGTCGAGCCGGGCACCCCGCTGGCCCAGGATCGCCGGCGCTGGCCCGACGACGACGACCAGGCCGACAAATACCTGTGGGCTGATGAGCGCCTGGCCTCGGCCGGCTACCACTGGTACGAGATCTCCAACTGGGCTCGGCCGGGCCGGGAATGCCGCCACAACCGTCTGTACTGGGACCAGGGTGACTACCGGGGCATCGGTTGCGCCGCCCATTCCCACTGTCGGGGTCGGCGCTGGTGGAACGTGCGCACCCCGGAGCGATACCTCGACCTGATCGGCACGAGCCAGTCGCCGCAAGGGGGTGAGGAGGTCCTCGATGCTCCAACACGGGCGCTGGAGCGGTGTCAGCTGGCGTTGCGGACCCGCGAGGGCGTCGCCGACGGATGCCTTCCCGACTCGGCGGACCTGGAGGGCTTGGTGACCCGGGCAGGCGGACGGGCGGTGTTGACGGTGCGGGGCCGGCTGCTGGCCAACGAGGTGGCGGCCCGCCTGTTGCCCGCCGTGACTTAGGGTCCCGGTACCCCCAACTCCTTGGTGAAGGCGGGCCACACGTCAGGATCGTGGCCCGGCACCAGTCGATATCCCCGCTCCGCCCCGATGGCCTTGAGCCGGCGGATGGCCTCCACCGTCTGTTCCGGCGGGCAGTCGATGAAGCCGCCCACCGGGAGCTCCTCGTCGATGTTTCGCTGCAGGTCGGCGGCGTCGAAGGCCAGGACGAACCCGGGGACGCCGTAGGACGAGGCGGCATCGGGGGTGAGTGTCACCACAAAGCTCTGATGGCCGGGGGTGTGGCCATAAGTGGGAACGGCCAGCACACCCGGCGCCACTTCCACCTCCCCGTCCGCCAGCTGCCAGTCGACGTTCGGATCGTCGTAGTCGATGCGGATGAAGCCGTTCTGCTCCGGGCCGTGGCCCGGCGTTCCTCCGTGCAGGCCATAGTCGAGCTCCCGGCGTTGCAGGTGCACAGGCACCCGCTCGGCGAACCAGCGCAGCCCGCCCGCATGGTCGTTGTGCAGATGGCTGAGCGCGACTACGACCACATCAGCCGGGTCGATGCCCACCGTCTCGAATGCCACCTCCAGCGAGTCGCGTGGGTCATCCAGCAGCTCGGCGAAGATGCCGTGGTTGCGCCCGTGGAAGCGCTGGCGCAGCATGGGATCGCGTACCAGGGGCACGTTGAAGCCGGTGTCCAGCAGCAGCCACCCCCCGTCCAGCTGCAGCAACACGCCCGGGACGGGTTCCCGCAGGCGTACCGAGGCATCGCCACCGTGGATGGAGATCGTCTGCGGGAGGTCTTCCCACCCGAAGGTGAGGGGGACCACTCTCCTAACACCGTTGGAGGGCACAGCCGTCAGAGGCATGGGCGCAGCTTGGCCCCGGACTGTTTCCGAATAGTTACCGGATCGTGATCTTCGACGTCGGCTACAGGGTTGGCCCGTCGCGGCCCGGCTTGGTCAGGAAGAACTGGGCGACCAGCAGGGCGACGAAGGTGAAGACGCCGAGCCCGCTCAGGATGGGGAAAAAGGGGCTGATGTTGGCGCTCTGCGGCTCCGATGCCAGCGGCAGGGTCACCGGCGTGGGCGCGGCGGCCGGAATCGGGGCAATGGTGGTCGAGGTGGTGGTAGTCGAGCTGCTGGTCGTCGTCGTGCCCTTGGGTCGGGTCACGGGAACGGTCCGTAGGGTGGTGGCCGAGCCGACCGAGGCGGACGACGACGGCAACGTGGTGTCGGTGGGCAGGGTGAACGTCGGCTCGGTCGTGCTGGTCGTGGGCAACGTCGGCGTCGGGATGGTCGTGAGCGTCACCGTTTGGGGCGTCTGGGGCGCGTCGACGTTCCTGGTCAGGGCGTCGGCCGGTCGCAGCCGCGGTGCGAACAACAGCGCCAGGCAGACGAGGAAGCTTGCGCCGACAAACGCACGCAGTGCTGCCCGGGCCATGACGCCAGTCTGTCACGCAGGGTCGGCCGGATGGACGACGACCGTCGCGCCGTTGCCCTCCCGCACCACCAGGAGATCGCACCCTGCCGGGCCGGGGTCGACGGCGAGGGATCGGGCGCCCACGAGACGCGTCACCAGCTGCCCCGCCTGGGGAGCGGCGGCACGGGCCCAGGTGTCCCAGGCCCACACCTGGCCCGTGGCCGGCTGCAGCAGGGCGGGGTAGGCGGTGGTGCAGCGCCACCGTCCCATCACCACCACATCGCCCGGCCGGCCGATCCGGTACCGGCCGGCCGTGGTCACGAGGACTCCGTCGGCCAAGGCAAGGGGCCGGCAGCCTCGATCGACCGTGGGGCACGCACCGGGGGTCGCAGCCCGCCTGGGTCGGGCGACGACCAAGGCGACCACTGCTGCCGTGGTGGCCAACGCGGCCACGACCAGCGTGACAACGGCCACCCGGGCGGACCGGGGAGGCGGTCGCCCGATTTGTCGCATGGGGGCCAGGAGCGTGGCTAGGCGCCGGGCCGATGTCCCTCCCACCACCGCGGCATGAAGGACTCGGGTGATGCGATCGGTCGTTGTCCCCACCGACAGGAGCGTCTGGGCCAGAGCCGCCACATCGGCCGCCGCTTGCGTGGCGCTCGGGTCGCCGCCGATACCGCCGCGCCCGAAGCTGCACAGGATCGGGCTCCCAGTTCGGTCCAGCAGGATGTGGTCGCCCCCGATGGCGCCGTGGAACACCCCGATCTCGTGCAGGTCGGCCAACGTGGTGGCCGCCGCCAATGCGATCCGGGCGATCGCATCGCTGTCGAGGTGCCGGTTGGCCAACACCTCGCCCTCGACCAGGCGCAGTCGCTCCACCTCACCGTCGTAGCCCAGCAGTTGCACCACACCGGGATGGCGGGCCACCTCGAGGACCCGGACTTCTTGGCGCAGCCGCTCGGCCTCCTCGGCGATCGAGGGCCGCTTCCTGACCTCCCGTGCCGCCTCGTCCACCTCGACGATCATCGCTGGGCCAGAATCGGGGCCACATGCGCCTCGTGATCGCTACCTGCTCGGTGGACTACCAAGGGCGTCTCAATGCCCACCTGCCCACCGCCGATCGGCTGTTGATGGTGAAGGCCGACGGCTCGGTGTCCATCCACGCCGACGATCGGGCCTACAAGCCGCTCAACTGGATGAGCCCGCCCTGCCAGCTGCACGAGGAGGAAGGCCGCTGGGTGGTGACGAACCAGCGAGGCGAGACGCTCACCATCACCATCGAGGCGGTGCACGCGGATCACTACGCCGACTTGGGGATCGATCCAGGGTTGGAAAAGGACGGCGTCGAGGCGCATTTGCAGGAGTTGCTGGCTGCCCGTCCCGATGTGCTGGCCGAGGGCCTGCGGCTGGTCACCAGGGAATTCCCCACCGACATCGGCCCGGTCGACCTGCTGTGCCGCGACGCCGACGGTGGGGCGGTGGCGGTCGAGATCAAGCGTCGGGCCGAGATCGACGGGGTTGAGCAGCTGGCGCGCTACCTGGAGCGTCTCGACCTCGACGGTCGGCTGCGCCCGGTTCGGGGGATCTTGGCGGCCCAGCACATCAAGCCCCAGGCCCGTGTGCTGGCCGCGGCCCGAGGTATCACCTGCGTCGAGATCGACTACGAACGCCTGCGGGGCGAAAGCGAGGGCGACCTGACCCTGTTCTGATGTCATGAGGATTCTGACCTCACGACGCGGCGCAGCCGAGCGAACCGGGCGTGACGCGCACCGGGGCCGCCTGCTGATCAGGTCGATCCAGCGCGGCCAGCCGCGAGGCCAGCGCCCTGGCCAGCGGTTCCACCGCCTGTCGGTCGAGTGCCGTGTTGCCAACCGGCAACCCAACAGGGCGGGCCGGGAGGCCGCACAGGTGCGCCAGGTCGGGCCCGTTTGGCCCAGTCACCACCCGGTTGACGACAGGCTGGATGCGGGCCGGGTCGACGCCATGGTCCAGCAGCTCGTCGACCACCGAGGTCAGGCGGTGGGTGCCATGGGGACCCGGTCCGCCTACCATCACCACGACATCGGCACCGGCGGTGGTTCGGCGGGCCATGTGGTTGCGCTCCTCGACGTCGAGCGAACCAGTCGCCGACTCGCCTTCGAAGTCCCCGGTGACGTCGGCCAGCACCAGGTCGAAACTCGACATCAGGCCGGCCAGGACGGTGTCGAAGGCGCTCGGGCTGACCGCCGTCCAGTGTCCCGGGCGGCGCAGCCCAGGCAGCAGCCGGCATCCCGGCACCGCCACCGTGTGCCGCCGGGCATCCATCGCCGCGATCGGACGGAAGCGTCCCGCATCCACCAGGTCGAGCAACCCGCTCACCGGTTCGGCCAGGCCGTGGAGAAACGCCTGATCGGCCCGCCGAGCGAAATCAGCCAACAACACCCGAGCCCGCCCGCCACCCACGCCGGCGGTGCCCGCGGGGTAGGCCGGAGACCGCTCGTCGCCGCCGGCTATGGCGGCCCCGTAGGTCGTGGACAGCCCGCCACCCACGGCGGGGGAGGCAGGGGATGGGGCGCCGGCGGCGCACGAGCGACGGGAGGCGGACCGCCCGCCACGCGTGCCGAGCCCGGCGAGGGGCCAGGCGGTGGCGGCCAGGGCGGCGGCCACAGACGAGGTGCCGGTCCCGCCCGGACCGCACAGGGCAATCAGTCGACCGGTCGGCCGCTGCGCCAACGCAGACGACGATTGCCGGTCAGATGCAAGGGGCCACTCGGCGCCAAGTTGATCGCCCCGGGGCACGGGCACGCCCAGTGCCAGCTGACCAGGGTGGGAAAAGCGGCCCAACGAGACCACCGGCGTCCCCGTGCGCGCCGCGGCCGAGGCCAACTCGGGGTCGGGCTCGCCCACGACCACGGCCGAGAAGCGGCGTCCGGACATCAGGGCACTCCAGCCCGCCTCGGGGGTCGGGCACGACACCACCTCGACTGAGTGGCGGGCAGACCGGAGCCAACTGGTGATGGTGTCGTTCTGGTCGGAGACGACCAACAGGACAGGGCGAGTCGGGATGGGGGGCAGTAGCTGCATGGGCATCTCCCGGGTGAGATCGCGGAACGCTTCCGATCTCCTCTATGCCGCGTCATTTGCTACGAAATGTTCCAGACATGAAAGTGATCGAAACAGCACTCGTTTGACTCGCTACCTGCTATAGTGGCGAATCGTGACTGAACCGATTCATTGGATGGGGACGAGGGAAGCGTGTGAGCAGTTGGGCGTCACGCTGCGCACCCTCTACCGGTTCATAGACGAGGGCCAGCTTCCGGCCTACAAGATGGGCCGAGTGATCCGGCTGCAGGCCCCCGACCTCGACGCCTTCATCGAGCGCATGCGCATCGCCCCGGGCAGCTTGGAGCACCTCTACCCCGAGCCCAAGGCGTCCACCGAAGCCAAGTCGGCACCCGAGCTGTAAGCGCGGTCTTACGCTCCCCGCTCCGGTAGCACGCAGGCAGCCAGAGCCGAGAGACGCACGGTGGCGACCGACGACGTGAGCCGCACCTGGGCTGCGTCTTTTCCCACCCCGAGCAACGTCCCGGCCACCTCGGTCCCATCCCTCAGTTGCAGCCGTACCGCTGGCCGTTCGGGGGCCAAGGCGGCCAGCACTTCGTCCAGATCGGGCCCGGCCTCGGGCATGCGATCGTCGGTCACCTCGGTCGACGCCTCGACCAGCGTCACCGCCGCCACGGTGAGCAACGCCACGGCGTCAGCCGATTCCATCATCGCCAGGGCTTGGGTCACGCTGCGCAGCCGCCCCTGATGGGTCCACGGCCCGCACCGGACGGCCACCTCGTCGCCCCGCTCGGCCAGGGTCAGCAGCACGCCGGCCAGGGTGGAGGACTCGGCCGCCAGCTGGTGCAACCACCGCCGCCGGCTGCGGCTGCGGGCCGACGCTGCGGCCCGTTCGTCATCAGGGTGGCCCAATGCCGCCAAAAACGCATCGACCCCGTCGTCGTCCCCGGCCACACGGCGCACGGTACAGCGGCGCAGATGGTGGCAGTAGCGTGACCAGCAATGAGCAGCTGGCACTGACGTTGAAACGGTACTGACGTTGAACCGGCCATGAGCAGCTACGGGGAGGGCGAGGCGACCGACCAGGCCTGCCTGTTCTGCCGCATCATCCGCGGTGAGATCCCCTCCGACGCCGTGCTGGCCACGGATCACACCTATGCCTTCCGTGATATCTCACCAGCCGCCCCGACTCATGTCCTCGTGGTGCCCAAGCGCCACATCGGCCACGCCGGCGCGCTGGTGACCAGCGACGGGCCATTGCTGGCCGAGGTGCTGGGGACGGCGCGCCAGGTGGCCGAGCAAGAGGGCGTGGCCGAGCGCGGGTACCGGTTGGTGTTCAACGTGGGCGAGGACGCGCAAAACAGCGTTCCCCACCTCCATCTGCACGTTCTGGGTGGCCGGCGCCTGGGGTGGCCCCCTGGTTGAGTTTCCCAGGCCCTGGTCCACCGAGGTTGCGCCCTGGCGCGGTACTCTGGAGCGCTGAAGGTCCGTGTCGACACCTAGCACCGTCATCGTCCCGACCCACTTGATGGCGCATCTCGTGGGTCAGTTCAACCAGAACCTGCGGTTGGTCGAGGACGCGTTTCCCGGAGCCCGCATCATCGCCCGGGGCAACGAGTTCATCATCGACGGCGATGGTGAGCAGGCGGCGCTGGCCGAACGGACGGTCGAGGAGCTGCGGTTGTTGCTGGAGCGAGGCCACGAGGTGGATGCCCAGGTGGTGCATCGCACCATCGACATGATCCGGGCCGACGAACGACCGTCCGAGGTGCTCACCTCGGAGGTGCTGCGCGCAGGCAAGGGCCGCTCGGTGCGGCCCAAGACAAGCGGGCAGAAGCGCTACGCCGATGCCATCGCGGCCAACGTCATCACCTTCGGTATCGGCCCGGCGGGCACGGGCAAGAGCTACCTGGCCGTGGCGCTGGCCGTCCAGGCGCTGCAGGCCAAGGAGGTCGAGCGCATCATCCTGACCCGTCCCGCGGTCGAGGCGGGGGAACGGTTGGGGTTCCTGCCCGGCGACCTCATGGCCAAGATCGACCCGTACCTGCGCCCGCTGTATGACGCCCTTTACGACATGTTGGGCACCGAGGGGGGTCGACGGCTACTGGACGACGGCACCGTTGAGGTGGCGCCCCTGGCCTACATGCGGGGCCGCACCCTCAACCGCAGCTTCATCATCTTGGACGAGGCGCAGAACACCACGCCGGAACAGATGAAGATGTTCCTGACCCGCATCGGGTTCGGCTCCCGGGTGGTGGTCACGGGCGACGACACCCAGATCGACATCGCGGGCGGCCGCTCCGGCCTGGTGGGGCTGGAAAAGGTGCTTGAGGGCATCGACGGCCTGGCCTGGGTCCACCTGGGCAAGCGCGACGTGGTGCGCCACCGGATCGTGGCCGACATCGTCAGCGCCTACGAAATGGCGGCCGCGCACAGCGGGCCCGGCAAGGGCGCGGGAGCGTGACATGGCAGTAGAGGTGTTCGTGGCGGACGAGCAGAACGATCACCCGGTCGACACCATGCGCTGGGTCCACCTGGCCGAGGCGGTGCTGAACGAAGAAGGCGTTCCGGGCGACGCCGAGTTGTCGATGCTATTCGTGGACGAAGAGGCCATGACCGACCTCAACAAGCGGTTCTTAGGCCGGGATTCGCCCACCGACGTGCTCGCCTTCCCGATCGACGAGGAGCCGGTGGAAGGTGGGCGGTCGCCCGACTCCGGTGGGACCGGTCCGGGCGACACGGCCGAGCCCAGCGACATGCCCACGCTGCTGGGCGACGTCGTCATCTGCCCGGCGGTAGCGGTGCGCAACGCCCCCGAGCACGCCGGGAGCTACGAGGACGAGGTGGCCCTGCTGATCGTGCACGGCCTGCTCCACCTGTTGGGCATGGACCACGAGGACGACGACGAAGCCGAGGCCATGGAGGCCCGGGAACAAGAGCTCCTGGCCAAGTACCACCGAACCCCCGCCCCGGCTCCCACCCCGACCGAAGCCCCGGCACCGGTCCCAGTGGCGGCCGAGGCTGACGGCGACTCGGCGGGCGAGGTGCCCGGGCCGTCATGACTGTGGCCGCCGCCGTCGGTCACTGGACCTCTGCCGACCTGTGGCTGTTGATCGCGGTCGGTGTGCTCATCGTCATGTCCGGGGTGCTGGCCCTGGCCGAGACGGGCCTGACCCGCATGAACCGGGTCAAGGCGGCCGCCATGGTGGAGGAAAAGAAGCGAGGCGCCGCCGCCCTGCTCAAGCTGGTCGAGCATCCGGAACGAACGTTGAATCCGGTGTTGTTCCTGCTCCTGCTGTGCAACACCGTGGCCGCCACCTTGGTCGGCGTAGTGGCGGCTCACCTGTTTGGCGCCATCGGCGTTGCCGCGGCTACCGCCTTCGAGGTCATTGTCATCTTCGTCTTCGCCGAGGCCATGCCCAAGACCTGGGCGGTGCAGCATTCCGAAGAGGCGGCCCTGATCGCGGCCCCGCTGGTGGCGGCGCTGGTCAAGTTTCCCCCCATCCGCTGGATCAGCGCCGGGCTCATCGCCCTGTCCAACCTGATCCTGCCGGGCAAGGGCATCAAACAGGGCCCCTATGTGTCGGAGCAGGAATTGCTGGCCATGGCTGACGCCGCGGCCTCGCAGAGTGTGATCGAGCGGGAGGAACGCCGCCTCATCCATTCCATCATCGATTTCGGCGACACCGTCGTGCGCGAGGTCATGGTGCCCCGCCCCGACATGGTCGTGGTCGAGTTCACCGCCCGGGTGTCGGACGTGATCGAGATCGCCATTGCGGCCGGGTTCAGCCGGATACCGGTGTACGGCCAGGGGATCGACGACATTCTGGGCGTGGTGTTCAGCAAGGACCTGATGAAGGCAGAACGGGAAGGCCACGCCGACATGTCGGTATCGGAGATCATGCGCGAGGCCCATTTCGTGCCCGAAACAAAACCGGTGTCGGAGATGATGCGCGAGATGCAAGCCAGCAAGCTGCACCAATCGATCGTGGTGGACGAGTACGGGGGGACGGCCGGCCTGGTCACGCTGGAGGACCTGCTGGAGGAGTTGGTGGGGGAGATCGAGGACGAGTACGACGTCGAGGAGGCTCCCATCGAGCGCATCGACGAGCGCCAGGTCCGGGTGACGGCCCGCATGGCCATCGACGACCTCAACGAGCTGTTGGGCACCGAGTTGCCCGACGGGGACTGGGACACGGTGGGCGGACTGGTCTACGGCCTGCTGGGCCACGTCCCGACCGAAGGCGAGTCGGTCGAGTTCGATCACCACCAGCTGACGGCCGAGCGGGTGCTCGGCCGGCGCATCGGGCGGGTGCGCATCACCACCCTGCCCACGGAAGAAGAGAGCCGGGCGGCCGAGGCCGAGGCCGAGCACGATTCGGCCCGGTCGTGAGGTCGGGTTTCGCCACCCTGCTGGGGCGGCCCAACGTGGGCAAATCGACCCTGCTCAACCAGATCCTCGGAACCAAGGTGTCGATCGTCTCGGACAAGCCCCAGACCACCCGCAACCAGATCCGGGGCGTGCTCAACCGCGAGGGCGTCCAGGTGGTGTTCGTGGACACCCCGGGCATTCACAAACCCCGCACTACGCTCGGGCAACGGCTGAACGCCACGGCCCAAGCCGCCGCCGGTGATGTGGACGTGGTGCTGCTGGTGATCGACGCCACGGCTCCGTTGGGAAAAGGGGACCGGTGGGTGGCGTCGCGCGTGCCCCCCTCTGCCCTGTGCGTGGTCAACAAGGTCGATGTGGCCTCCAAGCCGACAATAATTTCACAGCTGATGGCGGCCGGGGACCTCGGCCTGAGCGAATACTTCCCCGTTTCCGCCCGCACCGGGGAAGGCGTTGACGTTTTGGTCGACGCCATTGCCGCCCGCATGCCCGAAGGTCCTCAGCTGTATCCCGACGACATGATCACCGACGTGCCCGAGGCATTCTGGGTGGCGGAATTGGTGCGCGAACAGCTGCTGGTGGTGGCCCGCGACGAATTGCCCCATTCCATTGCCTGCCGGGTGACGGAATGGGATTGGCCCCACATAACCGTGGAGATATTGGTGGAACGGGAATCGCAAAAGGGAATTGTCATCGGCCGGGGTGGAGCGGTGCTGAAAGAGGCGGGCACGCGGGTGCGGGCCCAGCTCCCCGAGGGCGTCTACCTGGAATTGGTGGTCAGGGTTGACAAGGACTGGCAACGCCGCCCCAAGGCTTTGGAGCGACTGGGCTATTGATTGCGGTTTAACCGCCGCCGCCGTCTTGGCCGCCGCTGACCTTGATGGTGTCGATGGATATGCCCGACGGGCCCGAGATTCGGTTGACTTCCACCGACAGGGCGGGGCTGGCCAGCGCGATTGAAATCTCGATCACGTCGGTGCCCTCGTCGCCGGCAACCGGGACCGAAACCTTGATCGTGGCCGGTGCCGGGTCTGTGTCGGACATCTGTTCCTCCTACGAATGGGTGGCGACCAATGGTGGCCGCACGATCGATTGCGCCAGGGCCGCGGCCTGAACCCGGTTCTCGACGCCGAGCTTACGAAGAATGCTCGACACGTGTACCGCCGCCGTTCGCTCGCTGATGTACAACGACTGACCGATGGCCCGGTTGGTCGCCCCCTCAGCCACCAACTCCAGCACCTCCAGCTCGCGGCCGGTCAGACCGGAGGGATCGAGGCAGCGAGGCGGCGGTCCCGCCGGGACGGTGCGGTGACCGGGCAGGTGAGCGCGGCGACGCAAGGCGTCCACCCCATCGATGATGGGCTGAGCGCCTAACGCGACCGCCAGGTCGTGAGCTTCGGTTGCCGCCTCGGCCGCCGGTCGGGCCAACCGGCGCTCGGCCGCCCGCTCGGCTTCCCGCAGGCGGCAATAGGCCAGGTCTCGTGGACGCTCCGCCAGTCGCCATAGTTCCGCCGCCTCCCGCCACGTCTCGGGCGAATCTTGCCGACCGGCCCGGGCCGCTTCGGCCCGGGCGGTGCAGCATTCGGCCACCGTGTCGGGCGCGTTGGCCGCTCGCTGGTCGTCCGGGAGTTGGCCGACCAGCCACGAGACGCCGTCCAAACGGGGGTGTTGGCCCGTGCGGGTCCACCGGGCGGTCAGGCGGTCGGCCTCCACTTGCAGGCCGAGCCGGCACATCCGGGCCCGGATCTCGTCATCCTCGGTCGCGTCCACCCGACGCATCCCCGCCACCACGAGGTCCCATGCCTGATCGCTGTGGCCTTCCAGCACCAGCAACTCGGCCTCGACCAGCGCCAACGACAACACCACCCACGGGTCCTCGGCGTTGTAGGCCAGCGCCATGGCCGACTGCAGGCTGGCTCGGGCTTCTTGGCGGTGCCCTCGTGCTACCTCCAGGCCGGCTCGTTCGATGAACAGCTGCAGTGCCTGGCCCTGGAGGGGGCCTCGACCCAGCAGATCGTCGAGCAGGGCGGCGCACTCCTCGTAGCGTCCCCGATTGAACAGGATGGCAGCGGTATTGCTGGCCAGGGCGGCCCCCGCTCCCAGCTCGAGGCCGTGGCGACCGACGGCGTCGAGTCCCTGGACGGCGGCGTCGCACGCCTCGTCGTGGCGTCCCTGGTGCTCGAGCACGAAGACCAGATTGGCGTAGCTGCGACACGTCGCCTCGAGGTGCTCGCCTGGGTCCACCAGTGCCAGAGCCTGACGGATGAGGCCGGCGCCGTCGCCGTTGCCCAGGACGGCGACCGCCACGCCCAAGGTGGTGAGCGCGTCCGCCTCGACCTCGGGCAGGCCGGCGCGACGGGCTTCGTCGACCGCCACCGCGGCCTCCTC
>Ga0302325_10011720_pt1 | contig 18860 bp, 19 predicted proteins | sample Palsa_T0_2_FD_201948 | JGI IMG/M metagenome (GOLD analysis project Ga0302325, IMG submission 201948) | Peat permafrost microbial communities from Stordalen Mire near Abisko, Sweden - Palsa_T0_2 | ecosystem: Environmental > Terrestrial > Soil > Palsa > Peat permafrost | place: Sweden: Abisko...
CCGAAGGGTCGAGGAGCGATTCCCTGGCGACCCGATAATTCGATTCCTCGTCGTCGGGTGGCACGCAACGTTCGTCTCCAAAGGTCAGTTGGATTTTGTTCCAGGGCAAATCGCCGGCCTGGGCAACCATGGCCGCGTGAATCGGCCGCGGCGAGCGTCCCCCGGTGAGTCCGAGTCGGAAGAGCCCACGTGCGGCAATCGACTGATGGGCGAGTTCGAGAATGAAGCGCGCGGCGTCGCCGGCGAATTCGCGAGAATGGATGATGCGTGAGATCACATGAGTTTGCAGGGAACGGAGAATTGGAGCGAGGCGGCGCCGGCGCGGAACACGTCGAGTTCGAGGAGGATGAGCGACGCCTTGCGGACGTTGATGGAATTGTTCGTCGGCAGCCCGAGGAGGAAGGCGGCGAATTGGGAAAAATCCGGCTCATGACCGACCAGCATGACGCTGCCTTCGGTGCGATAGGCCCGCAACTCTTCGACCGCAGCCTGCGGGTGCATGCCGCTGGAGAGCCACGGGGCGACAACCAATTCCGCCCGCAACGCGGCGGCGACGGGTTTGGCGGTCTCGTGCGCCCGGCGGAGCGGGCTGGTGAGAATCACCGAGAGTTGCATGTCGTGGGCTTCACAAAAGCGCGCGACCTTTTTGGCCTGGTCGATGCCTTTTTCGGAAAGCGGGCGCGCGCCGTCGTTGGGCGCGGGCGTGTCGGCGTCAGCGTGGCGAAGCAGGTAGAGAAGCATGGCGGAAGATCGATAGATGAGAGTTGACGGTAGATAGTGCCTCCCTGCGGGATGAGCGTCGTCGCACTATACGGGGCTATCGATCATCAACCATCAACTCTCAACTTCTAGGTCACATCACGAGGCCACCGTCGACGGTCAGGACCTGTCCGGTAATGTAGGCGGCTTCGGCGCTGGCGAGGAAGGCGACAGCGCCGGCGATGTCGGCCGGCTCGCCAAATTTACCGAGGGGGATTTGCCCAATCACGCCGGCCTTGAGCGCCTCGGGAAGGTCCTGGGTCATGTCGGTGGAGATGAAGCCGGGGGCGACGGCGTTGCTGGTAATGCCCCGGCTGGCCAGTTCCCGCGCGATCACCTTGGTCAGGCCGATGAGGCCCGCCTTGCTCGCGGCGTAGTTGGCCTGGCCCGCGTTGCCGATGATCCCGGCGACGCTGGCGATATTGATGATGCGCCCGCTGCGCTGTTTGATCATCGGGCGCTCGACGGCCTGGATGAAATTGAAGGCGCCCTTGAGATTCGTGTCGACGACCACGTCCCAATCCTGCTCGCTCATGCGCATGGACAGTCCGTCGCGGGTCAGGCCGGCGTTGTTCACGAGAATGTCCACGCGGGAGAAATCGGTGAGGATTTGCTCGGTGAGTTTTTTCACGGCGGCCTGCTCGGCTACGTCCACGGCGTAAGCTTTCGCCAGGCCGGCAAATTGGGCGTTGATCTCCTCGGCGGTGCGGTTGGCGTTCAGTTCCGTGCGGCTGACCACCGCGATGCGGGCGCCTTCGCTGGCCAGGCGCACGGCGATGGCGTGGCCGATGCCGCGTCCGGCTCCGGTAACGATGGCGACTTGGTTTCCAAATCTCATAGGGGCCGGGAGTGTGGAAAGTGAGCGCGGAATCTGTCGAGAGATTATTCGCGCACCGCCGCCGAAGTTTGCTTGCGCCCACCCAGTTCCAGGCGCAGGACTGCCACGTCCCATGAACAAGAACGTCGCCTTTGGTATGTTGCTCTTTGCGGCGGTCGCCCCCGCGCAGGAGCAACCCGATATCTCCACCGTCACTCCTGACCTGACGGTTCCGGAGATGACGACGGAAACGCCGGCGGCTGGGAAGCGGGTGCGATCGACGACGCCGGGATGGGAGAAGACGGAGGTTTACGGCGCGCTGTATCTGCCCGTGGAGTGGAAGGCCGACGGCCATTTTCCCGTCATCGCCGAGTGGGCGGGTAATGGGGATTTTCACGATGCCTTTGGCGATGTGAGCACCGGGCGCGTGGAAGGCAGCCGGCTCGGTTTTGGCATGACGGAGGGGAAGCGGTGTATTTGGGTGTGCCTGCCCTACCTGAATCACGCGGGGACGGCCAATGTGATCAAGTGGTGGGGCGATCCGCCGGAGTACGACCCGGAGCCGACGCTGACCTATGGCCGGGCCACCGTGCGCTACGTTTGCGAGAAGTTCGGCGGCGATTCCACGCGCGTGGTTCTGGCTGGCTTTTCACGTGGGTCGATTGCCGGCAACTATCTCGGGCTGCACGATGATGAGACGGCGCGGCTCTGGCGCGGCTTTGTCTGCTACAGTCACTACGATGGCGCGCTGACGAACTGGCCTTATCCGAACGCCGATCGCGCCTCTGCGCTCGCGCGGCTTGGGCGGCTTGGCGGGCGGCCGCAGTTCATCTGCGCCGAACGAGATGGCGCGGCGCGGACCGAGCAGTACCTGCGTGAGACCGGCTCTTGGGACAAGGGGGCATTCACGGTGATGGGCACCGGTTTTCGGAATCACAATGACGCCTGGGTGCTGCGGCCAAGCGAGGCGCGGACGCGCTTGCGCGAGTGGCTGGAGGAGGTCTTGAAATAACGACGCGTCCAGGTTCGCGGCGAGTGAGAAAGCTGAGCTTCCAAGACAGGTGCCTTCCCAATCCCGCGACTGCGGGATTGAGAACGAGGAGCGCGTGGAAGCGCGTCAAGCGGCAGGGATGCCGCTGCCACTTCTGTCGCTACACGTCGAGCTTCGTCCAGGCGGCGTTGTTTTTCGAGGACTTCACCACGGCTTCGACGAAGGCCATGCCGCGGACGCCGTCCGCGATCTTTGGGTAATCGTTGGCGGGATCGTCCTTGGCGAGCTTCTTCTTTTCGAGGCGCGCGCGAATGGCGCTGGCGAAGTTCTTGTAAATGTTGGCGAAGGCTTCGAGGTAGCCCTCCGGATGCGCGGGCGGCGTGCGCGTCGCAGCGGCGGCGTTTTTGCCGAGGTAACCGTTTGCGGTGCGATAAACCTGCATCGGTTGGTCGAGCCATTTGAGGGACAGGGAGTTTGGCTCCGCCTGGTGCCATTCGATCCCACCTTTTTCGCCGTAGACGCGAATGTTGAGATTGTTCTCCTCGCCGACGGAAATCTGCGACGAATGGAGGACGCCCTTCGCGCCGCCCTTGAAGCGCAGCAGGACATTGCCGTCATCGTCGAGCTTGCGGCCCTTGACGAAACTGGTGAGGTCGGCGGCAAGTTCGCTGATTTGCAGGCCGGTGATGTATTCGGCGAGGTTTTCCGCGTGGGTGCCGATATCGCCGATGCAGCCCGCGGCGCCGCTGCGCTTGGGGTCAGTGCGCCAGGCGGCCTGTTTTTGGCCCGACGCTTCGAGCTTGGTGGCCAGCCAGCCTTGCGGGTATTCCACCACCACTTTGCGGACCTTCCCGATTTTGCCCGCGGCGATGATGTCGCGCGCCTCCTTGACGAGCGGGTAGCCGGTGTAATTGTGGGTCAGGCCGTAGAGCAAGCCGGTCTTTTTGACGAGCGCGGCGAGCGCCTTGGACTCGGCGAGGTCGAAGGTCGCAGGCTTGTCGCTGAGCACGTGGAATCCATGCTCCAACGCGGCTTTGGCGGCCGGGAAATGCACGTGGTTGGGGGTGACGATCGAAACGAAATCGATGCGTTGGCCGGCCGGAAGCGCGGCCTCCTTTTTGACCAGTTCCTCGAAGCTTCCGTAGACTCGCGCCGGGTCGAGGAACAGGTCGGCGCCGCTGGCCCTGGACTTTTCCGGGTCGGCCGAGAAAGCGCCGGCGGTGAGTTCGATCTGGCCGTCGATATTCGCGGCGATGCGATGCACCGCGCCGATAAAAGCGCCGCGCCCGCCGCCGACCATTGCGTAACGTATTTTTCTACTCATAGGGAGGTTAAAAGTGAGGGTAGCGTGGAGATGTAGGTGGAAAGACGCGCGGCGGGCAAGGGGATTTGCGGGGGGAAAGTGGACGGTCGAGGGTTGGGCCTCAACTTTCCCCGAAGGCACGCAGGAAGGCGCATTCGAGCGCGAGTTGCTCCTGGATCCCGGGATTCGCCAGGTTCTCGCGCAGCGTCTCGAGGGCGTCGGATTTGCGCAGCAGGGCGCTCGTGGAATGGCGCGTTCCGAGCGTCGCGGTTTCGGCCGCGAATGCGGGATGATCGAGGGCCGCCGGGAGGCCGCCGGCGGTCGAAGGAGACGCTTGCTGGCGGAGGGCGTCGGCCCACCATTGCTCCAGCGTCTCGAGCAACGATTGGCGGGCGGCCACATAGCGGCTCTCGACGAGGGCCTTGTAGAAGTCGTCCCGGTCTTCGAGCCATTTGCCGGCTTCGGAGGTGTGTTTGTAGTGCTGCTCCTCGGCTTTCAGCGCGGCGTCGGCCTCGGCCTGAATGCCTTCCCGCGCCTCACCAAGCAGGATTTGAAAATCGCGGATGAGCTTGAAGGCCTCGACCAGCCCCGGCCTTTCGTGCCGGGCGTGAGTTTGCAGCGCGCCAAGGAGTTTCACCTGGAGCGGGGTCGCCTGGCGCGCCTCCACGGGGCGCAGAGGAATCTCCAGGCAGCGCGAGACGATGGTCTCGATTAATTGGTCGGGCAAACTACTCAGGAGGAGCAGCGAGCTGTGCCCCGGTGGTTCTTCGAGGGTTTTCAGGAACGCATTCGCCGCGGCGGGAACGAGCCGCTCGGCATCGACAATGATGCCGATCTTCTGGCCACCCAGCAGGCTGCGCATTTGCAGGTTGCGTTCGAGTTCGCGGATCTGGTCGATGAGGATGCGGCGCGATTTGCTCTCGGGTTCAATGATGTGGATGTCGGGATGTCGAAGACCGGCGACTTTTTCCTCGAGGAGCAGGGCGCAAAGGCGATCCGCGAGCGCGCGCTTCCCGCTCCCGGCCGGGCCGGTCAACAGATAGGCGTGGGCGAGCCGATCGTGCGCATGAGCGCCCTGGAGCAGAGTAAAGGCTTCCTCGGAGGTGAAGGGCATATGCGAAAAGCGGCGACGGTGTCGAAGAGTTTAGACGCCCCCTCCGGTTGAAGTGGGGACGCGGCGCGGCCAGATGGAGGTCACTTGCCGCCAGATGCGTTCACCGAGATCGTCCACAGTCCCGGAGGCATCCAGGAGGCGAACGCGGTGGGGTTGGTCCCGCGCGAGTGACTGATAGCCGGCCCGGACGGCATCGTAGAAGGCGGCCGGCTGGTTCTCCATGCGATCGGGCGTGGTGGCGTGGCGTTGTCGCAGCCGTTCGCGGGCGACGGAGGGTTCCAGATCGAGGACAAAGGTAATATCGGGCAGCGTGTCGCCGACCGCGAAACGGTTGATCGCGGCGACCGCAGCCGCGTCGAGCTTGCGGGCCACCCCTTGATAGACGGTCGTGGAATCGAGGAATCGATCGGCGAGGACCGCACGGCCTTCGGCTAGGGCCGGGAGAATAACTTCCCGTACCAGTTGGGCGCGGCTGGCGGTGAAAAGCAGGAGCTCAGTTTCGGGCGCCATGGCTTGGCCGGCTTTCGAGAATTGGAGCAGCTGCCGCAGGTGTTCACCGATCTCGGTACCGCCGGGTTCGCGGGTCAGCAGCACGCCCTGACCGGCCGCTTTCAGCCGATCCGCGAGGATCCGGATTTGCGTGGACTTGCCGCAGCCTTCGCTGCCTTCAAATGAAACGAATATGCCGCGCGGCATGATGGGGCGGGGATATTGGGCGTCCTCGGTCGCGATGTCCAGCCAGCGGATGCGGGAAATGGCGGGGCAGTTTTTTTCTACGGAACCACGCCGGTGGAGGGGAGCAAGAACAGGAAGAAGAAAAAGAGCCCGGCCTCGCCCCTGCCATTTTGGCCTCCGGGCCGCCGCCGTCCTATTGTTGCTGCCGGAGGATGATCGTCGGGCTTTCCGTTGGTGGCGCGGTGGCGGGGGTCGGTGGCGCCGACGCCGGCGCCCGGTGAATCGGAGCGTTGCTCACGAAGGATTCCGGATTGTGGTGTGAGGCCTGGGCCAGCGTGTTGTTGTCGCCGTAGAGCGCCCAGGGGCCATTCGGCACTTCGTTGGCCTCGACAAACTTCCAGTCCGTGGCGTCGGTGCTGCTCAATTCGAGGTAATCGCGCACCGCGGGTGAAACGTCGAGCCCGGCGCCGCCATTGAGGTTTGGACGCGGCTTTTCGTTGCCAAAGACGTATTGCCAGTGGTCGGTGCGGAACGGCCCGCAGTCGCACCACTGAGCGTAACAGATTTTACCCGCGTTGTTGCGGATGGCAATCCAGCGATTGCGACATACCGACTGGCCCTCCGCCCATTGGCCGCGGTCGACGAGGTCGCGGAACCAAGGGATGACGACCCTGGCTTCCGGCTTGGTGGTGCTATGGGTGACGTCATTGTAGGGCAGCGCGATATAGAAGGGATTCTGCTTGGGGACGAAATTAACGGGGATGAAATTGTGCCGGGCGGCGGGATTCGGATTATCGTAGCCGCCGTAGCTGGCCTCCCAATTGAGGTCCCAGGAACTGCTGAAATTGTGGACCGGGTTGTTCCCGCCCGCCGGTTCACCGATCCAGAAGACGGTGGTGACGATCTGGGTTTTCCACGGGTATTTGCCAGAGACGCCCAGCATCCGGGAGGTGGTGGGAATAATCACCTGTGGTTCCATGTGCAGGATCGCGCTCTCGCGCAGCTTCATGGCGTATTTGGCGAAGTCGGCAGTGCTCTGATAGGCCGTCTGGCCGCCTGCCCGAGCCCCCCCCGCCAGGAAGGCGACGGCCAGAAAAGCAGGCGATAAGAGTTTTCCCAGGGGTCGGAGCTTCATGGATCTGGAATGGGGCAGGTGTATAAGAGACAACCTGGGAGGCGTAAAGCTGAATTTCCGGAAAAATGTCGCATATTTGTCAAAGTCCCGCGATATCGGGCGGGGAAATGTCAAGTTCGTGTTGCTACGAATTTACTTGAGCATCGAATATGCCACCAGGCCGCTTCTTAACTCCGTCGGAGGACCGTGGGGCGGCAATATACCGGGTCGGTTTCCAGGTAGTCCAGGGTGTAATGGAGCCCCCGGCTCTCCTTGCGAAGCAGGGCGCTGTCCACGATGAGGGCGGCGACCGTCGCCAGGTTGCGGAGTTCGAGAAGGTCCGTGGTGATCTTGAAATTCCAGTAGAATTCCTGGATTTCGCGTTCGAGGTTGCGCAGGCGGGTGGCGGCCCGCTGGAGCCGTTTGGTGGTGCGAACGATGCCGACGTAGTCCCACATCAGGCGGCGGATTTCGTCCCAGTTGTGGTAGATGACCACCAGTTCGTCCACGTCCACGGCGTCGCCGCTCTTCCAGGGCGGCAGTTCGTCGAGCCAGGGAGCCTTATCGGCCGGCGGCGCGGTGGCGATCGCTTTACAGCAGCGGTGGGCGAGGACGCAGGCCTCGAGAAGCGAGTTGCTGGCCAGCCGGTTGGCCCCGTGCAGCCCGGTGCAGGCCACTTCACCGATGGCGTAAAGGCCGGTGAGGCTGGAGGCGCCGTTCTCGTCCGTGAGTACGCCGCCGCACTGGTAGTGGGCCGCGGGAACGACCGGAATCGGCTCACGGGTGATATCCAGGCCAAATCGCAGACAGTTTTCGTAGATGTTCGGAAAGCGGTCCCGAATGAAATCGGCGGGCATCCGGGTGATATCGAGATAGACGCAGCGAGCCCCGGTGCGTTTCATTTCGGCGTCGATGGCACGGGCGACGATGTCGCGCGGCGCGAGTTCTTTCTTCGGGTGGTAGCGGCCCATGAACTCACGGCCTCGCACGTCGGTGAGCCGGCCGCCTTCCCCACGCAGGGCCTCGGAGATCAAAAAGCTGCGCGCGTCGGCATGAAACAGGCAGGTGGGGTGAAACTGGATGAATTCCATATTGGCGATCTTCGCCCCGGCACGCCAGGACATGGCCACGCCATCGCCCGTGGCGATACCCGGATTGGTGGTGTAAAGGTAGACCTTGCCGCAGCCGCCGGTGGCCAGCACCACCCGGTCGCTGCGCAGGGCGACGACTTCGCCGGAAGCCTCGTTGAGGACGTAGACACCCAGGCATCGATCGGTGCTGGCGAAGCCGAGCTTGCCGAGGGTGATGAGGTCCACGGCCATGTGGTTTTCGAGGACGACGATTTGCGAATGGCTGGCGATGGCGGCGAGCAGCGCACGCTCGATCTCCCGGCCGGTGACGTCGCGGGCGTGAAGAATGCGCCGTTTGGAGTGACCTCCTTCGCGGCCCAGGTCGAGCTCATGCGAGCCGTCGGGCAGTTCCCGTTCATCGAATTGCACGCCAAAGAGCATGAGCTCACGAATTCGCGCCGGACCATCGATGACGATGGCGCGCACGATCCGTTCGTCGCAGAGCCCCGCGCCGGAGGCGAGCGTATCCTGCACGTGGAGTTCAAAGGAGTCCTCCGTGCTGGTCACGCTGGCAATGCCGCCCTGAGCCCAGGCCGTGTTCGATTCCGCCCGGGCTCCCTTGGTAATGATGGCGACGCGGCCATGCGCTGCCGCCTGAAGCGCAAAGCTGAGTCCGGCGATACCCGAGCCGATGACGATAAATTCAAATTCGTTCATCGCAGGCGAATATTGTCGATGAGCCGAGTCTTGCCGAAGAAAACGGCGAGAGCGATGACTGTTTGATCGCCGGCCTGCCGGAGAGGTTGCAAGGTGTGGTCATCGGCGATCTCCACGTAGTCGATGCGGGCGAGCGGAGCTCTCCCAACGCGCTGGACGATCAACCGGCGCAGTCGTGCCGCGCTCGATTCGCCGCCTTTCCAGGCGTCCCGTGCGGCGAGCAGGGCGGCGCGCAGGATGGGGGCCTGACGGCGCTCTTCGGCCGTCAGGAACTGATTGCGCGAGCTCAGGGCGAGGCCATCAAGCTCCCGTACGGTCTCCACGGCGACGATACGCACGGGAAGATTCAGGTCGCGCACCATCCGACCGATGACGGCGCACTGCTGAAAGTCCTTCAGGCCGAAAACAGCGGCCTGCGGCTGCACGATTTGGAACAGCTTGAGGACGACGGTACAGACGCCTCGGAAATGGCCGGGACGCGAGGCGCCGCAGAGCCGGGAGGAGACGACGCTTTCCTCGGCAAATGTCGAAAACCCATCCGGGTACATCCGGGATCCCGTCGGATGGAAGATCACATCGACGCCGTGAGCCGCGCAAAGCCTCCCGTCCGCCGCGAAGGGCCGTGGATAGCGCGAGAAATCCTCTTTCGGTCCGAACTGTGTGGGATTGACAAAAATGCTGGCCACCACCGTTCCCTGCGGTCCGGCGAGCGAGCGGGCCCGGTCCAGCAGAGCGGCGTGCCCCTGGTGCAACGCGCCCATGGTCGGGACGAGCACGATGGGGCGGTTCACGGAACGCAGGTGGCGTCTTGCCGCGGAGATGGAGCCAATAACTTTCACGAGGCGCTCGGGGAGCGGGGGCCTTGGATAAGAAATCGGCCGCCGAGGGGCAAGATTTGGTGATGGAAAATAATTTCCGCAGCGGAACATCTTATGCTTTCAAAAGAGAGCGCATTATAAAATTCATAATTATGCGCAGACTCCCACTCTCACACCGTCGAGCATTCACGCTCGTCGAAATCATGATCGTCGTGGCGATCATCGGCATCCTGGCTTCCCTTGCCATGTCCAATTACATGCGCGCGCGCAAGCGTGCCGAAGCGGCGAAAATCCTCGACGACTTGCGCCTGCTCGACGGGGCGCTCGATCAATACGCATTGGAGAACAACAAGCTGTCCGGAGACACCGCGGTTTTCTCCGACCTGCAACCCTATCTGGAACTCTCCAACCAGATGGCCGTGAACGGCACCGACCTGTTCGGACAGCCGTACGGCCCATATACTGTCGATTCGGTGCCGAAGGTTTCGGAGGTAACCTTCGGCTTCCTCTCGGATGTGGCGCCGCCCGCATTCTGGTCGCCGTACTACTGAGAGTTGCCTGAGAGTTGCGCCGAGAGCCTGCCGGCCACCCCGCGGAAAGCGCCGGAACGATGGCGCTATTTGCGCCTGGCTTTGGCTTCCTCTGCGGCGGCCATCTCGCTCTGCACGTCCTTTTCAATCAGCGTGATGATGTAATTGCTGAGCGACCGGCGGTCCTTCTTCGCCTTGATCTTGGCGAGTTCGAGGAGATCCTCGGGGCAGCGGAATGCAGTGTATTTGCTCATAGTCGGGAAAGGAGAAAGCGCGTTCATGTCATGAGAAAGCGTGGCGGGGGTAGCGGGACCGGGTCGGACAGTGTCCTGTGGGCGCCACTTTCACATAACGGTTATCGCACAGAAGCACTCCTGTGGACGTTTCGCAGACACTTTTTTCCAAAATCTTAAAACAACGGACGACTTCAATCTGGAGCCGGCACGTGCACCTCGTAGCCGGCGACGAAATCGCGCCGAAAAGAGGCGAATGACCCCAATTCAAGGGCCTGGCGCACACGCGCCATGAGATGCAGGTAGAAGTGGAGATTATGCTGGGAGATGAGGCGCAATCCGAGGATTTCCCCGGCCTTCACCAAATGGCGCAGGTAGCCCCGGGTGAATTGCCGGCACGCGGCGCAGGAGCAGCCGTCCTCAATCGGCCCTCGGTCGTAAATGTACGGGGCATTCTTGAGGTTGATAGTCCCTCGGGCGGTGAAAGCGGTGCCGTTGCGCGCCAACCGGGTCGGGAGCACGCAATCAAAGAGGTCGATTCCTCGGGCGACCATTTCCACCATCTGCGGGGGAGTGCCCAGCCCCATCGCATACCGCGGACGGTCGGCGGGAAGCCATGGTTCACTCGATTCGATGGCCGCCATCATCTCGGGTTCGGGTTCGCCCACGCTGACCCCGCCCACGGCGTAGCCGTCGAAGTCCATGGCGACGAGCGCCTCGGCGCTTTCACGGCGCAGGTCGGGGTAGCTCGAGCCCTGGACGATGCCAAATTTCAGCCCGGGTGTCGGGACTTCCTTGCAACGTGCCGCCCAGCGCAGGGTGCGCGCCAGGCTCTCCGCGGCATCCTCGCGTGCGCAAGGGTAGGGCGGGCATTCGTCAAAGAGCATGGCGATGTCGGAGCCGAGTGCCGCCTGGATTTCCATGGCCTCGCGCGGGCCGAGAAAGCATGGAGCGCCATCGAGGTGATTCTGAAAATGCACGCCCTCCTCAGTGATCTTGCGCAATTTTGCCAGCGAGAAGACCTGAAAGCCACCGGAATCGGTCAGGATCGGGCCATCCCAAGCCATGAACCGGTGCAATCCGCCGAAATGCCGCATGACATCCATGCCCGGGCGAACGAAGAGGTGATACGCATTGCCGAGGAGGATTTGCGTTCCGACTTCACGCAACTCGGCAGGCGAGACGGCCTTGACCGAGCCTTGCGTCCCGACCGGCATGAAGGCGGGTGTCTCGACGACCCCGTGCGCCGTCGTCAGCCGGCCGCGGCGGGCTTTGGTGGTGAGATCAGTTTGGAGCAGCGAGAACATCGGGTTTCGGCTTTCGGAGCGAGCCGACAGCGGGAATCCTTGAAACTCAATACCGAAAACTGCCGGTGAATCGAACACCCCGACCCTGCCGAAGGGCGCCAGGCTGCCGGTTCACGGACTCAATCCGGCGATCTTTTCCCGGTGCGCCTCCTCCTGGTCGATCAGGGAGAGGAAGACCTTTTCCAGCGCCCCCGTTTCCTGGGCTTGGGAACGCAACTCGGCCACGGTGCCCAGGGCGATCAATTTGCCGTGATGGATGATGCCGACGCGATCGGCGACCTCCTCGGCCACGCTGAGCTGGTGGGTCGAGAGAAACAAGGTCATGCCGGCGCGCGCCCGCTCGCGGAGTTCCTGCTTGACGATGCGGGCGTGCATCGGGTCGAGGCCCACCATCGGCTCGTCAATGATGAAGACCTTGGGATCGTGCAGGAGTGCCGAAGCGATGACGAGCCGCTGGCGGGTACCGTGGGAGAGATTCTCACTCAATTCATGGCGGTATTCTTCGAGATGGAACTTTTCGAAAAGTTCGTCGGTCCGTTGCACGACGACCCGCCGATCCAGGCGAAAGATGTCGCCGACGAATTGCATGAATTCGGCGGCCGAGAGCTTGTCGTAGAGGAACGGGAAATCGGGGACGTAGGCGAGCAGTTCCTTGGCCTTGTTCGGTTCGCGCAACATGTCGAATCCACCGATGAAGACCTCTCCACCCGTCGGCTTGAGCAGGCCGGTGAGCATCTTGATGGTCGTCGTCTTGCCGGCGGCGTTCGGGCCGAGAAAAGCAAAGAATTCTCCGGAGGAAATCTCCAGGTCGAGGCCGTCGACCGCAGTCAGCGAGCCATAGTTCTTCTTGAGGCTGCGGACGGAGATCAAGGGCAATCGGGATTTAGCATTTTGGAATTAGCATTTGGCTCCGTGGCGGGCGTTTGCAATCACGCTCCGAATTCTCAAATGCGAAATGATGAATGGTGAATGGCCAAAAGTGCTACGGCGTGAGCTCTTCCGGAGAGAGGGTGTAGCCGAGCAGCGTCGAGGCGTGGACGATGTGCCCGAGTTGGTCCACGTGACATTCGAGGAGGGTTTGCCCGTTGCTCTCGATCGTCACCAGGTAGGTGTCCAGTTGCCCGCCATGCACGGAAAGTGAGGAAAGCCGCGCCTTCGCGGAAAAGTCGCTAGTGGTCTGTGGCTTCCAGGAAACAGGGAGCAGCGTGGGATCGATGCCGGCGTGGTCGAGGGCGGCGCGGGCGCCATGCTCGTCGAGGGTGAAGTCCTGCCGGTCCGCGATAATGTCGCGGGAGCGAACCTCGTAACGAGCCAGGTTCTCCTGCGGAAGAATCTCGATGTCCGTGGTCATGTCGGTGGGCACATGGGTCGTGACCGATAGCTGGAAGTGTTTGATGTTGAGCATCTTGTCCATGTTCACAAGGCCCTGGAACCCGATGCGTTCCCGCTTTGCGCCGGGTACCACGAGCTGGAAGTAGCCGCCGAACTCGACGTTCCGGTCCTGCGTCTGCGGATCGACCTTGGGAGTGAGCGTCAACTGGCCGATGCGTTGCTTGTCGCTGGAGATGACCAGCGGCGGGTGCTGCTCCTGGCGATGCATGAAGACGAGTTTGATGACGTGCGAGACGGGAATCTCGCGCAGGGCGGAATCGCCGGGACGCAATTCCTGGTGCACCAGCAAGCCCGTCATGGTCAGCCAGAACAGGACGATGAAAATGGCAACGGTGCGGTAGAACATGGGACGGTTATTCCTTGCGATGTTCGATCAACGCATAGGCGTTGTGGTTGTGGATGGACTCGAAGTTCTCCGCTTCGACCCGGTACCAAGTGATTTCCGGGACGGCGTTGGAGCGGGCGGCGATATTGCGGACAAGATCTTCGACGAACACAGGGTTCTCATAAGCACGTTCCGTGACAGCTTTCTCGTCCGGACGCTTAAGCAGGCTGTAAAGTTCGCTCGAGGCGCTTTCCTCGACCAACCGGATCAAATCTTCGATCCAGAGCGGTTCACTGAAGCGCACCGAGTAGGTGACCTGCCCGCGCTGATTGTGCGCGCCCTGGGCGCTGATCGCCTTCGAACAGGGGCAGAGCGTCGTCACGGGGACGATCACGGTGACGACGAAATCGACCACTTCATTCTCCAGCGTGGCCGAGAAGCGGGCGGTGTAATCCATCATGCCCGGTGACCCGGTAACGGGGGCGCGTTTGGTGAGAAAGAATGGGAACTCGAAATCGACGTGCGCGGAAACCGAGTCGAGCCGGTCGGCCAGTTCGCGGAGAATCGTGTAGATATTGTCGACGTGCAATTCCGGACCGAATTCGGTGAGCACCTCGACAAACCGGCTCATGTGGGTGCCCTTGAACTGGTGTGGCAGATCCACGGTGAGCGTCGTGGTGGCGATGGTGTGTTGCACGTCGCGCGCCTTGTCGCGGACCTGCATTGGATAGCGCAAGGCCCGCACCCCGACCCGGTCGATGGGAATTCGGCGCTCATCGCGTTGGGCCTGCGTATCGGAAAGTGTGGTCAATTGCTTCATCGGCGCCGCTTCCATAACACAATGCGCGGCCTCGCGAAGGAGGAAAGCGGAGATTCGGGATTTTGGCGCCGCCGCGCCGCCGGCGTCGTTGCAGCCGATAGGCGTAATCGGGCGATCGCGACGGTTCGTCGGTTCCTCGTTCCGAAGTTGCACTTCGGAACGAGGGGAAAAACTTCGCCATCGACACACCCGATTTGCGTTTGCAGCATCATCCGGCGATGCGCGCCTACCTCGATCTCCTTTCCCTCGTTCTCGAAAATGGGCGCCTTAAACCCGATCGCACCGGCACCGGCACCTACTCGGTGTTTGGCGCGCAGGCGCGCTTCAATCTTTCCCGAGGCTTCCCGCTGCTCACGACGAAGAAGCTGCACCTCAAGTCGATCATCCACGAACTCCTGTGGTTTCTGGCTGGCGACACCAACGTGGGGTACCTCCAAAAGAATGGTGTGAGCATCTGGGACGAATGGGCCGACGCCGAAGGCAATCTCGGCCGTGTCTACGGCGCGCAGTGGCGCGATTGGCGCACGGCCGAGGGTCGCAGTGTCGATCAGATCGCCGATGTGATTGCGCAGATCCAAAAGAATCCCGCTTCCCGGCGCCTCATTGTGTCCGCCTGGAATCCCGGCGAGGTCGCCCAGATGGCGCTCCCGCCGTGCCACGCGCTGTTTCAATTCTTTGTGCTGGACGGCCGTTTGAGCTGCCAGCTTTACCAGCGCAGCGCCGATCTTTTCCTCGGTGTCCCCTTCAACATCGCCAGCTACGCGCTGCTCACCCTGATGGTGGCGCAGGTGACCGGCCTGGCGCCCGGTGACTTCGTGCACACCTTCGGGGACCTGCACCTCTACGCCAACCACCTCGACCAGGCCCGTGAACAGCTCACCCGGACACCGCGCCCCCTGCCCGCGATGACCCTTAACCCGGCGATCCGGGACATCCTCGGCTTCCACTATGACGATTTCACCCTGACCGGCTACGACCCGCACCCGGCGATCAAAGCACCGATCGCGGTGTAGGAGAAAGTTGATGGTTGAGAGTTGATCGCCGCGCGTTTGGTATGGTGCCCGACAGGTTTGGCCATGGCTATCAACCATCAACCATCAGCTATCAACTTCCCGTGACCGCCGTCGCCGCCATGTCATTGAACCGGGTCATCGGGTGCGACAACCGGATTCCGTGGCATCTGCCGGAGGACTTCCAGTGGTTCAAGAAGCTCACCACCGGCCATTTTGTGCTCATGGGACGCAAGACTTTTGAGAGTTTGGGCCGGCCGCTGCCGAATCGGACGAACATCGTTGTCACGCACGCGCCACTGCGGCTGGCGCGCGATGCGCGGTTCAAGGCCACCTTTGGCGCGGCGCGGGTCGGTCATTGGCGGGCGCGTTTGGGCCGGCCCTATCAGCTCGGCTTCGAACGCTTCACCGACCGCGACGTCTGGCTCGTGCGCGACCCACGCCGCCTTGCCGACGCCTTTGAAAAGGCGCACCCGGCGCGGGAACTTTTTGTCATCGGCGGCGCGCAGATCTACGGCCAGCTTCTGGGCCGCTGCACGGACCTCTATCTCACCGTCGTCCAGCGGGAGGTCGAAGGCGACGCCTACTTCCCGGAATTCGAGGACCGCTGGCGTTTGGAAGACATTCCCCTGCGCACTGCCGATTTTGAGGTACGCCATTTTCGGCGGCTGGCCGTGTGAGATACCGTGAAAGCGTCCTGCAGAAACGGATCTGCGAGCGGTCGCATCATGCCGGCGGAGCGGTTTGCTTCCTCGGTCCGATGCAACTCTTTCAGAGTTGGGTGGGCAATTCCGGTACCCAGGGTAGTCGCTCCTGCGGCGCGCCGACCCTGGGCTGAGCGCTGAAACGCCTTCGGCGTTTCCGAACGAGCAATTCCCCCCCCCGTGCATTTGCGCGGCGGTCTCTTCGCTGCTAGAGATCAACGCATGTTTCTCAACTGGGTAAGCGCTGCGCTGTCTTTATTCGACGGTTCTCCGAAGTCGCCGCCGAACCCAAAGCCGGATCGCAACCCGGTGCTGCTTGTCCACGGAATCGCCGACACGGCAAGCAGCATGCAATGGCTCGAGCACTATCTGCAGCGCGAGGGCTGGGATGTGTACACGATGAATCTCAAGCCCAATTGGGGGCAGAAGGGTCTCGAACCGCTGGCCGGCCAGATCGACGACTACGCCCGCAAACAATTTGGGGCGCGCCGTTTCGACCTGGTGGGTTTCAGCATGGGCGGATTGGTGAGCCGCTACTATGTGCAACGGCTCGGCGGCGTGGACCGTGTGGATCATCTCGTCACGCTGTCCGCGCCCCACAATGGCTCGTTGCTCGCCAATCTGATCGCCAATCCGGGCTGCCGCGAAATGCGGCCCGGGAGCCCATTCCTCCGGGACCTGGCCGGCGATGCCGACAAACTGGAGAACATCAAGTTTACGTCGCTCTACACGCCGCTCGACCTGATCATCCTGCCGTCGCACAGTTCCGAGATGCCGCAGGCGCGGAATATCAAGATCCCGGTCGTGGCGCATCCCTTCATGGTGCTGGATGGGCGGTGTATGCGGGCGGTGGCGGAAGCGTTGCGCTCGTGAAAGACGGACCGGGGTTTCTGGTTTGCCCCCGTTGCGCCATGGGCGTCTCGCAGACTCGGCTCTGGTTTCTAGTTTCTGGTTGCTCCGGTGGAACCTCTCCCAACGGCGGTGGCGACCAGCCCTCGCTAAGTATTTACGCTCCGCCTCAGGGATACGCGCGGCGAATGCGGAACCAGAAACCAGAAACCAGAAACCAGAAACTAGAAACCTTCAATTCACCAGCGGCAATAATCGTCCGAGCAGGTCGCTAATCTTTACCCGTTCCTGCGAGGCGTCGTCGCGGTGGCGCAGGGTAACGGTGTCCTTTAGCTCCTCGCCTTTTTCGCCGAGGGTCTCGAAGTCGATGGTCACGCAGAAGGGTGTGCCGGCTTCGTCCTGGCGGGCGTAGCGTTTGCCGATACTGCCGCCTTCATCGTAGAAGGCACTCAGGTGACGGCGGAGCGACTCGTAGACCTCGCGCGCTTTGGCCACAAGTTCGGGTTTGTTCTTGAGCAGCGGAAAAATGCCGACTTTCACTGGCGAGATCCGCGGATGGAAACGCATCACCGTCACGGTTTCCTTGTTGCCCTTGGCGTCGGTCTTTTCGACTTCCGTGAAGGCCTGGCAAATCACGGCGAGGGCGAGGCGGTCCAGACCGGCGGAAGGTTCGATGACGTGCGGGACGTAAAAGCCCTTGAAAAGCTTCTGGCACCATTCGGCGGCTTGTTCGTCGCTTAGCCCGCCTTTTTCCTTGGCACGATTTTCGGCCTTCTTGCGTTCGACGAGTGCGGCACGCTGGTCATCCGTCCATTTGGCGAAGGCGTTCTTCACCTCCTCGTCAAAAACCTCCTGCGGCTTCTTGCTGGCGTTCTGGTGCGCCATGAGATCGAAGTCCCCGCGGGCGGCGATCCCTTCGAGTTCCTCGGTGCCAAAGGGAAACTTGAAGAGGATATCCACACAGTCGCGAGCGTAGTGCGCGAGCTCGTCTTTGGTCTGCCAATGGTATGCGAGGACATCCGTTCCGAGGCCGATGCCGGCATAGTAATCGGTGCGCTCCTTGACCCAATAGCGGTGCCACATTTGCCAGCCCCAATTGTCCTGCGGCCGGGAAAGATCCGCGCCTTCGCTCCACACGACGACGCTGCCGCACGCAGCTTCGATGGCCTCGTCCGGCTTGATGAAAAACTCCAGTTCCATCTGCTCGAACTCGCGCGAGCGGAACGTGAAATTGCGCGGGGTGACCTCGTTGCGGAACGCCTTGCCGATCTGACAGATGCCGAAGGGCACTTTCTGTCGCGACGAGTCCACGACGTTCTTGAACTGAGCGAAGATTGCTTGGGCAGTTTCGGGACGGAGATAGGCGACCTCCGCGGGCTCAGCGGCTCCGACACGCGTTGAGAACATCAAGTTAAAGGGGCGCGATTGAGTCAATTCCACGCCCGTTTCTGGATGGAAATCCATCGAATCACGGATTGCGTCGCTCTTCTCCAGCAAAGGGTGGGGGTTCTTCAATCCTCGCGACGAGTAAAATTCCTTCGCGACCTTTTCAGCAGACTCGCGGGGCTTTCCGCTAGGAACCAATACTGCAATTACGTCGTTGGAATACGCGGTCATTAGAAGGTCAGCGCAAATCTTTCCCAATTCGCCAAGGGCCGCTTCGGATTTGGCTGCAGCGAGAATGTTGTAAACGGGGGAACCTGGCGCGGCTGCCTCGGCCTTGGCGATGGCGTCCGCGCTTATTGCTCCCCAGAAACGGTAAACGGTACCTGATTGGAGCGGCACGTGGTCGGCACGAACTCTCTTCTTGGAGAGCGGGCATTCGCGCATCATATCCGCAAAGGTGTCCACGTGCCCCGAGGCTTTCCAAATGGCCGGGTGCATGATGATGGTGGCGTCGAGGCCGACCACGTCCTCGCGGTCGCGCGTCATCGCGCGCCACCAGGTGTCGCGCAAGTTGCGCTTCAATTCCGCGCCGAGCGGGCCGTAGTCCCAAAAGCCGTTGATGCCGCCGTAGATTTCCGAGCTTTGGAAAATGAAACCGCGCCGCTTGCACAGCGAAACGATCTTTTCCATCTGCGGGATTTCTTTGGGCAGGCTCATAAAAAGGGAGGGCGAAGGTGCGCGGGGGATGGCCAAGTCTCAAGTCGAAAACGGAAAGTTTTCTGGTTGTCGCGTTCGGAGCCTGTTCCGTGATTGGATGCCGAATGCAGGGATGTCGGGGCCGATTTTCGTGGGATTCGAGAACCGCCCAAGAGGGCGTCTAAAAAGTAGGGACGGGTCGCGTTGTGCGCAATTCTGGCTTGGGTAAG
>Ga0302325_10011723_pt1 | contig 18858 bp, 16 predicted proteins | sample Palsa_T0_2_FD_201948 | JGI IMG/M metagenome (GOLD analysis project Ga0302325, IMG submission 201948) | Peat permafrost microbial communities from Stordalen Mire near Abisko, Sweden - Palsa_T0_2 | ecosystem: Environmental > Terrestrial > Soil > Palsa > Peat permafrost | place: Sweden: Abisko...
GATGGAAAGCTTGCGAGGCGCTGCTTGGGCCGGCGGCGGTGCATCGGGATCGGCCACTGGCGAAAGACGGTAGCCGATCCGCGGCAGGGTGCCGATGGTGAAGGCGCCGGGCGCTTCCTCCTCCGACAGCCGCCGCAGACGCCCGATGCAGCGGTTGATGGCGTCATCGCCGATGGCGAGCCCGCCCCAGCAGCTCGCGAGCAGTTCGTCGCGCGACACCACCTCGCCGTCGGCGCGCGCCAGGGCCACCAGCACCTGCATCACCCGAGGCTGCAGGCGGATGGTCTGGCTGGCCACGACGACTTCGCTCAACGACGGACGCACCAGCGCCAGCCCCAGGCGCAGGTCCGCCTCCCGTGCGAGATCGATCGGCGCGGAGCGGGCGGCCGATCCGCCCTTCAGGTCGGCGGGATCAGCCATTGATCGGTCGAAATCGGCAACAGATCGGCTCCTGGTGCTATCGGACGGACCGTACTTGGCCGCTCATTCAGCTCATCGCAAGCCGCCCGCCGCTCACGGCGACCGCCGAAGGAGACCGAGCATGACGCGACTGAGCCGCGACCCGACGCTCGGGCAGGCCTGACGCGAAAGAGGAACGTGGTGACGATGAAGCTCTATTCCTGGGATCTCAGTCCCTACTCGGCGCGGGTGCGGATGCAGATCTACGCCAAGGGTCTCACCGACATCGCCATCGAGCCGCCGCCGACTTACGGCACGCCGAGATTCTACGAAGACTATCCGATCGGCCGCATCCCGTTGCTGGAGATCGACGGCGAGGCGATGCCGGAGTCGGGCGTGATCGCGGAGTATCTCGAGGAGGTCTATCCCGAGCCGTCGCTGCTGGGCGCGACCCCCCGCGAGAACGCCCACATCCGCACCCTGGCGCGCATCGGCGACATCTACCTGTTGAACAACACGTTCCTGCTCGCGGTTCAGACCCGCGTCCTCGCCGCCCCGACCCCCGTCACCACCGGCAACGAAGGCATCGTCGCGCTGCTGGGCGGCCAGCTGGCGAGCAACACCAAAGCGCTGGACCGGATGATTGGCCAGGGCGGCTTTGCCTGCCTGGGCCGCGTCACACTGGCCGACTGCGCGCTCGCGCCGGCGCTGTTCTTTCTGGAGAACGTGCTGCCGGGCGCGGGTCTCGCCGACCCGATCGCCGCGAACCCCAACGTGGCCGCCTACTGGGCCGCGATCCAGAGAGAAGCGTCCGCGGCGCGCATCCTGGTGGAGCTGCGCCGGGGGCTGGAGGAACGCCGCGAACTGATCCGCTCCGGCGCGATCGAGAAGATGAGGGCGGCATCCCGGGCGGCCCGGGAAGCAGCGGAGCAGACCTAGCCATGGTCATCGAGAGATGCATCATCTGTCTGATCCGCACGACCAGCTAAGCGACTGGGAAGCGCCCGCCGCCCAGTCCATTGGCGCCCGGCGCGGCGCGGGGTAGACGGGGCTGGGGCGTCGCCAGAGGGAGTCTCAGTTGGTTTCCGTTGGGCGTTGGACGGCCTTGGCCGGCGTGGCGGTGCTGCTCTTCGTTGCGATCGCTGGGGCGTGCCTGGCGTTCTACATGGCGTGGCTGTTCCACGACATGCCCAACGCCGCCGACCTGGTGGACTACCACCCGCCCACCGCCACCCGCGTCTACGCCTGGGACGGCACCCTGATCGGCGAATACTCCACCGAGCGGCGCATCTATGTGCCCTTCGACCAGATCCCGCCGCAGGTCTACAACGCCTTCCTGGCGGCCGAGGACCACAACTTCTTCAGCCACGGCGGCGTCGATGTGGGCGGCGTCGGCCGGGCGATGTTCAAGGACCTGTTCAACATCCTGCAGGGCCGGCGCCCCGAGGGCGGCTCGACCATCACCCAGCAGGTGGCCAAGAACGTCCTCCTGACCAACGAGGCCTCGATCGGCCGCAAACTGAAGGAGGCGATCCTCGCCACCCGGCTCGAGCAGGCGCTGAGCAAGCAGCAGATCCTGGAGCTTTATCTCAACGAGATCTGGCTCGGCCACGATTCCTACGGCGTCGGCGCGGCCGCCTACAATTACTTCGGCAAGTCGATCTCCGACCTCAGCCTGGCCGAGTGCGCCTTCCTGGCGTCGCTGCCCAAGGGGCCGGACAATTACAATCCCGCCCACCACATGCAGGCGGCGCTGGACCGGCGCAACGCCATCCTGCAGGCCATGGTGCAGCTCGGCTGGGCCAACGCCAACGACGCGGCGGCGGCGATGCGCGAGCCGATCGTGGTGCAGCCGCCGCAGCGGGCCAGCTACCACGACGCGGACTATTTCGTGGAGGAGGTGCGCCGCGAGGCCCTGGCGCGGTTCGGCGACCAGGTGAACCAGGGCGGTTACTACATCCGCACCACCCTCGATCCGCGCCTGCAGACCGCCGCCCGGATCGCGCTGATGGACGGGCTGGAGACCTACGACCGCCGCCACGGCTGGCGCGGCGCCTGGGGGCGGGTCGCCATCGTGCCGGGCTGGGAGCAGGCCGCGCAGGCCCACTCGCCGCCGTCGGAGCGGCGCAAGTGGGTGGTGGCGGTGATCGAGAGCGTCGACGGCGGCCAGGTGAAGGCCAAGGTCGCTGCGGACGATTCCGAGGGCTTCATCGTGCCCGCGGACGTGGCCTGGGCCAGGGCCGGCAAGGGCCTGGCGGTCGGCGACCTGGTGTTCGTCGAGCCGGCCGATAAGGGCGGCCTCAACCTGCGCCAGGTGCCGGAAGTGAACGGCGCCATGGTGGTGATGGACCCCACCACCGGCCGGGTGCTGGCCATGGTGGGCGGCTACTCCTTCTCGCTCTCCAGCTTCAACCGCGCCACCCAGGCGATGCGCCAGCCCGGATCGTCGTTCAAGCCGTTCGTCTACATCACCGCGCTGGAGAACGGCTACACGCCGGCGAGCATGATCAGCGACGCGCGCTTCACCGCGCCGGGCGCCAACGGCCAGACCTGGTCCCCGGAGAACTACGAGCACGGCGAGTACGGTGGCATGATGCTGTTCCGCCGCGGCCTGGAGCTCTCGCTGAACGACATGACCGTGCGCATCGCCGCCGATCCCGACGTCGGCATGCAAAAGGTGGTGGCCAACGCCATCCTGTTCGGCGTCGTCACCCACATGGACCCGGTGCTCTCGATGGCGCTGGGCGCCGGCGAGACCACGCCCTATCGCCTGACCAGCGCCTATTCCGCTTTCGTGAACGGCGGCCGGCGGATCGACCCGCACCTGATCGAGCTGGTGCAGGACCGCGACGGGAAGGCCATCTTCCGCTCCGACACCCGCGACTGCCGCGCCTGCAACGGCGCCTTCACCGGCGACGACGGGCCCCAGTACGACCCCGTGGGGCAGCAGATCGTCGACCCGATCCTCGCCTACCAGATGGCCAACATGCTGGAGGGCGTTGTCCAGCACGGCACCGCCTATCAGGCGCGGGAGCTCGGCCGGGCCGGCATCGGCGGCAAGACCGGCACCACCAACGACTACCGCAGCGCCTGGTTCGTCGGCTTCACCCCGCAGATCGTGGTCGGCACCTTCGTCGGCTTCGACGACAACCGCTCGCTAGGCCACGGCGAGACCGGCGCGGTGGCGGCGGTGCCGATCTTCATCGAGTTCATGAAGGAGGCGCTGAAGGGCTATCCGGAGATGGACTTCACGCCGCCGCCCGGGGCCGAGTTCCTGACCATCGGCGGCAATCGCGAGGCGTTCCTGCCGGGCACCATCCCGCACGGTCCGCAGCCGATGCTGAGCGCCGCGGCTCACGGGCCGACGTCAGAGGCGCTGACGCCGGTCGGCGCCGCGCCGCCGACGCCGCCGGCCGCGCCGGGCCTGCCGCCCGGACCGCCAAAGGCGATCAAGCCCGCCAAGCCCGACGAGCTCAACGGCTTGTATTGACGGGCGCCGGGCCTTAAGTCCGGCCCCATGAGAGCGGATATCGAAGCGGCCGCGGCCGAGATTGAGCAGTCGATCGCGCTGCTGAGGAGGCGTCTTTGACTGGGCGCCGGCGCTCAGGCGGCTGGACGAGCTGAACGCCCGGGTCGAGGACCCGACGCTCTGGGACGACGCCGACGCCGCCCAGGGCCTGATGCGCGAGCGCACCCGCCTGGCCGACCAGATCGGCCGGGTGCAAAAGCTGGAGCGCGAGCGCGCCGACGCCCTGGAATTCGCCGAGCTGGCCGAGGCCGAGGGCGACGAAGCCTCGCTCGACGACGCCTCGCAGCAGCTAGCGCAGCTGAAGGAGCTGGCGGCGCGGGCCGAGCTGGAGGCGCTGCTCTCCGGCGAGGCCGACGCCAACGACAGCTATCTGGAGATCAACGCCGGCGCCGGCGGCACCGAGTCCAACGACTGGGCCCTGATGCTGCTGCGCATGTACACCCGCTGGGCTCAAGGACACGGCATGGAGGTGGAGTTCGTCGAGGAGACCGGCGGCGAGCAGGCCGGGATCAAGTCAGCGACGGTGAAGATCGCCGGGACCAACGCCTATGGCTGGCTGAAGACCGAGGCCGGCATCCACCGGCTGGTGCGCATCTCGCCGTTCGACTCAAACGCCCGTCGGCACACCAGCTTCGCTTCGGTGTGGGTCTATCCGGTGGTGGACGACAAGATCGAGATCGAGATCAACCCCTCGGACGTGCGCATCGACACCTACCGCTCGTCCGGCGCCGGCGGCCAGCACGTCAACAAGACCGACTCCGCCGTGCGCCTCACCCACCTGCCCACCGGCATCGCGGTGGCCTGCCAGAACGAGCGCTCGCAGCACCAGAACCGCGAGCAGGCCTGGAAGATGCTGCGCGCGCGGCTCTACGAGGCGGAGCTGCAACGCCGCGAGGCGGTGGCGGCGGCGGTGGAGGCGGCCAAGAGCGACATCGGCTGGGGCCACCAGATCCGCTCCTACGTCCTGCAGCCCTACCAGATGGTCAAGGATCTCAGGACCAACGTCGAGACCTCCGACACCGCCGGTGTCCTCGACGGCGACCTCGATCCGTTCATGGCCGCCTCGCTGGCCCAACGGGTGGGGGCGACGCGGGAAACGGCCTAGGCGACGGGGCCTACTGCGGCGCGCCCTGCTGCTGGACCGGGATGCCGTTGACCAGGCCCGGATTGCCGTGGTTCACGGTCCCCACGGGGTGGGTTACCGGCGGGATGCCGTTCACGGGATGGCCCGGGTGGTGGACGATGATGCCCGGGAAGCCGTGGCGAGGGCAGGGGACGATGCGCCGTCCGTGGTGACAGCGGTGGATGATGATGCCGTGGATGACGTGGTGCGGGGGCGGCGGCGCGACCGCCGCCAGGGCTTGCGACCCCGCCAGACCGGCGCCGATGATCAGCGCGGCCGACAGACATAAGGCTCTCACGGGCGATTCTCCTGTGTTGCCTGGATACTGTTGCAAGCTGACTGAGGCCGCACGATCGCGGCGGCCGAAATCGCCAATAGCGCGAACGTCGGCAGCTTCGCTGTGTACTGTGGCCCAATTTTGGTCATCCACGCCGTCGAAGAACAAACGCCGCCGCGGCGCGCCGCGGCCGGGGATGAGGCGAATGCCTTCAGGCGCAGGCAGGCGGGGGATCACCTGGGAGCTTCGGCTCCGGGCGTTGGCGCTGCTCGCCGCCGCGGCGGCCGCGCTGCTGCCGAGCGCGCCGGCGGCCGAGGGGGCGAGCTTCAGCGACGCCCAGCTGCAGGCGCTGCTGCGCAACGATCCGGCGACCGGCCGTCCGGTGGAGTCTGTCGCCGAGCTGCTGCCGCTGCTGCCGCGCGCCCTGCGGGCCAACTTCACCCTGGTCTACGACAGCCGCAGTCCGTTCGCCGCCAGCATCTCGCCCAGGCGGCCCCGGGTGATCCTGTTCAGCGACGACGGCCGCTTCATCCTGGCCTTCACCGGCGACGCGGCCGCGCCCGGCCACGACTTCATCGAGACCATGAGCTTCGATGACCTGGCCGCGGCGTTCCGCGTCCACGCCTACATGCTGCCGGCGGCGCAGCGGGCGCCCTGGCGCGCGCCGGCCCAGGCGGCGAACTGCGGGAGCTGCCACGGGGCGGATGTGCGGCCGATCTACGATTCCTACCCGCTGTGGCCGGGCTTCTACGGCCAGGTGCTGGACACCTTCCTGCGCGATCCGGCCGGCCGGCGCGAGGCGCAGCGGTACCTGGCCTTCCTGGCCGGCCCGGCCAAGACCGGCGTCTACCGGTTCCTGGTCTACGGGCGCGGCAGCCGGTTCGCGCCCTATCTCGATCCCGCGCATGTCCGCCGCGGCGTGGTCGAGGTCGACGGCAAGGCCTTTCCGCACATGCCCAACACCCGCCTCGGCATGGCGCTGACCGAGCTCAACCGGGCGCGCATCTATCGCCAGCTGGCGGCCGCGCCGGGGTTCCGGGACCACGAGAAGGACCTGCTGGCCGAGCTGCTCGACTGTCCCGGCGCGCCGCGTCCCAGCTTGGCCGAGTTGCGCGGCGTCCAGGCGGATCTTGCCCGGGAGAACGCGGCGCGCCTGCGGCGGCTGGGCGGGCCGATCAGCGATGCCGACACCACAATCGATGGCATGGAGGAGCTCAAGTTCGTGGGCGGCCTGGCGCAGATCGAGGACGTGGCCCGCCGGGCCGGCGCGGACCCCTCGGGCTGGTCGATGGCGCTGCAGCCGAAGTCGCTGGCCTTCTACGACGGCATCCTCAGCGGCCTCTACCGCGGCCGCGACTACTATCTGAAGGAGGACTTCATCTTCGAGATCCTGGCCCACCTCAGCCAGCGCGAGCCGGCGTTCGCGCCCTACTTCGCGCCCTACCAGGCCTATTCGGACTACGGCTACCCGTTCGGCCAGCGCCTCGACCTCGGCCGGGCGCTGAAGAGCTGCCCGCTGCTCAACTCGGCGCGCCCGGCGCCCGCGCCGACTCTGGCCGCGCAGTAACCGGGAGTCAGTCGCCTTCTTCGGCGACCGGGCGACGCAACGCCCAGAACATGGCCGCCAGCAAGCAGCCGGCGACGATGCCGGTGGTGAGGTCGCGCAGCAGGGTCAGACCGAAGGTGGCGATCAGCACCGCGGCGGTGCGCCAGTCCTTCAGCAGGCGGCCGAACTCGCGCGTCTCGGCCATGCTCCAGCAAACCACCAGCAGCACCCCGGCCAGCGCCGCCAGCGGGATGTATTTCGCCAGCGGGGCGGCGAGGAGCATGAAGACGAGCAGGAAGACCGCGTGCAGGATGCCGGCGACCGGGCTCCTGGCGCCGGCGCGGACATTGGTGGCGGTGCGGGCGATGGTGCCGGTCACGCAGATGCCGCCGAAGCAGCTGGAGGCCACGTTGGCCAGGCCCTGGGCGACCAGCTCCATGTTGGACCGGTGCTTGCGGCCGGTCATGCCGTCGGCGACCTTGGCCGACAGCAGGCTCTCCACCGCCCCAAGCAGGGCGAACGAGCAGGCGGCCGGCAGCACCGCCAGCACCTGCGCCGGTCCCAGCGCCGGCAGCGAGGGCGCCGGCAGGCCGCCGGGGATGCCGCCGAAACGGCTGCCGATGGTGGCGATAGGCAGGTGCAGCAGGAAGGCCGCGAGCGAGGCCAACGTGACCGCGATCAGCATCCCCGGCAGCGCCGGTGTCCAGCGGCGCAGGGCGAAGATCAGTGCGGCCACCCCCAGCCCGGTCGCCAGGGCAGCCGGGGTGAGGGTGCCCAGCGCCTGGCCGAGCGCGGCCAGCTTTGGCAGCAGCGCGCCGGGCTCGCGGCCATGCAGCGTCAGGCCGCCGAGGTCGGTGAGCTGGCTGGCGAGGATGGTCACCGCGATGCCGCAGGTGAACCCCACCGTGACCGCGTGCGGGATGTGGCGCACCAGGCCGCCCAGCCGCAGCGCCCCCAGCAGCGCCAGCATCACACCCGACAGCAAGACGGCGGTCATCAGGCCGCCGAGGCCGAAGCGCGCCGCCGTGGCGGCCACCAGGACGATGAAAGCGCCGGCCGGTCCCCCGATCTGGAAGCGGCTGCCGCCCAGTCCCGACACCAGCGCGCCGCCGATGATGGCGGTGTAGAGGCCGCGTTCCGGCGGCACCCCCGAGGCGACGGCGATGGCCATGGAAAGCGGCAGGGCGACGACCGCGACCGTCAGCCCCGCCAGGGCGTCGGCGCGCAAGGCCGCCAGCCCGTAGCCCTCGCTGAAGGTGGTCGCCAGTTTCGGCCGGAAGAGATGAGCGCTCGCCGATCCGTCCGGCATCGTGTTGGAGTATCTCAAGGAACCGGTGGGAACCTTAGCCCATCGGACCCCGCGCGACCTGACCTAGATCAAGGACGTGGCGAATGGTCGCCCGGAGGCTCGAAGCCGGCTGGGCGACGAAATAGGAAAGTAGTAGCTTTCGGAAATGACTGCCGTAACCTCGGACTCCAACTGGCGCGACCTCGTGGCCGAGGGCCGCGGGGCGCAGGTGGCGCTGATCGCCCTGGGGATCTGGCTGAACGCGGCCGACTCGCTGGTCACTTCGACCATCATGCCCACGGTCGGCCGCGATCTTGGCGGCTACGCCTACTTCAGCTGGGCGACGGCGGCCTACATGCTGGGAGCGATCCTGTCGGGCGCTACGGCGGCCCGGTTCTCGGCCAGGTTTGGCCTCAGGCGCGCCATGATGGTCGCCGCCCTCGCCACTGCGGCCGGCTGCGCCGGCAGCGCGCTGGCGCCCGGGATGATAGCGCTGGTGGTCGGCCGGCTGGTGCAGGGCCTGGGCGCCGGCTGGATCGTGGGCGCCTGCTACGCGGCCATCGGGGCGATGTTCCCGCAGCGTCACCTGGCGCGGATCTTCAGCGTCATGACCAGCATCTGGGGCGTCGCGACCGTGCTGGGGCCGCTGGTGGGCGCGGCATTCGCGCAAGGGCACGCCTGGCGGATGCTGTTCTGGTTCTTCGGGGCCCAGTGCCTGGCGTTCATGGCCGCGGCCTACTGGCTGCTGCCCGAGGACGCGCCGCCGGCCGCCCAGCGCACGCCCTGGACGCAGTTGGCGCTGGTGCTGGCGGGCGTGGCCCTGATCGGCGCGGCCGACCTGGCGACCGGCGTCGTCGTCGCCGGCGCCCTGGCGCTTGGCGGCCTCGGCCTCCTGGCCCTGGCGGTGAGGGTGAGGGCGGGCGAGCATGGCCTCTTCCCGCGCGCCGCCGGCGACCTGAAGAGCGTGATCGGGTCGGCCTACCTTTCGTACTTCGCTCTCTCCGCGGCGGCGATGGGCTTCGGCGTCTACGCGCCGGCGCTGCTGCAGAAGCTCTACGGCTTCTCGCCGATGGCCAGCGGCTACGCGGCGGGGCTGGAGTCGGTGGGCTGGACGGTGGCGGCGATCGGCGTCGCGGGCCTCGCCGAGCGCTGGCACCCGCCGATCATTCGATTGGGCGCGCTTTGCGTCGTCGGCTCGCTGGCGGCGCTGGCCGTGGTGATGCGCTACGGACCGCCGGCGGCGATCCTCGCAGCCGCGACCGTGCTGGGCGCGGGCTTCGGGCTGACATCCGGCTTCACCGGCCGACGGGTGATCGCGGCCGCGGCCGGGGCCGAGCGCGAGGTGGCGTCCGCCGGCATCAACAGCGTACGGCAGGTGGGCAACGCGGCCGGCGCGTGCCTCGCCGGCCTCATCGCCAACCTGCTCGGCATGACCCGGGGCGTCACGCCGCCAGCCGCCGACGCCGCGGCCGTCTGGCTGTTCGCCCTCGCCGTGCCGGTGGCCCTGGTGGGCGCCGTGGCCTGCTGGCGCGTCGCGGCGGCTAGGCTGGAGCTGATCTAGGCCTGACCGGCCGGCGCGGCGCTGGGGCTGAGGGTCGCCGTGGGGGGCGGCGCGCTCGGGACCGGCGCGGGCGCCGGCTTCGGGGCGGGGACGGCCGCCTGGACCGGGGCCGGGCGTTGCAGGCGCAGGCTGCGGCCCTGGAAGAAGGCGCCGGTCTCCATCGCAAGCTGCTCGTGGGTGATGTCGCCGTCCACGTGGCAGGCGCCGTAGAGGCGCACCTGCTTGGCGGTGATCGAGCCGGAAACGCGGCCGCGCACCTCCACCGCCTCGGCGTAGACGCCGCCCTCGATCTGGCCGCCATCGCCGACGGTGACGTGCTCGACGCGGACGTCGCCCTTCACCGTGCCGTCGACGTGGATCTCGCCGCCGCCGGAGATGTCGCCCTCGAACAGCATGTCGGCGCCGATGGTGGACGCGCCCTTCGGCCGCGCCGGGGCGGCCCGCGGCGGCTCGTGATGCGGCGCCGCAGCCTGGGGCGCCGCTGGCGGGGCAGGCGGCGTCGCCGCGGGGGTGGGTTGCGGGGGGTTAGAACCTGACTTGCTGAACATCGTCGCCGGCCTTCAAAAAACGGAGGGGGTTCTGGGGTTTGCCGTCCACCCACACTTCGTAGTGCAGGTGCGTGCCGGTGGAGCGGCCGGTGGATCCCATCGCCCCGATCCGCTGCCCGGCCGCCACGTGCTGGCCGACGGTCACCGAGATGGCGGAGAGGTGGGCGTAGCGGGTCTTGAAGCCGTGGCCGTGGTCCACCTCGATGGTGTTGCCATAGCCATTGCGCTGGCCGGTGAAGGAGACGATCCCGGGCGCGGTGACGTAGATCGCCGTGCCATAGGCGCCGGCGAAATCCTGGCCGGGATGGTAGGCGGGCCGGCCGGTGAAGGGGTCGGAGCGCACGCCGAAGCCGCTGGTCTCGCGCGTGCCGACGGTGGGCGCCGCCAGCGGCAGCGACTGCTCGGTGTCCTGCAGGCTCTGCATGTCGGAGACGTCGGCCACCGCGGTCTGCAGGCGGGCGGCGAAGTCCTCGTCGACGTCGAGCACGGCGGCCAGCGCGCGCGGGTCCTTGCCCTCGATCAACGGGCCGCCCAGCCCGTCGCTGGCGCCGGAATAGGCGGCCGGGTCGAGGCCGGCGAGGCGGAAGGCGAGGCGTAGCCGGTCGGCGCGGTTCTTGGCGAAGGTCTCGGCCGCGTCGATCAGCCGGTCCTGGTCGGCTTGCACAGACTGGATGCGCTGCTGCGGCGTCGCCTGCGGGGCGCTCTGCACGGCCAGGTCCGGCAGCAGCGCCTGGGCGGCGCCCGGCGCGCTGCGGATGTCGGTGAGCAGCAGCGCCAGCGCCGCGTGGCGCTTCTCCACCGTGTTGGCCAGGTCCTGGTAGGAACCGCCGGTGGAGTTCAGCTCGGAGACGGCGCTGGAGAGGCGCGCGTCGCGGTCGGCGATCCAGCGCTCGTAACGGGCCTCGGTCCTGGCCACCTCCTGGTCGCCCTTGTTGGGGGTGACGAGGACGATCAGCATCGCGGTGGTGGAGACGCCCATCCAGAGCGACCCGGCGACCACGGCGCCGGCGATCAGCAGCTGGCGTTCGGTGGTGAGCACGAAGCCGCGCATCTCGCCGCCCGAGCGCAGGTAGAGATGTCGTTCCGGGAACAGCTCTTCCAGCCAACGGGCGAGGCGCGCAAACCGCTTCAGGCTCATGGCTTCCCGCGCCCCGCGAAAGTCCGACGGCTGCGCGATATGCCCTCAAGTGAGGAGGAAGCGCAACCCATGTTTCCAAGCTTTCGGGTTGAGCCGCCAGCCGCCCCAATTCCAACACAAGTCCGCCTTCGTCCCACCGCCACTCGCGCTGGGGGCGAGCAAGCAAAGACCGCCAACAGGTCAGTATAGGGAGGTCTTGAGCGCCGGCCCTTTGCCGCCGAACAACTGTTCGAGCCGCCGGATCGGCGACCAGCGGCGGCGGCGACTCTGGTCAAGCCCCGGGCAATGCCTTGGCCTGCGCCAGCACCTCGGCGACGTGGCCGGGAACCTTCACCTTGCGCCAGACGTGGCGGATGACGCCGCCTTTGTCGATCAGGAAGGTGGAGCGATCGATGCCCATGTACTTGCGCCCATACATGCTCTTCTCCACCCAGGCGCCGTAGCGCTCGACCGTATCGTCGTCCTTGGCCGACCCCAGCTGGAGCTTCAGGTCGTATTTGGCGCGGAACTTTCCGTGGCTGGCGGCGGAATCTTTGGAAACCCCCACCACCACCGCCCCCGCCTTGGCGAAGTCGTCGGCGGCCGCGGTGAAGCCCTGCGCCTCGGCGGTGCAGCCGGAGGTGTCGTCCTTGGGATAGAAGTAGAGCACCACCGTCTTGCCCTTCAGCCCCGCCAGCGAAACGCGCCCGTCGTCGCTCGGCAGGTCGAAATCGGGGGCGGGATCACCGGGGGACAAGGGCATCGTGGGGGCTCCTCAAACCGCTTTCACCAATACGATCTTCTTGCGCCCCGCCGCCAGCTTGACCACGCCGTCGGCGTTGAGGTCGCGGGTGGTGAGCAGGCGTTGGCCGTCGGTTTCGGCGGCGTCGTTGACGCGCAGGCCGCCGCCCTGGGCCAGGCGCCGGGCTTCGGAGCGCGACGACGCCAGCCCGGCCTCGGCGGCGACGGCGGCCAGCGCCACGCCGGCGTCGAACTGGGCGCGGGGGATCTCGTAGGTTGGCAAGTCCTCGGAGAGCCGGCCCTCCTCGAACGCCGCCCGCGACGCCCCGGCCGCAGCCTCCGCCGCCGCCGCGCCGTGCAGCATCGCGGTGGCCTCGTTCGCCAGCACCTTCTTGGCCTCGTTGATCTCCGCCCCGCCCAGCGCCGCCAGCCGGACGATCTCGTCCAGCGGCAGCTCGGTGAACAGCTTCAGGAACTTCGCCACGTCGGCGTCCTCGGTGTTGCGCCAGAACTGCCAGTAGTCATAGGCGCTGCGCAGTTCCGCATTGAGCCAGACCGCCCCGTCGACGGTCTTGCCCATCTTCACGCCTGACGCCGTGGTGACGAGCGGGGCGGTGACCCCGAACGCCTCGGCCCCGTCCAGTCGCCGGATGAGGTCGATGCCGTTGACGATGTTGCCCCACTGTTCCGAGCCGCCGAACTGCAGTGTGCAGGCGTGGCGCCGATGCAGCTCGAGGAAGTCCACCGCCTGCATGAGCACATAGTTGAACTCGAGGATGGTCATCGGCTGCTCATTGTCGAGTCGGTTGCGGACGAACTCCAGCGTCAGCATGCGGTTGACGGTGAACTGCACGCCGAACTCGCGCAGGAACTCGATGTAGCCAAGCTTCTCCAGCCAGTCGGCGTTGTTGACCATCACGGCGTCGGTGGGGCCATCGCCGAACGTCAGGAACGGCGCGAAGGCGCGTTGGATGCCGGCGATGTTGGCGGCGATCACCGCGTCGGTGAGCAGCGGACGCTGGCCGGTTTTGTCCGAGGGGTCGCCGACCTTGGTGGTGCCGCCGCCCATCAGTACGATCGGCTTGTGCCCGGTCTGCTGGACCCGGCGCAGGGTCATGATCTGCACGAGGCTGCCGACATGCAGCGACGAGCCGGTGGCGTCGAAGCCGATGTAGGCGGCGATCGGACCCTTGAGCGCCGCCGCGTCCAGGCCCTCCAGGTCGGTCGCCTGGTAGACATGGCCGCGCTCCAGGAGGGTGCGGACAAGGTCCGAGCGCGGCTTGAAATTGGCGGAGGTATCGGCGGGCATGGTCGGCGGCTCCTGGCAGGTGGCTTTCGGCCGGAGACCGTCGCTTGGCAAGAGCCCGGCGCCGACCGAAGGCGGCTGGGCATGGATGACCGGCCGCTCGCTAGTGCGAGCGGTAGTAGCGGCGGCTGAGGCGGACGCTGGCGGTCATGGGGCGCTGGCTACTTGAGCGCCCGACGGGCGTCAAGCAGGGTACAAAGGGGCGCTCCGGCCGGAGTCCGCCGTCAAGCGCTTGACGGCTCAGCCTCGCTAGGCGTGATGTTGGGCGGAGGCTCATGATGCTCGCCCTCTTCGCGCTGGCTGCGGCGCATTGCACTACGATCAACCTTGCCGAGGCCAAGTGGTTCGCTCTTCGCGCTTCGGAGGTCAGGGCTGCCGTCGGGGAGCGGCCGGCGGTCGAAGTCGATGAGACACGACCCAGCGGCTGGATGCTCCGCGTCTATGACTCGCGAAGCTGTCCGCCGGCTTGCTCCCCATCACGCCTGCTGGCGTGGTTTGGCGTGGACACGACCACGATGGAGGCCGTCGACGTAGAAGGGGAGAGCGTGATGGCGGATCGAGGTCTTGAGCGGGCGCAGCACGCCCTGCGTCGCAGACATTGCGGCGTCTAGCATGCGCGTTCTCGGCTTCATGACCGGCACCTCGCTCGACGCCGTCGACATGGCGGTGCTGGAGACCGATGGCGAGGAGATCGTCGAGCTCGGGCCGGCCGGCGAGAAGAAGCTGGACGAGGGCGTGCGCGGCTTGCTGGAAGCGGCGATCGCCGATGCGCTGAAGCTGAGGGCCGGCGATCCGACCCCCGCCAGCTTCGCGCCGGCCGCCGCCGCGGTCGCCGCCGAGCACGTCGCGGCCGGCGCGGCGTTCATGGCCGAGCACCGGTTGCTGCCGCAGGATATCGATGTGATCGGCCTACAGGGCCAGACGGTGCTGCACGCGCCGCCCGGCCCTGGCCGTCCCGCCGGCCGGACCATCCAGCTGATCGACGCCGAGGCGGTGGCGCGGGGCCTCGGGATCCCGGTGGTCTACGACCTGCGCCAGGACGACGTCGCCGCCGGCGGCCAGGGCGCGCCGCTGGCGCCGGTTTATCACGCGGCGCTGGTGCGCTACTCGGGCCTGCATACGCCGATGGCGGTGCTCAACCTCGGCGGCGTCGCCAATTTGACCATGGTGCGCTCGGACGGCGAACTGGAGGCCTTCGATACCGGACCGGGGGTCGGCCTGATCGACCTCTTGGTGCAGGAGCGCACCGGCCGGCGCCTCGATGAGGGCGGCGCGCTGGCCCGGGCGGGCGTGGTCCAGGACCGCATCCTGAACGCCTACCTCGCCAGCCCCTACTTTCAGCAGCGCGGCCCCAAGTCGCTCGACCGCTACGACTTCCGGCTCGACAAGGTGGTCAGCCTGTCGCTGGAGAACGCCGCCGCCACGCTGGTCGCCTTCACCGCCGAGGCGGTCTGGCGCGGATTGCAGGCGTGTTCGGAAATCCCCCTGCGCCTCGTCGTGACCGGCGGCGGCCGGCTGAACCCGGCGCTGATGGACGCGATCCGCGAACGCGTCCCGTTGCCGGTGCTCACCGCCGAGGACGCCCGCTGGCGCGGCGACTCGATCGAGGCCGAGGCCTTCGCCTACCTCGCCGCCCGCGCCATGCTGGGCCTGCCGATCTCTTTCCCGGGCACGACGGGGGTCCCGGCGCCGATGAGCGGGGGAAGATTCGCGCTGCCTTAGGCGCAGCCCGCCGCCCCGCAGCAGGCCGCGCCTAAACAATACTGTCATCCCGGAAGCCGCGCAGCGGCTATCCGGGATCTCATGCGGCGACGGAAAGTAGATCCCGGACGGGTCCGCTTCGCGGCTCTCCGGGATGACACCAATTTTTTTGGAGTTGACTGTCTACGCCGGCTCCGCCGCCAGCCGCCGGTCGAGATACGCCCCGACGCGGGTCTCCACTTCCTTGAGCTGGTTGTTCCAGAAGTGGCCGGCGCCGTCGACGAGGTCGTAGTCGATGACGATGCCCTTCTGGGTGCGCAGCTTGGAGACCACCCGCTCGACCTCGATCGGCTGGGTGATGGTGTCGGCCGAGCCGTGCAGGATCAGGCCCGAGGCGGGGCAGGGGGCCAGGAACGAGAAGTCGTAGGTGTTGGTGGGCGGCGAGACTGAGATGAAACCGTCGGTCTCCGGCCGCCGCATCAAGAGCTGCATGCCGACCCAGGCGCCGAACGAATAGCCGGCGACCCAGCACTGCGAAGCGGTGGGGTTGGTGGACTGCAGCCAGTCCAGCGCCGTGGCCGCGTCCGCCAGTTCGCCGATGCCTGAGTCGAACTCGCCCTGGCTGCGGCCGACGCCGCGGAAGTTGAACCGCATCACCGAGAAGCCCCGCTTCATGAACAGGTGGAAGAGCTGCACCGCGACCGGGTTGTTCATGTGGCCGCCGGCCTTGGGGTGCGGGTGCAGGATCAGCGCGATCGGCGCGGTCTCCTCCTTGCGCGGCGAATACTGGGCTTCGATCCGGCCGGCGGCGCCGGTGAGAACCACTTCGGGCATGATGTCCTTCGAATGAAGCGGCGGGAATAGTTGACCGCGGCGCTAGGTTTTCCTACATGCCCCCGAGAGGGCGCGTTGCAAGGGCCCGCCCCGGTGAGGGCGGCGGCTTTTAGCAAGGGCGCTCCTGAAATAGCGAGAAAATAGCGGCGCGCGGCATGCAGCTTTCGACCAAGGGACGCTACGCCGTGATGGCGATGACCGATCTGGCCGGGCGCGGCGGCGAGCGCGCGGTGTCGTTGGCGGAGATCGCCGAGCGTCAGCAGCTGTCCCAGGCCTACCTCGAGCAGTTGTTCGCCCGCTTGCGCCGGCGCGGCCTGGTGACGGCCTCGCGCGGCCCCGGCGGCGGCTACCGGCTGGCGCGGCCGGCGGCGGAGACGTCGGTGGCCGACGTGGTGCTGGCGGTGGACGAGCCGCTGCGGGCCATCCGCTGCGGCGGCGGCGCTGCCGGCTGCATGAAGGACGGCGCCCGGTGCCTCACCCACGATCTCTGGGAAGAGACCGGCCGCCAGATCCGCGGCTACCTGGCCAGCGTCTCCTTGGCCGATGTGGTGAGCGGGCGCCTGAAGCGCACGCCGGCGGAGGCCGCGTGAGCGTCTACCTCGACTATAACGCCACCGCGCGGGTGCGACCCGAGGCGGCCGCGGCGGTGGCGCGGGCGCTGCAGCTGGGCGGCAACCCGTCGTCGGTGCATGCAGCGGGCCGGGCGGCGCGGGCCGTGGTGGAGGCGGCGCGGGCGGACGTGGCGCGGCTGGTCGGCGCCCTTCCGGCGAGCGTGGTGTTCACCAGCGGCGGCACCGAGGCCAATGCGCTGGCGATCGAGAGCGCGGTGCGCGGGGGGTGCGGGCGGATCATCGTCGGCGCGACCGAGCACGACGCGGTGCTTGAGAACGCCCGCGCCGCCGGCGTCCCGGTGGAAATCTGGCCGGTGGACGACGGCGGCGTCGCCGACCTGATCTGGCTGGTGAACCGGCTGAACGTCGGGCCTCGGGCGCTGGTCTGCCTGATGCTCGCCAACAACGAGACCGGTGTCATTCAGCCGGTGGCGGCGGCGGCCGAGGCGGTGCGGGCCGCGGACGGCTGGCTGCACGTCGACGCGGTGCAGGCCGCCGGCAAGATCCCGATCGATTTGGGCGCCCTGGGCGCCGATACGCTGGCGCTCTCGGCCCACAAGCTGGGCGGACCGCAGGGCGTCGGCGCGCTGGTGGCCGGGCCGCGGGCGGCGCTGGCGCGGCGGCTGCACGGCGGCGGCCAGGAGCGCGGCCGGCGCGCCGGCACCGAGAACGTCCCCGGCATCGCCGGCTTCGGCGCGGCGGCCAGTTTGGCCGCGAACGAGCCGGCGCGGCTGACCGCCTTCGCCGAGTATCGCGACCATCTGGCGCAGACCGTGAAGGCCGCCGGTGCGGTGGTGCTGGGCGCAGGCGCGCCGCGGCTGCCGCAGACCCTGTGCTTCGCGGCCGAGGGCTTCGGCTCGGAGCTGCAGGTGATGGGGCTGGACCTGGCCGGCGTCATGGTCAGCGCCGGCGCGGCCTGTTCGTCCGGCAAGGTGAAGCCCAGCCGGGTGATCGAGGCCATGGGCCGCGCCGACCTCGCCGCCAGCGCCATCCGGGTCAGCGGCGGCTGGGCGACGACGGCGGCCGACTGGGTCCGCTGCGGCGAGGCCTGGACCGAGATCTTCGATCGTCACCGGGCGCGCCGCGCCTCGGCGGCCGCGTAAAGGAGCCGCCGATGCCCGCCGCCAGAGAGACCGTCGAACACGTCGAGACGCTGGAGCGCTACAAGCACGGCTTCGTCACCGACATCGCCCAGGACTTCGCGCCCAAGGGGCTGTCGGAAGCCACCGTCCGCTACATCTCGGCCCAGAAGGAAGAGCCGGACTGGATGCTGCAATGGCGGCTCGGCGCCTTCGAGCGCTGGCTGGCGCTGGAGCAGCCGCAGTGGGCGCGGGTCAAGTTCCCCAAGATCGACTACCAGGACGCCTACTATTACGCCGCGCCCTCGAAGAAGGACGGCCCCAAGAGCCTGGACGAGGTCGATCCGGAGCTGCTGGCCACCTACGCCAAGCTCGGCATCCCGCTGCGCGAGCAGGCGGTGCTGGCCGGCGTCGAAGGCGCGCCGCGCTATGCGGTGGACGCGGTGTTCGACTCGGTTTCGGTGCTCACCACCTTCAAGAAGGAGCTGGCGGCGGTCGGCGTGATCTTCTGCTCGATGAGCGAGGCGATCCGCGAGCACGGCGAGCTGGTGCGCCAGTACCTGGGCACGGTGGTGCCGGTGTCCGACAACTTCTTCGCCTGCCTGAACAGCGCCGTCTTCTCCGACGGCAGCTTCGTCTATGTGCCGCCCGGCGTGCGCTGCCCGATGGAGCTCTCTACCTATTTCCGCATCAACGCCGCCGAGAGCGGCCAGTTCGAGCGCACCCTGATCATCGCCGACAAGGGGTCTTACGTCTCCTACCTGGAGGGCTGCACCGCGCCGATGCGCGACGAGAACCAGCTGCACGCCGCGGTGGTCGAGCTGGTCGCCCTCGAGGACGCCGAGATCAAATACTCGACGGTGCAGAACTGGTACCCCGGCGACGCCGAGGGCCGCGGCGGCATCTACAATTTCGTCACCAAGCGCGCCGACTGCCGCGGCGACCGCTCCAAGGTGTCATGGACCCAGGTCGAAACCGGCTCGGCGATCACCTGGAAGTACCCGTCCTGCATCCTGCGGGGCGAGGCCTCGCAGGGCGAGTTCTACTCGATCGCCATCACCAACCACCGCCAGCAGGCCGACACCGGCACCAAGATGATCCACCTGGGGGCCAACACCCGCTCGCGCATAATCTCCAAGGGCATCTCGGCCGGCCATTCGTCCAACACCTACCGCGGCCTGGTCTCGGCCCACCCCAA
>Ga0302325_10011724_pt1 | contig 18856 bp, 13 predicted proteins | sample Palsa_T0_2_FD_201948 | JGI IMG/M metagenome (GOLD analysis project Ga0302325, IMG submission 201948) | Peat permafrost microbial communities from Stordalen Mire near Abisko, Sweden - Palsa_T0_2 | ecosystem: Environmental > Terrestrial > Soil > Palsa > Peat permafrost | place: Sweden: Abisko...
CTGGACGGCGGGATCGGACTTGACGCCGTTGGCGTACTCCTTGATCAGACGCTCCATCTCCTGAAATGAGGTGCCCTGGTCCGCCATGACCGCTCCCATCAGGCGCCCGTTATCCTGCTGCGGAAAGAATCCTTTCGGAATGACGATAAAGAGGTAGACACTGAGCGCGACCGTTCCCAGCGCGACGACGAGCATGACGGGCGCATGCCGCAGAACCCAGCCGAGGCTCCTTTCATAGCCATGCAGAAGCCGGTCGAACATCGGATTCGCCCGCTTGGTGCCGTCGCCGCCGACCCGGTAGGGCCGGAGCAGTTTAGCGGCCATCATCGGCGTGGTTGTCAGCGAAACTATCAACGAGACAACGATCGCGGCGGACAACGTTACCGCAAACTCCCGGAAAAGCCGCCCGACCAACCCGCCCATCAGGAGAATCGGAATAAAGACGGCGATCAATGAAATGCTGATCGAGATAACGGTGAAGCTGATCGTTTTCGATCCGATCACAGCGGCCTGGAACGGCGAATAACCCTGTTCGATATAGCGCGAGATATTCTCCACGACGACGATCGCATCATCGACGACAAAGCCGGTCGAAATCGTCAGCGCCATCAGGGAGAGATTGTCGAGACTGTAACCGAACAGGTACATGACGCCGAAGGTGCCGATGAGCGAAATCGGCACCGCCAGCCCCGGAATCGCGGTGGCGCGGACGCTGCGTAAAAACGCATAGACGACCAGCACGACCAGCAGAATCGAAATGAGCAGCGTAATTTCGACGTCGCGCACCGACGCGCGAATCGTCACGGTCTGGTCGAGCACCATCGCGACGTGGATCGCTGGGGATATCGAGGCTTCGAGCTGCGGCATCGCGGCGCTGATCCGATCGACCGTATCGATAATATTCGCGCCCGGCTGGCGGAAGACGATGATCAGCACGGCCGGCTTGCCGTCGGAAAGCCCCTGGTTGCGCACGTCCTGCACGGAGTCGATCACGTCGGCGACATCGGACAGACGGACCGGAGCTCCGTTGTGGTACTGGATAATCAGCGGCTTGTACTGATCCGCTTTGAGCAGTTGATCGGTCGCGCCGATCTGGTAGGTGACCTGCGAATCGCTGACCGAACCCTTGGGACTGTTGGCGTTGGCGGCGGCCAGCACCGAGCGGACCTGCTCGAGACCGATTCCGTAGGCGTGAAGCTGGATGGGGTTCAGTTCAACCCGCACGGCGGGCAGCGCGCTGCCGCCAACCGTAACTTGTCCGACGCCGTCGATTTGCGAGAGCTTCTGCGCGAGGATCGAAGACGCCGCATCGTACATCTGACCCTGGTCGAGCGTGTCCGAGGTAAGCGCGATAATCGTTATCGGCGAATCGGCCGGATTGACTTTCTTATATGTCGGGTTGCTCGGCAGATTGGTGGGTAGCTGGCCGCGCGCAGCATTGATCGCCGCCTGCACATCGCGGGCGGCCGCATCGATATTGCGGCTCAAATCGAATTGCAGGGTGACCGATGCGCTGCTGAGGCTGCTCGAGGAAGTCATCTCGGTGAGGCCGGCGATATGGCCGAATTGACGTTCGAGCGGAGCCGCGACTGCCGACGCCATCACTTCCGAACTCGCGCCGGGCAGCGAGGCCTGGACCTGGATAGTTGGAAAATCGACCTGTGGCAGCGGCGAGACCGGCAAGAGGCGGAAGGCAACGACGCCGGCCAGCACGAGTGCGATCGTCAGCAGCGTCGTGCCGACGGAATTGCGGATGAAAAGCTCGGAAATATTCATGACGCGGCGGCGTTAGCCGAATCGTTGTCGAATTCGCCCGCAACGGGTGCCGGCTTCAAACGGGAGGCCAACCGCTCGAAGGCCAGAAAGACGACCGGCGTCGTGTAAAGCGTCAGGACCTGGCTTAGCAGCAATCCGCCGACGATAGTTATTCCGAGCGGACGGCGCAGTTCGGAACCGACGCCGGTGCCCAGCGCCAATGGCAGACCGCCCAGCAGCGCCGCCATCGTGGTCATCATGATCGGCCGGAAACGCAGCAGACAGGCCTGGTAGATTGCCTCTTCGGCCGTGCGGCCCTCGTTGCGCTGCGCCTCCAGCGCGAAGTCGATCATCATGATCGCGTTTTTCTTGACGATACCGATCAGCAGGATGATGCCGATGAGCGCGATGATATTGAGCGGCTCGCCGCAGATGAGCAGAGCGAGGATCGCACCGACGCCGGCCGACGGCAGCGTCGACAGAATCGTTATCGGATGGATGTAGCTCTCATAGAGAACGCCGAGCACGATGTACACCGTGATCATCGCGGCCAGGATGAGAATCGGTTCATTGGTCAGCGACGCGCGAAAAGCCTGCGCGGTGCCCTGGAAGGCGGCCTCGATACTCGCCGGCATCCCGAGCTCCTGCTGCGCGCGATCGATAGCCGTTACCGCGTCGCCCAGCGCGTAGGCCGGCGCCACGTCGAAGGATATTGTCACGACCGGAAACTGACCCTGATGGTTGACCACCAACGGCGTCGCCTGCAGGTGGACGTGGGTTATCGCGCTCAGCGGCACCTCATTGGGCGCGACCTGGCCGTTGCTGCCGCTGGTCGCGGGTGCCGGCGCTGGCGCGGTGTTGCCGGACGCCACGCCACCGGAATTGGCTGGAATATAGATGTCCGACAGTTGCTTCGGATCCTTCTGAAAGTGGGGCGAGACTTCCAGAATCGCGTGGTACTGGTTGAGCTGCGTGAAGATGGTCGAAATCTGGCGCTGGCCGAAAGCGTCGTAAAGAGTGCTGTCGATCTCCGACGGCGTGATTCCCAGCCGCGACGCGGTCTCGCGATCGATCACCAGCTCGGCCTGCAGGCCGGAGTCCTGCTGGTCGCTGGCGACGTCGGTTAGCTGCGGCAATTGCTTGAGCTTGTCCACCAGCTTGGGCGCCCATTTGTATAGCTGAGTCGAGTTCGGATCTTCGAGCGTATATTGGTATTGCGTGCGGCTGGTGCGATCCTCGACGGTGAGATCCTGCACCGGCTGCAGATAGACCATGATCCCCGGGATATCGGCGAGCCGGGTCTGCAGCCGCGCGATGATAGTTTCGACGTCGACCTTGCGGACTTCCAGCGGTTTCAGATTGATCAGCATCCGGCCGCTGTTGAGCGTCACGTTGGTGCCGTCAACGCCAATGAAAGATGACAGGCTGTCGACGGCGGGATCGGTCAGAATCAGCTTGGCCGCCGATTGTTGCAGCGCCACCATGCCTGCGAACGAGGTAACCTGCGGTGCCTCGGTGATCGCCTGGATGACGCCGGTATCCTGAACCGGGAAAAATCCCTTCGGCACGATCACGTACAGTCCGATCGTCAGCACCAGCGTGGCGATCGCGATTATCAGCGTCGCGGTCTGATGGCGCAGCACCCATTGCAGCGAGCCGCCGTAGCGCTCGATCGTGCGTTTGAAGACGCGTTCCGAGGCGGCGTAAAACCAGCCCTGATCGGCGGCCGAATGGGAGCGCAGGAGCTTGGCCGACATCATTGGGGTGAGCGTCAGCGAGACGACCGCCGAAATAAGAATCGTGACGGCCAGTGTAATCGCGAACTCGCGGAACAGCCGCCCCACGATATCGCCCATGAAGAGCAGCGGAATCAGCACCGCTATTAGCGATACGGTCAGCGACAGGATCGTAAAACCGATTTGCTTCGAACCCTTCAGCGCGGCCGCCAGCGGCGCCTCACCCTCCTCGATATAGCGGCTGATATTTTCGATCATGACGATCGCGTCGTCGACCACGAATCCGGTCGAGATCGTCATCGCCATCAGTGTCAGATTGTTGAGGCTGTAGCCGAGCAGATACATCACGCCGAAGGTGCCGACGATCGACAGCGGCACCGCGACGCTGGGAATCACGGTTGCCGCCAGGCTGCGCAGGAACAGGAAGATGACGGCGACGACCAGTACGATCGTCAGCATCAATTCGAACTGCACGTCGCGCACCGACGCGCGAATCGTGGTGGTGCGATCGGTGAGCACGACGACATGAACCGAGGCCGGCAGCGAGGTTTGCAGAGTAGGCAGCAGAGCCTTGATCTTGTCGACGACGGTGATGATATTCGCGCCCGGCTGCCGCTGGACGTTGAGAATTACCGCCGGCGCCGAGTTCATCCACGCCTCTTCCTGCACGTTCTCGGCGCTGTCGATGACGTTGGCGACGTCGGAAAGCAGGACCGGCGCGCCGTTGTGGTAATAGACGACCAGCGGCTTGTAATCGTCGCTGGTCAGCAGCTGATCATTGTCGTCGATCGTGTAGGCGCGCTGCGCTCCGTCGAAGCTGCCCTTGGCCTGGTTGACGTTGGCCGCGGCGACTGCCGTGCGCAGCTGATCGATACTCATGCCGTAGGCGGCTAGCTGCGTCGGATTGGCCTGAATTCTCACCGCAGGCTTCTGCCCGCCGCCGATACTCACCAGGCCGACGCCAGGCACCTGGGAAATCTTCGGGCCCAGCCGCGTGTCGGCAAGGTCCTCGACCGACGCCAGCGGCATCACGTCGGAAGTCAGCGCCAGCGTCAGAATCGGCGCGTCGGCGGGATTGGTCTTGCTATAGACGGGCGGGTTGGGCAGGTCGGCCGGCAGATAGGTCGAGGCGGCATTGATCGACGCCTGCACTTCCTGCTCGGCAACATCGATGTTCAGATTCAGCTCGAACTGCAGCGTGATAAGCGAGCTCCCGTACGAGCTGTTCGAGGTCATCTGGTTGAGCCCCGGCACCTGGCCGAATTGACGCTCCAGCGGCGCGGTGACCGACGACGCCATCACGTCGGGACTGGCGCCGGGATAGAACGTAACGACCTGGATCGTCGGATAGTCCACTTCGGGCAGTGCCGAGACGGGCAGGTCCCGATAACCGACGATACCGGCCATCAGAATCGCCGCCATCAGCAGCGTCGTCGCGACCGGCCGTAAAATGAAAATGCGCGAAAGGTTCACTGATGGCTGTTAACCGCGACCGGGCTGCCGGTGGTGGGAGTGGCCGGATTGCGAATCGCGACGAGGCTGCCCTGCTGAAGCCGGTCGACGCCATCGGTCACCACCACGTCGCCGGCGCTCAGACCGGTCGTGACCGCCACGATATCGCCCTGACTATAGCCGAGCTTCACCGAGCGTACGTCGACGGTCTGATTTGCCTGCACCACATAGACAAAGGTGCCAACCGAACTGCGCTGGATCGCGACCTGCGGAACCAGAATCTGATCGTGAAGGGTCTGCACCAGCAGCTTCACATTGACGAACTGGTCGGGATAAAGAAGCTCGTTTTCGTTCGGAAAGACCGCCTTCAACTTGAGGGTGCCGGTGGTCGTATCGATTTCGTTATCGAGCGCCATCAGCGAGCCGGTGGCGAGCTGTTTTTTGAATTCGCGATCGTAGGCGATCGCCGGCAAAGCGCGCAGCTTCATCGCGGCCAGCACATCCTCGAGGCTGTCCTCCGAGAGACTCAGGATGATGCTGATCGGTTGCAGTTGGGTAATAACCGCGATCCCCTGCGTGGAATTGGCCTGGATTATGTTCCCGGGATCGACCATCCGCAGACCGATCCGGCCGGTGAGCGGCGCCGTGATGCGGCTGTAGGTCAAATTCAGCTTGGCGCTGTCGACATTGGCCTTATCGGTGACAAGCAGGCCACGATCCTGCGCGACGGCGGCCTGCTGGGTATCGAGCGTCTCAGCCGCGATAACGTTGTCCTTGAACAGTTCGCGATCGCGCCCGAGATTGAGGATATCGTTCCTTAGGGTTGCCGTATCATGCTCAAGCGTTCCCAAAGCCTGCTGATACTGCACGTCGTATGGGCGCGGATCGACTTGGACGAGGAGTTGTCCTGCCTTGACGTTCTGGCCCTCCTTGAAGTACACGCCCATGATCTGGCCGCTGACACGGCTGACAACCGTCACCGTATTGAGCGGAGTCACCGTACCGATCTCGTTCAAGTAGTCGTCCAGGTCGCCGACTTTCACCGGCGCGACGGTCACCGGAACCGCCGCCGCGACTTTGGCGCCCGTGGGTACGGAGCTGCCCGCTCGTTCCGATCGCAGAATAACGAGGAAGATCACTGCGGCCGCGAAGACGACCGCTACCGTGGTCAGGAGCCGCCTATTTCGCACACTTGCCATATGGCGGCGTCCGAATTATTTCGCTCAGCGCAGGAGTTGTTTCGCTCATCGTGGGCAAAGTTACCTCTATATGTTCTGACGTTTGAGGAGAGCGATCGTTTCACGCCTTGCCGACATCGGTTGACGCTGGTGTGTCCGCGCCGATGTGCTAGATGACGGCGCGCCGTGCAGAGCGGTGTCCTGATGTACCATCTTGTCACGACAGGCATACCGTAACCAAACACAAGCATTTACATCGTTACTTGAGCCAATCAGCTCAAGCGGCCCGATCACGTTCGCGCAGACTGTCGATTCAGATATAGTCCCGCCGCAAAGGCGGACTCATCGATGCGCGAAATCCGGATCCCGGCGCCGACTATTATCGGTTCGCGCGGCTCGTCTATTTCCCGCCGCCAGTTCCTTGGCCGCTCCGCACAATTAGCGGCCGGCGCGAGCCTCAGCCTGGGGGTGCTGTCGACTTTCGGATGCGGCAGCGGCACGTCGGGAGTCGGCGACGTGAAGTGGGCCGACCTCGCCAGGCGCATCTCCGGTCCGGTAATACTTCCGGGCGACCCCGGCTACTTGAAATTCTCCCTGCCCGACAACCTTCGTTATGCGGCCATCCTGCCGGCCGGTATCGCGCGCTGCAAAATCGCTGAAGACGTCGCGCAGTCGATCCTGTGGTCGCGCGAAAACGACGTCGCGCTGATCACCCGTTCGGGCGGTCATTCGTATGCCGGGTACTCATCGACGACCGGCCTGATGATCGACATGCCGCTGATTAATCAGGTCGAGTATGACAGCACGAGCGGAATCGTCACGATCGGCGGCGGCGCGCTGAACTCCGACCTGTATCCCGTCCTGCAATCGGCCGGTGTCGCGATAACCCACGGCCGCTGCACGACGGTCGGCGCCGCGGGGTTTCTGCTCGGCGGCGGAATCGGCTTCAACATGCGGGCGCACGGAATCGGCAGCGACGCCATTACGGCAACTGAAATCGTTACCGCAAACGGCGACATCCTTAGTGCCGATTCCACCGACAACAGCGATCTCTTATGGGCCTGCCAGGGCGGCGCGGGCGGCAACTTCGGTATCAATACATCCTTCAGCGTGCAGACCTTTCCCGTTCCGGAATCTCTGACGGTCTACAAAATCCGATGGACCGCTGATATCGACGATCTGCTGCCCGCTCTAATTGCGGCGCTTGATAACGCGCCGGCCGGCCTCGGCTGCCGCGTGCGGCTGAACGCGGTCACGCCCGCACAGTTGGCATCGGGCAAGGATGTCTCCGTCGACCTGCTGGGCCAACTGGTCGGCACTCCTATGGAGCTGGCGGCGATTCTTGCGCCGGCTTATCACGTTGCCCAGCCGGCAATTTCAGAAATCGAAGTGATGACTTACTGGGACGCACAGATCAATTTTCTGGGCGAGAGCGGCGAGCCCGGCCGCTACCAGGAGCGTTCCAGATTTTATCCAGTGTTCGGCGCCGACCCGATTGCGACAGCTATCCGATGGTCACGCAAATGGCCGGGGACATCGGGCGCGGCCAATATGAAACTGTTTCAGACTGGCGATGTGATGAACACGATTGCGCCCGACGCGACCGCGTTCGTTCATCGCGACAGTAGCTGGTTAATGAGTATCGCCCTGACGTGGGCAAGGACGGATTCATCGGGAGTGATCGCAGAGAACCGCGAATGGCAAAACGGCTTCTATCACGCGATGCTGCCTTACACCGACGGTGGCGCCTTTCAGAATTTCCCCGATCCCTCGCTGGTCGATTGGAAGGATGCCTACTACGGCTCCAACCTGTCGCGGCTCGAGCAGATCAAGTCCGCCGTCGATCCCCATCGGGTGTTTAATTTCCCTCAAGCGATTCCGCCCGCGCCCGCGGCGACGTCCACGCAACCTTCCGCATCAATTTCAATGCACAGCGGCCGGACCAATGTGATTGACGCGATTGACGAACAGGCCGCCCTTTAACACTATTACGGGTCGTTTACACCTATGCGAGGCTGTTGCCGCGCCGGACGAGACGGGCCAAAATAGTCCCCATCACGACATAATTTCGGAGGATCGATTCCATGAAGCTTTACCTAGCACCGGGAGCGTGCTCCCTTTCGCCTCATATCGCGCTGAATGAGGCCGGTTTGAAGTATGATTCCGAGACCGTCGATCTGAAGTCCAAGAAGACTCATAGCGGCGCCGACTACTGGGCGGTCAACGGCAAAGGCTCCGTGCCCGCGCTCGTGCTCGACGACGGCCAGGTGCTGACCGAAGGCCCGGCGATCGTGCAGTACATCGCGGACCTCAAGCCCGAATCCCATCTGGCCCCGAAGGCCGGATCGATCGACCGCTATCGGCTGCAGGAGTGGCTGAACTACACGACCTCGGAGCTGCACAAGCGCTTTGGGCCGCTGTTCAACCCCGGCGCGCCGGAAGAGGCCAAGAAGACGGCTCGCGAGGAGCTCGGTTCGAAGTTCGACTTCGTCGCCAAGAGCCTCGGACACAAGCACTACCTACTCGGCGACCACTTCACCGTTGCCGACGCCTACCTGTATACGATCCTGACCTGGACCGGCCATGTCGGAATCGATCTCAGCAAGTGGCCCGCTCTGAAGACCTACTCCGAGCGCGTGTCGGCCCGTCCGGCGGTCAGCGAGACGTTGAAGCAAGAGGGCCTGGTCCATTAATCAGATCCATTAGTCGCGGATTCGGCGGACTCGCGGGGAGCCTCGGCCTTTCGCGAGTTCGCCGGTTATCATCGCGGCACCGAATTGTTCTAAATGGCGAGGATTACGTTGTCACCGGATAACTTCGCGCACTGTAACTGTACGTCGTCGTCACCCGCCCTGTACGATAGCGATTCTAATGGCCGCTAGCGGAGCTGATTCGGCGACCGATACGTATCAGCCGAACCGTTTCGCCCTTATCGGCGAGCGGCTCGGCACTGCGATGTTGCGCCAGCTCTTCGTCGTCGGCCTGCTGAGCCTGCTGGTGACGGTCGGGCTCTTCCTGGCCAATATCTCCCGCAGTTCGGCGCTCTACTATTGGAGCGTGATGTTCCCGATTTTCGGGCTGGTATGCCTCGGCCACGAAATCGTTTCCTCGCCCGACGATCGGATGTTCGGCTGGCGGATGCTCAGCCGGCAGGCGTTGCATTGGCTGGTGCCGATCGTCGCGGTCAAAATCGTCTTCCTGCAGCTCGAGCGAGGGATGGTCGACGCGCCCGCCGCATCATTGACGATCGTTTTGTTATTAGCGCTGACCTGCTTTCTTGCCGGAGTCCATTTCGATCACGTCTTCATTTGGATAAGTCTGTTCCTCGCCTTCGCGGCGGTGGTCGGAACGGAGATTCAGGCCTACATCTGGATGATCGCGGCAGTCGCAATCGTGGCGATCATAGTCGGAGTTGCGCTGGCCATGCTGATGCACAGGCGCAGCGCGAGGCCGGCGCCCGGCTAACCAGATTTCGATTCGGGACCGGCGACCTCGCCGCTGATATATAGAAACATCGTCCAGAAGCTGCGCGAGACCGGCACGATCGCGACCCCCACGCCGACCGCCGCCAGTACTGGCAGAGCCGTCTCCAGCGTCGAGGGCAGGCTGTAGAATTCGGTGGCGGCCCACGCCATCAGGGCGGCGCCCACCGCGACCGAGAAATTTATCACGGCCGGACCGACCCATTCGCCGTCGCCGCGCCAGAAGATTACACCGCAGTGCGGGCAAGACTCGTTCATCGTGAAGTAGCCACTCAGGATATTGCCGACGCCGCACGCCGGACATCGCGCGCCGAGCGCCCGGCGCATCAGAACTCCGGCCGATATCGGAGCCGCGACCGGATGCTTTTTGAACTCATCCCACGCCATCGCGATCGCCAGGTAGATTCCGATCGCGCCGACGAATCCCACCACCGCACAGGCGCCAGTTATTGCGACGGCAATTTCCTGATCGTCAGTCATTCTGGTCTTTAGTCACTCATGATCGCGCTCTGCGGCGCGATCTTGCGAGGGAGAGCCGACCCTAGATGTTGTAGACGAAGACGCGGTTTTCGCGGGCGCTCAGAAAGACGTGGGCGTCGCGCTCGATCCCCAGTTCGCGGAAGCGCTCGTGATCGAGCTCGACCTGCACCGGATCGCCCCATCCGCTGGTCAGTTCGACCTTCACCTTGGGGCCGGCCGCATTGATATGCGTGACGACGGCGGGAAACGAGTTGCGGCCGTGCGGTTTGGTATGGATATCGAGCAGATGGGGCCGCACGTAAACCATCGCAGGCTGGTCCTGGGAGCCATTAAGTTCGTTATGGTTACTGTCGTTGCCATCGTTGCCATCGACGGCGATCTGTGTCTCGCGCACGTAGACTTTGCCGTTGCGCACGCGGCCGTGAAACAGGTTCACATTGCCGAGAAAGTTGTACACGAACGGCGAGGCCGGATGGTGATAGAGCTCCTCGGGCGTGCCGACTTGCTCGATATGGCCTCCGTTCAGTACGACCACGCGATTGGCGACTTCGAGCGCCTCTTCCTGATCGTGAGTGACGAAAACCCCCGTGATATGCATCTCGTCGTGCAGACGCCGGAGCCATCTCCGCAGCTCCTCGCGCACGTGGGCGTCGAGCGCGCCGAACGGCTCGTCGAGCAGGAGCACGCGCGGCTCCACGGCGAGCGCGCGGGCCAGTGCGATCCGCTGGCGTTGGCCGCCGGAGAGCTGTGACGGAAAGCGGCCGCCCGCCCATTCGAGCTGCACGAGCTTCAGCAGATCCTCGACGCGCTTGCGAATCTCCTTTTCCGAAGGCCGGCTGCGCCGCGGTCTGACGCGCAGTCCAAAGGCGATGTTCTCGAACACCGTCATGTGGCGAAAGAGCGCGTAATGCTGGAACACGAAACCGACATTGCGCTCACGCACGCTCAGGTTGGAGGTCTCTTCGTGGTCGAAATGGACGCTGCCACTGTCTGGCGCGTCAAGTCCCGCGATAATCCGCAAAAGCGTCGTCTTGCCCGATCCCGACGGGCCCAGCAAGGCGACCAGCTCGCCGGTCTGAATCTCCAGGCTGACGTTATCGAGCGCGACAAAGTTGCCGAAGCGCCGGGTTACGTTTTTGATTGAAATACTCATGCCGCCAGATTGGTCCGATCGACGATCAGCGAACGCCGTATCTTCAGTTCCTCGCGACGATCAAGTATCGCCTTGGCCCCCAGCGTTATCAGCGCGAGCAGGGTCAGCAGCGAGGCGACCGCAAAGGCCGCGGAGAACTGGTAATCATTATAGAGAATTTCGACCGCCAGCGGCATCGTGTTGGTCAGCCCCCGGATATGGCCCGATACGACTGAAACCGCGCCGAATTCGCCCATCGCGCGGGCGTTGCAGATGACAATACCGTAAAGCAGGCCCCATTTGATCTTCGGCAGCGTGACCCGGATGAACATCTGCCAGCCGCTGGCGCCGAGCGTCAGGGCCGCGAGCTCCTCATCGATTCCCGCCGCGTCCATCACTGGAATCAGCTCGCGCGCGACAAACGGAAACGTGACGAAGGCCGTGGCGATAATAATTCCGGGCGCGGCGAATATGATGTTGATATCGTGCGCGTTCAGCCATCCGCCCAGATGGCTGCGGGCGCCCAGCAGCAGCACGAAAATCAGACCTGCGATAACCGGCGACACGGCGAAGGGAAGATCGATAAGCGTGCCGAGCAAGTTCTTGCCCGGAAATTCAAAGCGGGTGATCGACCACGCGGCGGCGAGGCCGAAAATCGTGTTGAGCGGCACCGCGATCGCCGCCGTCAGCAGGGTGAGCCGGATAGCGCTGAGCGCGTCCGGGTCGGTTATCGCGGCGACATAGAGACCTACCCCGAGCCTGAACGCTTCGGTAAAAACGGCGACCAGGGGCAGCAGCAGGAAGAGGCTCAAAAAGGCGACCGCCGTGCCGATCAGCGCCCATCGCGCCCATCGCGGCTCGACGGTGGCGCTCGCCGGCGACGGCGGTCCGCTTCTGGACGCTATCCTGGCAGACGTTTCCGTCAGTGTCTCCATTTGCGGAAGAGTCACTTTGGGAATTTCCGGCTTGGGAGTTTCCATCGTCAAGCCATGCGGCTGCGGCGGACGGCCCAGCGCTGCATCGTGTTGATCAGGAAGAGCATGGTGAATGAAATCAGCAGCATGACCAGCGCAATCGCGGTCGCGCCCTGGTAGTCGAACTCCTCGAGCTTGTTCATGATCAGCAGCGGCACGATTTCCGTCCGCATCGGCAGATTGCCCGAAATAAAGACGACCGAGCCGTACTCGCCGAGCGCGCGGGCAAAGGCCAGCGCAAAGCCAGTGATCGTCGCCGGGATCAGCATCGGTCCGATCACGCGCCGAAAGGTCTGCCAGCGGGTGGCGCCCAGCGTCGCGGCGGCTTCTTCGAGCTCGGGCTCGAGCTCCTGTAGCACCGGCTGCACAGTTCTGACGACGAACGGCAGCCCGATAAACGTCAGCGCGACAATTACTCCGAGGGGCGTGAAGGCGACCCTGATTCCGAGCGGCGCCAGCAGCTTACCAATCCATCCGTTTTGCGCGTAGATGGCAGTCAGCGTGATACCCGCCACGGAAGTCGGCAATGCGAACGGCAGATCGACCAGCGCGTCTAGGATCGCGCGGCCCGGAAACCGATAGCGCACCAGCGTCCAGGCGACGATTAAGCCGAACACCACGTTGACCGACGCGCCGACGATCGACGCGCCGAGACTCAGGCGAAACGCCGCCAGCACGCGGGGCGACGTAACCACCGCGAAGAAACGATTCCAGCCCATGCCAGCCGTTTCAAACGCGATCGTCGATAGCGGAATCAGCGCGAGCAGGCTCAGGTACGTGACCGTGTAGCCCATCGTCAGGCCGAAGCCCGGCATCACATTTTTCCGGCGCTGTTTGCTCATGCAGATGAGCTATGCGCCGCGCGTTGCGGCACGCTCCGCCCTGAATTAATGCTGGTAGATTTGGTCAAACACGCCTCCGTCGTCGAAATGAACCTTCTGCGCGTTGCGCCATCCGCCGAAGACCTTATCGACGGTAAACAGGGTGATCGCGGGAAAGCCCGGCCCGTATTTGTAAGCCTCTTTGAGGCGGGGCCGAAACGCATGCTCTGCCGCGATTTTCTGGCCATCCGGGGTGTACAAATACTCAAGATAGGCCTGCGAGACCTGGCGCGTGCCATGATGATCCACATTGGCGTCGACGAGGGCAACTGGCGGTTCGGCTAGCACGCTGACCGACGGATAGACGATCTCGAACTTGTTGTCGCCGAACTGATGGAGCGCCAGGTAAGCCTCGTTTTCCCACGACAGCAGAACGTCGCCGATACCGCGCTCGACGAACGTCGTGGTCGAACCGCGCGCGCCGGAATCCAGTACGGGGACATTCTTATAGAGCTTGGTCACAAATGCGCGCGCAGTCGCGTCGCTGCCGCCGGGCGCCTGGAGCGCATAGCCCCACGCCGCCAGGTAGGACCATCGTGCACCGCCGGAAGTCTTGGGATTGGGCGTGATCACGGAAACCCCCGGCTTGACCAGGTCCGCCCAGTCGTGAATTCCCTTGGGATTTCCCTTGCGCACCAGAAAGACGATCGTCGACGTATAGGGCGTGCTGTTGTCGGGCAGGCGTTTCTGCCAGTCCTCGGGCAGCAGCTTGGCTTTGTCGGCAATCGCGTCGATATCGTAGGCCAAACCCAGCGTCACGACGTCAGCGGGCAGACCATCGATCACGGCACGCGCCTGTTTGCCGGAGCCGCCGTTGGAGAGGTTGATCTTAAGATCTTGTCCGGACTTTTTCTTCCAGTAAGCGGCGAAGGCGCTGTCAAAATCGGCGTAGAATTCCCGCGTCGGATCGTAGGAGACGTTGAGCATCGTGACTGCGGCGCCTGATTGCGTGCGTCCCGGACGAGGGCCGATAACGACCAGCGTCAAGACGATGATGAGCAGGGCTATACGAGACAGTTTGAGCTTCATGGCGATGTGGTAAGTAATCCATCCTTTATTAATCTATCGATTTAATCGATTAAATCGACAAGGTATGTCGAAGTCAACCACGGTTGCTCGCAGAATCTCAGCGTAATCCGTTCGTTCGATTTCAGACGTTCCGATGCGCTGCTTGTGCGGACGCGATGCAATATAGACCGCGCGGCTGGTCACCTTACGATTTTTCGGGTAAACACAGGGGAAACCGGCACCGGTAAGTATAAGGAGATCGATACGGAATGAAGTTTTTCAGCTTCGATGAATTGACCTACCCAAGTCTTCCTGAGGTCGGTCCGGAAATTAAGTTCACCAACCGCTTCTGCGACCCGATGGTCGTGGCGCAGTCCTACGCCGACCATCTGGATGAGTGGGCGATTTGCGAGGAGCTCGGCTTCGACGGCGCCTTCGTCAACGAGCATCATTTCACGGCGCTCAATATCCAGCCCGCCTGCAATATCATGGCGGCCGCCATCTTCATGCGGACCAAGACGCTGAAAGTCGGCGTCATCGGCAACGTGATTCCGCTGCGCAATCCGATTCGCACCGCCGAGGAGTTCGCGATGCTCGACTGCCTGTCGGGTGGCCGCTTTATCGGCGGAATCGTGCGCGGCGTGCCGCAGGAATACGTTTCCTACAACGTCGATCCGTTCTCCAGTCACGAGCGCCAGCGCGAAGCGTTCATCATCATCCAGAAGTGCCTCAACGAAGAGCTGTTCGACTACGAGGGCAAGTTCTGGAAGGTGACCAACGTATCGATCTGGCCGCGGCCGATTCAGCGTCCGATGCCGTTCTGGATGCCGGCGGGATCGCTCGAAAGTATCGAGTTCGCCGCCGAGTACCATATCAACGGCGCGCAGGTTTTCGGGCCGCCGCTGCAGTTCAAGGAATGCTTCGATCTTTATCGCAAAGTCGCGGCCGAGAAATTCGGCTGGCAGCCCGGCTTCAGCAGCTTCGTCGGCGCGCGGCTGATCCATGTGGCCGAGACCAACGAGAAGGCGCTCGCCGAAATTCGTGATCCGCTCTACTACTTCTTTCGCACGCTGGCGCGGCCGGTGATCAATCCCGCACCGCTGCCCGGCCATGCGAGCGATAAGTCTTACAGCCATCGCAAACGCCGCGATCGCGATCTGCCGGGACCCAGCTCCCCATTCGAAGAGATGCGGCGCGACGGCTTTATCGTGGCCGGCGATCCCGACTACGTCGCGCGCTGGCTCGAGGAGGATATGCGGACGGCCGGATACGGCAATTTTCTCGGCATGTTCCACGTCGGATCCCTCGCGCATGACCGCGTGATGAACTCCAAGCGGTTGTTCTCCAAGTACGTGATGCCGGCGCTGCGGGATCTCAACGTCGATCCCGAGGCGGTGCAGGCGGCGTCGGGAAAATCACCCGAAGTGGCCGCGTCGAATCCTTATGAGGTCCGCTCCGCCCGCAACGGCGACGCCGATGACACCGCCTCGCTGCCGCTCTTTCGCGATTTCAATTACGTATTGAGCGGCCATTCGCCCGAGGTGGTGCGCAGCTTTGCCGGCCGCAAAGAGGGCAACCGGGTCGAGGCAGGATGGGAGCTGCGGGTGCAGGAATCGGGCGCCGACGGCTTTCCGTATGAAGTCATCCTGGTCGGGCCTTCCAACGATTCGCGTGGCGGCGCTTTTCGCCTGATGCTCGGCGACGGCGAAGGCAACGCGGCGCCGGCCGATGCCAAGGTAAAGATCGAAGTTGTCGATCCGGCTTCCGGCAAGCGTCAGCTCGCCTTCGATGGCACCTACGGCGAGTTCGCAGCGATAGATGATCAGCACGCGCCGCAGGCTGCGCTTGGGGTCCGCGGAAGAGCCGTCGCGCCCAGCCGCCATCTGATCAATATCACCGTATCAGTGCCGGCCGGCTCGGGTGCGATCGATCCCGATGATCCGATATCGTTCTTCGAGATCGAATGCTTCAAGAACTGGCTCAATATAACGGCCTGACGCGGCCTTCTGCACAACGACGGGAGTTTTACGGGAGATATAGATGAGCGCTGGCTACGCGGGTTACGCATCGCTGTTCAATCGGAAGTCGGTCGAGATAGACGGCCTCAAAGTACTTTACCTTGAGGGCGGCCATGGCGAGCCGCTGCTCTATATCCACGGGCTCGAAGGATGGGGCGCGTGGGACAGCTACCATATCGCCTTCGGCGTCACCAACCATGTCTATGCGCCGCTGCTGCCGGGCTTTCAGGATGGCCGCGTGCCGGAATCGATCAAGTCACCGGCTGACTATGCGGCGCTGATGAGCGGCTTCATAGCGGCGGCCGGAATCGATCGCGCTGTCGTCGTCGGCCACGGAATCGGCGGATGGATCGCGCTACGGCTCGCGGCCGAGGCTCCGAAGCTGGTCTCGCGGCTGGTGCTGGTCGACTCGCTCGGCCTGCGTATCGACGATGAGGCCGAGACCCATCTGCGCGACATGGATCGCGAGGCGTTCAGCAACGCGGTCTTCGCACGGCGCGGCCCCGTGCTGGTGCCGCACGCCTACAATCCCGACTTCGGCGGCGAGTTCCAGGACATTCAGAACTCGCAGGACTTCAAGCGCTACTGGCGCTGCCGCGAGATCATGGTGAAATGGCTCGGCGATCAGCTTTATGATCCCGAACTGCCCAATCTCGCGCGCAACATCACGGCTCCCACAATGGTCATATGGGGTCGCGAAGATGGCCTCGCATCAGTGCAGCATGGCCATCGCATTACCGATCTGATTGCGAATTCGCGCCTGGCAGTGATCGAGGGCGCGGGCCATTCGCCGATGAAGGACAAGCGCGAGACCTTTCAGAAGATCGCCCACCTTTTTCTTACCGAATCGGCCGAGCTCGGCGTCGAAAAAGTAACGGAATATTAGGTGTATTAGACCGACTCGCGCGCCGAATGAGGTTTCTTTATTCGCGTGCGCGGAGTCGCGTCTTCGAATCCGATACATAATCTGTCTCCGGACGACTACGTGCTGCAACTGAAAGAGTCAGCCTGATTAGACTTTGACCACTGCCCGGCTCCGTTCGAGCAAATCCAGCCAGTTTTACATCAGATCCGCGGTGGCCTGCATAATGCATTGAAGCCGCCGGGCAATCATCCAAGCCAGGCAGCGGCAGGCTGCGTCTGCACGGTGAGGTTTATTGGTGTCTTGATCAATTTTTAACATTTTTCGTCAGACCACGGTCGTGCGGATTGCCCACCGGGGGAAATAAGGTGAACGACAAGTGAAACGATCCAGCGGCATTGCGGTTGTTATCCTCGCGGCCCTCTGCGTCAGTCTCGGCGTCGGCCGGGCGCAGGGAGTCCCGGAATCTCTCGAATACACTTACCCCGGCGTCGCGACGCACCCGGGTCCGGTACCAACCGGCACCGTTATCAACATGCAGAACTGGCAGGAGTACAAGCAGTACATCCCTGACGGACTGCAGTACATGATGGCCGGACAGACCTTCTGGAAATTCCCCAAGGATTTTCAGATCGTGATCGGCCCGACGCACGATTTTCCGCTGCCGAAGGAGTTCAACGACGACACGCGCAAGTATGCCGACCAGGTGAGGATCATCAACCTGCCCGACGGCGGCCATACGATCGACGGCTACGTCGCCGGCCTGCCGTTCCCGAACCCCTCCGAACCGCTGAAAGGATGGAAGATCCTGGTTAACATGTGGTACGTCTACGTGCCGCATCTTTTCTGCAATTACGACACTTTCTATCTGCTCGATCGCTTCGGCAATATGCAGTCCGAAACGTCGATCCAGATCTACCGCAAGCTGAGCCATATCAGTGACTATGGACAGCCGGTCAACGATCCCGACGCCTCGGGCATCTACTACAGTGAGTACCTGATGCTCACCGCGCCGGAGCAGGTGAAGTACACCGCAAATCTGACGCTCTATTACACCGACCTCTCGAAGCCGATCGACACGTTCCTGTTCATCCCGGCACTGCGCCGTTCGCTGCGCCTGTCGGTGGCCGCGCGATGCTCCCCGGTGGTCGGCACCGATTATGCCCAGGATGACGCCAACAAGAGCAATTTCAACGGCGACTGGCGTATTTTCAACGCCGATGTAGTCAGCGAAGGCCAAACGATGCAGATGATGGCGATCAACGGATGGAAAGCCGTCGGCAACCTCAACAATTACTACCAGCCGGTGTTCTTCCCCAAGCCGGATATCGGCCATTTCGAGATCCGGCCGACCTGGAAGCTGGCCGTGAGCCGTATTCCGTCGCATTCAATGGGCTACTGCTACGCGAAGAGTGTTTTCTATGTCGACAAGGAGACCTACGTCAGCCAGAACAAGGAAATCTACGACGCCGCTGGCAAGTTCTGGAAGATGACCGAAGAGATCTTCATTGGCCGCAACATCCCGCATGAGGGCTACACCGACGACAACGACAACTGGTTCGGTCCGATGTGGGATATGCAGGCGGGCCATCTGACGATGGGAATGTCGACCACTCCTGAAGGCACGCCGATGCATTTCAACGATCAGTGCAAGGATTTCCAGGGTGAAAACTTCGACGACATCAGCCGGTACAGCCTCGCCTCCGTAATGAACTTTATTCTCCGCAAACTTTCTGCTGGCCGACGGCCCGCGCTGTTTTGTTTGGGGGCGGGGGCCGTCTCCTCCATCCCGCCGGGTCCGCGTCGGTTCGCTAATCGAAGAGGACGGAAGCGCCGCCACTTCTGTCATTCCTAGGCGCTCGCCCTCTGGTCATTCTGAGTGGAGGCTGCCGCAGCGA
>Ga0302325_10011726_pt1 | contig 18854 bp, 21 predicted proteins | sample Palsa_T0_2_FD_201948 | JGI IMG/M metagenome (GOLD analysis project Ga0302325, IMG submission 201948) | Peat permafrost microbial communities from Stordalen Mire near Abisko, Sweden - Palsa_T0_2 | ecosystem: Environmental > Terrestrial > Soil > Palsa > Peat permafrost | place: Sweden: Abisko...
CACCCTTCTTGAGCATACTGAGGATGTCTTTGACGTATTCCACGCCAAGTCCGGTCTTTTGGGCGATTTCCGCGAACCCCTGACCCTGCTCCTGCATCCACTGAATCAACCGGACTTGGTCGAGCGTGCGCACCCGGCGTCGCGCGATGTTTTCAATCAGGCTGGCAAGGAGACCGTCGCTTTTCGACATGCCCCTTACCAAGGCCGGAATCTCCCTTTGTCCCAAGGCCACGAACGCCTCCAGCCGGCCCTGGCCGCACACGAGGTTGAAAGTCTCGGCGCCATCTTCCCCAGTTATTCCGCGCGTTACCGTGATGGGCTTCTTGAGGCCTACCGTCGCGATGCTTTCGACGACACGCTCGAATTTCTTCTTGTCGCGCGAGCGCGGATTGATGACACGAATCCGGTCTACCGGGATCAGGCTGATGCGAGGATCGTCCGTCATGCGGCACCCTCCACCGGCACACGCTCGGCCATCTCAAAGAAGAATTCTAGATCGTCAAAGCGGTAGGCGTCTAGGAGCGCGTGATTGTCCTCAGCAAGCCGCAGGTTTGCGGCGGTGACATCGATCGCTGGGAACAGATAGTAATCCTTGATCGTCTGGTTGGTCGCATCCATCCGCACAGCAATCGTCAGGTCAGGGCGCAGGCTTTCTTCAAACCGCAACATCCATCGCAGCGAGCCTGCGCCCGTCCGCAAGGATCGGGAGAGGACGACCGAGACCGTGAGCTCATGGTCTAGGATTATGAGTTCACTGACGGGGTCGCGCTCAACCGAAACGCCCAGAGCGGCGAGGGTCGCAATGACCTCTTGCACAATCTCAGGGTGCCGCGCCCGGAGGTACCGGTTGATCTCGATGAATGAGTAATCTATCGGCGGCGTGTAGCCAATGAGTTGATAGGCTCGGATGAGGCTACCGAAACGATACCGGAACGCCGCGCTGGACGGCATTGCATCCTGTTCGTCAATCAAAAGACCCGATACCCGTCCATGCCGGGACCATAGTTCCTTGAGTGAGTGGAGCATCTCGTCGTTCGAGTAGCGCTTTGCCCGGGCAAGAATGATCTCTTGCGCTTGTGCAAACTGCAGGGGATCGACGACCGCCGGGAATGCTCTCTCGGTGCGAATCCACATCTCAGGCGGATTAGCGACGTGCTTGCGCTTTAATTTGAACGAGGTCCGGTGGTACACATTGTTGCCAATGTATTTCTCGTTGGTGAGAACCTGATGCACGGTGCCCCGAGTCCACGGTCGGTCGAGATCTGTGGCGATTGTTCGGGCATTCAATGACTCAGCAATGTCCCGCTCGGTTTTGCCGCCTGCTACAAACACGCGGTAGATTTCGCGCACAATTTCCTGCTCCGCCTCCGGCCCAGGCATAAGCACGACGCGGTCGGTTTGGAGACTCTTGTGCTCTCCGATCTTGAGCAGGCCTTTGTGTTTTCCCGCCTGGTCAATCAACATCCGGCGCAGGCCGAAACCGGCCGCCCCGCCTTGTTTGAACCCGAGCTGGATTAGCCGGCACGCACCCTGAAAGACCTTCGTGGATAGCTCACGACTGTATTCACCTGCCATGGACCGCTTTACGCTTTTGATAATGTTCGAAGTCGGACTGCCGTCGTTCTCGAACTGCTCCGCGCAATAGTGGACCGCGATGCCCGCACGCTTGCAGATGTATTCGTAGTAGCCGCTCTCGTCGGCATCCTGAAAGCGGCCCCACCGGCTTACGTCATAGGCAAGAATGTTCCGAAACTCGGCGCTGCCGGATTCGACCTCCGCGATCATCCGCTGTAGGCTTTCGCGGTGTTTGACGCTTAGGCCGCTCTTCCCCTCGTCAGCGAAGACGCGCACGATCTCCATCCCACGCCGCGCAGCATACTCCTTGATCCGATCAAGCTGGTTGTCCGTTGAATACTGTTGGTGCTCCGTCGACATCCGCACATAGGCAGCCACCGGGATTAACCCGCTGCTACCGGACGCCAGGGGCAACTGTTCTTGCCCGTTCATTTGCGGGCCTCTCGATGGGCAGAGCTATTTACGGCCGCCGTCGGGCGGCGCAATAGCTGCCTTGGTGGACTGAGTAAGGATGCCATGCCCTAGCAGCATAAGGCGGCGTATCTCTGAGGCTATCGTATCTTGTAACGCACTCTGCGTGAGATATGACACAAGGCCAACTACGAGGGAAAAATGCGTGTCAATCATATCTTGTAACGCAAATTCCCGCACCGTGTCTGCGAGGGCTCCGCGCACTTCGTAACGGCCAATGCGAGTTTTTCGCCGCCAGTAGCCAGGATGCGTGTTACGCCACTGTTGCATCCGATACACGTCCACACTGTCTGCATCTCCTCGGCGCCTTTCCTCCCGCAACCACTTTTTTTGGGCAGAGATGCGACTGGCTTTGGCGCATGCCAACCGTGCGCAATGCCGGTGGAGCCGGCCTACCCGCGGATCAACGCAGAAGCGACGTCCGCAGTGGGCACATTTACGATAAGTCTTTTTTTTTGGTTTTTCGATTGCATCGCCGACTAGGTGCTTCGCCGTAAGTGCCGGGCTGGCCGCGTATGCGAGCCGAGCTGCTCCGGCGTAGTAGAAATTCTAAGGAGGCATTTCCTGAAGCTGACCTTAAGACGCTTACCTTTGTCAGTGAGGTTCTTCATTGCCTTCACAATGTCCTCGTGGCTCATGCTTTCCCTGGTTTCGAGCAAAGCATTAATGGCCCAAGCGCGATCCCCTAGGCTGGCTCTTTTGTCAATCGCCAGTCGCAGAAGTCTAGCAGCCTGCACCGGCTTTATTTGGCCGCGCTGAGAGTTAATGTGCACGTTGGGCAGTCGTTGCAGTTTCTGCGCAGTTCGTAAACCTCGGCTAAGCTGAAGCCCGGCGGGCTGCTGGCAGCTGAGGCCATTTCGGCGGTCCCAGTGGGCTTCGTTGGTAAGGTGAATCTGTTCACAACTCGTTCGGGAGATGAGTATTTGAGGTCTGCGGAAAGCTGGAATCAAGTTCTATTGATAGAACCACATGTGGGGCCGACATCGATAGCCTGTGCGATACGTCGCACATGCCCATTAAGCGCTTACCTCGGCCAAAACCCGACAAACCCCCGGGGGCGCACCGACGATTGTCTTACCGCGTTGGAAAGGCGCGAAACGCGGTCGGAGAGCGAATACGGTCAATGCGCTTGAATCGCAAAATGACACAAGAGGATCTTGCAGGAGCTTGCCAGCGATTAGGCTGGCGAATCGGCCGCGTGATCGTTGCCAAGGTAGAAATGGGCGAACGTGAAGTGACCGACCTAGAGCTTACAATTTTGGCTCAGGCCCTGGGCGTTAAGGTCGGAGACCTATTTGACTAATCCTCCTCTTCCGAGGGATTCAATCCGGTTCAAACGTCGTATCCGAACTCGGGCAAAGGGAAGGTGAAGGGTAAAATGGCTGGACATTACTGCGACGTCGCGAACGACACCGGAAGACGCGCCACCGAAAGACCAGCTAACGCCCATTAAAAGGGTCTTGCTCAATCTGGTTGGCTCATCTGAGCCCTGGAGTGGCGCAACCGCTGCGACGAAGCCGACCGGGCGCTTTGAACAGGAGATTCTTTCCATGCTGCGCACACGAGGCCGGTCGGAAAGCGATGCGTTCGTTTTGGAACTCGCGCGACAGCTTCGGCTGGACGATGTGGGCCGCCGTCAGCTCCGTGCAGCAATGGATGCCGCCAGCCAATTCCCAAGGGTGTAGTTCTGCCTTTCCGGCCCAAGCCCCATCCGCTCTGGCTTAGGCCGTCGCCCGGGCACCGGATGCCTGGGATCACGGGTTCCGAGGACCCTGAATGCCAAATCGCCCCCCCTCCTCTGGTTTGAAATTGCCGCCGCCGACAATTCGGCGATACGGTTGGGTTCCATCCCAACTCCTATGGCCAAATTAAATCCACTTAAGAATCTCGACGAACTTGCCGCAAGTCCGGGAGGCAGAGACATCGCCCGCGATTTCGGCGACCACTGCGCCAACATGAAAATCCACGACGCCGTCAGGCTTGCGCGAATGCTCGCTGACTCGTTCCAAGTTGGGAAGAAGGTAGCGCAGATGGAAGCGAAGGCCGAGGCGAAGGCAGCCTTGTCCGACGCTTTGAAGCGACTTTCCTAGCATGCGACTCCCCGGCTGCCTTGACCATGCAGTCGAAAAAATAGGACGTCGAACCGAATTCGTGCTCGGGTCCCACGACCTCTAGGTCAATTGCATTGGTCTCCTCGGAGGAATTCACACAAGCATTATCGGACGTTTCGGGAGGAATTGCAATCGGGAATACGAATGGCGTATTCCCGGGATTTTGCCCGAAGTTGAACGTGAACCGGGGTTTGCGACGCGACGCTCCGTCTCGTTGGTCAGCCGCCTGACCGCGATGTTCATTTCCGGGCGGGCAACTTCCCCGCCTCCCTGTCTCGAAACGCGGCCGCGACTTTGCACGGGTATCGGCTTTGGGGTTTGAGATATTTCGTTGGAATGGCAAACCTGCCGCCACGCCCACAAATTCCTCAATGCCGGCCGCTTTTCACGACGAATTCCTTCGCAAAGAGTCGCCGCTTGGCGAGCCCGTCGGGGACTACAATGAGAATATCCTCCGATGCGCCGTGATGAACCAGGCCATTGAGGGGTATGACTGCACCGAGCCCGAGATCGCAGCGGCGCGCCGAGTCATTCAGACATCGGAGACGATGTAGCTGTGCCTCGTGGAAACGGTACTGCTCACGTTGGCCTGTGTCGTTTCGACTGGGATATCAGGCTCATTTTCCAAGCGCCGGTTCCAAGGCATGAATTCGATGGGTTTCATAATCATGCGGCTCCCACGTCACGCAAACGCTTAAGGAAACGGGAGAACTCCCTCAGGATCACGATATCGCCATCGTCGAGGCCGTCAGGATCAAAATGCATGACGTCGTTCCTAATCTCACGAATCTTGTGCAGCTGTTTAATAAATTCGACGCGGTCTACGGCTAGACCCAATTTTGCCCAACTATTCTCGGCCTCGATAAGCCGCAGATATTCACCAAAAGTTAGATCGGATACCGCTTCGACAACACGATCCGCATCATCCGGTGCCTTAATCGCAGCGAGTTCATCTTTGGTGAATCGCCCGTGCAATATACGCCTTATTCCGTTCTCTATTTCTCCTACCAATAGAAAAGGTTCAGCAAGTTTTTGAAACTGTTCTGTGAGGTCGCTGGCCGTGATGATGCCCGAGATAAGCCTCTCGCGTCCTCGAACTAGCACGTAGTCATTGTCCTTCACGGCTCCAATCGCTGAGAACAGCGAATCATCCACAGCAATTTCACTTGCCGACTCCATGCAGTCCTTTGCCAATTGGCAGGGACGATTGAGCGCAAGCCTGCTCCCAATTGTCTTCCAACTAACGACCCCCTTCAACTCCCTTGGTGAGGTCATGACCGGTAGCTGGGAGTAATCGTTGCTGAGCATCAGCGTGATAATCTGCTTAAGCGTGCTTTCGGGCGTAACACTTAGCGGGGGCCGATTTGCGGAGGCCAATCGGATTACACGATGTGTGGGATCTGTTGCCGGATCGTTCGCCGGGGCGTTCTCAACCTTCAGCTGAAATGCGATTTCTGAATCAATATATGCCGATTCAAAATCCGGTTCAGTACGTAGCTGAAATGTCTCGAGCTTTGCTCTTATATTAGAGCTGACATGCAACCCCCTTCTCGATGCGCCGAACCAAAGTAATAGCGACCTTACAGTCTCCCTTGGAGGTACCAGGCCTTTCCGCAACTGGCCGGCGATCGTATCAAGTTTTTGTTCTGCGGGAGTCATATAGGCTTAGAATCTACAACGCAGAACCGCTTTTGATGAAAGCCTTTGTTCTACGTAAAATGAAGTACGTAGGTCTTCTGTATCTTGCCATTCTGCTAGGTCACAAACGGCGACCACCAAGAATAAAGCGGATGGTTTGGTGCCGGCACATAACGAGCGCAATCCCGTATCGCACGGGCTGCGCGGGCAAGTTCATCTGCGCTAGGCGCAGCCCGATCCGCCCAGGCTTTCACGACCGACAGCGTGCTCCAAAGACGGTTCGGGTCGCCGCCGAAATTGGCGTAGAGCCTGAGCGCCTTTCGGTCATCGGTCGCCAAATCCAAATTCCGATGAATCGCGATCGCCATCGACATCGCCTCTCCTTCATCCAGCTCTGCGGCAATGTTGACAAAGAGCGATTCTTCGTTCGCCGCCAGCGAAAGTTCCTGAAGGATGCCTCGCTCGAAAAACGGGTTAATTATCAACGGCTTCAAGGGCTGCACGGTATCTACCGGATCGCGTAAAAAGAGTGCTTCCTCTCGCGCCGCGGCAGCCACGCTGAAGCCACCGGGAACGCATCGCCCGATTTCTTCGAGGCGGTCCGTAGCGCAGAGATTTAGCAACACACAAGCGTCGAGCAGAATCATCGGCAGCTACACGAGTTCCTCGCTCAAACGCAAATCAAGATCGGCTAAGTCGTCTCCCGGTGCTACTTCGCTTCGCTTGTGACTTTCATCGAGAATTTCTCGGGCCGAGACCCGATCCGTGCGCAGGAACCGGGCGGCCTGCCCTTCCGTAATTTTCTCACTCCAGAAAGCGAGGGCAACGAGATAGACGTATCGCTGGGGCAGGCGCGTCACCTTCCCGGTTGCTTGCATAAGACCGAGGGCCTTCTGTGCTTGGCGCGGTTTGAAGCCTTCCATCGCCAAGCGATCCCATGTCCCGGTCGGAAGCCGCTGCAACTCCTCCAGGCGAAGAATCATTGCTTGGACGGATACCTTGAACAGATCGGCTAGGCTCAGGATGTCGGCAAGAGACATCTTTCGCTGATTGGCCCGGTAAACTTCCATGAAGCGCCGATTCAGTCCGTTCGTCGGCATCAGAAAATATTTTGCGAATGCTTCTGCGAAGCGCTCCTTGCGAGTGGATGGTTTCTCAGCGAAGAGAAACGTGACCTCAGATTGATAGCGGGTCGTGAGGAAATGAGCGCATTCATGGGCAAGCGACCAATTGTTCCGATCATCTGGATGGTTGCCATTGACCGCGATGCAGCCTCCGAGTGAATCGCTATAAGCGAACATTCCTGCCACTTTGGACGGCAGCGACAACTTGAAGACCCGAAGCCCAATATCGCTCTCCAGGATTTGAGTCAGATCCGGGACCGGACCGTCTCCCAAGCCGAGTCGATTGCGTTCGCGCTGGGCAATCTCTTCTGCTGCCTGATCGGGAGTTCCATCCTCAGATTCGTAAACGCTCGGATAATTCTTGGCCAGCGGACGGTCGCAGAGACGTTCGAGTTCGAGATAGTCCTCCGCCACTTTTTGCAGTTCCATGGCGCACGCCTCAAGTTCCGCATCCGGTTTCCACGCTGCCCGGAACTGCGGCACCAGGGCCTCAATTTGCTGCGGCCGGCCGACAAGGCGTGACACACTCAGTCCGTAAAGGGCTGCCAGTTTGATTAGTTCACCTGCCGTCAGCCGCCGTTCGCCCTTCTCGATGGCGACAATTGTAGTGCGGGCCATTTCCATGGTGACGGCCACGGCGTCTTGAGTCAGGCCGCGGGCTTTGCGCGCCTCTTGGAGGTGGGCGCCCAGTATCTGAGGATCGAGGGTATTGAGGATATCGGACATCATGGGGTATTAGAGCGATAGAGCGGGCACTTGTACGGCAGCACGTCGCATTGCAGAAAAACGCAGCCATTCCGCTGCATAGCGTTTAAACAGGGAATCGACTAGGTGGCCCGCTTCCTTCTTTCCGCCTGCTACTCGTGACGCGAGCACCTCAATACATTCCTCCAACTGCGGATACTTGAAATGAAGCTGCACCCCGCCTTTTTCCAGCCAATAGGTGAGCCTGTGTGCTTGCGCCGACATCGCCCGTAACTGCGCGAAATCGCGGTCAGCCGCCGAATCGATGACATCATAAACGTAATTCTCACTCGGATCCGCCGAAGCTAGACCCGCATGAAAAAGCGCCTGTCGCCGGAGGAGACAGGACGTGCACCGCCCGCACTGCGGCTTGTCTTGCACACGATTCGGGAATCCGTCGCAGGTGAACGTCTCCTTGATCAGATGGCTTACCTGCGCCAAAACCGGGACCGCGCAGAGCTCGCCCTTCGTCGAAAACAATCCGAGGTTTTCGATGGTAAATGACGTCTCCGTGACGGCCGCAACGAGCCCTTCCATCAAGCTTACCGTCACCGGATGCACGGCACGGGAATTGGCGGCCCCGATTTGACCGTCGTTGTAGGGCAGGTTGATGGCTCCAACGCCGTTTTCCGTAAGATACAGTTCTTGCCGTCCACACAGCTTCGCTGTCACCGCCCCCAAAGTAAGATGGACGAAACCTCGGGAGCGTTGCGACGATTCCTCCGCTTGGCCGTCCGACCGGGCCTTGATCCCGTAGGGCACCAAGAGGTGCGTGATCTCCGGCGAGAACACTTGGTGCAACCCCGCGATTTGCTTTTCTTGTTGGTGTTGCTGCCGTCCGTTGGTGCATCCGGAAACAAAGACATGATGATGAGCGGGGAAAGCCGCGAGGTCACGAACCGCGCCAGCAAAGGAGTCTAAGCCTCCGCTGAAAAGGCAGACGCGCCTGGGCTTCGACCCCAGCCACTCAAAAAGAAATTCCTGTTCCTGGGCCGCCTGCCAGCCAGCGCTGGCGACAAATTCAAACTCCCATTCGTCATCCGTCATCCAGGCCAGCAACGCCCGCAGGCATTCACTTACTCGCGGTCGATTCCACGTCTCCGGCTCCCGCACCGGAAGGCGAAGCCGGATGCTCCGTCCCCATTGATCTGGATAATCGGGACGCCGCTTGCTTCGTCTCAACGATGCGCGGTCGGCCAAGTAAACAAAAAGAGCCACATCAAGCCAGTCGGAGAACAACGGCGGCAGGTTCTTGAACAACAGCTCCGAAAACCCTTCGCGGCGGATCATATAGCGGCCAACGACCGACGCTGGCGTCTGGAAAATCACATGATCATCCGCTGCCGTTGCGAGGCGGACGAAGTGCCCGTTGTCCGCTGCCGTAAACGCAAAATGTGCTCTACTTGATTGACTCATCGAGCAAAGGCATGACGGCGAGCGGTTGAGTCAGGTAGCCGAAGCTGTTCGCGGCGTCGGCCGACACCGAATCCAATCTTTTCGGTGCCTTTGTGCCATGCGAAGCGACAAAGGCCTCCATCTGGTCGCGCAATTGCGCATAAAGGGCTCCGAACTCCGCCTCAAGCCAGGCATCGTGCGCCGCGCCCGTCGCAACTCCGGCCTCGGCCAGCTTCTGTTTCACTGACTCAATATCGAGGCATTGGCCAGCAATCAGGCGGCGGGTGAATTCCTCGGCAAACACCTTATCAATTGCGCCATCGAGGATGTAGGTGTCCTGACAACGGACGAACACTGACGCCGATACTTCCTTCACAAGCGCGACCATTTTCCCTCCGCCGCACTCGGCTAGAGCCCCCGCCAGCCGGCTATCAAACGAGTGTAGGGGAGCTTCCGGAGAATGGTCGAACTCCAGGACACCTTGCTGCTGATTTTTCAACGTGCTCTCGAGCACCGTCACAGCGGCTCCAACCGCTCTTGCCGTATTGCCGGCGCTGATGCTATGGCGGATCGCTTCGGAGACACACGCAATTTTGTGATCGAAAGGCTGCCGGCCGACGAATGCTCGATAGACTTTCCTCCACCCGCCATGGAGGGAGTTATTGAAGATGTCACCGTCGGGCATAGCCCCATCAATCCGGCAAAATCCGACAAAGTCAACATAATACTCATTTTTGCTTCAGAAATGTCACCTATGGTGTTTTTTAAACAATATTACCTTTCCTATTTTATATTAACATATTACCAAATTATATTCGCATCGATTTGCATCACGGCGACTAGCAAGGCCGGCCTTGCGCCCCAGAATCACGGTTGCCGTTGGCTGCGGCTCGTGAGTCGCTTCAATCGCCACGGATTCTTGTGCCACGGCGGATGCTGTTTGGGTCCTCAGGCGGGCGGCAGAAGATTCGCTCGTAAATAGGTAATCGCGGCAATTGCTGACGCAACCAAGTCCGTAAAGACCTTTTGTGGTCCTGAGTCCGACCAGTTCAGATCTTGGATGAGTTTTTCGTACTTGGAGCCTTTCCGATGAGCGGCCGAGGTCGAGCGGAGGTCCTGGAGCGTCCTGATGAACTTAATATGCGGTTCGAAGCCAACGAGCCCACGCTCGATAAAAAACTTTTCTAGTTTTGCGATCCCTTTGTCGTTTGGCAAGATGGTCCTTAGCCCTTTGGCAATCTCGGCTTCGTTCAATGAGTCCACCATAAGTTTGGTGAGTCCGAGAACCTGGCGGTCAAACTCCGCCTGGTTGTCCGATGTGAGGAGATGAAATGCCGTCAGGACGTGTTCATCATCGGAGTGGAGCGGAAGAAAGAAATCCCATCCGTGCGCCCTTCGGAAATCCGGCCGAAAACGCGCATACTGAAGCTTGAACAAAAGGTCTGGTTGATCGGGATTCTTCGGCTGCCCCATGAAAGAGCGTGTGAAGTTTGTCGCACTGATCTTTCGACCCTCAGGCGGGATGTTGAAGCTGAGCCAATAGTTGCGTTCCGACTCCGAAAGATCTCGGCCCAGGTCGCCGAGGTAGGCCGATACGTGATCCGCCTGATCGTTGTCCAGACGCATCGACCATAAGGAACCGCATCGGAGTATACCATCCTCAACGGCATACTTTTGAGGATCGGCGCGGTACTTGGCGAGCACGTCAGGTCGGAAGAAGACCGGGGTTAGATAGTGGGGCGCACCCGGGTTCTTGCCAAAATAGTTGGCGAGCCTTTCCGGATCGCAAGTGTGGCGTATTGGCTGGCCAGCAGCGTCGGTCTTTATGATGAACTCCTGATATGCTTCCGGTGGCGACTGAGGAATCGGTCCGAGGGCATCAGGCGAGACATATTTTTTCCCAAGAAACCCGCTGCTCGATTTGAAATCGCCAGGCCCGACATGGGTTTCTGAGCCCAGGATTTGATGGTAGGAATAGCTGGCCCCGATCACCGGATCGCCCCCGCGCGTTAGATTGAGGTCGTTGAGCGATTGATTACTCTTCCGGAAACTGTCGACATAAACCGCTAGCGCCATCCCCTTCGCCGCTAGATACCGCGTAAGGAGATCGGTCCGGATTTCGACGGAGTTTGGGCCAAGTCTGACCGCTTCTGATTCGTTTCCTTGGTCGTCGATATGGATCAGCCGCCTCTTGGCCGGTTCAAAGAACAGGTTGTGAAAGAGCCGGAACTCCTCCGCTACCTCGTAGTGGTCAGGCCGCATCCCATCGTAATCGCGATAGATCACCAGCGGCTCGATCCCATTCTCATTGCCAAATCGCCCCTCGATTCTATCTGGGGTCCATCCTTCGTCTTTGTGATACGAGACGACCGAGGGCCGTCCTAATTTCATGTCTGCGTCCCAGGAGTTATCCTGTAGCCGTTCTGTCACAAGATCGACGGGAACGAGGGCGCAGAACCAGTCCTCCCGATGGTTCGGACCTTCCAAGTGTCGTTGCGCAACAAACCATGGACTAGGCAAAACCTGAGTTGTCAGTATTGAAGTGACATCCTCATGGTTCATCCATTGTGCGGGTGTCATAGGAGGTTGAGTGGCCATTAGGAGAGAGAAAAGCGTACGCCCATTCCTCAAAAAGGACAGCCCGGCAAGACGTAAGGTCCTCTACTTCCGGACTTCAAGCCGGTCAATGAGCGGCCTCTCTTCTTGCTTTTGCTTGAATCCGCTCCTCGGCCTTCTCGATCCCGAGCTGGACTCCGACAAATGCCTTGGCGGCGTCCTTCGCGATGAGATTCATTGCAGCCAGGGTCAATTGATGCTCGATCAGCGGGGCAAGTTGAACCAGCGCCGCAGTGAGCTGCGCCAGCGAAAGCGCAGTCGTTTGACCGGGGTCAGCTAGGCCGAAGTTGGTGGGACCGGCCATCAGAAGGGTATCGATTCGGGGATTGCCTAATTGGAACAACACCCCCTTCGGGTTCGCATGCACGCCGTGGCTCGCCATTTTATAGTAGGGCCTTAGGTGATCGAGTCCGACGAACCTTTCGATGTCGGCGAATCTCGGACGAGACGACTTGAAGGCAGGCGCCGCCCATCCATACTCCGCTCCGAACGAATCGCCGTATTTCCTCAGGAGTTTCGCTCGCTCATTCTCCAGCGAGGCAATGTCAGCAGGGTCCATTGGGCTATGGCCAAGCCTCGCAGCAACCTCGGCATATCCCGTCGCGGCCCTTACGGATTCTATCGTCTCGTGGTCCAGATAACGCCTCGCCATTTCCCGGGCGTATTTCCCGATGAACGTTGAAACCACTGTTATTTCGTGAAGGCTCCGCCAACGGGCGAACGCTCCGTCGGCAAACCCCTTTTGGAGGAGAGCCAATATCTCGGTGGCAACCTGGCAGCCGCGGGCGTGGAGACGGGTCATCACATCGACGAATTGACGGTCCTTGCGGGGAGCCTCCGCCCGCAAGAGGCGGTTCATTGCTGAGCCCGCCTCCCGTGCAATGTCGATTTGCAGCTCGAGGAGGGCGAACGGCCTCTTCCACCGACGCCCTGTGCGTCGTTCAAATCCTTCGGCGGTCCGTCTCTTCTCGGGCAAGCTCATCAACCATTCGCTGCGTACGCTTCGAAGATAGGGTCTGGCGATGCGGCGGGTTGTGATCTCCGCAGCGATGGTGACGATACCCGGAGTTCTACGCAGAACCATGGCATTCAGGCGGCGTGCGTCGCGCCGCGTGATTTCAAGGCTGGCAAGGGAGTTGCTGGTTCCCTTTCTTCCCGATATTGCGAAACAGTCGGATGCACCCGACTCGATCCATTTGGCGAAAGCCACCTTTCGATTCTTTGGGACTCTGATCCCGCGCTTTCCAAGCTTTCTAATCATTAAGTCCACGACCGCCCGGTTAAGAAGTTTCTTGCGCAGCTCCTGCGCGAACTTCTGCATGAACCCCAGGGAATCCATGCTGGCATCCTCATCAGGTCGTCAAGCCAGGCAAACCCAAAGGGCGTACTGCGCTTAGCCAAAGAGGTGAATGATCTGGCCCAGGATATCGCTCCCTCTGCCCGAAATGGTGGTGGGTTGAGTGTTCCCTATACAGACGCGGACTCCCAACAGGTCCTTCAATAGCCCGTAGTCTGCCTTCGGGGCTGATACAGCGCAAATGATTCGTGGGGGCCCAGAAGGCTCAATAGAGGCAGCCGACGCTTGAGCTTCAGGGCAATTGATGCTGTCAGATAGCCCCTAAAAGGCGTCCGTTTAGTCGGCGTTCTCCGCTTCAATGGCCTCGGCTGGAGTCATCGACAGCAACTTCACATTGAGCGCCGCGGCGATGGCTTCGGACCGTCGGCGAATGAAGCCATCGTAGTCATTGCTGCTGACGCCGTAGGCAACGGTGTCCTTGATAAGGTGGGTTTGCAGTGTCGCGGCTAGAGATGGATTCTTCGCAGCGAACGCAGAGATGTAATCGCTGGGAGCTTTTTTCCCGATCCGATGCTTGTTTGAATAGCCATCAATCAGCGTGATGTTGGCGATGAGATTTGGCTCTTTGCCCTTCTGATTATCCGCCAAATATTTCTTGGGAAAGAAGTGATGGTAGTTTCGGCTGGCGGCTATCTTGAGATGACTGTTGTCGAGAATGACGACGCCGTTCGTATCGAAGGATTTTGGCTGTTGATAGGATAGCAACGACAGGACTGCCTTGCAGTAGGCATTGCCTGCCGAAAACCACGATTCCGCGACGCGTTCGGGATCAATGTGAAGTTCGGTCGCTAAATAGGTCGGCTGAGTTCCGGCCATAATCGCATCCATCTTGTTAAAGTCTTCGGCCAGCTTCGATTCGGTCGCGGAATTGTAACGCTCGGTGAGGCCCACCCAGTAGAAATACTGCTCCAGCAGCCGGACTTTCCCGATGCTCGGTTTCTTATTTGCAGATTTGTGGAAAAAATAGGTAAGCGAAACCAAAATGGCGGGATACGGGACCAACTGCGATACAGGCACCCGCAGTTCGGAGCGAATGAAATCAATAGCGGTGAACAAAGATGCCTTCATCGGCTCCCAGTGTTCGATGAAGCGCTCCCGGCGAATTCTTAGAATATCCCGGCTACGCACGGCTCGGACCGTGATAGCCGAGACGCATTGCATGACAATGGACTCGGGGATGGTTTCGAACTTCGCCGCCGTCAGGCATTGTTTTTCCTCGTCTGAACCATCCCGCAACACTTCGAAGCGTTCGGCCAAATCGAAATTCTTTTTTTCGTCATAGGTCTTGGCTACCATGATTTCAAACACAGTCAGCGTCTTGCCACCGGTGTTGATGCGCGTGAAGACTTCGCAGGCGATTTCGATGGGATAGTCCTTGATAGTGATCGTGGAGAAATCGTATGTAGTCAGTTTGTTTTTATAAGTCTCGATCTGTTTGCGGGTCTGCCGGTCGGGAAAGTCATCCTCAAGGTCGGTGATCGCGCAGGTTAGAACTCGGTGAACCGGCACATATCGCTTTTTCTCCAGCCTTTCTGTCACCGCGATCTGCTCGTCGTTGATCGGGTCGTAGTCTAGGTTGATGAAGATGTCCTTGTAGTCGATTTCTACGCCGTCCTTTCTGATTCGAATGCCTTTGCGAATGGCGTAGAGCGACGTGATGCGCTGCTGGCCGTCCAGGATATACTGGACATAATCGCCGTCGGGCGTGTCGGGAAGTCGGTGGTTGCCCACATCCTTGTAGCTGCGCAACTCCTCTTTGGTTTTCCAGAAAATGAAAGTGCCGATAGGGAACCCTTTGAGAATCGAATCAATCAGCTTTGCCGACTGTTCTTTTGCCCACACAAATTCCCGCTGAAACATCGGCAGCTTGATCTGGCCGGTGTCGATTTCGACAAAGAGCGATTCGTATTTCTTGTTGTGGTTGTCGGGCTGCAATAATCCCGGCGGGTTCGCGGCGGTGGCGGTAGGCGATTTGGGCGTCTCGTTCATGGAAGTAATGCCGGTCGCGGCGGCGATTCACATGACTGAGAACACGGGTTCGCTGGGCAGAACCCCCGGTTCGCTGCGGAACCCCTGAATAGGCCCGTCTTGCGACACTTTGATTCCAAGCCCATACTGACTCAGCGTCTGCGCTGCGGCCAGCCTGCCACCACCCGTGCTCCCACCCTCAATCTTCAAAATAGCACCGACGGCAAGCACGGTGCCATCATGCCCGATGAGAGTCGCTCCATCAATCGCCAGTAACTCCTGCCTAAACCGGCGGTCCAACTCCTGAAATTTGTTGCAGCCGATCATCTGTGCGAGCGCTGCCGTCTTCGGGGATTCGAGTGCCTGCAGATGGTCCGCCGTCTTCGGAACGGCGGCCTTCCATGCATTGTTGGCAACATAGCCACTCGTGACAATTCCAATGCAGGCTCCGGTTCTCGCAAAGGAAGCATCTAACGCACTAGAATAAACGGCCCGACGGATAGCTCTACTTTGAGGACACCCCATTTGCGTAATGATCGGTTCATGCGTCAAAAATGACCATTTCCCGCGACGGCAAACGAACACGAGCCTGCTATGCTTGAGAACGAGAATCTCACCGCTGCGATTGAGCGACAAACCAATTTTCCCGCCCTTCGACCACTCGGCTAGGCCCGCAAGTCGGTGTGGCGCGTATTCAGGGAGAATTGCTGGTGCTGCTAGTGCGTGATAACTTCGGATTTTCCCGTCTGCGCTACACTCGATCATTGTATCGGAGCCATTGGTTAGCACCGCTGCAAAATCCGCGTTGCAGGTTTCGCGAAACTCGACGTCGCCACCTCTGTCCTCATTGACGCCCATCGCAGCGGAAATGGGTTTACCCTCATAAGAGCGCGCAGCCCAACGGGTCATTTGATCCATGATCGTCAGCACTGTGCGTCTCTGACGTGCGTCTTGTTTGATAGCTCCCGCCACAATGCGGCGACCCAGACCTTTGACGATGTCAGTCTCAAAGACTTCACCCAGTCCGGGGGCAATCGCTTGAACTGATTGAACAAACGACTGAGCCAAATTGTATTCTGCCACTTGTTCACGGGCAGAGGCCTTGGCGAAGGGCTGGCTTCTCGTCACCTCGAAGTGAAACACGGATTTCGGCGTTGGCTTCAGGGACAGCGTGCAGGGCCCACGAAAAGTCACTGTTGTTCGTGAATTGGGCCCCTTGCCGGTGGAAGCCTTCAGGCAGGCACCAGGCAGGAGCGGCAACAGATTCTTTTTGATGAGTTTCTTAAACTTTGACTCCGAGACAACAGCCTGTTCGCGACGAGCCTTTCGATGAGCTTTCATAAATGTATTCAAGGAGGCGTCCTATAAAGTCGGAGGCCTGGTTCGGCGCTCATTGTCATGATAGGTCCTCGATAATGCGTTTGATCGTTTCCTTCCGAAAAAGGTCCCAGTCTGGCCTTCCATTTCTCTTGTTGCACTTGGGGCGCTGGCCAAACATCTCAACAAATGTTGTGAGGACGGTCCCCTCTAGTCGTAACCATGAGCGTTTCTTTTTTCGCGGTTTGCACGTTACAATATGCGCCTGAAACGAACTAACGCCCCAGCTCGTGAGTATCTTTGTAGACCGGTGCGCGACGCTTTGGGCGACGCGCGCAACGCCTTTTCTCGTTGTTCCGACGTATACTATCCGCGAGCGGCCGTCCCGATAGGAAATTTTCTTATTGGCGGCCAGAATATAGCAGCACTTGTCCTTACCAGTGGCGACCCTAGTCGCAACCAGCGCAGCAGGTGTTTTCAGAGACGGTGTATTTCTACGCATTTTGTTTGGCAACCTGAGCAACAATCCGGTCCAAGAATTGTGCGTGTCGCGCCCCGCACGAGACCCGCTTGGGGCAAGCTGCGAATCGATGGATTAGTTGTTGCGAAAGGTTAAGAGCAATTGGTTCGGGCGTAGGCTATTAGCTTTTGCCGGAAGACAGCGACCGACTCGGTTATCTTTTGAAACGAAGCTGTTACCGTTATAAGTTGTTCGGCTTTGCGTTCATTCGTGACACTACCGACGAGCGATTTCCACCAATCAGTTCCAAACACGCCAATAGCATCTGAAATCTCCTTAAACTCCTTGAGAAGCTCGGGGGCATATAGGCCTAGCTGAAACTCAATGTCTGTCGGAGAGGATTTATCGGTAGAGAGATTCAGATCGGGTACCTTACCGTCTACAAACGCCTTCAACGCAGATGGCCATAGCGCTTGCATTGCCATGTAGTATTTCTCGACTGCCAAATTCACTTCGCGTAGGGCCTCGCGTTGATCCCGTCTTCGCTTCAATCGGTCTTCCCGCCTAAATGAGAGCCAGCTATTGGCTAGAGGAAAGAGACCGGCGGATAAGGTACCGATTGCGATGCCGACCAACGTCATAAAGGCGGTGTTGTGCAGCGCGGCTGATATTAAGGAGCGCATGTCGCTTCAGTTTGAAACCCGGTTCGGCCACCCACGATGGGGCGACTTCGCACAGAGTCAGCGTTTTTCGGCCATTCCTATGCCCCTAGTAGGCCAAGAACGTCTAGGTCCAGGCACACCGTTGCCCTTTAGTAGGCCCTGCGTCATGCAATGGGAACAAAACCTGATGAACCGGGAGATTGAACGGCAAATTGAGCAGGCGTGGGAAATTGAACGCGCAGGTGCAGTTACCTATGTTTCGTTGCGGGAGTATGGCGCTTTCTATGGATTCTTTTCCCGTGCGGGTGTCTGATTTTCTGACCTTACCGCAATAGCCTATGGATAACTCCGATTGTTTCACCTCATTTGTGCATCTCGTCGAACGCCACAAGGATTTCTTTGATTTGGTTATCAAAGCAGCTGGAATATCTGTCACAATAGCGGGCGCGCTTTGGGTGGCGTGGAAATACTTCTCCGATAGAGAACATGAGCGGAGGAAAACGGAACTCGACCTTAGGCGTAAGGCTTATCTGGACCTTTTCACGGCAATACCTCTTCAATTGGACGCCTTGCGGAAATTCTCCGCCGACTCGACAGCCACCGAAGTCTCCGTTCCGCTTCGATATTACAAGGCGCTCCATAGAGCGCACCTACTAGCTCGCCATGAGGCATTCCGATGTATTGTGAGAAGAAACGCTATGTTTCATATCGGCGTTATGGAGCTAGTTTCGATTAAGCGGGCGGCAATTCAAATTCAGGCGGCTGCGGACGCTGTAAATCGGGATATGACCGAATCAGTTTTAAGTAGATGGGACGATTACTGGCAGAGATTCCGACAGCTCAACGCTGATCTCGGCGTTAACTATCGCGAGCTTCTTGGGTTCGCTAGGCTCGAAATCGGGCTCACCGACGAAATGGCTCCTATCCTTGAGGTGCTAATGCAAGATGAACAGGCGGCCCTTGCAGCGTGGGATCGTCGCACCTAGTCTTTGAGGCTCCTTTGCCCCAGGCTGGGCGCTGACATCAATATGGGGCGGTAAGAGTATGCCATCTATCTGAAATCTGGCCCTCACAGAAATTCCTCTCTTAATGGTTCCCGACGGGGGCAACCAAGGCGACGGTCAATCGGTAAGGAAGCTTTATTCCCGTCATACTCCCGCCATTAGACGGTATTTCGATTCGGTTTGATTCATTTCAATGCACACGGCAAATTTCTTCATGCACTCACAGAACTTTGTGATGGAAGGGTTTTACGAGGAAGAAATGAGCCGCATGGGCGCCGCTGAAACTGGTGGACGCCGAGGGACTCGAACCCCCGACCCCCTCGGTGTAAACGAGGTGCTCTAACCAACTGAGCTAGGCGTCCGCACCGGTCAGACTGCCGCGAGCGCAGCCCTGGGCCTTAGCAGGCCCTCA
>Ga0302325_10011727_pt1 | contig 18854 bp, 13 predicted proteins | sample Palsa_T0_2_FD_201948 | JGI IMG/M metagenome (GOLD analysis project Ga0302325, IMG submission 201948) | Peat permafrost microbial communities from Stordalen Mire near Abisko, Sweden - Palsa_T0_2 | ecosystem: Environmental > Terrestrial > Soil > Palsa > Peat permafrost | place: Sweden: Abisko...
GACCTGACCCGGCCGCTGTGGGAAGAGTGGTTCCTGACCGGCCTGGCGGACGGCCGCTGGGCCATCGTGTCCAAGGTTCACCACTGCATGGCGGACGGCATCGGCGGCAACGACCTCATGACGCTGGTCTTCGACACCGATCCCGAGGCTCAGCTGCCCGAGCCGGTGAGCTGGGTCCCCGCTGCCGCGCCCTCGCTCGCCGACCGGGCCGCGGATCAGCTGCGGGACACCCTGACCTGGCCGCTACGCCAGCTGGCCGGGGCGCCGGCCCGGCTGAGGTCGCTAGCCAAGCCCGCGGAGCTGGCGGCCTACGGCCGCGGCCTGAGCGAGAGCACGCGGCGGCTGGCTCAGCCGTCGGCCAGCTTCCTCAACGGCTCGATCGGGCCGAAACGCCGCTGGGCCTGGACCACGACGAGCCTGACCGAACTGAAGCAGATCCGCAAGGATCACGGCGGCACCATCAACGACGTCGTGCTCGCCGTGATCACCGGGGCCTTCCGGGACCTGCTGGCCGAGCGGCACAAGCTCACCGAGGGCCTGGTCGTGCGCAGCCTGGTCCCGGTATCGGTCCGCGGACCTGACGAGGCCGGCCTTGTCACCAACCGGGTGTCCGCGGTACTGGTCAACCTGCCCGTCAGCGAGCCGGACCCGCTCCGGCGGCTGGCCCTGATCCGGCAGCAGATGGACAGCCTGAAACAACGGCACCAGGCGGTCAGCGCCGAGATCCTCACCGCGATGCTGGGGGTCAGCGCGCCTATGTGGCTGGCGCTCGGCACGCAGGCCGCGTACCGGTTCCCACAGCCGCTCGTCCAGACCGTGACCACCAACGTCCCCGGCCCGCGTCTTCCGCTCTATGTCCTCGGGCGGCGCATGACCGTGCTCTACCCGTACGTGCCGATCGGCAACTCGGTCCGGATCTCGATCGCGATCCTTTCCTACCTCGACACCGTCTCCTTCGGTATCACCGCCGACTACGACGCCGTGCCTGACGTGGACGTGCTGGTCCAGGGCATCCGGCGCGGCCTGGCCGAGCTCGGCGGCCAGCCTCGTGAGGGCGTCCGCATCGTGACGTAAGGCCGGCCGGCATAGCCTTCTTCGTTAGGTGGTCACGATGCGGCGTGACCAGGTTCGCCGCGCATGATCAGCACCGGGCCGGACGCGTGATGCACGCAATTCTGGCTGACCGAGCCGAGCAGCGCCTCGGCGAATTCGCCGTGACCGCGGCTGCCGACGACGAGCAGATCCGCGCCGGCCGCGGCGTCAAGCAGCACCTGCGCCGGATTCCCGTGGATGACCAGGCTTCGCACCCGCTGGCTGTCGGCCGGCGCCACTTCCTCGCTGATCACCGCTTCAATCGTCTTCTTGGCGTCATCTTCGAAGCCGCCGTCCTGTTCCACGTAGACGGGTGCCATGCCGTAGCTCTGGAGCACCATCGGAATTTGCCAGGCCAGGATGGCGTCGACCGTGCCGTCGGTGAAGTTGGCCTGCCGGAGAGCCCAACGCAGCGCCATGCGCGACGACGGAGAACCATCTACTCCCACGACGATCCGCGGCGCGCCATTCGTGCTTGCTGATGACATCAGTACCAGATCCTTACGTTGCTCGTCCGGTGCCCCACGGGCATGACCAGATGTGAAATCGACAGGCCGTTACGGGCGACCTTGTGTCGCGGGCTCGCTCAGGCTTCTTCCAGCGCGGCCAGGCCGGGCAGGGTCCGGCCCTGGATGAACTCCAGGGCCGCGCCGCCGCCGGTGGAGACATGGCCGAACGCACTGCCCGAGTAGCCGAGCGCGCGGATGGCCGCACCGGTCTCACCGCCGCCGATCACCGTGAAGCCGCTGCTGGCAGCCAGCGCCCGGGCGACCACCCTGGTGCCATCGGCATACGCGGGCAGCTCGGATACGCCCATCGGGCCATTCCAGAAGACCGTATTGGCCTCGGCGATGATAGCGGCGAATGTTCTGGCCGACTCCGGGCCGATGTCCAGGCCCATCCGGTCCACCGGGATCGCATCGGCCGCCACCACCTCGTGCGGCGAGTCCGCGGCAGGTCCGGCGGCCACGATGAGGTCGGACGGCAGCACGATCTCGGTACCCGCCTGCGCCGCCTGAGCCAGGTAGCGCGCGGCCACGTCGACCTCGCTTCGCTCCAGCAGGGAGGTGCCGACCTTAAGGCCCCGGGCGGCGAGGAAGGGGAAGGCCATTGCTCCCCCGATCAGGATCCGGTCCGCCGTGGTGATCAGGCTGCCGATGACGCCGAGCTTGTCCGTGACCTTCGCCCCGCCTAGCACTACCACGTACGGCCGCCGGATATCCCCGGTGAGCCGGCTCAGCGCGGTGACTTCGGCCTGGACGGAGTAGCCGGCGGCGCTCGGCAGGCGCAGCGGGACGTCGTACACGCTGGCGTGCTTTCTGTGCATCGCGCCGAAGCCGTCCGCTACGTAGAAGTCGACTGGTGAGGTTAGCCGGTCGGCGAAGAAGCCCCGGCACATGTCGTCCGTGCTGGTTTCATCAGGGTTGAAACGCAGGTTCTCCAGCATGACCAGGCCACCGGGGCGCAGGGCCGCGATCGCGCTGTACGCCGACGGGCCGACAATATCGGCCGCGAACTCTACCGGGCAGCCGAGCAGCGCACCGAGGTGGGCCGCGACCGGCGCCAGCGAATACCTGAAGTCAGGTCTGCCCCCTGGGCGGCCCAGGTGAGCGCAGACGATCACCTTGGCGTCGCGGCCCGTCAGCGCGGTCAGAGTGGGCAGGCTAGCCCTGATGCGGCTGTCGTCCACGATACGGTCGCCGTCGAGCGGCACGTTGAGGTCGGCGCGCACGAGGACGTGCCTGCCCGCGACCGCCAGGTCGTCTATCGTCTTCATCACAGATCTCCTTGAGCCTGGAGCGCAAGCCCGAGGCGAGTGGCCCGTTGAGCTTCATGGACCAGCCTGACGTCGGCTCCTGTTCGCGGCCAGGGCCATTAGCCGTGCAGGCGTGGGACCTTCGTCCGCTGAGGATGACAAGCTCGAAACAGGCCGGCGGGGATGGTTGCCATCACTTAGCTTCCCCGTCAGTGCAAGTCAGCCAACTCGGCGGACGCGGAGATCAACTTGATCCTGGTAGCCTGCAGCCGGTTCGCGATAACCCGCGTGAGCAGCTGGGTAAGTTCGTAACCGAGCGCGGGGTCGGCCGCACAGCGTGCTCGCACGGCCCGCCCGTCGAACTCGAAGGCCTCAACGGGGCCAGCGGCTACGGCGCCGAACGTCCACTTGAACGGCGGGAACAGCCACGACCAGCCGAGCAACTCGCCCATGCCGATGGTGTCGATCCGCACCAGGCCCTGCCCAGGAACGTTCAGATCCAAGGCGACGTGGCCGCACTGGATCAGCCAGAAGTGCGCTGCGTTGCCGCCGTCCTCGAAGAGCCGGTGCCCGGCCGGGAACACGACGTCCGAGGCGGTCTCCGCGAGTACGGCCAGATGATGACGGGACATACCGCGCAGGAACCGATGATTGGCCAGCGCTGCCGCCGTGACCTCGATCATGGGATATCACCGTCCATCTTCTTGGGTGCCGGGTTACAGTTGGCCGCCGACGAGGGCGGCCAGGTCGGCGAGCCGGCAGGTGTAACCCCATTCGTTGTCGTACCAGCCGAACACCTTGACTAGCGTCCCGGACGCCTGGGTCAGCGCCGAGTCGAACACGCACGACGCGGGGTCGCCGATGATGTCGCGGGAGACGAGGGGATCTGTGCTGTAGCGGAGAATGCCCGCCATCGGGCCAGAGCCCGCGGCGGCGAACGCCTCGTTCACTTCCTTGACGGTGACGTCGCGGCTGACCACCACCACGAGGTCGGTAAGGGACCCGTCCTCCACGGGAACGCGGACGGCGACCCCGTCCAGCTTCCCGGCCACCGCGGGGATGACTTCTCCGGTGGCGCGGGCCGCGCCGGTCGTGGTCGGCACGATGCTGACCGCCGCGGACCGGGCCCGCCGCAGGTCCTTATGCGGACCGTCAAGGAGCATCTGATCACCGGTGTAGGCATGCACCGTGGTCATGAACCCCTGCACCACGCCGAACGCGTCGTTCAGTACCTTGACCATCGGGGCCACGCAGTTGGTCGTGCATGACGCATTCGAAATCACGTCATGCCGCTGCGGGTCATACGCGTCGCCGTTGACGCCCAGCACGACGGTGAGGTCGACGTCCTTACCCGGCGCCGAGATCAGTACCTTCCGCGCGCCGCCCTTGAGGTGCAGTTCCGCGCCCTCCCGGGTCCGGAACTTCCCGGTCGACTCGATCACCACGTCGGCGCCGAGCCTGCCCCAGTCGATGTTCGCGGGGTCTCGTTCGGACAGCACCGCGATCGGGTTGCCGCCGACGATCAGCGAGTCCGGCGTGTAGTCCACCGTGCGGCCGAGCCGGCCGAAGGTGGAATCAAAGGCCAGCAGGTGTGCCAGCGTCCGCGGGTCGGTGATGTCGTTGACCGCCACCACCTCTAGGTCGGTGCGCTCCAGCGCGAGGCGCGTGAACGCGCGCCCGATGCGGCCGAAGCCGTTAATTCCCACCTTGGTCGTCATGTGCTTCCTCTCCATGCGGGTGCCTTGCCAGTGCAGCCTCGCCCGCCGGCCGCGCTGCGGGTAGCGCCGATAGGCACCCCCCCGAGGGACCAACGGCCCTAAGCCACGGCCGCAGGCTTGTGCCGGACTCGTTAGTGCCGTTAACTGGAAGGTGCGGCCGGGCCGGTCCGGACCTTGCGCTTGCCGCCGCTCGTCTCGTTGACGACGGGAGAGCTCATGGCAAGCGAAACGATGTTCGGGCGGATGCCGCCACCGAGACGATCGGCTATGAGCCGGCTGTGCTGATCCAGAGGTCCGCGCTAGCCTGGTTCCCGGCTACCGGGGTGCGAGCACGTGCCCGCCCGGGGCAGGAGCAAGATGACCGCCCTGGAGAATGAGCCCGGTTCGGCGGCGCCAGTACCTAAGGTGCCCCGCACACGCGATCCGGATACCGCACCGGGTGGCACGGACACGCGGGCCGCGGACGCGGCGGGCGGACTAGGTTTTCCTGACGTCCCGCGACTGGAACTGGATCAGCTGCTGGTCCAGCTGGCGGACCGCGCTGATGACGTGCGGGCCACCCAGGGACGACTGCGCGGACTGCTGCGCGCGAATGCCCTTGTGGTCGGGGAGTTGAGTCTGCCGGTGGTGTTGCGGCAGATCGTACGGGCGGCTGGGGATCTTCTCGGCGCGCGGTATGCGGCGCTCGGCGTGCTTGGCCCCGACGGACGACTGGAGCAGTTCGTGCACGCCGGCATGGACGAGGAGACGGTCGCGGGGGTCGGTGACCTGCCCACGGGCCGCGGGATCCTGGGTTTGCTGATCAGCGAGCCGGTCCCGATCCGGCTTGCTGATCTCGGCGCACATCCCGCGTCGGCGGGGTTCCCGCCGAGGCATCCGCCGATGAGCAGCTTCCTCGGTGTCCCGGTCCGCATCAGGGAGAGGGTCTTCGGCCACCTTTACCTTACCGAGCGCCGCGACGGCAGCGAGTTCACCGCCGAGGATGAGGAGCTGGCGATCGCGCTTGCCGCCACCGCAGGCGCAGCGATCGCGAACGCGCGCCGGTTTACCGAATCCGAGCAGCGCCGCCGGTGGCTGGACGCCTCCGGCCAGCTGACGCCGTTGCTGCTTTCGAGCCAGGTCGATCAGCCGCACGCCCTTATCACTCAGCTCGCCGCAGCCGCCGCGGCCGCGGACTTCGCCGTGCTGGCCGTGCCGCACGGCGCGGACGAGGTGATCGTCGTCAGCGTAACCGGCGCGCTCACCTCGGGAATGATGAACCGGACCGGCCCGCGGGCAGACTCGCTGGCCGGGCAGGTGATCCTCACCGGCAAGCCCAGCCTTGTCACCGGCGGCGGCCGCGAAGCAGCCGCCGCTGCGCTGAACGCTGATATCGGCCCCGTGATCGCCGTCCCGCTAGCCGCCGGCGAGCAGGTCCGCGGCGCGCTGATGCTGGGCCGGCTGGCCGCAAATCCGGGATTCACCGAGACAGACCTGGACATGGCGGCATCCTTCGCAGGCCACGCCGCCGTGGCCATGGAGCTCGCCCAGGCCCGCATCAACCAGATCACCCTGGCTCAGGCAGAGGACCATGACCGCATCGCGGGTGACCTGCACGACCATGTCATCCAGGAGCTGTTTGCCCTCAGCATGACCCTCCAGGGCCACGCTGCGCGCAGCGACCCGGCCGGCGCGGAACGGATCAAGGGCTATATCGATACCCTCGACGGGGCTATCACCAATATCCGTACCAGCATTTTCGGCCTCCACCAGTCCCGGACGGCTCCGGACCGCTTGCATGCCAGGCTCCTGGCGATCATCGAGGAGCACGCGCCGCAGCTCGGCTTCACCGCCACCATCCGTTTCGCCGGCCCGCTAGACCCGGACGCGAACCTGGCCCACGACATCCTCGCCGTTACCCGCGAGGCCCTGTCCAATTCCGCACGCCACGCTCACGCCAGCGCCGTCAGCATCACCCTGGCGCAACAGGACGGGCTGATCATCCTCGACATCATCGACAACGGCCGCGGCGTCGGCACCCCTGCCCGCTCCAGCGGGCTGACCAGCATGCGCCGCCGCGCCGAAAGCAACGGCGGTACCTGCCAGCTCACCACCCCCGACGGCGGCGGCACCCACCTGATCTGGACCGCCCGCCTCCGCCACGGCCGGGTTTAGCGGCGTCGCGGCGCCGGCCGGGCGCGTATAGGGCCGTCACAGGGACATTGATCGGCCTGAGCGGGACGTTCGCCTCTGCCATCCGAATTGCCGCAGCGAGCACCGTGGCAATCAAATCCCGAAAGAAGCGGAGATAGTGATGCGCGCTCTTGTTTACCACGGCCCAGGCGAGATGGCCTGGCAGGAAGCCCCGAAGCCAGAAGTCGATGCCGACACGGACGCGATAGTGCGGGTGGACGCCACGACGATTTGCGGCACGGACCTTCATATTCTTAAGGGAGACCTCCCAGCCGTGCCTGACGGGCGGATTCTCGGCCACGAAGCGGTCGGGACCGTCGAGTCGATCGGCAGTGGCGTAAAGACGGTCAAGGTCGGCGACCGCGTTCTGGTGTCGTGCGTCTCGGTGTGCGGGACCTGCCGGTTCTGCCGCGAGGGCCGCTCGGGGCAGTGCCTGGGCGGAGGTGGCTGGATCCTGGGCTACATGATCGACGGCACCCAGGCCGAGTATGTCCGGGTGCCTTTTGCCGACACTTCGACCTACCCGGTGCCGGCCGGCGCAGCAGACGAGGACATCCTCATGCTTTCCGACATCCTGCCGACCGCCTATGAGGTCGGTGTCCTTAACGGCGCCGTGCGCCCAGGCGACGTAGTCGCGGTCGTCGGGGCCGGTCCCATCGGCCTGTCCGCGATCATGGGCGCCCGCCTGTTCAGCCCGAGCCACATTGTCGCGATCGACCTGGCCGACACCCGGCTGGAGGCAGCGAAGGCGTTCGGCGCGGATGTCACCGTGAACAACGGCCGCGAGGACCCGCTAGAGATAGTCCGCTCGATGACCGACGGGCTGGGTGCCGACGTGACCATCGAAGCAGTCGGAGTGCCTGCCACCTTCGAGCTTGCCGTCGAGCTAGCCCGGCCAGGCGGCCGGATCGCCAACATCGGCGTGCACGGCCAGCCCGCGACCCTGCACCTGGAGGACCAGTGGACCAGGGACATCACCATCACGACCGGACTGGTCGACGCTTACTCCACGCCGACATTGCTGCGCCTGCTCGCCAGTCACCACATCGACGCCGGACGGTTTGTCACCCACCGCTTCGCGCTGGATGAGTTCGCCAAGGCCTACGATGTGTTCGCCAGGCCAGCCGACACCGGAGCGCTCAAGGTCGTCCTGAGCCGTAGCGCCTAGGGCCGCGTACCGGTACCTCCAATGACGTGGTCCGCGGTCGGCGAACGGCCGAGGCTGCGAGGAGCACTGAGGTTAGCGCCCGATGCCGGTCTGCGATCAGGCCGCAGCCGCTGCTGCGGCCTGCTTGCGGTCAGGCCGGTGAGGGTTTCCGTGCCGTCGACGAAGGCCCGGGCCAGGTCGGACAGGCGGAGGTCGCGGGACTTAGCGAAGTCGCGCAGCAGGCTGATGGTGGCGACGTCGGCGAGCGCCTGGCCGATGCCGGCGGGGTCGAAGGGGCCCGGGTCGGCGCGGAACAGGTTCAGGGCGCCGATGACCAGCCGCATCGGCAAGGCCCGCAACAGCTCAAGCAGCCGGGCGGCTTCGCTGGAGGCGGCGGCGACGCGCAGCTCACCGTGCGGGTCGGCCAGCAGCAGCCCAGCGGCGGAGACGTCCAGCCGCTGCACGCTGCGGCCGGTCAGCACGTGCAGGAAGTCGATCACGTCGAACCCGGCGACTATGGCGTCTCAGCTCAACGAACGTCCGTGTTAGCAGCTGTCCGTCCATCTCCGCTCACCCTCTCAGGAAGCCAGCAAGTCCCCGCCGGAGGCCTGGTGATCAGCGCCATCGGCGTCGATGTGTCCGCCGTATCCGCCAGCGGCGGCGCGATCAACGATGCATACGCTCGCCGACCCGGTGCCGGCCTGACCCGGGAGATGGCAAGTGGCGGTCGGGTTCCTAATTGATGGGAGGCTGCGGTCGCCGGTGGCGGACTACTGCCTTGCGGCACTCGTCCGCCAGGAGCAGTGCGATGCCGAAGCTGGTGAGCATGAGCCAGTCCCACACGGTGAGGCCGGCGGTGCCGAAGACATGCTGTAGGACGGGGATGTAGCTGATGCAGCTGACCAGGGCGATGCCGAATGCTCCGGCGAGGAGGAGCCTGCGGTTGGTGAAGATGCCGATGGTGAGGATGCTCTGGTCCTCGCTTCGGACGGTGAGGGAGTTGAAGAACTGGCTCACGACGATCCCGGCCTGGGTCATGGTGCGTGCTTCCCGGTAGACGGGGTTGGCCGCGGTGAAGTGGCTGAAGCCGAGGTGGGCGGAGTGGATGCGCCAGAAGAACGCGAAGCACACGCCGGCGGCCTGGATGGCGCCGAGGAACAGGAACCGCCTGACGACCGGACCGGACAGCAGTCGTTCGGTGACGGGCCGGGGCGGGCGGGTCATGACGCCGGAATCTGGTGGTTCCGCGCCTAGCGCCAGGGCGGGCAGGATATCGGAGCCGAGGTCGATGCTGAGCACCTGCAGGGCGCTCAGCGGTACCAGGGGGAAGGCGATGGCGGCGGCGAGGAGGATCGGGGCGATCTCAGAAATGTTGTGGCTGAAGATGTAGATGATGAATTTGCGTATGTTGGCGTAGACGGAGCGGCCGAGTTCGACCGAGGCGGCGATGGATGCGAAGGAGTCATCCAGGAGCACCATGACCGCTGCTTCGCGGGCCACGTCGGTCCCGGTGACGCCCATGGCCACGCCGATGTCAGCCTGTTTGAGCGCGGGGGCATCGTTGACGCCGTCTCCGGTCGCGGCGACGATCTGGCCGAGGTGCTGGTAGGCAGCGACGATGCGCTGTTTGTGCTCGGGCCGCACCCGGGCGAACACCATCTCAGAATGGGAGGTGAGCTCGCCGGTGAGCTGGGTGGCGCTCATCGCCTCGAGTTGCTGGCCGCTGACCACGCCGGGGTGGGGACCGGTGATGATGCCGACGCGTCTGGCGATGGCTTCGGCGGTTACTCCGTAGTCGCCTGTGACCATGGCGATCCGGATGCCGGCCTTGCGGCAGGCGGCAACAGCGTCGATGACGTCCGGGCGGGGCGGGTCCATCATGGCCACCAGCCCCAGCAGGGTCAGGCCGTGCTCCGCGAGGTCCTGGCCGGGATGGTCGTTGTCGAGGTGCCGGCGGGCGACGGCGAGGACCCGGAGTGCTTCGCCGGCCAGCTGGTCGCCGGCGCCGGTGACCTGGCGCCGGCCGTCCTCGGTGAGCGGGACGTCGCTGCCTGCCCAGGAGATGGTGTCGCACCGGCCGAGGAGCTCCTGGGGTGAGCCCTTGACGTAGCTGACGCACCCGGCCGGGGTGCGGTGCAGGGTCGTCATCAGCTTGCGCTCGTGGTCGAAGGGGAACTCGCCGATGCGCGGTGCCGCGGTGTTAGCAGCGGCAGTGTCGACGCCCGCCTTGGCGGCGGCCACGATGATGGCGCCCTCGGTGGTGTCCCCGAGGATGCGCCAGTCCAGATGGTGAGTGGGGTCAGGCGCCAGAAGCCGGGCGTCGCAGCATTGCGCGCCGGCCTGGAGCAGCTCGGTGACCTGGTCCGGCTCGCTGACGGCGCCTTCTGGCTGATAGCCCACCCCGGAGACCGGGTGGCGGCGCCCGGACTCCCACAGGACGGTGACGGTCATCTCGGCTTTGGTCAGGGTCCCGGTCTTGTCGGTGCAGATGACAGTCGTCGACCCGAGCGTCTCGACCGCGGCGAGCCGCTTGATCAGGGCATGGCGCGCGGCCATCCGCCGCACCGCGATGGCTAGCGACACCGACAAGGTGGCGGGCAGGCCCTCGGGTACCAGCGCCACCATCACGCCCAGGGCGAACACGAAGCTGTCCACCAGCCCGGCCGAGGTGGTGGCGGCGCGCAGGCCGAAGACGAGCGCGGCCAGCGCCACGGCCACCGCCGACACCTGCCTGGCCATCCGGTTGACGTTCCGCTGCAGCGGGCTGGCTACCTCAGTGACCTGGGTGGTCATCTGGTAAATCTGGCCGAACTGGGTGTCCGCTCCGGTGGCGAACGCGACCGCCGTGGCGGTCCCCTCGACCACGGATGTGCCCATGAAGACCAGGTTCGCGGCGTCCATGGTCGCCGTACCGGCCGGGACTGCCGCCGCCGTCCGGTGCACCGGTGCGCTCTCACCGGTGAGAGCGACGTCATCAACGGTCAGGTCGTGCGCCTCGACCAGGCGCCCATCGCAGCAGATATCGTCACCCGCTTCGAGGACGAACACGTCACCCCGGACAATGCCGCGCGCGGGAATGTCGGCCAGGGCGCCGTCCCGCCGCACTCTGGCCGTGTGCGGCACCAGCGCCTGGAGCGCTTCGGATGTCTTCTCGGCCGAGTACTCCTGGAAGAACCCGATCGCGCCGTTGAGCACGACCACAGCCAGGATGGCGACGGCCAGCTCCAGGCTCCCGGTATCCCGGGGCGACTGGATCAGATAGGAGGCGAACGTGATTACCGAGGCGCCCAGGAGCACCAGAGCGAACAGGTTGGTGAACTGCGCGAGCACCTTCCTGATGACCGGTGGCCGCTTGGCCGCGCGCAGTTCGTTGGGGCCGAGCGCCGCTAGCCGGGATGCCGCGCTCGTCGCGGTCAGGCCGCGGGAGGAGCTTTCCAGTGCGTCGAAGACTTCCGCCGGCGACCGGGCGGAGATGCTACCCGCAGTTTCGTGGTGGGCAGGCGGATCCGGGACGTCCAGGCCGGCTGGTGTCGCCGGCGCGTCTGTCGTCACGTTTGACGACGCCAATAACGGCCGATGCCGGGCCGGATGTATCTTGCCAGATTCAGCATGAAAAAAGCTCCGAGCATGTCGGTGAATTTCAGCCACGAGCGCTATGACCACCGAGGTCCGGAGCGATAGTCCAAGGTTAGCATGGCTGAGTTTCAGTCCCGGGGCGAGAGATGAACACCTGGGTGCGTCATAGACGTTTGGGTCCTGACCGATGTAGTTTTTCGGCACGGATCAAAGGCTTCACGCTTCAGGCCGTATTTGATCATTCGCCATGCGTTACTCCGGACCCCGGTGGCGGAGGGCACGGCCTGGTTCCGGCGCCGCGTTACGCGAGCGGCGAAAGCCCGGACGCTAGGGCTGACATCGGCCACGGGCCTGGTTATCGGCGGCGTTGTGGGGACCGGGATCTTCACGGCCCCGGCCGTGCTGGCTGGCGCGAGCACCATGGGGATCGTCGTCCTGGGTGTCATCGCCGTGGGGGCGATGCTGCTCGCGGTTTTGTTCGGTCAGCTCACCAGGTGGCCTGGTTCCAGAACGCCACCGTCGTCCTGAAGTTCCGTTCAACGCCATGACACGGTCCCCGCCCGGCTGCTGACGATGTCCCGGCCGTCATCGCCTGCCCGCTGCGCCTGCCGGGGCCTGGTCATCGCCCGCGGCGATCAGGCCCCGCAGCCTCTTGTACTCCGCAGCGTCGATCTCGCCGCGGGCCAGCCGCTCGTCCAATACCCCCCGCGCGTCCGCTCCGCTGCGGCGCTCGCGAGCACCCTGATCGCCGGGGCGCTGCTGGTGCTGCCTGGTCATCAGGGTGTACCCGATCCAGATCAGCACGCCCAGGAATGCGAGCATCCCGATCCACATGAGGGCAGCTGCCCAGACAGGCCAGCCGCCGCCCATCCCCCCGTATCCGAACATCATCGCGATTATCTCCCTCCAAGCCCGGGCCGTCCCGGGCAGATGACCCAATGTTGCGGCCAAATATCCCTCCGGGCGAAGTGCCATAAGACGGCTGAGATGGGGACTTATGACCCTGCCTCCGTAGGTGCGGAGAGAACATCGTCGAGATGGGCGAGGCGGATGACGTTTCTCGCCGACAAAAGAGAGAAGTCATAATGCCAAGCACAACTCGCATGACAGGGATGAATATCCCGGCGTGGCCGAAATATGCCCTGCGGATTACCTTCGGGGTAATCTGGCTGATCGACGCGGTGCTCAAGTGGCTGCCGGGATTCCGTTCCAGCTACATGAGCAGCATCAAAGGCGCGGGCATGGGCCAGCCCGGCTGGCTCCAGTGGTGGTTCCACCTGTGGACCAACATGCAGCACCCGGCGCCGACGTTCTGGGCCGTCGTGGTGGCGATCCTGGAGACGCTCGTCGCGCTGGCGGTGATACTCGGGTTCGCCCGCAAGGCCAGCTACATCGCCTCTGCGGTATTCTGCGTGGTGATCTGGGGGGTGGCAGAAGGGTTCGGCGGGCCGTACGCCTCCGGCGCCTCCGACATCGGCACCGCGATCATCTACGCCCTGGTGTTCGTGTGCCTGCTGACGCTGGCTGCCTACACCGGCACCGACCGCTGGAGCATGGACTACTACCTCGAGCAGAAGATCTCGTGGTGGCACAAGGTCGCCGAGGTGGGCCACCAGGTCCAGGAGCAGCCCGTCCCGGCCGCAGTGGTTCCCGCACAGCGGGCAACCTCGCCCGCGGCTACCGCCGCCCTCCCGGCCGCCCAAGGCCCGGCAGGTCTGGTGATTCCGGTAGCACCGGCACTAGACGGTTCCCGGCCGGAGCCCGTGCCGCACTGAACCGTCAAGCACGGACACACATTGGCACACATGGAGGAACCCTTATGACCCACACCCGGCTTGCCGCAGCGATCAGCATGGCTGCCTTCGCTGCGGCAAGCCTGGGGGTGGGAGCCGGCGTCGCAGCCTGCGGGTCCACCGCGCACGTGGCTGCGGCGGCCGGCCCGCCCGGCGGCTCCGGGTATTCGTACTACCGGTCGATGATGGGGCGCCTGTACTCGGCCTCCGGGCCGTCCCGGATGATGGGCAGCACGTCCTCGCGGAGCTGGATGATGGGTGAAACCGGCTACCGCTGGATGATGGGCGGACTGGACGCACCGGCCTGGATGCAGGGCAGCGCGCTGCCGGGTTACATGATGGGCACTTCCCACGACCCCGGGAAGATCATCGGCGCGCTGTTCGCGAACGCTCCCGGAACCCGGGTCAACCCGGCCCAGGCGGCCCGGCTTGGCCGTCAGATCCCGGCCGACGCCACCGTCAGTAGCGCCCGGCACCGGATCACCTTCTCCGGCACAAGCGTCCGGCTCGTCGTCCTCGCCAGCCCGGCCGGCGGTCCCGATGAGACGTTCCGCATCGCCGGCATGGTCGACCCGGTCGTGGTCGTGAAGGCCGGCGCCCACATCAGCATCCAGGTCGTCAACGCTGACCCTGACACCGCGCAAGGCCTGGTCATCACCGCCAGCGGTGCCGGGTCCTCGTGGATGCCGATGCTGACCGCCAGATCTGCGTTCACCGGATCGGCGGTGTGGTTCCTCGGCGACCCCACATCAGCGGGCATGCACGCTGCGACGCTCAGCTTCACCGCCAGCACACCAGGAACCTACCGGTACCTGTGCCCGGTCCCCGGGCACGCACAAGAAGGCATGGCCGGCCCGTTCATCGTCAGCGGCACCTGAAGCACGACCCCAAGCGGCACGGCCCATCGAGCCGATGACAGGAAGTGGACCCGTTGAGCATATTCCGGCGTCTCGCCGCGCTGTACAAGATGAGAGCGAATAAGGCGCTAGACCGTGCGGAAGATCCGCGCGAAGTGCTGGACTACTCCTATACCCAGCAGCTTGAGATGCTTCAGAAGGTCCGCCGCGGCGTGGCGGATGTGGCCACTAGCCGCAAGCGGGTCGAGCTGCAGCTGAATCAGCTGCAGCAATCAGCCGGCAAGCTGCAGTCCCAGGCGCAGCAGTTGCTGGCCGACGGCCATGAGGATCTGGCCCGCGAGGCGCTGGGCCGCCGCTCTGCTGTCCTGTCCCAGGTCCCCGACGTGGAGGGCCAACAGGCCTCGCTACAGGCGGAGGAGGAAAAGCTCACCGCCGCGACCAAGCGGCTGCAGGCCAAGGTCGATGCGTTCCGCACCCGCAAGGAGGCCATCAAGGCCAGCTACACTGCGGCCGAGGCGGAGACGCACATTAACGAGGCCGTCACTGGTATCTCCGAGGAAATGGGCGATGTCGGCATGGCCATGCAGCGCGCCGAGGACAAGACCGCGCAGATGCAGGCCCGCGCGGCCGCGCTGGACGAGCTGATCGCATCCGGGGCGCTTGAGGACGCGACGCGGGCCGCCGGATGCGACGACATCGGTGCCCAGCTCGACGCCGTGGCAGCGGGCAGCGAACTGGACCGGGAGCTAAATCGCATGAAGGCGCAGCTGCCGGCTACGGCCGCGCCGCCAGCACTCGGCGCCGCCAGCACTCGCGCTAGTTGATTTCTGTCGAAGCGACTTGGATCACCACGGGTGGCGGACACCGTTGGCGTCTCGCATGGCGCGGACGTAGCCTGCGCGCTCGTAGGCAGCCTGGTCCGTGCCGGCGGGCACGGCGAGCATGCCGCGCAGGTCGTCGACCGCGGCGTATCCCTTGCGAGCCATCCATTCGGCCAGGCCGTCAAGCAGGACCGCGGCGTACTGAGGTCCGTTCCGGATGAGCGCCGACGCGGTCATCACCACGTCGGCGCCTGCCAGGAGGTATTTGACCACGTCGGCTGGTCCTTCGACGCCGGTGGTCGCGGCCAGCGAGGCGCGCAGCTGGTTGCGCAGGAGGGAGATCCAGGTGCGCGGCAGCCGGGCTTCGGCCGGGCTGGACAGGTCCACCGCGGGCCGCACCGTGAGGGTCTCCGGGTCGATGTCGGGCTGCAGGAACCGGTTGAAGAGCACCAGGCCGTCCGCTCCGGCCTGGTCCAGCCGCAGCGCGATCTCGCCGGTCGAGCTGAAGTGCGGGCCGAGCTTGACCGCTACCGGCACGGTCACCGCGTCTTTGACCCGGCACAGGATGTCGATATGCCGCTGCTCGACCTCGCGGCCTGGAGTGTGCGGGTCGCCTGGCAGGTAGTAGATGTTCAGCTCGACCGCCGCGGCCCCCGCATCCTGGATCGCACGTGCGTAACTGGTCCAGCCGCCGGGTGTCACGCCGTTGAGGCTGCCGATCACGGGGATGTCCACGGCCGCGGCGGCGCGCTCGAGCAGGCTCAGGTAACGCCGCGGGCCAGCATCGGAGTCGGTGCCGGCCGGGAAGTAGGACAGCGATTCGGCGAAGCTGTCGGTGCCGGCGTCGGCGAGCCGGGCGTTCTGCTCCGCTTCGTGGCGCAGCTGTTCCTCGAACAGGGAGAAGAGCACCACCGCGCCGACTCCGGCGTCGGCGAGCCGCCGGACGCCGTCGAGGGTGTTCGAGAGCGGGGACGCGGAGGCCACCAGCGGGTTCCGCAGCGCCAGGCCCAGGTAGCGGGTCGCAAGGTCCATCAGCGGTCCTTCCGTGCGTCGGCGGGAAACCGGTGCGCGTCGCGGGTCGCCATCTCCTCGTAGGTGTCCCAGCGCTGGTCGACCGCTTCCTGGGCCAGGACGCCGAGCCGTTCGGCCTCGGCCGGGTGAGTGTTGCTCAGCGCGCGGTACCGCAGCTCCCGCTGGGTGTAGTCGGTCAGCGGGATGCGGGGCCTGGGCGAGTCGAGCAGGAACGGGTTGCCGCCGGCCGCGCGCACCATCGGGTCGTAGCGAACCAGCGGCCAGTAGCCGCTGGCCACGGCGCGGTACTGCTGGCCGAGACCGTCGCGCATCTCGATGCCATGCGCGATGCAGTGGCTGTAGGCGATGATCAGCGACGGCCCGTCGTAGGCCTCCGCCTCCCGGAAAGCGCGCAGGGTCTGCTGCGGGTCGGCGCCCATCGCCACCCGGGCGACGTACACGTAGCCGTAGGCGATCGCCTGTAGCGCGAGATCCTTCTTCGGCATGGTCTTGCCGGCCGCGGCGAATTTCGCGACGGCCCCGAGCGGCGTCGCCTTGGAGGACTGGCCGCCGGTGTTGGAGTAGACCTCGGTGTCGAGCACCAGCACGTTCACGTTGCGCCCGCTGGCCAGGACATGATCGAGCCCGCCAGACCCGATGTCGTAGGCCCAGCCGTCGCCGCCCACGATCCACACGCTGCGCCGGACCAGGTGATCGACCACGCTGCGCAGGTCGGCGGCAAGCCCGTCAGCGTGCTCAAGGCCATCGAGCCGCCGCTTAAGCTCGGTCACCCGGTCGTGCTGGGCCCGCAGTTCGGACTCGGTGAGCTGCGGCGCGCCGAGGATCTGGTCCGCCAGTTCGGCGCCGACCACCTCCGGCAGCTCGGCCAGCCGCTTGCGGGCCAGCTCGGTGTGCCGGTCGGCCGTCAGCCGGAACCCGAGGCCGAACTCGGCGTTGTCCTCGAACAGGGAGTTCGACCAGGCCGGGCCGCGTCCGTCAGGGCCCGTGGTCCACGGGGTGGTCGGCAGGTTCCCGCCGTAAATCGAGGAGCAGCCGGTCGCGTTGGCGACCATCAGCCGGTCACCGAACAGCTGCGAGAGGATCTTGATGTAGGGCGTCTCGCCGCAGCCCGCGCAGGCACCGGAGAACTCGAACAGCGGCTGCAGGAACTGCGTGCCGCGCACGGTGCCGAAGTCAACCCGGGACCGGTCGGCCACCGGAAGCGTCTCGAAGAACGCGATGCTCTCCCGCTCGGCGGCCACCAGCGGCTCCCGCGGCGCCAGGTTGATCGCCTTGCGCGCGGGCTCACCCGGCGCAACCAGCGGCGCCGTGACCGGGCAGGCCTGCACGCACAGCTCACAGCCGGTGCAGTCCTCCACGTAGACCTGCAGCGTGAAGCGGGTATCCGGGAGCCCGCGGGCATCCAGCGGAGCAGAAAGGAAAGCCGAGGGCGCCCCGGCCAGCAGTGACTCGTCGTAGTAGGTGGACCTGATCACGCTGTGCGGGCACACGAAGCTGCAGTTGCCGCACTGGATGCACAGATCCGGATCCCACTGCGCGACCAGCTCGGAGACGTTCCGCTTCTCATACGCCGCGGTGCCGCTCGGGTAGGTGCCGTCCACCGGCAGCGCGCTGACCGGCAGCTCGTCGCCGCGTCCGGCCATCATCTCGGCGGTGACGTTACGGACGAACTCCGGCGCGTGCGCGGCCACCACGGCCGGCAGTTCCCGGGCGGATGTCACCTGGCCGGGTACCTCGATCCGGTGCAGCCCGTCGAGCGCCCGGTCAACGGCGGCGTGGTTCCGCGCTACCACCTCGGCGCCGCGGCGGCCGTAGGTCTTGGCGATCGCCGACTTGATCTTGGCGATCGCCTCCTCGCGGGGCAGCACGCCCGAGATCGCGAAGAAGCAGGTCTGCAGGACGGTGTTGGTCCGCCCGGCGAGCCCGGCGTCGCGGGCGATCCGGCCGGCGTCGATCGCGTGCACCTCGATCCGCTTGGCGAGGATCTTCTCCTGGACCGGCCGGGGCAGCGCATCCCAGACCTGATCCGGCGGCTGGGTGCAGTTGAGCAGCAGCGTTGCCCCGGGTGCCGCCAGGCCGAGTACGTCGAGCCGGTCGAGCAGCCCGAAGTGATGGCAGCCGACGAAGCCGGCCTGGCGCACCAGGTACGGCGCGCGGATCGGCTGCGGCCCGAAGCGCAGGTGCGACACGGTCTGTGAGCCTGACTTCTTCGAGTCATAGACGAAGTATCCCTGCGCGTTGAGGTTCTCCTCCGCTCCGAGGATCTTGATCGTGTTCTTGTTCGCGCCGACCGTTCCGTCCGAGCCGAGGCCGAAGAAGACCGCGCGGATCGTGCCGGGCGGCTCGATGTCTAGCGAGGCGTCATAGGGCAGGCTCAGGCCGGACACGTCGTCGATGATGCCGATCGTGAACCGGCGCCGCGGCTGCTCCCGTCCCAGTTCCGCGAATACCCCGGCGACCATGCCGGGGGTGAGCTCCTTGGAGGACAGGCCGTAGCGGCCGCCGGTGACCAGCGGCAGGACGGCGCGCTCACCGCCGGTATACGCCTGCGCCAGCGTGGCGACCACGTCGAGGAACAGCGGCTCGCCGTTCGAACCTGGCTCCTTGGTCCGGTCGAGCACGGCGATCCGTCCGGCGCTGGCGGGCAGCGCATCGAGCAGCGCCTGGGCCGGGAACGGCCGGAACAGCCGGACCTGCAGCACGCCCACCCGCTCGCCCTGGCCGCACAGGTAGGTCACGGTCTCGGCAATGGTCTGCGCCGCCGAGCCCATCACGACAATCACCCGCCCAGCTTCCGGGTGACCGGTGTAGTCCATGATGTGATACCGGCGGCCGGTACGGGCGGCGAGGCCGTCCATCGCGTCCTGGACCGCGCCCGGCACGGCGGCGT
>Ga0302325_10011728_pt1 | contig 18853 bp, 13 predicted proteins | sample Palsa_T0_2_FD_201948 | JGI IMG/M metagenome (GOLD analysis project Ga0302325, IMG submission 201948) | Peat permafrost microbial communities from Stordalen Mire near Abisko, Sweden - Palsa_T0_2 | ecosystem: Environmental > Terrestrial > Soil > Palsa > Peat permafrost | place: Sweden: Abisko...
CGGCCGCCCGGCGGGGCGGGCCGGCGATGGCGGGGACGAGGTCGTCCTGGAAGTGCAGAACATCGGCAAACGCTACGGGCGGAACACCGCGCTGCGTGACGTGAGCTTCCAGGTTCACCGGGGTGAGGTCGTCGCCCTGGTGGGCGACAACGGGGCGGGCAAGTCGACGCTGGTCAACATCCTGTCCGGCGCCCTCCCCCCGACCGCAGGCCAGATCATCCTGGACGGCAAGCCGGTTCACTTCCGCGACGCCAACGAGGCCAGAAACCTGGGCATCGAGACCGTGTTCCAGGACCTGGCGCTGGCCAACGACGTCCCCGCCTGGGCCAACCTGTTCCTGGGGCGGGAGATCACCAGGAAGGGCTTCCTCGGCGCGCTCGGCTGGCTCGACAAACCCGAGATGATCAAGGAATCCGAGGCGGCGATGGCCGCCACCAAGATCCGGATCAAATCGGTCCGGGCCAAGTGCGGGTCGCTGTCGGGCGGCCAGCGCCAGGCGGTCGCGGTGGCCCGCGCCGTCACCTGGGGCAGCCGCCTGCTGCTGATGGACGAGCCCACCGCCGCCCTCGGGGTCGAGCAGCAGGCCCAGGTGGGCGAGCTCATCCGCACGGTCCGCGACACCGGCACGCCCGTCATCCTCATCAGCCACAACATGCCGCAGGTGATCGACGTGTCGGACCGCATCCTGGTGCTGTTCCACGGGCACCTGATCAAGACGCTCACCACCGCCGACACGTCCACCGAGGAGATCATCTCGTGGATCACCGGGGCGGGCCTGATCCGGCCGAAGAGGGCCTCATGACCGCGCCGCCCGGCCCCACCGGCGGCCTGAGCTCCCAGGCCGAGGCGGCCCTGCTCGACACCGAGCAGGAGGAGTCGCCGCTCCTTGGCGACGACGAGGAGCCGTCCCACTCGCCGGTCTACCAGGTCTTCGCCTTCCTCGCCCGGGGCGAGGGGGCGCTGTGGACCTTCGCGGTGTTCGTGCTGATCTGCATCGTCTTCGGGATCGCGGCCCCGGACTTCTTCTCCCGCGCCAACTGGGTGGCCACCTCCGAGTACGCGGTGGAGTACCTGCTGCTGGCGATCGGGGAGACGTTCGTCATCGCGACGGCCGGCATCGACCTGTCGGTCGGCGCCATCCTCGGCTTCTCGGCCATGCTGTCCGCGGTGATCATGAGCGGCCTGCTCAACGGGCACATGTCCTCGATACTGGTCACGATCATCGGCTTCGCCATCGCGCTGGCGGCGGGGACGCTGGTCGGGGTCGCCAACGGCCTCCTCATCACCCGGCTCAAGCTCACGCCGTTCATCGTGACCCTGGGCATGCTCGGCATGTGCACCGGCGCGACCTACCTGCTCGACGACGGCAACCAGGTCAGCAACCTGCCATCGCAGATCACCACCATCGGCACCACCATCTGGTTCGGCGGCTGGCTGCCGGCCATCGTCGTGGTCGCCGCGGTGTTCACCATCCTCGGCTGGCTGCTGCTGTCCCGCACCCGGTTCGGGCTGCACACCTACGTGATCGGCAGCAACTTCCTGGCCGGCCAGCGGGCCGGCGTGAACGTCAACCGGCACCTGGTGCGGGTCTACGCCCTGTCCGGGTTCCTGGCCGCCGTGGCCGGCCTGATGGTCACGGCCAAGTTCACCATCGCCAGCCCGATCGCCGGGGCCAACGACGAACTGGACGCGATCGCCGCCGTCGTCATCGGCGGCGCCAGCCTGTTCGGCGGGACCGGCACGATCTTCGGCACCCTGATCGGCACCTTCATCATCTCGATCCTGGTCACCGGGCTGGTGCTGCTCAACGTGCAGCCGTTCTGGCAACAGGTCGCGGTCGGCGCGGTGCTGATCGTCGCCGTCGTCCTCGACCAGGTCCGCCGGAGGCTCTCCGACGAATAGCACCGCCCCCGTGATCAGCTGGCGCGGTCGCGGATGTGGGCCGGCAGCGGGATCTCCGGGCGCAGGTTCGGGGCCGGGACCGGCTCGCCGAAGGTGACCGAGATCGGCAGCACGCCGGCCCAGACATCGAGCTCCGGGTCCCCCGGCTCATCGACGGGCATGCCGGTGCGCACCTTGACCGAGGCCTCGGTCAGCGGGAGCGAGAGCACCGCGGTGGCCGCCATCTCCTTGGCGCTGGGCTGCCGCGCGGCTGCCCAGCGGCCGGGGATCAGGTGGTCGGTGATGAGCCGCAGCGCCTGCCAGCGCTCGTCCTCGTCCTTCACCATCGTCGCGGTGCCGAAGATGACCGCGCTGCGGTAGTTCACCGAGTGACTGAACACCGAGCGGGCGGCGACGAGCCCGTCCATGTGGGTGACGGTCACGCACACCCGCCGCCCGTCCGCCGCCCAGAACGCCCCGTTGGCCGACGACCCGTGCAGGTACAGCGTGTCGCCGTCCCGGCCGTAGGCGGTCGGCAGCACGATCGGGTCGCCGTCCGCGATCACGCCGAAGTGGCAGATCAGCCCGGCGTCGAGCACCTCGTAGAGAGCGGCGCGGTCGGCCTGGCCGCGCTCGCGGTGCCTGCGCAGGGTGGTGCGGGGGGTGCTGGACAAGGGTGTGGTTTCAGCGCTCATGATCCCGTAGCCTAGGCGACAGGTGGACTGGCACAAATAGCCAATCACGGAGGATTCCTGATGACCACTTTGCCGTCTGACCTGCCGATGCTGGTGGATCGAGGTGGCCAGGCGCCGCTCGCCGTCCAGATATCCGCCCAGCTCGAGGCGGCCGTCACCGGCGGCGTGCTGCACGCGGGGGACCGGCTGCCGTCCAGCCGCGACCTGGCCGCCAGCCTCGGCGTCAGCCGGACGGTGGTCACCAACGCCTACGCCCGCCTCTTCGCCGAGGGCTGGCTCGAGGGCCGCCACGGCTCGGGCACGTACGTGGCCGATGTCGCCCCGGAGCACAGTGTGATCTCGGGGCGCACTGTCACCCGGGAGCACCGTGCTACCAAGGAGCAGAGCCGCGGGTCCACGGCGGCGGCCGATCTCAATGATCTGGAACGCACGCGTGTTTCACCTCGTCCCTTCATTCCCGCGACCGGCATCAACGCGCCAACGGCCGGTTCCATCGACCTGCAGCCCGGCATCTCCTGGGCGGAAGGGATCGAGCCCGCCGCCTGGCGGCGCGCCTGGCGCCAGGCCGGGGCGCGCCTCCCGTCCCGCTGGCCCGACCCGTACGGACTCCCCGAGCTCCGCGAGGAGATCGCCGCCTACCTGCGCCGGTCCCGCGGGCTCGCCGTCCGGCCGGAGCAGGTGCTGGTCACCCAGGGCGTGTCGAGCGGCCTCGCGCTGATAGCCGACGCGCTGCTGACAGCGGGCGACGAGGCCGGCATCGAGGAACCCGGCTACCCGACCGGCCGCGAGGTGCTGCGCCGAGCCGGGGCGCGGGTCGTGCCGTGCCGGGTGGACGCGCACGGCATCGTCCCCGAGGAACTGCCGGCCGACCTCCGGCTGCTCTACACCACGCCCGCCCACCAGTACCCGCTCGGCGGCCGCCTCCCGGTCAGCCGCAGGCAGGCGCTGATCGCGTGGGCCCGGGCGACCGGCGCGATCATCGTCGAGGACGACTACGACAGCGAGTTCCGCTACGACGTGGGCCCGCTGCCGGCGCTGCACAGCATGGACCCGGACGTCATCGTCTACCTCGGCACCGCGTCGAAGGTGCTGTCCACCGCCTTCGGCGCCGGCTGGCTGGTCGCGCCGCCCGCGCTGGTCGACCAGCTGGCGGCGCTGCGCCCCCGCCTCGGCGTCCGCATCCCCGAGCCGGTCCAGCACGCGATCCTCGCCCTGCTCCGCTCGGGCGACCTAGAGCGCCACGTCCGCAAGATGCGCCTGGAGTACGCCCGCCGCCGCGCCGCCCTGGTCGAGGCCCTCACCCAGCGGCACCCGGTCCCCTTCCGGCTGCTCGGCGACACGGCGGGCATGCACGTGGTGCTGGAACTGCCCAGCGACTTCCCGGTCGGCCCCCTGATCGACGCGGCCGCCGAGCGCGGCGTCCGGGTCTACTCGCTCGACCGCTACTTCGCGGGCCGGCCCACGATCAACGGCCTGATCATCGGCTACGGCACGGCCACCCTGCCGCAAATCCGGCGCGCGTCGGCCGAACTAGCGACGCTGCTCACCCGCGAGTTCCGCAACCCACTGGCCGCGCACCCCGCCGTGCCCGATATCCAGGCCCAGACCAGCCCGTCCCGCCGGCCGCCCTCGCCCGACCCAACACCCCACCTGACATCTTCGCCCCACCCGACACTCTCGCCACCTAGGCCAAGCAACCCGACGTCACCGCCATCCGATATCGGGGAATGGGAACATCATCCCGAGATAACAGCAAGAAGCCGGGGGGCGCTGGCTTAGCGCTGAAAGTTTGACCGCCTCCAACCGGCCAAACTTTCAGCGCTAGCGGCGTCCACCAGATAACAGCAAGAAGCGGCAGCGAAACCAGGCGGAGCCGACTATTGCGCCCCTCTAGGGCTGGCTGCTGTACTCGTGGCGGCGCAGGCGGCGGAGCATCCGCGCGTCCTGGAAGCCGACCGTGCGCGCGGCTGCCTCCACCGTCGCCCCCTGCCTGATCAGGTGTTCTGCCCGTTCTACGCGCAGAACCTGCTGGTAGCGCAGGGGAGTCATGCCGGTCGCGGCGACGAAGCGGCGGGTGAGGGTGCGCTCGCTGACGCCGCAGGCGTCGGCTAGGTCCGCCAGCGGCAGGGGAGCGGCGAACCGCGCCTCGATGCTGTCCTGGGCGCGGTGCGCGAGGTCGCTGAGGTGGTTGCGGTGCCGGAGCATGGCGCTGGCCTGCTGCTCGTCGCCGTTGCGGCGCGCGTAGATCACCATCTCCCGGGCGACCCGGGCGGCGATGACGGGGCCGTCGCGCACAGAGATCAGGTGCAGCGCGAGGTCAATGCCGCTGGCGATCCCGGCCGAGGTGGCGATCCGACCGTCGACGACGTAGAGGACGTCGCGGATGACCGTCGCCCGCGGGTAGCGCGCGGCCAGTTCGTCCTGGATGAGGTGGTGCGTCGTGCAGCGGTGGCCGTCGAGCAGCCCGGCCCGGCCCAGCGCGTCGGCCCCGGCGCAGATGCTGACGACGGTGCCGCCGTCGGCATGATGACCGGTGAGCCGTCCGAGCGCGGCGGCGGACAGGGTGCCGGTGCCCGCGATCATGGGCGAACGCCAGCCGGGGACGGTGATGAGGTCGTCGGCGGTCAGCGCTGGCCAGCTCGTCTCCGCGCGGACGGTGACGCCCTGCGCGGTGACGATCTGGTCAACGCGGCGGCCCGCCCGATCACTTCCTCGATGGTGGCGATGGTGGCGAAGCGCCCGGCCAGCGCGTACTCGGTTCGCTCGATCACCGCGCTGGCGGGCAGCGTGCGCGGGTCCGCCAGCAGCTCCTGCGCGGTCTGCTCCGGCGGCGCGTCCCGATGCGCGATCGGGTTCGTCGCGGTCGCCTCGGTCACGAACGTGACCTGGTAGCCCAGGTCGGACGCCACCCGGGCGGTGGTCTCGGCGCACTGCTCGGTCCTGATGCCGCAGACGATCAGCTCCGTGATCCCGCGCTGCGTGAGCAGCTGCTGCAGACCAGTCGTTGTGAACGCGTTATGCGAGGTCTTGGTGAAAACGGGCTCACCGGCGCGCGGCGCCAGCGGCTCGATGAGGCGGACGTGTCCGCTGGCGGGGTCGAAGGTGCCGCCCGATCCCGGTTCGGTGTGCAGGATCCACACGATCAGGTCGTCGGCGCCACGGACGCCGTCGACCAGGCGGGCGACATCGTCGGCGATGTGCGGGTTGGAGATGGCCTGCCACAGCGGCCGCTGGCGGAACGATTCCTGGACGTCGATGACGACGAGAGCGCGAGTCATGTCCTCAAGCATCCCCGCCCGCCGCCCGCCGCTAAAGGCAGGATCAGGTCCCGCTGCGGACCGATCCGGTCACCCATGGGGCAGCTCGGCGATGGCCACCGGGCGCCGGGCACTCGAAGTGGCAGACCCGGGCTTAAAAGTCGGCCCTGCCGAGACCGTCGACGATGGCCGAGACCACCGCGCCGGCCGCGCGCAGGCGTCTGTGACCGCGGTCATGCTCCTGCCCTGACGGCAGCTCAGCGGCAGCCGCATCACCGGACGGCAGCCAGGCCTGGTGAGACGGGTCCCACCGGTCCAGCCGGATGTCCGCGACCAGTCCCTGCTGGGCGAGCGCCTCCCGCGCCATGTTCTCCGCGGTCGCTGCGGCATCCGCCGTGGCAGCGTACAGAAAGACGCCCGTCTTCCCCGCGGTAACGCAGACATCCTCACCTACGCGGCTGCGCAGCAGGTCGCAGACGGAATCAGTGAAGACCGGCTTCGCGGAAGCCAACTGGCCGTCGGCGATCAGGCTCACTCGCCACTCTTCGTCCACGTTGCGAGCTTATGCCAAACGCATGCTGCAGGCCGGGTACCGCGGCCTGACGCTGGTCATGCCCTATCGGCCGAGAGCGGTGAGGAGCTGCTCCCGGGTTGGCTGGGCGACCGGCGGCGCGGTGCCGTGCCGGCTGAGCGTTTCCTGCGTGCACGCTATTACGTCGGGATCGGTGTAGACCTGCTCGGGCGGGCAGACCATCCCGTTGATCTTCCAGAACGCGCGGAAGGCGGCCGGGTCCCAGGACGCGGCCGCGCGCAGCTGGGAATAGGTGACCCGGCCGGGAGTCTGGGACGGCCGGGGCGGTGGCGCGCCGAAGATGGTATGCCGCATCATCGCCAGCCGCGCGGCGTCGATCACGGCCTGATCGTGGTAGAACGGCGCCACGTGCGCGCCGACGAGGCGGTCCAGGGCGAGCGCCTGCGCGGCGGGATCCGTGGCGTCCTCGCCGATGGTATCGGCCAGGTCGGCGGCGCCGGACAGGGCCAGCGCCAGGCCGCGCCCCAGGGTCGGGTTGGTGGTGCAGATCGAGTCGCCGATCGCGTGCAGGCCGGTGGCGACGGGAGCGCCGTCGGCCACCAGGCGGCGCAGAGTGTTGCGCAGCCCGGCCATCGGGAACACGCCGGTGATCGGGTCCATCACATCCAGCCGGGCGGCGTAGGCGGGGATCGTCCGCAGCACCGCGGTGAACACCCGCGGCTCCCGGACGGCGCGGAACCGGCGGTCGGCGGCCAGCGGCGCCACCGCCAGCTGCACGGCGCCGTTGTCCCCGCCCCACTGGCCGGCCGTGAACTCATCGAGCGCGACGACGGTCCGCGTGGCCAGCGGGGCGGGCAGGCCGGTTCCCGGGCGTACCCGGTAGTGGCGGCTGAAATAGGCCATCCCGCACTCGGCCTGCCAGGTGGCGGTGGCCCGGGCACCGATCTGCGTCAGCCAGTCATCGATCCGCGAGCGGCCGCCGGTGGCATCGACCACCAGGTCGGCGGCCAGGTCACCGCGGTCGGTGCGCACTCCGGTCACGTGCGGCGGGCCGCTGCCGGGCCGGCCGGCGGCGAGCAGGCCGGTGACTTTCACCCCGCACCGCACCGTGACCCGCGGCTCGGCCGCGGCGGCCCGTCGCAGCACCCAGTCGACGGTGGACCGCCTGGTCATCATCAGGGTCAGCCGCTCATCCCCCGGCCAGGCCGCGGTGTCCGGCAGCGAATCGGGCATCTGCGCCCGCAGCGGGGCTTCGGCCACCCCGGCCGCCAGCAGCCCCGCGTACACGTCGGGCAGGCGCTCGATGAGGAGCTGACGGCACCGGGCCATGACGATGTGCGGCTGGACGATCTGCGGCGCCGCAGGGCGAAACGCCGCCGCGGCGGCCGATTCCACGTCCGGGGCAGGCTGGAGGCGGTCCCGCTCGAGAACCAGGACCTGGTGCCCGGCCCGGGCCAGCAGCAGCCCGGCGAACAGGCCTGCGGAGCTGCCCCCGGCAATGACGACATCCAACGCGTGCCCCACCCCGCGCGCACCGCCCCTCGCATTGACTCGACACCAGGGTAACTGGCGGCTTTTAACTCGGCCTGGCTGACCAAGGCAGTGAGCTGGCTCCGGTTCGATACGCCCAGCTTGCTGAACGCCCGGTAGAGATGCGAGCCGACAGTCCGCGGCGAGACGAACAACCGGGCGGCGATTTGATCATTCGTCAGACCTTCAGCCGCGAGAAGCACCACTGGGCGTTCTGACGGGGACAAGGTGGAAAGCGCGTCTGAAGGTGGCAGGCTGAGCCGGACCCCGGCCGCACGCTGCTCGCGGACGGTCGCCTCCAGCCACGGCTTCGCTGCCAGCCGCCGGAATACCGCAGCAGCGGCGTCCAGGTGCGGGCGCGCGTCTTTGTCGCGCCGCTGCCGGTGCAGCCACTGGCCGTAGCTGAGGCGGACGCGGGCACGCTCAAAGGGGACGTGCTCGCCTTCGGTGGTGCTGAGCGCCTCCCGGTAGTGCTTCTCGGCTTGGTCGGACGGGCCAAGCAGGGCCCGGCACGCAGCCCGGATCTGGACAAGCCGCGGCGGCAGTTCGCCGGCCATGTTGGCGAACACTGCCTCTATCAGATCGCACGCCTGCGAGCCATCTTTGGTGCGCCTCGCCGCCTCCGCGAGATCAAGCAGCCCGGGCGGAGCTTCGCTGTAGTGCACCGCTCGCCGGTCTGCCGTGACGAGCCGGAGCAGATGGCCGTACGCCTCCTCATTCCTGCCATCTACCAGCGAGGCCACGCCCATCGCGTGATAGGCCCGCGCAGTCAGCGCCGATCGTGAGGTCAGGCCGGGCATGCTTAGCACCAGCATGGCATCGTCAACGGACGCTCTGCTTTCCCCGCGGCAGGCGGCGATATAGGCCGCCGCCGTGATGACGGAGCCGCGAGCAGCCGGCTCGCGGGAAACGGTCGCCAGCGCGCGAGCGCGCCCGGCGTATTCGAGGCAGTCGTCCCACTGCCCGGTGTCCAGCAGGGACCAGACGATGACCGTGAGCGCCTGCGCGCTGTCTAGCAGTGCTGGAACACTTTCCAGCTGATCGCGGAACGTAACCGCTAGCCGGGCCTCGTCAAGCATGAGAGCCGCGGCCCCTAGGGCGATGCACATCTCCGGGCTTGCCCGGCCGGCCAGCTCGCGGATGGCGTTGACCTTGACCGTTCGGTCAGTTTCCGGCTCAAGCGCGGTGGCGCACCACAGGGCAATCACCTGGGTCGCCACTCCCGATCCCGCGGTTGCCCGCCACCAAGGGAGGCCGCCGTTCAGGTCGTCCAGCATGGCCAGGACCCTGGCCCGCAAGGTGTCCTCACCGGAGAAGTAGGCGGCGGCGGCCGCCGACCGTGCCGCTTCCCACGCCACCGGGTCCTTGCCCGTCAGATCCGTGGCCAGGCTGGTCATGAGGTCAACGGTCTTAGCGAACTGCAGGGTCAGGCTGCCCGCCCAGCCGAGTAGCTGGCGGGCAAGGCTCCGCACGGACGGCTCGTCGGTCAGGTCAAGGACACGTTCGGCGAGCAGGACCACGCGGTCGACCTGCCCCATCCAGCTGGCAGCTTCGGCCGCGCGCGCCAATAGCGCACCCGCCGTTCGCCGGCTTGGGCTGAGTTCCGCGGCGCGCTGAAAGGCGGCCGAGGCACTGTCGTATCTGCTCCGCGCGCGGGCGCTCTCGGCGATCAGCTCCAGCCGCTTCGCCAGCGGCTGGTCGGGTCCGGTGGTCGCCGCCGCCAGTTGCCTGGCCTGCTCGTCGGGGCGGTCGTGCAGCGCTGCGGCCAGCGTGCGGTGAGCGGACGAGCGGGCTGTCGGCGAAGCGGCCTGGTAGACCGCGCTGCGGATCAACGGGTGGGCAAACACGACCGAGCCACTGTCGATGGTGATCAACCCGGCGGCCTCGGCGGTATCCCAGGCTTCGGCGGGAACGCCTAGCCTGCCGCTGAGATAGCTCAGGTTCATCTCGCTGTCGGCAGCAGCGGCAAGCAGCAGCGCGTGCTGTGTCTGTTCGGGCAGGGCTCGCGCCGAGGCACTGAACGACTGCCGCAGTCTCTCGCTCAGCGGCATTGGCCTGTCCTGCCAGGCGATGGCCGCAGCCGGGTCACCGGCGGCCACCCGGGCCAATTCGACCAGCGCGAGCGGATTTCCGTCGGCTTGCTTCAAGATCGCGGCCCGTACTCTGCCCGCCGGGGCAGTCGGCTGCAGGTTGAGGAGCTGATTCGCCTGCTGGGCCGTGAGCGGTGCAAGGTCGATCGTCCTGCTGTCCGGTCCAAGGTCGGCCGAGACGGGACCGCGTGAGCTGATGACCAGCGCAATCGGGTCATCGGCCAGCCTCCTGGCGACGAACGACAGCACGTCATGCGTGGCCTGGTCGATCCACTGCGCGTCATCCACCATGAGCAGCAGCGCGGTCCGCTCAGACTGCTGAGACAGCAAGGTCAGACAGGACAGGTAAAGCTGCAGCGGACCTGCGGGCTGAGCCGCCTCGGCCAGGCCGAAAGAGGCATCGAAGGCGAGGCGGTAAGAGGCCGGCAAGTCAATCACCGCGTCGAGCAATGGCCGGAGCAACTGGTGCAGTCCGGCCAGGCTCAGCGCTGCTTCGGAAACGCTGCCGGTTGCTCGCAGTACACGCCAGCCAGCCTGCACCCCGGCCTCGGCCAGGTCGGTCAGCAGCGTGGTTTTCCCCGCGCCGGCGTCACCACGCACCAGAACTACCCGGAAATTCGAGGCAGGATCGAGCAGACTGCGCAGTCGCTGCCGATCCGACTCCCGGACGTCTCTCGGTTGGCTGTTCATCTTTCCCGAGAATAATCCAGCGGCCATGATAGCCCTGCGGTCCGGTGGTGTGAGCGGTGTGCTGAATCGCTCGTTTTCACGGACGGCCACAGACGGCCAGAAGTGCGGCCTGTCGATTCATTCCGCAGGCTGGAGGGCGCGCGCCGACACGGCCGTGAGCCAGGCGAAGCCGGTGATGATGCTGGCCCGCTGAAACAGGCCGCCATAGCGTCCCAGCCGGGATGACTGGGCGAAACCCGCTCCGGCCAGCGCCGCGGTGACGAGCACGGTCACCGCGGTGGCGGCGCAGTAGAGCGCGAAACCAGGCGGCTGGCCGGCCCGCCAGCTCCGCCAGCCGTAGCAGGCCGCCGCGGCCGACAGCCCGCAGAAGACGGGGACGGCGGCCAGGTTGTGCGCGGTGCCCGCGCGGCTGAACCCGGCGGGCGGGCCCGGTGTTCCCTGCAGGTAGCCGCCGACCGGGTCGGTGCGGAACGCAGCCGAGCCGATCAGCCCGGCACCCGCGGCGGCGACCATGACCGGCCCGGTCCGGCTGTCGGCCGGGCGATCGCCCGCCAGACGCAGCCCCGCCGCGGCGGCTAGGCACAGCCCGCCGGTGACGGCGAAATTCGCCGTCTGGACCCAGCCGCGCGGCCCGAGCGCCAGCGAGCTGACCGGGAGGCGCAGCGGCTGGTAACCGTCACGCGCGGCCCCCTCCACCAGGAACGTGGCGGCGAAGACCGGCCCCGCCCAGAGGCCGCAGCGCAGCAGCGCGCGGGCCTGCCCCGCCAGCCGTCCCGGCCGCATCATCATCGGCATGGCTGAAGGGTACCGGCCCGCCGTGGATACCGCCGATGCGTATTGCTTCCGTCTACGGGCGGATGATGCAAGCGCGGCCCGGCGGACGCTCGACTTCAGCGACCCGGTCGCGGTGATCCTCATCTTCGTCATGCACTTCGTCCCGGATGCCGAAGGTCCGCACGATATCGTGCGCAGGCTGATGGAACCGCTGCCGTCGGGCAGCTATCTCGTGATGGCTCACGCCGCCAGCGACATCGCGGCGGCCTCCAGGCAGCGGGCGCCGACGCTTACCACGACCGCGTTTCCGCGCAGATCAGGCCGCGGGACCGGGCGAGGGTCAGTCGTTTCTTCGCGCTGCATCAGCGCTGAAAGTTCGGCCGCCTATCACCGGCCGAACTTTCAGCGCTGACCATCCCATCTGATAACAGCAAGAAGCGCGTAAGCGCGCGGTCATCACCGGGATGCGGAAGCCCTGGCGCACCGCCTTCTCCCGTTCACAATGGTGGATCTTGTCTTTATTGTGAACGAGCGCGTGCTTCGCGTCACAGCTCGATGCGGGAGCCCATGATGACGGTGCGGTCGCGGGGGAGCTGGAAGTACTCGGCCGCGTCGGCCGTGAGGCGGGCGGTGGCGATGAACAGGCGCTTGCGCCAGCGGCTCATGTCGGGCGAATTCCCGGCCCGCACCTCGATGGTGGACAGGAAGTAGGAGACGTCGGCGCCGTCGACCGGGCACGCTCGGCCGGACGCGCTGATCAGCGGCAGCAGCGAGGGGACGCTTTGCGTGTCCATGTAGCCGAACCGGGCGGTGACGTGGCAGATCATGTCGTCCTTGTAGCCGAGGTCGTCGAGCGCTAGTCGCTTTTCGGCCGGGACATGGGGGACCGGCTGCGTCTGGATGTCCACGATGAGGACGTTGTCGTGTAGCACGTGGTTGTGCTCGACGTTCCTGCGCAGGGCGAGCGGGGCGGTTTCCTTGCCCCGGTTGAGGAAGATCGCGGTGCCCGGCACCCGGGCCAGCGGCGGCTGCTTGTGGTGCAGCTCGTGGATGAACTCGCGCAGTGACCCCTCCTCGCGCTGGCGCTCGCGGCTGACCAGCATCCGCCCCTTCTGCCAGGTGGTGAGGACGATGAACACCAAGATGCCGATGGCGAGCGGCAGCCAGGCCCCGTGCGGCAGCTTGGTGAGGTTGGCGGCGAAGAACAGCAGGTCGATCGTGATCAGCACGGCGGCACCGGGGACGACGAGCCAGAGCGGCTTCTTCCACTGGCTGCGGGCGATGTAGAAGAACAGCAGCGTGGTGATGGTGATCGTGCCGGTGACGGCCACGCCGTAGGCGTAGGCCAGCGCGTTGGCGGTGCGGAAGGTGAAGACCAGCGCGAGCACCGCGGCCAGCAGCGCCCAGTTGATCCAGGGGACGTAGATCTGCCCGGCCTGTTCCTCCGAGGTGTGGTCGATGCGCAGCCGCGGCAGGTACCCGATCTGGGCGGCCTGCTGGGTCAGCGAGTACGCGCCGGAGATGACCGCCTGGGACGCGATGACGGTCGCGGCGGCGGCCAGGATGACCATCGGTATCCGTCCCCAGCCGGGCGTCAGCAGGTAGAAGGGGTTGGTGATGTCGGCCGGATGGGACAGCACGAGGGCGCCCTGCCCCATGTAGTTGAGGATGCAGGCGGGGAAGACCAGGAACAGCCACGCCCGGGTGATCGGGCCGCGGCCGAAGTGGCCCATGTCGGCGTAGAGCGCCTCGGCCCCGGTCACCGCGAGCACCACCGCCGCCAGCGAGAAGAACGACGTGCTGAAGTGCCCGAACAGGAAGGAGAGGGCGTAGGTGGGGGACAGCGCCTTGAGGATCGACGGGTTGCTGATCACGCCGCGCAGGCCGCAGGCGGCGATGGTGGCGAACCAGAGGGCCATCACCGGCCCGAACAGCCGCCCGACCGCGTCCGTGCCGAGCCGCTCGAACATGAACAGGCCGATGAGGATCACCGCGGTGACGGGGAGCACGATGGCGCCGACCGACGGCGCCGCGACCTGCACGCCCTCGATCGCCGAGAGCACCGAGATGGCCGGGGTGATCATGCTGTCGCCGAAGAACAGCGACGCGCCGAACACCCCGAGCACGGCCAGCACCATCGCGACCCGCCGCCTGCTGGGCGCGCCGCGCCGGCGGATCAGCGTGATCAGCGCCATGATCCCGCCCTCGCCGTCGTTGTCGGCGCGCATCACCAGCAGGATGTAGGTGACCATGACCACGGCCACCACCGCCCAGAAGATCAGCGAGACGACTCCGTACACGTGCTCGGTGCTCACCTGGACGTGGTGCGGGTCGGTCGGGTCGAAAACCGTCTGCACGGTGTAGAGCGGGCTGGTGCCGATGTCGCCGAACACAACTCCCAGCGCACCAAGCTCCAGTGCCCCCCGCGCGGTCCGGCGGTTCATGTGCCTCCTCATTCGCCCTTCACAGCATGCCAAACCCTAGCTGGCGCGACCAGGAGCGTCACGCTCGCATCCTGGGGAAAGGCCGGCCCGCGGTCTTCTCGGCCGGCGGCGGCTGAAATAGGGTGGGGCGATGCGCCTGATCAGGTTCCTGGCCGGCGACGGCGAGCCCCGCGTCGGGATCCTCGGCGGCGGCGGCGGCGCGGCGACCGTGCTCGGCCCGTCGGCGGGCTCGCTGGCCGAGCTGCTGGCGCTGCCGGTGGCCGAGATCCGCCGGATCTGCGAGGCCCCGGCGGGCGAGACGGTGCCGGCGGCCGAGATCAGGCTGCTCGCGCCGGCCGACGGGCGGATGGAGGTGTGGGCGGCGGGCGTCACCTACGAGCGGTCAAGGACCGCGCGGATGGCGGAGAGCGAGCAGTCGGCCGACGTCTACGACCGGGTGTACGCGGCCGAGCGGCCCGAGCTGTTCTTCAAGTCGGCCGCCTGGCGGGTCAGCGGCCCGGGCGCTGCGGTCTCGGTGCGCGCGGACTCCACCATCGACGTTCCCGAGCCCGAGCTGGCGGTGGTGCTCAACGCCGCGGGCGCGGTCGCGGGCTACACCATCGGCAACGACATGAGCTCGCGGTCCATCGAGGGCCAGAACCCGCTGTACCTGCCGCAGGCCAAGACCTACCTGGGCGGCTGCGCGGTCGGCCCCTGGATCGTCCCCGCCTGGGAGATCCCCGACCCCTACGCGCTGACCATCGAGCTGTCGATCGCCCGCGACGGCGGGGTGGCCTGGGCGGGCAGCGCGAGCACGGCGGGGCTGCACCGGAAGATCGACGAGCTGGCCGCCTGGCTGTTCCGCGAGGACGAGTTCCCGTCCGGGGTGATCTTGTCCACCGGCACCAGCCTGGTTCCCGACCTGCCCTTCACCCTCCAGGCGGGGGATGAGGTCCGCATCGCCATCTCGGGGATCGGCGAGCTAGTCAACCCGGTCGTGCGCGGCAAGGCCGGGCTTTCATCCCGCTAGTTCCAGGACGGCCGCGGCCGCGTTCTGGCCGCCTAGCCCGGACACCGCGCCGCCGCGGCGGGCGCCCGAGCCGCACAGCAGGATGCTCCCCCGGCTGGTCCCGACGCCCCAGCGCCCGGCGGCGGTGCTCAGGTCGGCCAGGTCCGCCGCCCAGGGCCAGGCCAGGTCGCCGTGGAAGATGTGGCCGCCGGGCATGCCCAGGTCGGCCTCGACGTCTTGCGGGATCTTCGCCTCGATGCAGGGCCGGCCGGCCGCGTCGCGGGCGACGACCGATTCGATCGGGTCGAGCAGATGCTCGTCGAGCGAGGCGATCGCGCGCGCGACGGCGAGTTCCTTGCGCTCCGCGCGCGTCGCCTGCTCGTCGAAGAGGGCCGCGGGCAGGTGCAGGCCGAAGTACGTCAGCGTCTGGGTCCCCGCCGGAACCTGGCCGAGGATCGACGGGTCGGTCAGCGAGTGGCAGTAGACCTCGCCCGGCAGGCGGGACGGAACTCGCCCGGCGGCGGCCTCGGCGTAGGCCCGCTCGAGCGCGGCGTAGTCCTCCCCGAGGTGCAAGGTCCCGGCGAACGCGCTGCGCGGGTCGGCCCCCGAGGCCAGCCGGGGGAGCCGGCTGAGCAGGAAGTTGATCTTCAGCTGGGCGCCGGCCGGCTGGCCGGCCGGGTCCCGCTGCTCGCCGAGCAGACCGTCGAGGACCCAGGGGGCGACGTTCGCCAGCACGAAGCGGGCCCGCACCGTCCGCGTCCCGGTGTCCCCGGCCACGTCGACCTCGGCCTCACCGTGACCGCCCCGTACGGCGGTGACCTCGGCGTTCACCACCAGCTCGGCGCCCGCCTTGTTCGCCGCGGCGGCGAGCGCGTCGGTGACAGCGCCCATCCCGCCGATCGGCACCCGCCATTCACCGGTGCCGTTGCCGATCAGGTGGTAGAGGAAGCAGCGATTCTGGATCAGCGACGGGTCGTTCATGCACGCGAACGTGCCGATGAGCGCGTCGGTCGCGACCACGCCGCGCACGGTGTCATCGGTGAAGCGGCGTTCGACCGCCTCGCCCAGCGGCCGCTCGACGAGGTCACGCCAGATGACCGGGTCTAGCTGCCGCCGCAGCTCCGATTCGAGCGGAAGCGGGCGGGTGAGCGTCGGCGCCACCGCGGCGGCGACCCCGCTGACCTGCTGATAGAAGTCGCGCCAGGCTGCGTACTCGGCGTCGGAACCGGTCAGGTCACGGAAGCTGGCCCTGGTCGCCGCCCCCTCCGGCCGCTCGACCAGCAGCCCCCGGGCGACGCCGGCCCGCAGCACCGGGGTGTAGGACGCGGTCGAGCGCGAGGCCAGCCGCAGATCAAGGTCAAGGTCCCTGATGATCGACTCGGGCAACAGCGAAACGAGGTAGGAGTACCTCGACAAGCGGGTCGGGAACCCAGGGAACGCCTGCGCGGAGACCGCGGCGCCGCCGGTGCGGCCGAGGCGCTCGAGCACCGCCACCGACATTCCGGCCGCGGCCAGGTAGGACGCGGCGGTCAGGCCGTTGTGCCCGCCGCCGACGACCACCACGTCGTACGCGTCGCGACGCGTCAGGGATTCGCTCACGCGCTCGATGCTAACCCGGCCGCGGTATTACCCATCGCCGATGTCGGCCAGCATCTCGCGCAGTTCGGTGATCAGCGGATCGTTGGGGGGCAGGATGCGCTGCAAGCGGTCGACCGTGTCGCGCAGCAGCGCGCGGGCGTCGCCGTACCGTCCGAGCTGGCGGTACACCCGGGCCAGCTCCGCCCGGCTGCGCAGCGTATCGGGGTGACGGGGGCCGAGCACCTTTTCGAAGCCGACCCGGGCCTGCTCGAAAACCCGCTCGGCCGCCACCGCCTTGCCCGTCCGCTGGTAGGCGGAGCCCAGGCTGGACCAGGCGCGGATGGTGTCCAGGTGGTCAGGCCCGAGGACGCGCTCCCGGTCGGCGACCACCCGCTTGTAGACCGCGACCGCGTCTTTGGCCTGGCCGCCGGCCAGGTAGCAATCGGCCAGGCACTGGCGCGTGGTCATCGTCTCCAGGTGGCGAGGCCCCTGGACGCGCTCGCGGTCGGCCAGCGTGCGCCGGTACAAGGTGACGGCGTCGGAATGCCGGCCCGCGGCCACGTAGGCGGCGGCGAGCTCGTCGCGCGCGCCGAGCGTGTCCTCGTGCTCGGGTCCGTGGACCCGCTCGCAATCGGAGAGCACGGCCTCCAAGCCGGAGACCGCGCGCTTGAGCTGGCGCGCCGCCACCAGCGCATGGCCGAGGCGGATCCGCGTTCCGATCAGGTCCTGGTGATCCGGCCCGAGCTTCACCGCCTGGGTGTCGAGCAGCCGTTGAAACCAGGTGACGGCGTCGTCACCGCGGCTGGCCGTCAGGCAGGCCTCGGCCAGCCGCTGCCCGGGCAGTACCGTGTGCGGGTGCCCGGCGCCGAGCAGCTGGTCGCTGGTGGTGACCAGGTCGCGCCAGTGGTCCACGGCCGGACCAGTCAGGCGGGCCTGGTCCAGGCTGTCCCCGGCCCGTAGCAGCAGCGGGTGGCAGCCGCCGGCCCAGAGCCGGGTTCCGGTGCTCTTCCGCAGGGCCGCCGTGCAGGATCGCAGACCGGAAGCGGGCCAGCCGGGCGACTCCGGTATCGGCCAGGCCTGCAGCAGCGCGTCGGCGGCGACCTGGGCCGCCTGATCCAGCATGCCGTCCGGCATCGCCGCTCGCAGCGCCACTTGCAGCACCGGGCTGATCCGGACGGTCGGGGGTGACGTCACCGGCTCGACGGTCAGCAGCCCGACGCGTTCCAGCGCCGTCAGCGCCGCGCGCGCGGTCTCGCTGCTGGCCGGGGCGTCGCCGCCGGCCGCGAGGTAGCCGACCGCGGCCGGGGCGGTGAAGACGGTTGCGGGAATGCCGTGCCCGTCAAGCAGGGAGGCCAGGGCCAGCACCGACTGGGCCGGCCCGCCGGGGGCAAGCTGGGTGGCGCGTTCGAACGAGCGCGGCCACGTGATCGCGCTCGCCGGCGGCGGTGCGCCCGACGGATCGGTCAGCTGCTCCCGCCAGCTGGCGAAATAGTCACGGTAGTTGAGGCACGACATCGTCGAGCTGGCGATCACCGCGCTGGCCTGAGTCAGCGCCACCGGCTCCGAGCCCATCGTGTTGACCAGGTCAATCGCGCCGAGGCGCTGGCCCCGGTTGGACGACAGCCGCTCCGTCAGGTAGCTGAGGGCCTCGCGCGAGCTGAACAGCCCGACCGGCCTGACCTGCAGGCCGCGGGGGACGGCGGCGGCATCGGCGCAGGTGACCAGCAGCCGGCCGGCCGGGCCGGTCGGCCAGAGGCCGTCCAGGTCGGCCGCACTGGCCACGTCGTCGAGCACGACGAGCCATGAACGCCTGGTCTCGCCCAGATAGCTGAGAAACTGGACGGCGACCGACTCGCAACTGCTCGCCTGGTCCCGGCCGGTCACGGCGGCGGTTGCCGCGGCGTAACCGGACAGCACCGAGGCCCGGCTCGTCGCATCGATCCAGACCAGCAGGTCCAGCCGGCGCGACTGCCACAGCAACTCGGCAAAGGCCGCGGCGAGCTGGGTCTTGCCCGACGACCTCAGCCAGTCCGGCGCGGCGGGGTCGGCCGGCGGACCGGAGCCCGCCGCGCGGCCCGTGACCAACGCCAGCGCGGCCCCGGGCGGCAGCGCCGCCGCCAGGTCGGGCGCCGTCTCCAACCGGTCGGTGTAACCGTCGGTCACCGCCGGGACCGTCCCCGATCGGACCGGCCAGGACGGCCCGCCCGGCACCACGGCCGTCGGCCCGCCAAGCGGCGGCGCGCTGGTCATGGTGACCTGCTCACTGTCCGCTGCCCGGCTCACAGTTCCATTTCAGGAATCCGCACGGGACTGTCCCTGGTGAGGGTCTGCCTGCGGAAGAAGGCGGGGGCGGTGACCCGCATGTAGACGAAGCTGCCCAGTCCGGCCAGCGCG
>Ga0302325_10011733_pt1 | contig 18847 bp, 21 predicted proteins | sample Palsa_T0_2_FD_201948 | JGI IMG/M metagenome (GOLD analysis project Ga0302325, IMG submission 201948) | Peat permafrost microbial communities from Stordalen Mire near Abisko, Sweden - Palsa_T0_2 | ecosystem: Environmental > Terrestrial > Soil > Palsa > Peat permafrost | place: Sweden: Abisko...
CCCCGGCCTAACACTCCTGCGGCCCGGTAAAGAACGAGGAGCGATGCCTTCATGCCAGTTATCAAGGACGCCGTGCGGGCACCGGTGGCCAACTGATGCCAGGAGCAATGAATTTCAACCTGTTCATCATGGACACCGGCCACCACGAGGCGTCGTGGCGGCTGCCCGGCAGCTATGCGCTCGCCAACCTCGACATCGAGTACTTTGAGCGGCTGGCCAAGCTGGCCGAGTCGGTGACGTTCGACTCGGTGTTCCTGGCCGACGGCCCGGTTCTGCACGGCGATCCCGAGCGGCGGCCGGCCGGCCGGATCGAGCCGCTCACGCTGCTGACGGCGCTCGCGCGAGCCACCCGGCGCATCGGCCTGATCGCCACCGCGTCGACCAGCTACAATGACCCTTACAACCTGGCCAGGAAGTTCGCCTCGCTGGACCACGTCAGCGGCGGCCGGGCCGGATGGAACATCGTCACCACGGCGGGCGACGATGCCGCCAGGAACTTCGGCCTCGACGCGCAGCCCTCGCACGCTGAGCGCTATCAGCGGGCAGCCGAGTTCGTCGAGGTCGCCAGGAAGCTCTGGGATAGCTGGGAAGACGACGCGATCGTGGCCGACCCGGAGCGCGGCGTGTGGGCCGACGCGGGCAAGATCCACGCCATCGACCACCAGGACCGGTTCTACCAGGTGCGAGGTCCGCTGAACCTGCCCCGCTCTCCGCAGGGCCATCCGCTCCTGGTCCAGGCCGGGTCGTCGCAGGACGGGAGGGACTTCGCCGCCCGCCATGCCGAGGCGGTGTTCACCGCCCAGCAGACGCTTGAGGAAGGGCAGGCGTTCTACGCCGACCTGAAGCGGCGGGCCGCGCTCGCGGGCCGGGACCCCGATGGCGTCAAGATCCTGCCCGGGTTGGTCACGGTGATCGGCTCGACCGAAGCCGAGGCGCGCGAACTCGACGCCAAGCTCGACAGGCTCATCCTGGCCGCGCAGGCCAGGGACCTGCTGGCCAGCCGATTCGGGCTTGAGCCCGGTCAGTTGCCACTAGACGAGCCGCTGCCAGCCGACCTCCCCACTGAAGACGAGATCGAGGGCGCGAAGAGCAGGCACACGCTGATCGTGGAGTTGGCCCGCCGGGAGAGGCTAACCGTCCGCCAGCTCATCGGCAGGCTCGGCGGCGGTCGCGGTCACCGGACCTTCGCGGGCACCCCGGAGCAGATCGCGGACACCATCGAGCACTGGGGCGCGCACGGCGCGGCGGACGGATTCAACATCATGCCGGCGGTGCTGCCCTCCGGCTTCGAGCTGTTCGCCGAGCACGTTGTGCCGATCTTGCGCAGTCGGGGACTCTTGCGGCACGAGTACGAGGGCACGACCCTGCGGGAGCACTACGGCCTGCCCCGGCCGCCCAGCCGGTACGCCTCCGCCGCCCCGTCAACCGCCCGCGCGGATGTCCAGGTCGGATGAGTTGACGCAGTTCCCGGGCTGAGACGGGGAGCCTTCCCGGCCAGCTACAGCCCCCCGCCGAGGCCACCGGCCGTCTTGGGGCCTTTTTGGTACGCCGGTGACCTGGGCAAACAGGGATCAATCGGGCGGCCGGGCGTACCGAAGTGGCCCTAAGCTAAGACGAGACCGCAGCGCCGGGACGAGGCTAACGGCGCGCGCCCGTCGGCCCAGCCACATAGGCCACCTGAGGCGTCCGGGGCAGATCGAGTTAGTCGAGCGGGGCAGGCGAAGCCACGGTCCGTTCCGAATGATTGTTTGTAATTTTATTCGTCAGTGGCCGTACAACTCAGCTCGACGGTCGGCGAGGTAGGTCCCGGCTGACTCGCGGGGGAGATCGGCGATGATCAGCTCCTCGCCCTCCGCGCTGGCCTGCGCGAGCACCTCGCCGCGCGGCCCGCAGATCACGCTCAGCCCGTTGTACTCGAAAAGGTCGTCCGCGCCGCAGTAGTTCGCGTAGCCGATGCCGCAGCCGTTCTCGCACGCCCGGGCGCGCACGAGGATCTGCTGGACTTCCTCGTAGCCGGTCATGTTCGCGGTCGGCACCAGCACCGCCCGGGCGCCGTCGACCACGAGGTGCCGGACGGCCTCAGGGAACTCGACGTCGTAGCAGATCAGCAGCCCGACCCTGGTGCCGTCGAAGTCGAACGCGGCCGGCGGCTCGGGGTTCGCGGCGAACAGGGACCGGTCCACGTCGCCGAAAAGGTGCACCTTGCGGTGGCGCCCCCGGACGACGCCGTCGGGGCCGACCATCGTCGCCGTGTTGTAGACGCCCCCGGCTGGCGCGCGCGAGGGGTGGCCGTAGACGAGTCCGAGCCGGTGCCGCCGAGCGATCTGCGCGACGGCGGCCTCGGTCGGGCCGCCGGCGTCCTCGGCCAGGCGTGACACCTGGTCGGGGGTGAGGCCGTAGCCGGAGATGAACATCTCCGGCGTCACCAGCACCTCGACTCGCGCTGTGGCGGCCGTCGCGCAGATCTGGTCGAGTCGGCGCAGGTTTCCCTCGACGTCGAGCGGCCCGGGCCGGCATTGCCAGGCGGCAACCCGCGTCGTCGTGCTCATTGGGCTAGTCTCCCAGATCGACCGGGGCCAGCTGGCCGAAAAGGTCGCCGGGGCCCGGGTTGTCCGGATGGCAGGCCCCGCCGAAGTGTGTCATGATGCCCCAGACCGCGTTGAGCGCCGTCTGGACCGCGCCCTCCGCCCAGGCCGGGGTGAAGGAGACATCGTCGCCCGCGATGAAGATGCCGCGCTCGGCGGACGGCAGCCCCTGCTGCATGAAGTGCCGGTACATGCGGTGGTTGTAGCGATAGTGGCCCGGCAGTGCCCCCTTGAACGCGCCGAGGAAGTTCGGGTCGTCCTCCCATGAGATCGTCACCGGGTCGCCCACGATGTGGCTCGCGATGTCGATGCCCGGGTAGATCTTGCCGAGGGCGTCGAGCGTCAGCTTGACCCGCTGGTTGACGTCGTAGGGGAGCATCTTGAGCGCATCGGACATCCAGGAGTAGGTCAGGCAGATGACAGCCGGCCGGTCCGGCCCGTTGTCGAATAGATAGGTACCGCGGGTCAGCCGGTCGGTGAGGGTCATGCCCATCAGTGGGCGGCCGGTGGCGGGGTCGATGTCCTGCCAGAACGGCCGGTCGACCATCACGAAGGTCTTGGACGCCTGCATGTAGCGGGTGCGGTCGAAGGCCATCCAGAGCTCCTGCGAGAACAGGCTCTCGTCGCAGCTGATCTGCGTCGTCAGCAGCCAGCTCTGGCAGGTGGCAAGCACCGCGTCGTGCGTGCGGCTGGTGCCCCAGCGATCGCGCACGCTGAACGCGCCGCTATCGGCGTTGCGGTGGATGGCCGCCACCCCGGGGCGCGGGACGCCCCCGTGCAGGCTCGCGAGCGTGGTGCCGGCCGGCCAGGGGCTGCGCTCGCTCACGGGCAGCGTCCACAGTCCCCGTGGCAGCTGCTCCACGCCGCCGACTATCAGCTGCTGGTCGGTGTCGCAGTTGGTGAGCACGACGCGCAGGATCTCGAGCATCGAGTTCGGGAAGTCGGAGTCCCAGCCCCCGGTGCCGAAGCCGACCAGCCCGAACATCTCCCGGTGCCGGAACGTCAGGTTCGAGAACGCACGGGAGGTGGTGATGAAGTCGTAGAAGGTCCGGCCGTCCCACCGCGGCACCAGTTCGTCCCAGAGCCGCTTCAGCGTGTCGACGTCACGGGCCCGGATCGCGTTCTGCAGCGCCGTGCAGCCGATCTCCTCAAGTGCCTCCTCCCAAGCCCGCGCGACCTCGGCAAACTCTGGCGGCAGGTCGCTGAGGGTTTGGCCCTGATAGGTCTGACCCGCGATGTCGACGACGGTGGTGCCGGCCGCCTCGGTGAGCGGGTTCGGAAACGGCGCGCTGGTGAGCCCGAGTCGGCCGGCATAGTGGAAGAAGGACGTGCCGGAGACCGGGAACCGCATACCGCCCAACTCGGCGACGACTCCGCCGGCGCCTTCGAACTGATGCGAGCGCAGCCGCCCGCCGATGCGCGCGGCCTCGTAGACGACCGGCCGCAGCCCGAGTTCCATCAGCTCATAGGCGGCCACCGTCCCCGCCAGCCCCGCTCCCACGACGGCGACCGTGGCCCCGTGCGAGGCCCGGGGGACCGAGCCGCGACCGGCGGGATGGCTCAGCCAGTCGTCGTAGCCGAACGGGAAGTCGGGGCCGAAGATGGTAACCGGGCCGGGCAGGGACTCGCTCATGTATCGATGCTACGAGCGTGCAACGGGTCAGCCTGCCTGCCGGTACTGGCCCAGGACCGCGACCCGCAACGACGGTCCGGACACCCCGAGTCCGGACAGGATCGCGGGGACCAGGCCTTCGTCAATGGCGAGGATGCCCAGCGCGAAGTGCGCAACGCCGGCCCGGGCGGCGTGCACCGCCCGCGCCTCCTGGCGGGCGTTGATCAGGCTCTGCGTCGCGCCGGGACCATGGGGGAGGAAGGCTCCATCCCCGCGCCAGGCGCCTGTTCGTGAACGCAAGCTGAATCGATTCGGCTCCCGATGGGCGGTCCGGGCTGCTCGGCTGAGGGCGTCCCGGCCGAATGACGCCTCGATCTTGCCCCGGACGGCGTCGACGTCGATTCCGATTGCGGCCAGCGCGTCCCGGTCCAGGTCACCGAACAGGTCACGGAACAGGCCGCGGCCGGCCAGGCGGACGATCTCCGCCTCGACACGCTCGAGCGTCACGCCTCGGTCGCGCAGCGCGGCGCCGGCCGGCTGATCAACGGCGGCCAGCGCCAGCAGGAAGTGCTCGCCGCCGAGGTGGCGGTGCCCGAGCCGGAGGGCGTGCTCAAAGCCCTGCATGACGACGAGGTGCGCGTCTGGGGTCAATACGACGGTCATGGCCGCCGCCAGGCGCGGCTGCCGTGCTTGCGGTGCACGGTCTGCTTGGTAACCCCGAGCCGGTCGGCGATCTGCTGCCAGGACCAGCCGAGCTTGCGCGCGTTGTCGACCTGGAGGATCTCTAGTCGTTCGGCGAGCACCCGCAGGGCAGCCACCGAACGGAGGCCGACGTCGGGGTCGGTGCTGACGGCCCCCTCGGCAATGTCGTGCACAGATTCCATGCCGTCAGCTTAAGCTGACGTTCTAGCGGATGTCAACATATGCTGACGATCGGCGGCGGTTCTCCACGACGCCCTGCAGGAGGGCTGCGAGTTGCTGATGACTACTTGCCGGATGACGACAGTGCTCTCTTGTCGCGCCGTCCTGTCCGCGTCGCAGGTTCCTTGCCTCTCCGATGCTTCAACCACGGTCGTAGAACGAGCGCACACTTGCGACGCGTCTACAGGTGAGTGCGGCTGGCAGCTTTTTCGCTACCCTGTGAGAGTGGATTACCAGCCGATGAGCATCGCCCGGCTCGCAGCCTTCATCGCGGACGAGCCTGACTTTGACATGCGGTGGCGGTTGGTCGTTGAATTCCTGAAGGAGTACCACCGGGAGCCAGCCAGCGAGCGTCAGCGGCTGCTGGCTGACATGCCGGAACCTGTCGGTGACGAGCGATGGGATGTGCTCTTCGCGGGTCTTGCCGAGCACCTGGCGATGAGAGACGGACAGGGTGCTCCCTCATGGTCGGCAACTCGTGGCTTGAGGCGCTTCTGGTTCCCGTTCGACACGCCAGGCGCGCGCGCGCAGGCCCTCGTCCATTCCCCGGCGGCCTTCCGCAGGCGCGGCGTGTTCGTTGCCGACTACGAAATCGACGCGGCGTGAGTGATCCTTCGCCGCTGCTCGACAGGGCGGCCCTTGAGGATGCTTTTCGCCGTCTCGGCGAACGGCTCGCCAGGCGCGGCGTGGTCGCGGACCTCTACGTGTTCGGCGGCGCTGCCATGGCCCTTGCCTACGACTCCCGGCGGGCTACCCGTGACGTGGATGCGCTGTTCGAGCCCCACGGCATTGTTCATGACGAGGCACTGGCCGTCGCGGCCGAGCTTGGCCTGCCCCGGTGGTGGCTGAACGAGCAGGCCAGCTCCTATGTCGCCCCGGGCGGGGATCCGGCGGCATCCAAGGTATTCGACCATCCCGGCCTCCGCGTGTTCGCTGCCTCTCCGGAGCACCTGCTCGCGATGAAAGCATTCGCCGCCCGGCCCCGCGACGCGGAGGACATCCGCCAACTCGTCCAGGTGCTCGGTCTGCACACGGTGGACGATGTCCTCGCCTCGGTCCACGAGATCTTCCCTGAGGAGCAACCGCCGGAACGGCTCAGGCTCCTGCTTGAGGACATCTTCCCTGACAAGGGATGACCTTCTCGGCTTCGCCGGATGCCAATCGTGCTTCCCGTCCATAGCCAAATTCACGACGCAAAAGTGAAGTCACCGCTGCCAGTTGCCGAGAGCTGCCTGCTTGTCGGCTCCTGCGATACTTCGAATACGCATGAGCAGAGCATGTCTGATAATATGTACTCATGATCGCGATGACTGCCACTCAAGCGGCACGGAGCTTCGCTAACATCCTCGATGCCGTCGAGCACGGCGAGACCGTCATCATCACCCGCGACGGGGTGCCGGTCGGTCGCCTCGTCCCCGAGCGCCGCACATCAGCGGACAGGCTCAAGGCGGCCCTGCGCGATAATCCTGCGGATGCCGGGTTTGCGGATGACCTTGAGCGCGTGCACGGTGACCTCCGGTCCGGCTTCAGCGACGAGGTGCGCGGATGGCCCGGCGAGTAATCCTCGACACTGGCGTCCTCATCGCGATCGAGCGCGGCAGGCTCGACGTGGACGCGGTCCTCGGCCTAGATGATGCCGCGATCGCCGCTATTACCGCGATGGAGCTCCTGGTCGGCGTCGAGCGCGCGGACACCGCGCACCGCCAGGCGCGCGCCGTGCGTGTGGAGGCAATCTTGTCGAGCCTTCCCGTCGAGCCTTACAACGTGGGCATCGCCCGGGTGCACGCGCGCCTGGCGGTAGCCGCGATGGCGGCGGGACGGCCGAGATCCGCGAACGACATGATGATCGCCGCCACGGCCGCCGCCACCAGCCGAATCCTGCTGACCACCGATGCCAGCGCCGACTTCGACCAGCTCACAGGCGTCCGGACCGAAGTACTTAAGCCTTTCTTACTGGCGAGGCCGTCGGCGCGTCACCGCCTGTGTGAACACGCGGTCAGGCGGGCTGTGCCCTGTCCACGTGGCAGGCTCCCTGGCCACCCTGCCCGCCCATGGTCAACCGGTATCGCGCCCGCTCTCCACGGCTATTTTCCTCATCCGTTCGGAATCGGCGTCCGGGTCGGTGGCATTCGGGGCGGCGGGGCCGAGGTCAGCGGCGCCCAGGTCGTCGTCGCCGATCAGCTCGAACTCGCCCTCGTCCGGCTCGTCCGGCTCGTCCGGACTCAGGCCGCCGTCTCCGGATGGCTGACCGACGGGCCGGCGCGGCCGGACGTATTGCTTGTGTTCCGGTCGGCGGCCCTGCGGGTCGGCGACGTCTTCGTCTCGGGACTTCACATGCGGGTCGTGCCTTGCCGTGCTCTGGCTCATGACTTCCTCCGCCGTCGGCTGTCTGCAGAGCCGACGGCAGTTACCTGCCCGCTCCGCCGACGCCTCAACAGTAGGAATGGGTGGGTGTCGGCGCATTGCAAGGCCGGGTCTGCGTGCCGAGTGGGGTGCCGCACCGGGTGCTGCTGCCCGCCGAGATCGCCAGCGCGCTGCCGATCTCGGCCGGAACGGGAACCCTTCTGCCAGCTACAGTGCTAGCGGCGGAAGCCTGACAGCATGCAAGGCGGCCCGGAGGACCCCCGGATCCCGCGCGACTGACTGGGAGAACGAGCATGTGCGATGAGCCGGCTGACCCGCAGCAAGTCGCTGCCGCCATCCCGCGCCTGGCGGCAGGGAACGCCGTCGATCCGGTGGCGCTTGAGCCCGCCGATGAGGTGGTGATCACCACCTTGGTAGACAACGTCTACGACGGGTTGCTGACCGGCAGCGAGCGCATCACGCGGGCACCGCTAAACGCCGGCATTGCGCTGGCGCCGCAGTTCGAGGCGGGGGCGACGGCAGTGGGAATGCGGGCCGAGCACGGGTTCGCGGCGCTGGTCAGCGTGCGCCGTGGCAGCACCACCACGACCGTGCTGTTCGACACCGGGCTGTCACCCGACGCGATGACCACCAACGCCGACCGGCTCGGCATCGACCTCTCCGGCATCCAGGCCGTGGTGCTCAGTCACGGCCACTTCGACCATGCCGGGGGGCTGGCCGGGCTGGCGGGCAGGCGAGGCGTGCGGTCGCTGCCGATGGTCGTCCACCCGCTGATCTGGACCCGCCGGCGCCTGACCATGCCCGGTGGCGAGCCACGGGAGATGCCGACCCTGAGCAAGCGGGCGCTGGCGGAGGAGGGCCTGGCGGTGCTGGAGCGCCGGGTGCCGTCGCTGCTGGCGGATGGCTGCGTGCTGATCACCGGAGAGGTCGACCGGACCACCGAGTTCGAGCACGGCATGCCCGCCTCGCACCAGGCCTGGACCGGCTCGGAATGGCGTCACGACCCGCTCGTGCTCGACGACCAGGCCCTGGTCGTGCACCTGCGCGGCCGCGGCCTTGTCGTGCTCACCGGCTGCGGGCACGCCGGCGCCGTCAACATCGTCCGGCACGCCCAGCGTCTCACCGGCGTCCCCAAGCTGTATGCACTGCTCGGCGGCCTGCACCTGAGCGGTCCCGCGTTCGAGCCAGTCATCGGACCGACGGTCAGCGCGCTTACGGACCTCGCTCCCACCCTCGTGGTACCCGGGCACTGTACCGGCTGGCGCGCTCAGCACGCCCTCGCTGCCGCTCTCCCGGACGCGTGGGCGGCAGGCAGCAGCGGTTCGTCCTACCGGCTGTGACCGCCTTACCGGCGGCGGCCGCCGCCGCCCCGATTGGTCGTGTCGGGTCTCTTCCGCAGAAGAAAGATGTATTTCCGGCGTGTCATGACCAATCCGGTCGGCCCGCGGCCTCGAATGTCAGGCATGAACTCGCCATCGATGGGTCAGCAGCCCTTCGGTTCCGGCCACTCGCAGGGGCATGGCCAGGACCTTGCGGAGCTGCTAGCCCAAGTGGCCTGCGGCGACCACGCGGCCTTCGAGGCCGTATACGACCAGCTCGCGGCCCCGGTTTACGGGGTGGCCCGCAAGGTGCTTCGAGACCCGGCGCAGTCCGAGGAGGTCGCGCAGGAAGTCATGCTGGACGTCTGGCGTTCCGCCTCCCGGTTCGACGCCAGCAGGGGCAGCGCCGTCGCCTGGGTGATGACCATCGCGCACCGGCGCGCCGTGGACCGCGTCCGGACCGAGAACGCCTCCGCCGCCCGCGAGCACAAGCTGGCGCTTGAGCAGGTCAGCGGCGAGGACGTCTTCGAGCAGGTGGACACGGCGCTTGACCGGCAGCGAGTGCGACGTTGCATGGGCAGCCTGACCACCCTGCAGGCAGAAGCCATCAAGCTCGCTTATTACCACGGCTACACGTATCCGCAGGTCGCTGGGTTGCTCGACGTGGCGCTTGGCACGGTCAAGACTCGCATCCGGGACGGCCTCATCCGGATGCGCGATTGCATGGGGGTGACCTGATGAGCGTTCAGCATCACGAGCTGCACCTGCTGACCGGCGCTTACGCCGTCGATGCGCTGACCGGTGGCGAGCTTGCTGATTTCGAGAAACACCTGGATCGATGCGTGCACTGCACCGAGGAGGTGCGGGGGCTGCGAGAGACCGCGGCCAGACTCGGCATGACCACCGCGGAAGCGCCGCCGCCCTGGATGCGGCGGCAGGTGCTGGCCGCTGCGAACCAGACCCGGCAGCTGCCTCCATCCGGCGGCAGGCTGATCGCCCTCGACGGATCGCGGCGGATGACGAGGCTGCGCCGCACGCTGCCCCGCCCGGTGGCGGTGGCCGCCATGTCCGCGATGGCGGCGGCCATCGCCGTCCTCGCCTACACCCAGGCAGGCACCCAGGATCAGCTTCAGCGGACGCAGGCGAGCGGTCGCCAGGTCGCGGTGGTCCTGGCCGCACCCGATGCGCGCATCGAAAGGAGCTCCACGACCGTGGGCGGGACGGTGACCGCCGTCGTCTCCGCGCGCAACCGCGAGGCTGTCATCACCACCGCCGACATGCCCACTCCGACCGATGCCCGGGTCTACCAGCTGTGGGTGATCAGCGCGTCAGGCGCCCGTTCGGCCGGACTACTGCCAGGCAGCAGCACCGGTGCCACCTCCCCGGTCCTCGCCGCCGACGTCCAGCCAGGCGATCGGCTCGGCATCACGATCGAGCCCGCCGGCGGGACCAGCCAGCCCACCACAACCCCGGTCGTGCTTCTCCCCACGAACGCCTAGCGCACACCGCGGCGCAGTATCGGACGGCGCAGTATCGGACGGCGCAGTATCGGACGGCGCAGTATCGGACGGCGCAGTATCGGACGGAATGGGGTGGCTACACGGGACCGGGCTCGACACAGAACTCGGTGCCCTCGGGGTCGGCCATCTCGGTGTGGTGCGCATGGCGGCGTATCACCGTGGCACCGAGCCGTTCAAGCCGGGCCACCTCCGCCTCGACCGTGCCCGGGGCGCGCAGGTCGAAGTGCACCCGGTTCTTGGCCGTCTTCGGCTCCGGGACCTGGTTGAACCAGACGTTCGGGCCGCCCCAGCCGGCGGCCTCGAGGTAGGCCCCTGGCCGGCGTGGCGTCCTCATCCACGTCCGAGCCGAGGGCGGCGGCCCAGAATCGCGCGAGCACGAGCGCGTCCGCCGCGTCAAAGGACACCGACTTGATAACGCTGGGCATGTGGGCACTGCGAATACCTCGATCACTCGGCGGCGAGCTTGGTCAGTGCGTCGCCGCTGACGCGCTGGACGGTCCACTCGTCCATGCCGACAGCGCCGATGGAACGGTAGAAGTCGATGGAGGGCTGGTTCCAGTCGAGAACCGCCCATTCGAATCGGCGGTAGCCGCGTTCGACGCATACCCGCGCCAGCGCCGTCAGCAGCGCCCGGCCGTAGCCGTGGCGTCGCTCCGCCTCGTGCACGAACAGATCCTCGAGATAAATGCCGTTGCGGCCGGTCCAAGTGGAGTAGTTGAGGAACCACACGGCGATCGCGACGATCCGCCCCTCCTTCTCGATCACGTGCGCGAACACCGAGGGGGACGGGCCGAATAGCGCCCGGCGCAGCTCATCGGCGGTGGTCAGCACCGCGTCCGGCTCTTTCTCGTACGCCGCCAGCGCGCGGATGCAGTCCAGCACGCCGTCTTCGTCTCCGAGGCGTGCCTGCCGGAGCAGAGCCCCGCCCGCATTTCCGCGACGCCCTGCGCCACCGCGCACGGCGCGCACAGCGCCAAGTCCGCTTCACCCACACGCCGGGTCAGCACCGCGCGGCCGTCGCACACGCCCCGGTCGTCGGGGTGCGCCGAGCCGCATTGGCACCGGCAGTCACGCCAGTCAGCGGCAAACACGCCTCGACCGGCCTGCATCGCCGCCTGCACCGCGGCGCGGACAGCAGGATCGAGCTTGTCCATCGCCTCGGTGGTGGCGTCCGCTACCTGCCGGCGCCACGTGCCCATCGCGTCCGCCGCCGACTGCCAGGCCGCGGCAAACTGCTGCCTCGGGTCACTTTCCGCACCGTTCATAAGGGCATTTTCGCACTTTACGCGGCCTGTGGCCAGCGGCTAAGCGCCTTGGCTCGCGATTTCAGCCGGTGGCCGGGCAGGTCCGCATGCCTCCTGACCGCAAAACGTCAGCGCGGGGCCGCCCGTTACAGGCGGCCCCGCGTCAGCTGTGGCTAATCAAACCAGCCGCCCGTGTCAGGACGACGAGGGCATCAGCACGCTGTTGATGATGTAGACGGTGGCGTTGGCGGTCTGCACGTTGCCGCAGACCACGCTGGCGCCGTTGACGGTGTAGTTACTGCCCATCTTGGCGGTGGTGACGGTCGAGCCCTCGAGGGTCTTGAACGTCTTGCCCGAGGCCAGCTCGGCGGGCGTGATGCGCCCGGAGACCACGTGGTAGGTGAGAATCTTCGTGAGCTCGGCCTTGTTCGCCAGCACCGAGTCGAGGGTCGACGCGGGGATCTTGGCGAACGCGGAGTTGTCAGGCGCGAACACCGTGATGCCGTCGGCCGAGTTGAGCGTGTCGACCAGGCCTGCCTTCTTGACCGCCACAACCAGGGTGGACAGGACCGGGTTGGCAGATGCCGCGGTCGCGACCGGGGCGGTGGCCATCCCGGTGAAGCTGCCCGCGCCCGACGAGGGTACCGAGGAGCAGCCGGAGCCGAAGTCGGTCATCGACGCGCTCGCGGCGGACGCCGAGGACGAGGGCATTGCCGACGAGGGCATCGCGGACGAGGCCGGAGCGGACGAGGCCGGAGCGGACGAGGCCGGAGCGGCAGCCGTGGAACTGGTTGAGCTGCTGCACGCGGCAGCGCCAACGGCCACGCCTGCGGCGACGACGGATACGGCAAGAATACGGTAACGCATTGTGACTCCCTATATCTCTTCTGTGACTATTCTTGGTAAGCCGGTGCTGATAGGCGGTACTAGATGAGGTGGTAATGGCAGTACATGCGGACCCGCGCCCGACCTGCCGGGCGCGGCTGTTCAGGCCACCGTGACCACCACCGAATCCCAGCCGGTAGCGCCGCTGGGGAACACTCCGGCCTCGGCGGAGGTCTGCACGGCGCCGGTGCCGTCGGTGGCGCGGACCTGAAGGGTGTGCAGCCCGGACGGGGCGTCCCAGACCCACGACCACTGCCGCCAGGTGTCGGTGCCGTCCGCGGCGGCCAGCTTCGCGGCGTGCCAAGGCCCGCCGTCGACGTTGACCTCCACCCGCGAGATGCCGCGGTGCGGCGCCCAGGCGACTCCGGCCACGGCCAAGCGGCCCGCAGCGAGCTGCGCGAGCGGCTTGGGAACGTCGATCCGCGACTCGGTATGGATGAGCGCCTGCCGCGCGTAGCCCCGCTGCGTCCAGTAGGCCTGCTGGCTGGCGAAGGTCGTCACCTCAAGCTCGGTGACCCACTTGGTGGCGGACACGTAGCCATACAGCCCCGGTACCAGCATTCGGGCCGGGAAGCCGTGCTCGGTCGGCAGCGCCTGGCCGTTCATGCCGACCGCGATGAGGGCCTGCCGACCGTCCATGATCGTGTCGACCGCGGTGGAGATCGTCATGCCGTCGGTCCCGGTGGACAGCACCTGATCGGCGCCCCGTTGGATCCCCGCCTTCCGCAGCAGCGCGGGCAGGCTCGCCCCCAGCCAGCGCGCGTTCCCCGCGTACGGGCCGCCGACCTGGTTGGAGACGCAGACCAGCGTCATGTCGTGCTCGATGAGCGGGAGCCTCAGCAGGTCAGCGAAGCTGAGCTCGATCGGGTGGTCCACCATCCCGGTGATCCGCAGCGTCCACTCCTGCGGCGACACCTGCGGCACCACCAGGTCGGTGTCCACCCGGTAGAAGCTGTTGTCCGAAGTGTAGAACGGGGTGATCCCTGGGATCTTCAGTGCGGTCCCGGCCGGAACCGCAGGTGCCTTGAAGGCCGGCGCCGGCAGCCGGACTGCCGCCCGCAGTGCGCTCACGTTGAACCGGCGAAGCAACAGTTCGCCCGCCCCGCCCGCCGCGACGGCAACCAGGGCCGCCCCGGCGCCCATCGCGAGGAACCGCCGCCGACCCGGTCGGCTGGTAGCCGGGACCGTCCCCACCAGATCGGGCGGCAGAAGGTCGGGCGGCAGAAGGTCGGTCGGCAGAAGGTCGGCGCCGGAGCCCGCTCCCCGCAGGGCAGCCCGTCGCCTCGGCTCGATCCGGGCGGCCCTGATCAGGAAAGTCATCGCGACGGCGGCGACCGCGACGCCGACCAGGGTCGGCAGCGCGTCCGCGGGGCCGGCCGACGGGCGGCTCTCGACGGCGCTCACGCCGAGCGCGCCGAACAGCGCGAGCCCGGCCAGCCCGGCAACCAGCCAGCGGACCGCCAGCGCGCCGATCACCACGGCGAAGAGCGCGAGCTGCACCACGATCCCCAGCAGCAGCACGTTCTTGTCGTTGCTGCCGAAGTGGGCGATCGCGAAGTCCTTCAGCGGGACCGGCGTCAGGTTAATCGCCACCCCGCCGACCGCGATCACCGGACTGCTCAGCGGGCCGGTCACCCCCGCCACCAGCTCCGCCACGCCGAGCGCCACCCCGGCCGCAAGGAGCCCGGCCAGCGCGCCCCGAAGCGCGCGCCGCACACTCGCTAGGTTCCCCTTGGTCATCACGCGTCAGATTCGGAGCTGGTGCACCACCGGATTGCCCGCACTCGGCCCGCTTGACCACGAAGCGTCTGGCGGGCCCTGCGTGTTTGCGGTGCTGTTCGCGCCGGATAGAACCGCGCTAAACCAGCATTTGCGCAGGCCACGTCGCCGGGGGAGACGTGGCAATCATCCGCTCATAGTCCCGTCCGCCGCTACTGGCTGCCCGAAAAGATCGAAGAAAAAAAGCAGAAACAAGGTGTGGAACGGACCGGGGCGCTTCTTTCAGGATGGGGGATCCATACCAGCAGATCACGGGGTGCGGCCGGTCAGTCAGCGCAGCCGTCGGCTCAGTTCGACGCGGAGCCGGTTCAGCGGGTACAGCGCGAAGTACGTACGGTAAGCGCCGCGGCCCACGAGCCTGAGCTCGACCCCTCGGGGACCGGGGAGGAAGGCGAACTCCGCCGGCCGCCACCGGCGGAAGTCGCGGGTCATCCGGCTGAAGAAGTCGCGACGACGCGACCTCGGCACCTTGACCAGCGCGAAAACGTAGTGCCGCATCGTGTGCACGAACAGGGCGGCGCGGACGGTCGCGGTGATTGACGCCGACTGCTCCGACGCGAACGCGTAGATCGTCTCGTACGACGTGAAGATATCGAAATGACGATCGCTGATCTCTGCCATGTAGGAGCCGTCCCTGGACCGGCGGTACCGGTAGCAGACCTCGTTCCGCACGCCGAGCCGGGGAGCGGTCAGCAGGCCGGCCAGGGCCACCGGCACGCCCTCGTAGCTAGTCGGATCCGATCTCGCTGCTATTGGCGCCACTTGATCGCGGCACGCCGGCGGGCTGTCACATAGCCGTTGTCGGCGAACCAGCGGGCGGATTCCCTGATCGCCTCGTGGGCCGGCCGGGAGACGTACCCGATCTCCGCGCGGGCGCGCTCGTCGTTGAAGATCATCTTGGCGGTGGACATGCGGGCGCCTTCAAACGGCACCCGCGGCTCCCTGCGCAGCAGTTGGCCCTCAATCAGGGTCGAGGCGGCGCCTGCCGTCAGGACCAGCCCTCGCGGGACCTGAAACCGTGGCATCGGCAGGCCGGAGTAATCGGCCAGCGTCTGCAGAATCGCCCGCATCGACAGGTTCTCGCCGCCCATGATGTAGCTTCGGCCGGTGCCGCCGCATTCGAGGGCAGCGACGTGACCCAGTGCCAGGTCATCGACGTGGACGACGTTCATGGCGGTATCGGCGAACGCGGGCATCTTGCCGTTGAGGAAGTCGAGCGCGAGCCTGCCCGTCGGCGTGGGCACGGCGTCGCCCGGCCCGAGGGGGAAGCTCGGCAAGACGATGCTCAGGTCAAGCCCTTCGGCGCAGGCCCGGAGTGCCTCGTGCTCGGCGGCGTACTTGGATCTCTTGTAGGGGCCGTAAAGATGCGCGATGTCGGGGTAGCAGGTCTCGTCAGCCGGCTCTCCCGTCTGCGTTCCGCGCACTCCCAGGACCCCGACGGTAGAGGTGAACACCAGCCGTTCGCACGCCGCCGCCCGGGCTGCGGCGAGCACGTTGAGCGTCCCGCCGACGTTGACGTCGTAGAAGATTCGCGGGTCGCGTGCCCAGAAGCGGTAGATCGCCGCGAGGTGAAATACGAAGCGGGCGCCTGCGCAGGCGGCGCGCACCGCGGCGGCGTCCCGGATATCGGCCACCGCGCGCACGGCGCCGGTGCCATCGAGGTTGCGGTCGTCGGCGCCCGGCTCAACCAGCGCCACGACCTGCGCGCCTCTGGCCCGCACGGCCCGGGCGACAGCGGACCCAATGAAACCCGAGGCGCCGGTGATGACCACCCGGTCCCCGGGCTCGATCCGGACTGGGCCGGTCACCTCGGGGACACGGCGGGAGCGGGAGCGGGAGAGTCCGTCACACGTTGATTGTGCGCCCCAGGAGACTTGTGCGCCACAGGAGCCGTCGGCGGGCGCCCGCGCCGGTGCGGTAAGGTCCCGTCGCGTGACGGGAGAACTTCGAACCTGGTCGGGCACCTACCAGTTCACCGCGCGCACGGTGATAGCCGCGCGGACCATCGACGACGTCCGCCGCGCGGTCACCGCCGGGAACACGGCCGGAACGCGGGTCCGCGCGCTCGGCACCCGGCACTCCTTCAACGACCTCGCGGACAACGGCGCCACGCTGGTCACCGTGACCGGCATCGCGCCGGACCCGGTGCTCGACGAGACCGCGCGAACGGTGACGGTCGGCGGCGGCATCTCCTACGGCGCTCTCGCGTCCTGGCTACAGCGGCGGGGCTGGGCGCTGCACAACATGGGATCGCTGCCGCATATTTCGGTGGCCGGCGCGACCGCCACCGGAACGCACGGGTCGGGCAGCCGCAACCAGATCCTGTCGGCTGCGATCGCGGGCCTCGACTACGTGGACGCCGACGGCGAGCTCAGGCATGCCGACCGCGCAGATGAGGAATTCGGCGCGCTGGCCGTCGGCCTGGGCGCGTTCGGCATCATCGTCCGCGTCACCCTCGAGGTGCAGCCGACTTACCTGGTCCGGCAGGACGTGTATGTCGGGCCGCGCTGGGACCGATTGCTAGCAGGGTTGGACGACATCATGTCCGCCGCCTACAGCGTCAGCCTGTTCACCGACTGGACCGGGGACTCGATTCAAGCGGCGTGGGTGAAGCGTCGACTCGACGCGCCGGACCGCGACGCGCCGCCGACGCCGGAGGAGTTCTTCGGCGCGCCCCGGGAGCTCGGCCCGGCGCGGCTGGTCGACGCCCCGGTGGACAACCTCACGGTCGTCGGCGCGGTCGGCCCGTGGTCGGAGCGGCTGCCGCATTTCCGCATTGAGTCGCAGCCGAGCAACGGGGACGAGATCCAGTCCGAGTACTTTATCGACCGGGGCCGGGGGGCGGCGGCGCTGGCGGCCGTCCGGCGGCTGTCGGCGCTGATCACCCCGCTGCTGCTGGTCTCTGAGATCCGCGCCACCGCCGCCGACCGGCTCTGGCTGAGCGGGTCCTACGGCCGCGAGACCCTGGCCATCCACTTCACCTGGCGCAACCACCCGGACCTGGTCAACGCCGCCCTGCCCGAGGTCGAGGCGGCGCTCGCCCCGTTCGATGCCCGCCCGCACTGGGGGAAGGTCTCCGGCATTGCGCCCGGTCAGCCCGAACTGCTCTACCCCCGGCTGGGCGACGCGCGAGCGGTGTTCGAACGACTCGACCCGGCGGGCCGGTTCAGCAACCACCGCCTTGAGCGGCTGGGCGTCCGCGAAGCCCGCTGACCGTTCGCTACGCGCGCGGGTGCCCTCGGTAGGTCCCGAACGACCATCGGTTTCCCTCCGGGTCAAGCACCCCGAAGTCGCGTGAGCCGTAATCCTTGTCGCTGAGCTCGGCCGTCACGATGGCCCCGCGGGTGACGGCGCGCTTGAACAGCGTGTCCGGATCGTCGCAGACCACGTAACCGCGGAATGTACCGGGCGCCTGCGAGCCGGGATCGGCCGACCCGAGCATCACCCCGCCGCCGGGCGGCCAGGCCAGCTCCGCATGGTCGACGTGGTCTTCCTCGCCGTAGACGACGGTCTCCTCGAAGCCGAAGGCGTCGACGAGGAACTTGATCAGAGCGCGGGCATCGCGAGCTATCAGCGTTGGCCACACCTGCGGTGGCGGTGTCTGTGTCATGCCCACGATCCTTCCGGCAGGTCGGCGGGGGCGGCTTGGACGAATCGGAACTCCTCATCCAGCCGCTGGCCGGACTCCTCGGCCAGCCACTGGCTCGGCGGGCACCCGGCTAGGGACCGGAACTCGCGGGCCAGGTGGGCCTGGTCGTAGTAGCCGCACTCGGCCGCCAGGCAGGCCAGCGTCCCGCCGCCGCCCACGGCGTTCATGATCCGGCGTCGCGCGTGATCGAACCGGAAGACCCGCCCCGACTCCTTCGGCGCGAGTCCGATCTCGGCCTGGAACAGCGAGCCGAGGCGACGGGCGCTCAGGCCGGTCTCCGCCGCCAGTTCCGCCACCCCGATCGCGCCGCTAGTCTCCCGCAGCCGCCGCCAGGCGTACCCGACCTCGGGCCTGATCTCGCAGCCGCGGTCGCCGAAGGCCCTAGCGGCGCGCCCCGCCAGCAGCCGATCGAGCACCGCGAACCGCCCCGCCCAGTCCGACTGGGCCGCGACTTCTTCCCGCAGCCGGGTCGCGAATCCGCCGACCACATCGGCCGCGTGCGCGTCCCAGTTCGCCAGGCCGGCGGCGGGCAGCCCGAGCAGTGCCCGCGCGCCCAGCGGGGTGAGCCCGAGCTGGACGCCCGACCAGCTGCCGTCATGGGTGATCAGGGCCGGCGTCGTGTGCAGCCCGCCAACCATCGCGTCGTACGCCTCGGCCGGCTGGCGCGGGTCCGGATGCGCCGCCACCACGAGTGGATCGTCGAGCGTGATGATGAACGTCAGCAGCGGCGACGGCAGCCCGCGATGACGCCTGGGCGCCACCCCCGCCTGCCGGAACCCGGCGTACCAGGCCACCAGCGGCCGCAGCGGCGGTGCCGCCGCTCGCCCCGCAGACTCATCGATCACACCTCATTTAAACCCATCATCTTGAACGGACCGTAGCTTCGCCCCCCAACCCCAGTGACCCCCGACAGCACCTGGCCCCTACCCGAGTGACCGACGACCGCAACTCGCCGCCACCGTGGCCGGC
>Ga0302325_10011734_pt1 | contig 18846 bp, 21 predicted proteins | sample Palsa_T0_2_FD_201948 | JGI IMG/M metagenome (GOLD analysis project Ga0302325, IMG submission 201948) | Peat permafrost microbial communities from Stordalen Mire near Abisko, Sweden - Palsa_T0_2 | ecosystem: Environmental > Terrestrial > Soil > Palsa > Peat permafrost | place: Sweden: Abisko...
CGCGTCGTCGAGCCCACTCGGCTAGTCCTGCTGGAAAAGGGAATGCAGATCGACCGCCAATTTTCCAAAGGCCTGAGCGATGCCACCCTGTTCCGCCCGGATCTGGTCATCAACATGACCGGAATCCCCGGATCATCCTTATTCGCCCAAACCCGCTGCCAGGACTGGGACGTCGAAGATCCCTACGGCGAGCATCTGGAAACCTACCGCCGCATCTGCGAAGATATCGAGGCCCGCGTACAGGAGTTGGCGCAGCGTTTGCGCCAGGAAACCTCGCAAGCCGCCGGCATCTAGATGTGCGTAGCCCAGACGCGCGGGTCGATTGTTCGTAGCGCCGCCGCTCTGGGCGGTTTTGAACTGGCCGTGAACTTGTTTGAACACCGGCTAGACAGTTTTCCGATTCCACTGTGATTTGAGCTCGAACCGTCCAGGAAGGTTTTGTGCGCCGCGAGAAAACCAGCGTCTCCCAGGAAGATTACTTGAAAGCGATCTGGGAGATCGTCCAGGAAGAACAAATCCCCATCAGCGCCCGTCTGGCCGAAGACCTGGCGGTGACGCCCCCGGCAGTTACCGCCGCGCTTAAACGCATGACCCGTGACGGCTACCTGCACGTCGCCCGCGACGGCCGCATTCTGCTCTCCGCGCGCGGCCGTGAAATCGGCCAGCACCTCGTCCTCCGCCACCGCTTGGCAGAAAAGCTGCTCACCGAAGTAATCGGAGTCGAGTGGTCGCTGGCCCACGAGGAAGCCGAGCACCTAGAACACGGAATCTCCCCGCAAGTCGCCGAACTGCTCCTCAAGCGTTTCGGACGGGAAGGCCGCTGCCCCCACGGCGTCCCACTTTTCGGTGGAATGTCCAAGCTCCGCCGCAAACTAGGCGCGATAAAAATGTCCGAAGCCCCGGCCGGAGCCGCCTACGAGATTCTACGTGTCTACGAAAAAGATCCGAAGTTCCTGCAATTCCTGGCCGCCCTGGGCCTCCGCCCGTCCACTCGCCTCCGCATCCTGGATCGCGAGTACGACGAAACGATCCGCATCACCATAGCCAACCGCGCCTCCAAGAAAATCTTCATAGGCAAGCCCGCCACCGAACGCATCTGGGTCCGTCGCCTGCCGTCCTGACTGTTGCGCGTCAGTGCCCGCGCTAGCCGGGTTTCTGATCCTTTAAAGTCTGCTTCCATCCCAAAATCTTGGCCTTGCTCCCCGCAGCCTCCGCCTCCGGCACCATGCCTTTCTTCTGATACGCCCGGGAAATCGTGGTCCAAGCGAGCACGTCATCCGGATCGATCTCCAAAATCCGCTCCGCCGCCTCGATCGCCGCGTCAAACTGCTCCATCGCATACCGCGCCTGCGCCATCCCGTGCAACGCATCGCTGAATTGCGGATTCATCTCGATCGCCACCGCGTACTCGGCAACCGCCTCTTCCAACTTTCCATCGCCGAATAGATCGACGCCGTTGTAATAATGGTCTTCTGCGTTCATCATTCGATATGCCGTCCGGGAGGGAATTGTAGCATTCACGCGCAACCCACCGCGCCCGGCCCGCCGCCCGCCGTCGGAGGGGAAACGCCGATTTGCTGAACGCGATCCACTACTACTGGATCACCGCTAAAGGTTACCGCCTCCGGCCATGGCGAAGCCCGTATCTGCGTTGGCGCCTCGAGACGTTTTTCGGACCGCAAGCCGCCGATCTGAATGCGCAGCAATTTTTTGGCTACATGTGGCGCGAGAGAAAAAGAATGCGCCGCTTCCTGGCTTGGGTAAAACAGGAACGCCAACGATCCCGCCGGCGATAGCAACTCCCTCTCGCCTGCCGGAATCAAACCGTACAAGCCTTACCGCATAGCGAGGCGCGCATCGCAAGGGAACCCAAAGGAATTCCAGCCGTCGCCATAACGCCATGACCGATCTAAAGATTCTCCAAAAATCCCCCGCGCTTCATGACGCCCGCTGGTGGGAGCCCGAACCGGGGAACAAAGCCCACTGTTACCTGTGCCCGCGCCACTGCCATATTGGTGAAGGCCAAGCCGGATTCTGCTTCATCCGCGCCAACCACGGCGGCAAACTCTACAGCCTCGGCTATGCGGCTCCGGCGGCGCTGCAGGTCGATCCCATCGAGAAAAAGCCGCTCAATCACTTTCTCCCCGGCACCCGGGTATTTTCCATGGGCACCGCCGGCTGCAACATGGGATGTTTTTTCTGCCAGAACTGGGACATCTCAAAGTCCCGCTCCGACCAGCTCCACTCCAGCCATCTTCCGCCCGATGATGTCCCGGCGCTCGCCCGCAAACACGGCTGCTCCTCGATTGCGTTCACCTACAACGAGCCCACCATCTGGGGCGAATACGTTATCGACATTTGCCACGCCGCCGCCGAAGCGGGCATGCCCACGGTGATGGTCAGCAACGGCTACATTACTTACGAAGCCTTCCACGATATTTACGACCATGTGGACGCCGCGAACATCGACCTCAAAGCCTTCACCGAAGATTTTTACGGCCGCATCACCCTCACCCATCTGAAGCCGGTCCTGGAGACCCTGGTCTGGCTGAAAAAAGAAACCAATGTGTGGCTCGAGATCACCAATCTGATCATCCCCACCCTCAACGATGCCCCAGGAGAATTACGCCAGATCGCCGATTGGATCATGGAAAATCTCGGACCCGACGTCCCGCTGCACTTCACCGCTTTCCATCCCGACTTCAAACTAATGGACAAGCCGCGCACTCCGCCCGAGACCCTGCATCGCGCGCGGGCCATCGCCCTCGAAGCTGGCCTGCACTACGTCTACGAAGGCAACATTTTGTATGGCGCCGGCAACACTCATTGCCCGAAGTGCAGCAATGTCCTGATCCGCCGCTCGTGGCATGAAGTTCAGACCAACACCCTGCGCGCCGGAGCCTGCCCGAACTGCGGCCACCCCATCCCCGGCCGCTGGAGCCAAAGCTCCGCGCAACATGCGCGCCCGAATGCGACCGCACCGCTCCCCACAAACAAATACGACCACTGGAATTTCTAGCAGGTTCCTTCCGGGTCCGCTCGCCCCGCGTAAGCAAAAGCAGGGAAAGGCCCCAGAAAACCAGTGACTACAAAAGTGAATAGCAGGCGCGTGCAGACGAAAAGATGCATCCCGTCCCGGAGCATGGATAGAAGGTTTGAGAGAAAATGAAGGTACGTCTGATTTTCGTCGAAAAACTACGCCGCGACGGAGTGCCCGGGCCGAACGAAATCGATGCGATCCAGCGCCGCTGCCACGCCAAAAAAAGCGCCGTCTTCGCCGACAATCGGCTCGGTCCGAATAGCCCGGCCGCTCGCGCGGACTAGCACATGCTGGCCTTGGCTCCGCTCTACCGGCAGGGAGAACGTCAACTCCAGGTTGGTCCCCGGTGCCACCGTACTATCGATGTGGAAATACATCCCGTGCGAGGAAATATCCCGCAGATGTCCGCTGAAGAATTGCGACCTTTTCCGCTGGGAAATTGACACCTGAATAGGCAGATATAGCTCAAACCGCTTCGCCGCGCGACGGTCGGTCATTGGTCCCCCCTAGCAAATAAGTCTGCACGGCCCGTGCCATGTGCCGGCTAAAAGCTAAACTGCACATTTTTAGTAACTTATGGCAAAATCGATGTTAGCGCGGATCGCGCGGCAGGTCCAAAACGGGAATATATTCCGGGGCGGGGAAAATTTTGCTGGGTTCTATAACCACCCAAACGAGGCCACTCGGTTCCAAATTCAGCTCGAAACTCGCCGTTTCTGCCGCACTACGTACGCAGTACTGGAACTTCCTCCGGTAGCCGGATTTCCTCTTCAATAAACGCCAAAACTTCCGCGCTTAGCTGAACGAATTCCACGCCCACTCCCACTCCCGGCAAGCAGTACCGCACCTCACCACGGGTGTGCACTTCCACTTGGGTGCGCGTCAGCCGGAATTCCACATTCAGCACCGCCCCTTGCGGAAAAACTCGGGTGGTGTTGATGAACATTCCGCGGACGCTGATGTCCGGCGGGCGTGTGGCGATCTCCTCGCCGTGTCCTTCGTAGGTGACGTGCAGATTCGAAATGCAGGAATAGCGTGGAACTTGGCGCAACCGGTCCCACGCGCTGTTTTCTAACCGTGACATGACCTAATCTCCTTCGTTTACTAAAACGGATTTTCGAGACGATTCCGCGGTCTCGATGGTTTTTCGCTTTTTTCCGCAGTACGGGCAGAAGGAGAATGCGGACACCAGATCGCGAGAGCAAGATGTGCAGCTGTTTAGTTCCACTTTTTCGAACGGAATCACCCGCATGATTTCTTCCAGCGTAGTGAGCCCGGCCGCCAATTTATCGAGCGCGTAATCCTGCATCATGCGCATGCCGCTGGCTCGCGCCAGCATCCGAATCTCGTCGTTGCGCCCGCCATTGCGCACCGCGTTGCGGATCGGTTCGTCGAAAACCAGCAATTCGTAAATTCCAATGCGCCCGCGATAGCCCACATGGTCGCAAAGGTCGCAGCCCACCGCGATGGTCTCAAACGGCAGCAACTCCGAACCCGTTTCGATAAGCTTCTCGGTATATTCGGGAGTTGCCGCAATCACTTTCTTGCAGGTGCACAGCCGGCGAACCAGGCGTTGCGCGATGATCCCGGTGAGCGCTGTGGCGATCTGAAACGCGGGAATTCCCAAATCCAGAATGCGCGTGACCGCGGCGATCGCATCGTTGGTGTGCAGCGTCGACAGCACCAAGTGCCCGGTCTGCGCCGCCTTCAGCGCGATTTCCGCGGTTTCCTTGTCGCGGATTTCGCCCACCATAATCACATTAGGGTCCTGCCGCAGAATTGAACGCAGGCAGGTGGGGAAAGTAAGCCCGGCCTTCACGTTCACCTGTACCTGGTTGAGTCCTGGCACCGCGTACTCGACCGGATCCTCAACGGTGATGATGTTCACCGATGGCTTCATCACGTAGTTCAGCGATGAATACAGTGTGGTGCTCTTGCCTGCCCCAGTTGGACCGGTAACCAGAATCATCCCCTGAGGCAGCGACAGCATTCTCTTCAGCCCGTCCGAGATTTCCGGGGCGAAGCCCAGTTTCGAGAAATCCTGCAATGGCGCTTCGGATTCCAGTAGCCGCATCACCACTTTTTCGCCATGCTGCGTCGGCAGCGTGGAGACCCGCAAGTCGATCTTGCGCCCCGCGGTCTTCACCAGGAAACGGCCGTCCTGCGAGTTGCGCCGCTCGGCGATGTCCATATCCGAAAGAATCTTGATGCGCGATACCACCGCAAACTGCAGGCTCCGCGGGATCCGCTGCAGGTCGCGCAGCATTCCGTCCACTCGCAGCCGCACGATGGTGTCGTTGGTCTGCGGCTCGATATGGATGTCGCTCGCGCCCTTGGTTACCGCTGCTCCGATGATCGTCGCTACCACCGATACCGCCGGAGAGTTCTTGGCGTTCAGTTCGGCTTTGATATCGCGCAGCGCTTCCTGGTTCCGCTGTTGCGAACTGGTGGAGATAAACTCCATCGCCGAATCCGACTCCGCTTGCTCCACCGCGGTAATCGCCTCGGGTTCCTCCGGCTCGGCTGGTTTCACCCCGTACAGGCGGTCGATGGCATTTTGAATCTCGGTGCGGAAGGAAAAGCGCGGAACAATTTGTTTGCTGGTGGTAAAGCGCAGCTCATCGAGTAAGTTCAGGTTCTGCGGCTCTGCCAACGCCACCGTCAAGCGCTGCCCCTCCAGGCTCAATGCGAGGACGCACGTGCGCCGCGCCATCGCCAGCGGAATCAGCTTCAGGATTTCCGGGTCTACTTCCACCGCTTCGCAATCGACGTACGGCACTCGCGTCACTTCCGCCAGCGCGTCGCCCAAGTCCTGCTTCGCCACCAGCCCGCGATCCAGCATCAGTTCACCCAAATGGGTGACTTTGCCCTGCTGCTCCTTGATCGCTGTGGCCAGGTCTTCGGGGCTGATGTGACCCCTTTCACGCAGTACCTCGCCCAATTTCTTTTTCTTCATTTAGGCCCTCTACCTCGGATGCCGGAACGTGCCGGGAACCTGCATGTTGCGGAATCGCCGCACCGATTCGTTCGTTGCGTCGCCGTTTCGCCCCAATCGGGAAGCGCTCGCCTACAGGACGTTGTCGTCCAGTAAAATCGATGCTTCGGTTTCGGTGATCACGCCTTTCCGCACCAACAGCTGAATGGTCCGCGCCAGCGTGGTTTTGCCGGCGCTATTGGCCGCCGGCGCCTTCTTCACCGTTACCGTGCCTACGTACGTCGGCGTCTTGTCGCCGCTCATCTCGCCCAGCCACTCATCCAATTCGCGCTTTTGGCTGCGGTCCAGCTCGCTGAAGGCGATGCCCATTCCCAGGCCGGTCTGCGAATACACCACTGACCCGCCCGTCTCCAGCTTGGAATTGCCCTTTTGCAGGATCAGGCGCACATAAGCGCCCACCGGGAAGGGCAGCGTCGTATCGACGAAGCATCCGCCAGGGCCCAGATCCGTCGTGCGGGCCGCGAAATGTGCCCCCGACGTCAATTCGATCACTTCGGCTGTGGCCGTGAAATTGATCCGCGGACCACCGCGGCGTTCGGCAGCTGCTACCGCACCGCCCGCCTTGGATTTTCCCGCCGTGCTTGGCTTCGGAGGCGCATCTCTCATTTTAGAAACCTTCCAGTTTTCTTGAATGTCAGGATGTGAACACCGGCCGGAGCGAGCCCGCAGCGTTCATCGCTAACAGTTTCGCGCTTGCAGCAGCACCGAGACAAGCCGTTTGAGTCGACCCTTGTCCAAATAGAGAACAGTCCGCCCCGGATTCCGCGCTTTCCCCGGTTTTTCCACGCTCCGTCACCGACTTCGGCACACGCCTGAGGCAGCAACCTAACCGAACTGTGACAAAATGATCCCTGATGCCGCGTGCCAAAGAAATTCGCCGCCTGCGCCGAACCGAGATCCCTCAAGACACCGTCGAATTAGCCCGCTACCTGATCGGCAAAACCCTCGTCCACGACCTGCCCCAAGGCCGAATCAGCGGACGGATCGTCGAAACCGAGGCCTATATCCCCGGTGACGCCGCCTGCCACGCGTTTCGGGGTCCCACGCCTCGCAATCGCGCTCTATTTCTGGACCGCGGCCACTCCTACGTCTACTTCATCTACGGCTCCACATTCATGCTCAACGTCTCCAGCCAGCGGGCAGGAATCGGAGCCGGAATTCTGTTTCGCGCCGTTGAGCCGCTCGAGGGAATCGAGCTGATGCTGCAGCGTCGCCCCCACTCCAAACTGTCCGAGCTCACCCGCGGGCCCGGACGCCTGGCCACCGCTTTCTGGATCGATCGCGAGCAAAATGGTCTGGATTTGTGCGCGGGAGGATCACTGTGGTTGGGTGCCGCAATCAAGCGCGCGGGACCCATCGGCGTGAGCGTCCGCATCGGCATTACCCAAGACGCCCATCGCCTCTTGCGTTTCTACGAGCAGGGAAATCCATTCGTGAGCGGACCCAAACGCCTGAACACGCCGGAGCCCCCACCGCCCAAGCGTCCGCGCGCCAAGAAAACCGCAGTCCTCCAACCGGCGCACTAGCCCTCAGCGTGCAGTCATTCCGCTTTAGTGGGCGTTCACGAAGTGGCACACGTCCTTCACCGAATTCGACATCAAATGCGTCGACGTGCTGAACACCGCATCGCCGCCCCGGCGAAACAGCGTGAACTTGTAGTGGTCGGGCCAACGCGTAGCTTCCAGCATGTAGTCCGAATTCCGCGAATCGATCGTCAGCGAAACGTTCGAGCACTTCGAGTTCAGGTCTCTGACGATGTCCGCGCTGGAAATCGTTGACGAAGGCGACAGGAAAATCCTCAAAGGCTTCGGTTCTGCCGTCGTCGTCATCGCGCAGACCGCCACCATCACCACTAGCGCGCCCCCCAATAGGCTTCGATTCATCGCCACCCTCCTCGTCCGCCGAAGCGGTAAGCTCGTACCGGCACAATCCCGCTAATAGAATAATGCAATTTCCCCCTGAAGGGTTGCAGGTCCATTGCGCTACGATTGCGCCGAAGCGCAACACCACCAAGCACGGCCGTCCTAACCTGCCTAAGCCCGACCGCCGGGCCGCTTTCACAAGATCCGGCCTCCCGCTGAACACAATACTTCCTCGCTGGCCGAAGCAGCGTATAATTGCGCCGAATTTATGGAACCCCATAGGGCGCGCTCCGCGTGCACCTCGCCGAGGAGAACTGGATGAAAAGCCAACGCAATGGTTTGGCGGTCGACCGCCGAGAATTCCTCACCACCACCGGGGCAGGCCTTCTGGCCGCGGCGATCCCGGGCGCAAGCGCTGCGGCGGTTGCTGGAGCCGGCCCGGCGCCAAAGCCCGCGCCCGGCGGGAGGGGGCAGACCTCGAGCAGCACATCCCTGCGCAAGATTCCCATCGGCGTGTTCGATCCGGTGTACGACAACCTCTCCACCGATGAAATGCTGGACAAGGTGAGTGCGCTGGGCCTGGAAGCGATGGAAATCGGAACGGGCGGCTATCCAAATTCCGGCCATTGCCCGGTCGACGAGCTTTTGGCGGATCCGGCGAAAGCGAAAGCCTGGAAGAAGAAATTCGAGGACCGCGGAATTCAAGTGGCTACCCTCAGTTGTCACGGAAATCCGGTTCATCCGGACGCGAAACACGCGGCGCACGACGTCGAGACGTTTCGCAAGACCGTTCTGCTGGCCGAACGCTTGGACGTCAAGGTCATTGTGGGATTTTCCGGTTGTCCCGGCGGCACGCCGACCGACACCCAGCCGAATTGGATCACCTACCGCTGGCCTCCCGAATATGCCCAAATGCAGGACTGGCAGTGGAAAGAAAAAGTGATCCCGTACTGGAAGGAAGCGGCGAAATTCGCGCGGGATCACGGCATTCGCAAGTTGGCATTTGAAATGCATCCCAACTTCGTCGTCTACAACCCGAGAACGCTGATGAAACTGCGTGAAGCGGTAGGTGAGGAGATCGGCGCCAACTGCGACTTGAGCCATTTGTTCTGGCAAGGATGCGATCCGGTGGAAGTGATCCATTTCCTCGGAAAACAAGGTGCCATTTTCCACGCCCACATGAAGGACACCGTCTCTTTTCCGGAGAACACCGCCAAGTACGGCGTATTGAACTTCGCCTTCGATACCGCCGATCTCCCTCAAGCCTCCGAAACGTTTCGTGCAGTGGGTTACGGACACAGCGCGAGCCTGTGGAAGTCCGTGGTGAAGGCCTACATGGATACCGGCTACCAGGGCATTCTGAGCATCGAAAACGAAGATCCCATTCTCACCGGCGAACTCGGCGTCGAACGCGCGGCTTACGTCCTGAAGAATGTGCGTAACGAGTTGCTGGCAGGTGCTTGATGGCGGCTTCGAGTCTCAGAAGTAATTTCCGCCCACGCGGAACACGCATCGTAGCTTAGGGAGCCACTCAATGTCTCAGGTCACGCGTTCGCCGAAAACCTATGACGTCTGCGTCGTCGGTTCCGGCGCCGGCGGCGGCATGGCGGCGAAGATTCTAACCGAAGCAGGCCTCAGCGTCGCGATGCTTGAGGCCGGTCCGCCCGTAAATCCCGAAAAAGACTTCAAGATGTTCATGTGGCCCTACGAATTAGCGCATCGCGGCGCGGGGGTGGGCGGCTTCGCCACCGAGAATTTTAGCGAGTTTTTGGCGCCAAACGGGTCGTGGACCATTGAGGGGGAGCCTTACACTTCGGCGCCAGGGGCGAATTTCGAGTGGTTCCGCTCGCGAATTGTGGGAGGACGCACCAATCATTGGGGCCGGATCGCGCTGCGCTTTTCCCCCATCGACTTCAAATCGTATACCCGCGACGGCCTGGGCTCCGACTGGCCAATCACTTATGACGACCTGGCCCCGTACTACGACAAAGTGGAAGGCTATATCGGCGTGTTCGGCACCAAAGAGAATGTGTCGAGCGCGCCCGACGGCGTTTTCCTGCCGCCTCCGAAACCCCGCTGCACTGAACTCATCATTAAAAAAGCATGCGACCACCTGAACATTATCTGCATACCCTCGCGTCTGGCGATTTTGACCCGCGCGTTGAACGGCCGCGCCCCGTGCCACTATTGCGGCCAGTGCGGCCGGGGATGCATCACCGGATCGAATTTCAGTTCCAGCCAAGTGCTGATTCCGCCGGCGATGAAGACCGGCAATCTCACCTTGATTACCGGCGCGATGGCCCGTGAGGTTCTCGTCGGCAAGGACGGAAAGGCCCAGGGCGTTGCGTACATCGATAAAGCCACCCGCGAAGAAAGACGAATTAGCGCCCGCGCAGTTGTCCTCGCCGCCAGTTCCTGCGAATCTTCGCGCTTGCTCCTCAATTCGAAGTCCCCGCTGTTTTCCGACGGCTTGGCCAATTCTTCGGGCACCGTGGGTCGCTATCTGATGGACTCGGTGGGCAGCCATGGCACCGGCTACTTCCCGCAGCTCGAGAAAATGCCCAGGCACAACCACGATGGCACCGGTGGAATGCACATGTACATGCCATGGTGGAAATTCGATCGCCAGAATGATTTTCCGCGTGGATATCACATCGAATTTGGTGGCGGGCAGGATATGCCTGCCGTGGGAATGTTCAGTAGGCTGTGCGAGCGTGAGGAAGGCTACGGATCGGGTCTGAAGCAGAGAGCCAGGCAGACCTACGGGACGACGATCAGTTTCGGCGGACGCGGAGAGATGATCCCCAATCCGGATTCGTACTGCGAAATCGATCCGACTGTCGTGGATCAATGGGGAATCCCCGCGCTGAAGTTCCACTTCAAGTGGAGCGAATACGAATTGCGGCAGGCGAAAGATATGCAGGAGACGTTCCGGTCCATCACCGAAGCCGCCGGCGGCGAGTATTTAACAAAAACCGAAATCGACGGCCAGTATCCCTTCGGTATTCTCTCCGGCGGTCGAATCATTCACGAAGTAGGCACCGCGAGAATGGGCGCTGATCCAAAGACGTCCGTGCTGAACGGCTATTGCCAGGCGCACGACGTAAAGAATCTCTTTGTGATGGACGGCGCCCCACTAGTCACTAATCCAGACAAGAATCCCACGTTGACAATCATGGCGCTGGCCTGGCGCGCCTCCGAATACCTAGCCGATCAGGCAAAAAAAGGAAATTTGTAGAACCAGGTAGAAACGGATCCACCGAAACGAGGGAATAATCGTGACCACAACGCAGGGAGTGACGCGGCGAGACATTCTCAGGACGCTGGCCATCGGCGCCGTGGGCGGCTCGGTCCTGCAGGTAATTCCGGCAGCCGCCGCGAAATACGCGCATCAGATCATTCGGCAGGAAAAAGCCGCGTCCCCGGCAGGGAAGTACACCTCGAAATATTTCTCCGCCCATCCGTATGAAACGCTCACCTCGCTGTGCGATTCCATCATTCCCAAAGACGATCGTTCCGGCGGCGCAGTGGAAGCCGGCGCTCCGGAATTTATCGATTTGCTTACCGGCGAAAATCAGGAGTATCAAGCCACCCTCGGCGGCGGATTGGCGTGGCTCGATAATTTCTGCACCGACCGCTACGGCCAGCGCTACCTCGACTGCAACCCGGAGCAACGCAAAGAGGTCCTGGATTTGATTGCCTACCGGGAAAATGCCAAACAGAATCCCGAAGTGAGCCAAGGCGTAGCATTCTTCGCGTTCCTGCGGGATTTGACCTGCGATGGCTTCTACACCAGCGAGATCGGCATCGCCGACCTCGGATACATGGGCAACACCTCGTTGCCCGCTTTTCCCGGCTGTCCGCCGATGCCCAAAACCTAACCTCTGGCCCTCGTAACTCCGTTGGCCCGGCGAAAAAAAACGGCCCACCGTTGACTCGATCGCGGACCGCAACTTGGGCCTGATCTGCAGCCATCGTTGCAGGAGGGAACGGAGTCTTGATCGTTGAACTGCTAGACAGCGGCTCAGTTGCCGACTATATTCGCTCCCGTTAGAAGGACCAAATCGCTTCTTAGTCTGGCGTTTTTCTCCTTCCACTATCGACCGCCGACCGTTTCGGCAAACTAAAGGAGATCCTTATGGCCAGTTATGTCCTAGTTCGAGCCAAAGTCCAAAACTTCGAGTCGTGGAAAACTGCCTACGATGCCCATCTTTCCGTCCGGCAGTCGTACGGACTCGCCGAGGAGCACGTCCTCCGCGCGGCCGACGATCCAAACGACGTCACCCTACTTTTTAAGGCATCGAGTCTGGATCGGGCGAAGGCTTTCATGGCCGATCCGGCCGTACGAGAGGTCATCCAAAAGAGTGGCATGGTTGGTCTGCCAGATATCCATTTCCTCAATTCGTAGCGAGCGCTCCGCCCTAAGCTGCCAAAAACCACAAGGGCTCGGTCATCGCGGCGCGTCATCGGCCGTTATTTCGCCTCGCGGTCACCTGAATGCAGCGTCTCGCTCATCGTCTCCGTCACGGCCCACTTATCGCAAAAGCGAAGCAGACCGCCTCAACCGCTCCGAGCACATAGCAGGGACCATAATTGGGAATCCCCCCGGGAGTTTTCTATGCATATCGTCGGACGAATTTTGCTCACTCCGCGATCGAACAACGCCGGAAGTCTACCCAGCCTCGTCCGACAGCCGAACATCCCAAAACCCTGCCCCCGCCTCAATCGCGTCGTAAAACAGCGCACCGGCATTCTCTTTTTGTGCACTCTGTTTCATCCGATGCGAATTCCTTTCCTCTTGTACGGCCAATCGAGACCGCTAATTCCTGTCAGTCCCCCTGCCCGCCATGTCTGCATTGTCTGTCGCGACTAGATGCAGGTGTGCGTAGAAGCCGCACGGACCACGGATAGCCAGCAGCCTCCCAGACTTTCATCACTACCGCCAAGGTTTCCCGGCTATAGCTCACTCCGCGCCGCCGCGGCGCTCTCTGCCGCGGCTCCGGCCGCGGGCGGTTCAATAATCGGATCGCATACTTCCGGTTATACCCAGCGTTGGCGCAAAACTCGCTCAAAATCGCTTTCTTGCCCTTCCGTCCCGCCTTCTGGTACCGGTCATAGATCGCTCGCAGATACTCCCATCGCCCTTTGTTCCCCAACCTAACCTCCTCAGAACTTGTTTTAGTTGGGTTACATTCTAAATGGCGCGACGTTACTCCCTTCGGTTACATTTTAGACGGCGCGATTCGCCCCCTGGAAATTAATACCCCGATGCTGGTAGAATCCGGCCTCTCGAATTTCAGCTAGGCGACTGCTACCTCTCTCCTGCACTGCGGTCGCGCAATTCAGCCGCGAACGGGCCGCGGCTAACCTCAGGTCCCGAAGGCATAGGAGGACTGTGTCATGCGTGGACCGGGGCGGATCCTGCCGTTAGTGTCTCTTTTGCTTAGCGTGGCGGCGGTTGGCGGGGGGTGTGTCGGCAACCAGAGAAATGGCGGTGGCGCCATAGGCGTTGCCGATGCCAGCTCTACCGGAGCGCCGTCGATCATCAGCCAGCCGACGAACGCATCGGTGACGGTCTCAACGACAGCTACCTTCTCGGTGCAGGCCACTGGCGCGCCACCCCTGAGCTATCAGTGGTCATTGGGAACGACGGTCATCGCCGGAGCTACTTCGACGAACTACATCACTCCGCCAACGGCCCTCGCCGATAGCGGCGATACGTTTACAGTTACCGTAAGTAATTCCCTCGGAAGTGTAACCAGTTCCGTAGCGAAGCTCACCGTAGTCGCGGCGTCACTGGATGTCACCACTTATCACAACGACGTCGCGCGGACCGGCCAATATCTGAGCGAAACGGCGCTGACCCCAAGCAACGTGAACTACAATAGCTTTGGATTGCTCCGAACTCTCCTCGTCGATGGCCGGGTGGATGCCCAACCGCTGTACTTGAGCAATGTGACGATTGGCGGCGCCGCGCACAACGTGGTGTACGTCGCAACGGAAAACGATTCGGCCTATGCGTTCGATCCCGATTCGGGCGCGCAATTGTGGCAGACATCCGTGGTAGGAGCTGGCGAAACCTTCGGTAGCAGTCCGGGCTCCTGCGAGTCCCAACTCGGAATCATGGCGACGCCGGTCATCGATCGTGCGGCGGGACCCAACGGCGCCATTTTTCTGGTAGCGATGACCAGAAATTCATCGAACAACGCCTACTACCAAAGGCTCCACGCCCTCGATATAACCACCGGTGCGGAACTTACCAGCTTGGGAAGCCCGCGAACCATCACAGCAAAATTTCCAGGACGCGGCGCGGGTAGTTCGGCCGGCGTCGTGAGTTTCGATCCAGGGCAGTATAAGGAACGGGCGGCGTTGTTGCTCCTCAACGGGGTAATCTACACCACGTGGGCCTCGCATTGCGATACGGATCCGTACACGGGATGGGTGATCGCGTACGCCGAGAAAACGTTGGCGCAAACCAGTGTGTTTAACTACGTTCCCAATGGATCCGAGGGGTCGAACTGGGCGTCGGGCGCGGGGCCGGCGGCGGACCGGTTCGGCAATATTTATTTTCTCTCAGCCAATGGCACCTTCGATATGGAAATGAATGACGACAACTTTCCGGCGACGGGAGATTTCGGAAACGCGTTCCTCAAATTGCAGCTCAACGGCTCAACCATCAGCGTGATGGACTACTTCACGATGCACAATACGCAGGCGGAATCGGATGCCGACGAGGACTTTGGTTCAGGCGGTGCAATGGTACTCCCGGATGTAACGGATGCGAGCAATAACGTCCGACATCTGGCCGTAGGAATGGGCAAAGACGGGATCTTTTACGTGGTCGACCGCGACGCGATGGGGAAATTCAATCCCGTCACCGATAATATCTACCAGGAGATGCCCGATGTGGCCCCTCTGGGTGGCGAATACGGTGCGCCGTCCTACTATAACGGAATGGTCTACCTGGGCGCGGTTGGCGAACCAATCGAGGCCTTCCCGATTATTGGTGCGAAATTGGGCGCAGTCTCTTCCGCGAGCGACGTGTCATTCAATGCCCCCGGCGCCACGCCTGTCATTTCGGCGAACGGATCCACAAACGGAATTGTTTGGGCGGTGTTGTACACCTCGCCCGCGGTCTTGTTTGCGTTTCCAGTTACGCCCAACGGCTTGGGATCGCAAATCTACAACAGCAATCAGGCAGGGACGCGAGACGAGTTTCTAACCAACAAATTCATCGCGCCCACAGTTGCCAACGGGAAAGTTTTTGTGGAGACGCCCAACGGAGTTGCGGTGTTCGGATTGTTGTGAGCCCGGGCGTTTTTAGGGAAAGACCGCCCGCACCGCGCCACACCCAAACCTGGAGGATCAGGCGGACTGCGCCATTTCAGCTATGCCTCATTCATGCAGCACGACGCCCAGCAGCGAGTTGTGCACCTGAATTCCACTTTTGTTGTAATGAATGAACCCCAGTTTCCGGAATTTATTCATGAACATGTTGATCCGCGGGCGCGTTGTACCCACCATTTCCGCCAGCGTCTCCTGAGAGACTCGCGGCAGCACCTTGTTTTGCTTCTGATCTTGCTTACCATAACGTGCCAGCAGCAACAGCGTTCTGGCCAGCCGCTTCTCGATCGAGTTAAACAACTGATCGACCAAGTCCGCCTCAACTCGCGTGTTCCGGGTCAGCAGATAAGCGATGAAGCGGTCCGAGATGTTATGTTCTTCGTGCAGGACGCGCATCATCTCCTTCTTTTCGATGGCCAGCACCGTAGTCGGCGCGATCGCCGTCGCTATCCCCATTCGCACCGGCGCACCCGTCAGACAACCCTCGCCGAAAAAATCGCCCGCTGCCAAAAGCGCCACCACTGCCTCCCGGCCCAACTCATTAACCACCGAGATTTTTACTCCGCCTTTTTGAATATACAACACCGTCGGCGCGGGGTCGCCCTGCGAGTAGAGCTTCTGCGATTTTCGATACTCCAGAATTGTTCGCGCTACGCCAGCCGAATCGAGGAAGGCTTGGGCATCGAAGCCGCGCATTCTCACGCGCGTTTCATTGGGCGGGATATTCGTCTTTACAACAGCGGTCATAATACCCTGAAATCTCAGCTCTTAATTTAGCAACACCTTGCGGCTAAACGCAAGATCGTCAGTTGGTTGTGAGTCCTATTCTGCGCATCGTGACCTACTCACCCAACCAGACAACCCTCCAGTACCTCTGTCCACTTAGCTTTACATCTTCGACTGTCCATCCAGAACTCAACCCATTTATTGCCGAGCACAGCGATTCGGCTGAACCTCTGTCAGGCAAAAGGGCCCCCAATTCATACGAACTTTGGACCGGTGTGAATCCGTTAAATGTAAGTGCCTTTTTCATGATCCCATCGCCCTCCTCTCAGAACATTACGCGACCGGTGCTCACGCCGAATACCCGGACGGTCGAAGATTAACGATGGCGATGGTCCTTACAAACGGCCCGCAGTCACTCAGCAACTAGGAATCGTTCGGATCGTAGCCCTCAATTCAAAAGCGAGGACTGGTCGCTGCCTCTGCTCCGCTGGATGAGGAGTGATCGAGGCCCATCAGCATGTGCGGTCCTCCGTGCAGGAATTCCCGCACGATATTTACCCCCGCGTATGCCAGAAGCGTGTAGTTGCCCATCCGCAATCCGTCTTTGACGCCATATCGGCTGGGATACCATCCGTAGACCGCGGTCATCGAGCCCGCATAGGGCGCGACCACAGCCGAGAATGACAAAACGCGATGCCCGTCGTCACCACGCCGCGCCGTCACCGTCGAAAGCATGGCATGACCCAACCGCGGAAGTACGCCTTTGCATTCACAGCGGTAATACAACGTGTCTTCGCGGAACGCTTCCGCCAGCGCGTAACGCGTCGTGGTCGTTACCATCGCGATGCCGAAGTCGGACCCCACTCGCTCGCCGTACGCCCCCATCCCCTGTCCCCACTCGGGAGGTGTCTTATAGGCCTGATTGATGCCTCCCAAGACCGCGGCCGCGGCGATTGGGTAGGGCCCAAACGAATCGAAGAAGTAGTTCCGGAGCTTTGTTCTTTCTGTCGGCCGGCGGTAGGTCAGGTCCAGTTGTGGGTGGCTCGGACTCAGAACGGGAATAATGCCATGGCTCGACGATGTTCCCTCGCCCGCCGCCGACTGCCCTTTCGCGACCGGCGTGAGCCCGGCCAAGGTCGTGGTGGCCACCAACAAAAGAACGAAACGAATGCTCTTCATATGAAGTACTCCGTGCCCCTAAATATCCACTTCCGCAAGGATGCCGGTGGCGATAATGCAACGGGGGACTAAATTCGTCAAAGCCAGAATAGCGTCGTGATACCGGAGGCGTCTGTCCCCAATCGGACGTATTCTCGAAACTTAACCATGTGCCGTTCGTCAGCAGCTAGTGTGTGGCTGTTCCCGCGGAGCGCTGAGCTCGCAGGCGAACGTTTCGCTCTTGCAGCAGGCTGGCGATTTCTTCGATCAGCTTTGACAACTTTTGAGCGTCCTGTTCCCCCGCCGCTTGCACGCATAACTCCTGGCACCGCTCGTTATTTTGCATGGGTTCCTCGACCGCCAATGTGGGGCTGATCCACAGTACAAACCCCAAGCGATGTCCGCTGACTCAGGGTTGCACCGTGATCGTGCGCCAGCTCGGACCTAACCGAGCGTGCGCGGTTACAACACTACGTTCCGGCGCTAAGTCGGACTCGCGGAACATATTTTTCGGCGAGAGCGCGGTTCAGTTGGGCAACCAGAAGTATCAACTTCTGAGGGTCCTGTTCTCTTGACGCTAGTTCCGCAAACACTTCCCATCCCTGCTTTTCCTGGCTAAGCATTTGTGCCCACCTTCAGGCACCTTATTTTTAGCACCGAGGCAGTCTGAGGTCTGTCCCGTTTGAGACGTACCGACCGGCGTACGTGTGCGTCGATATCACAGTGGGAGGCTCCTAATCACCGAAAGGGAACTGAGATGTGCAGGAGTATAAACACCACGAGTGAAACTCAAGTGGTGCCGCGGGGGTGAATCGTACCTCGCATCCCATCGTGCCTTTCGATATCCGAATTGGAGCGTGACCTTATTGTAGGAATCCTAAAATGTGCGGCGCCGCGCCGGATCTTTGATGTCGTGCGCAGGCGCGGTTCAGCGCTTCTGGTACGGGTGGAAGATGTAGTCCTTCGCCTTCACAGCCGTATGGCACGTGTTTCCGCAGTCGGAGAGGCTTTTGGGATCGGCGGTGAACTTGTTCGATGCGGCGTCGTAGTTGAACACCGCGTATCCCCACCCGCCGCTTTTCGGAAATCTCTTACTGTCCTTTTCCATGACGAAAGCCTGGGCAAAGACATCTGGCACCTCCACGTCGAATTGGGCCTCCGTGCTCTTCTTCGGCTTCCACTGAAGCTTCACGATCATCGAGCCATCCGGGAAAGGCTGCCCGTTGCCCGGAACGCCGGCCTTGTACGCCGTGATCATGCCCGGATTGGCGACGATCACCTTGAGCACTTCGGTGGTCCGGGCGGACGAGACCACAGACCAGTCCTCGTAGCCCCTGAAGTCGGAGAACGCGATCCCGCTCGGCGATTTCAGCGAGTACTTGTCCTGCGCGTAAACGGCCGTGACGACGAGGACGGCGAGCACCGCCGCGGCTGTTGCAACGATGGTAAAGCCGGCGATACGTTCCCCTGCGGTGCGCGTATCTATCTTCTGTTCTTGTTGTTCTTGCCCCACAGATTTCGTCACACTTTCAGACATGGCGTGCTCCCTTCACAAAAAGTTTTCGAGGACCAATCAACGTGCTTCTCGAACGATTGAGATTAAACCAGACGTGAGGGGAGTAAAGCAATTGGCTAACCCGACAAGCGGAATCCGTTATCGACCAGGACCAACTCGCGAAGTCGCGGGAGATCGCGCAATCGTGCGGCTGCGTTGAGACGTG
>Ga0302325_10011735_pt1 | contig 18845 bp, 14 predicted proteins | sample Palsa_T0_2_FD_201948 | JGI IMG/M metagenome (GOLD analysis project Ga0302325, IMG submission 201948) | Peat permafrost microbial communities from Stordalen Mire near Abisko, Sweden - Palsa_T0_2 | ecosystem: Environmental > Terrestrial > Soil > Palsa > Peat permafrost | place: Sweden: Abisko...
CTTCGGTCCCCGTATCTAATACCCTAAATCGAAAACGACTCTATGAAGCACGTAGACTACCTCTATTTCAATATCTACTACTATTTCTATCGAATTAGCCAGGAACTACCTACCGCCAACCCCCGCCTTCAGGCAATGTACTTATTCTCGATTGGCTCAGGCGGATGGCTGTTACTAATGGAATCGATCTACCTCCATTTTATCAAACATTCCCGCTTCGTTTCACCGGCCCAGTCAACCGTTTTTGCTGCTTCGATCTATTTGCTGACTGCCTTCTTCTTCCACTATATCTTTATCGTCCGTGACCGCGATCTTCGCATCTACGGCCGCTACGAGGAAGTATTCCTGCAAAACCCGAAGAAAAAACAGCATCTCTTCTTTTCTCTCGGTGTGTTGGTGATGCCGTACCTGGTACTATGCTCATTCGCGATCATTTTCCCGAGACACTAGCACTTGTCTACCATATGTTCACCCGCACGCTTTCGGGCACGTACATCTTGTCCCCGGGCTTGACGTCGAATGCCTCATAGAATTCGGGGACATTCACCATCGGACCATTCACCCGTTCTTTTTCGGGCGAGTGTTCATCCGTCATCACCTGGGTGATCAGGGCCTTCTTCCGCTTTTGCGACATCCAGCCATAAGCATATCCCAGGAAGAATCGCTGTAACGGCGTATAGCCGTTGATCTTTTCGCCCTTTTTATAGGTGTCCGTCTTCTTGAACGCATCCAGCCCCAGCAAGATCCCGCCAAGATCGGCGATATTCTCACCCTGCGTCGCATTTCCGTTGATATGTAGTGTATCCACCGGCACGAAGCCATCGAATTCCTGGATGATCTTCTGTGCCCGGTGTGCGAATTGTATCGAGTCATCCTTCTGCCACCAGCTCTTCAGGTTGCCATCCGCATCATACTGCCGACCCTGGTCGTCAAAGCCATGCGTCATCTCATGCCCGATCCAGTTGGCGCCGGCATAACCATAGACGAACGCATCGTCCAGCTCCGCATCCCGCATCCCCGGGATCGTAAACCCCGCGGCCGTCATCACGATCTCATTGTTGCTCGCATTGTAATAGGCATTATAGGTCTGCGGGCTCATCTCCCATTCTGTCCGGTCTACCGGTTTTCCCAATTTCCCCACATTATAATGATACCACCAGGCCCGCGCCCGCTGCATGTTCAGGACAAATGGCCCCCGGTCGATCTCCAGGCTGCTGAAGTCTTTCCACTTGTCGGGATAGCCGACCTTCTTCGTCATCTTCGCAAGTTTTATATAGGCCTTTTGCTTGGTGCCGTCACTCATCCACGTTAGTTTCTCGATCCTTTCCTTGAATGCCGTGCGGATATTCTCGATCAACTGACTATAGCGCTCCTTGGCCGTATCACTAAAGTATTCCTTTACGAATAATTGACCCAACGCCTCACCCATGGCCTGTTCCTCGGCATCGATCACCCTCTTCCACCTGGGCTTCGGCTCCTTGACGCCCGAAAGCAGGACCGTATAATCGAAGTAATGCTGATAGGTTGTCTGATCCAGGTAAGGCGCACTCCGGAACAGCAGGTGGAAACTGAGATAATCCTTCCAATCCTGCAGCGAGGTCTTCGCCAGCTCTTTGCTCAGGGCAGTAAAGAATTCGGGCTGGCCCACGATCACCGAGTCCAGGTGTCCGACACCCACCGCCTGGAAAAATGCGATCCAGTCAAAACCAGGACACAGACCCTGCAAAGCGGCCACGGTCATCTTATTGTAGTTCTGGTTCGGATCGCGCAGCGCGGCCCTGGCACGGGAAGCGCCGGCCAATCGGGTCTCCAATTGCAACACGGCATTTGCCTTGGCCGTCGCCGCAGCGCTGTTCGCACCCAATTGTATAAATGTCGCCGCTAAGTAATTGCTATAGGCTTTTCTCACGGCGACCGCGGCGCTGTCGGCCTTGAAATAGTAATCCTTGTTCGGCATCCCAAGCCCACCCTGGTTAAGCTGGAAAGCCATTTCAGCGCTGTTCTTATCATCCTGCGACACATAATCCGTGAACAGTACACGGATACCCATCAAATGAAAGGCGGCGACCGCTTTTACCAGGGTCGCTTTCGTCTGAACGCCATTGATCATCTGCAACTCGGATCGCAACGGCGTCACCCCCTGCTTGTCGATATCCGCCGTGTCCATTCCACTGTACCAGAAGTCACCGATCTTCCGCGGGATCGACCCCGCCGCCGCCTGTTGCTGCGAGGCGTCTTCATTCACTTTCCTCAACCTGGCGTAGATATCCTCTTCTACCAGGTTGCCAAGGCCCCATCCACTCTCCGCATCGGGGATGGGCGTCCTTTTTAACCAGCCGCCATTGGCGAACAAAAAGAAATCGTCAGCGGGTTTGACCGTACTGTCAATGTTGGCAGTAAGGAAATCGGGTTTCGCGCCGGGAGTCGGTTGCCGGCAGCCCGCCGCCAGCAATACCAGCAGTAGGCAACTAATGTTTAAACCTTTCATACGCTGAATATAAACCAAACAAAAAACAACAACAACTTGTAACTATTTTACTCTAAATTGGCGGACAAAATACCCAGTCCACGGGACCTTGAGATACGAAAGGATCATATTGTTGCTAGTGCTGGGCCTTTTCTCCCTTACCGGATCAGCCCAGGTGGAGGTCAGGGGGACGGTATACGACCAGTCACAGCTCTTTGCCATGCCCGGCGTAAGCGTCCTGGGCACATCGGGGCAGGGCACCACCACGGACTCACTGGGCCGCTACAAGATCAAACTGTCCCTGGATGACTCCATTTTTTTCTCTTACCTGGGAAAACGTACGGCCAAATTTCCCGTAAAACGGATCGCCCGCGACTACCCGCTCGACATGAGCCTGGCGGTAAGGGTAGACAGCCTGCCACTTGTCGTCGTAAGACCCAAACCCTATCGATATGATTCCGCCGAGAACCGCGATGAATACCGGAAAGTATTTGAATACCAACCCGACTATGTTGTGGGCGGCGCGAACGGTGGAGTGGGTTTCAATCTCGATATGCTCTTCAACGCAAAAAAGAATCGCCAGATGTTGTCGCTGCAACGCAGGTTGCTGGAAGAAGAGCAGGACAAATACGTGGACTATCGTTTCAATAAAAATCTGGTCAAAAGGATCACCGGCCTGCAACGACCTGCCATCGATACCTTCATGCGTCTTTACCGGCCGAGCTACCAGTACATCAAGAACTGCGAGAACGATTATGAGTTCTACAAGTACATCAAAGACTGCGGGATCTATTTCCTCGCCATATGGAAGCAGGAACACCCATACAACTGATTGTATATGAAAGAGACCTTTCTATTATACATCCTCCTCATCTTTATTATCCTGCTGCTCGTCATGGCAGCAGGGAAGCTCAGGATCGCAGCCCCGCTGCTCCTGGTACCGGGCGGTCTCCTGCTAAGCAGCATCCCGCACCTCTCACACATCAGCATCGACCCGGAATTGATATTCATCATCTTTCTTCCACCCCTGCTCTATGATGCCGCCTGGCAGACCTCATGGAAGGAAATGTGGCGCTGGCGGCGTGTCATCAGCGTCTTCGCCATCCTGATCGTCGTCCTCACCTCGGGTGTGGTGGCCTTCGTTGCCCACGCCTGGATACCCGGCTTCACCCTCGCCCTGGGTTTTTTACTGGGCGGTATCGTCTCACCACCCGACGCCATCTCCGCCACCTCCGTCATGCGGCTGGTGAAAGTGCCAAAACGACTCAACCATATCCTCGAAGGGGAAAGCCTCCTCAATGACGCCAGCAGCCTTATCATCTTCAAATTCGCACTGGCCGCCATCGACACCGGCCGTTTCGTCGCCCAAGAAGCCATCGGCAGTTTCTTCCTCGTGATCATCATGGGCATAGCAACGGGCGTCCTCATCGCCCTGGGCTACTATGCTATCCACCGCTGGCTGCCCACCAACCCCGACATCGATATCGTGCTCACGCTTACCGCACCATACGTCATGTACATCGCGGCCGAATCGCTGCATTTCTCCGGCGTCCTTGCCGTCGTCAGCGGCTCCCTCTTCCAGTCCACCCGGAACCAGCTGTTCCTCAGCCCCAGCAGCCGCCTCAAAGGCGGCAACGTCTGGTCGACCATCGGCTTCGTCCTCAACGGCCTCGTCTTTATTCTCATCGGCCTCGAACTGCCCGAGATCATCCGGCAGCTGGGAAGCGTCAGTCTCCTGCAGGCCATCGGCTATGGCGCCGGCATTACAGGAGTCCTCATCGTGGCCCGCCTCCTTTGCACCCTCGGCTCCTCGGTCTTCACCGTGTTCATCAGCAGATGGATCACTACCGCCGACAACAGACCCGGCTGGAAGTTGCCGTTCGTCTTCGGCTGGGCGGGGATGCGGGGCGTAGTCTCGCTTGCCGCCGCCTTGTCTATTCCCTTCGTCCTCCCCGGCGGAGCGGATTTCCCACAGCGCGACCTCATCATCTTCATCACCTTCGTCGTGATCGTCCTCACCTTGCTCGTACAGGGGCTCACCCTTCCCGCCCTTATCCGCAAATTGAAACTGGGGGATGATCCCGACTATACCCTGTCGCCCGAAGAACGCGATCTGCAGTTGAGAACACAGCTCACGGGATTCAGCCTCGACTATCTGAATCAACACTATCCCGACGAAGTAAAGAAAAACCCGCTCCTGCACCAATTGTGCAGCCGCTTCTATACCGACAAGGACCAACTGCAACACCAGGGCCCCGACGTCCAAACCGAATACCGGGAGATCTACCTGCAACTGCTCAAAAAACAACGCAAGTACCTGAACAAACTGAACGGCTCCCTCGAAAACGACGAGGAGATCATCCGTAAATACCAGACCATCCTCGACCTCGAACAGGAAAAACTCGCGGTCCTATACGACGCCCACGATTGATATTGGCGCGGGCTTCAAAAATTTGGTTTTTTCCCCCCTTTTTCTTAGATTGTGTCATACTAACATAATGACGATATGCTTGTAAAAACTTTACTGCCCGCGGCGGCGCTCCTGGCTATAACCGCCATCACCACCACCTCCTGCCAGCAAGGCAAAAATGGAGGCGCACCGACCTCAGACACTCTCACGACCACCGATGGATTTACCTATCGGGATCTGAACAAAAATGGTAAGCTCGATATCTACGAGGACCGCCGCCAACCTGTGGCCGCCCGCGTCGACGACCTCCTCAAACAAATGAACCTGGAAGAGAAAGCCGGCGAATTATTCATCAACGGCGCGAAGGTCAATGACGACGGCTCCCTCGATGACAAGCCCGGCAAGGGCATGTTTGCCTTCGTGCCCAACGCCCTCAAGGTTATCCGCGAGAAAAAGATGAACCATTTCAACCTCTGGGCCGTGCCCTCACCGGCTGCCCTGGCCAAGTGGTACAACAGCATGCAACGCTGGGTCCAGGACTCTACCCGGCTGGGCATTCCCATCACCATCGCCTCCGACCCACGCAACCATTTCAGCAATAACATCTTCGCCATGACCGCCAATACCTTCTCCCAATGGTGCGAACCGTTGGGCCTCGGCGCCATCGGCGACAGCACCCTCACCCGGCAATTTGCCGATGTCTCCCGCAAGGAATACATGGCGGTGGGGATCCGCGAGGCCTTGCACCCGCAGATCGACCTCGCCACCGAACCCCGCTGGCCGCGGATTAGCGGCACATTTGGCGAAGACGCCCAACTCACGGCAAAAATGGCCACGGCTTATATCCTGGGCTACCAGGGCGATAAACTCGATTCCAACAGTGTGGCCACTATGACCAAACACTTCCCCGGCGGCGGTCCCCAAAAGGAAGGTTTGGACCCGCATTTTCCCTTTCAGAAAGGGCAGGTCTATCCCGGGAAGAACTTCAAGTATCACCTGATTCCCTTCGAAGCCGCCTTTGCCGCCCATACCGCCGCTATCATGCCCTACTACGGAGTGCCGATGGGCCAGACAAGCGAGAACGTTGGGATGTCCTATAACAAGGATATCATCACGGGACTGCTGCGCAATACCTATCATTATGACGGCGTGGTCTGCACCGACTGGGGCCTGGTCACCGATGCCAATATGGGCGGTGTAGTATGGCCGGCCCGCGCCTGGGGTGTCGAAAGCCTCTCACGCGAAGACCGCGTGAAAAAGATACTCGACGCCGGAGTCGACCAATTCGGCGGCGAAAGCTGCCCCGAGCTCGTCCTTCAACTCGTAAAGGAAGGCAAATTGACCGAAGCGCGTATCGATAGCAGCGTCAGAAGATTGCTGACCCAGAAATTCGAGCTCGGCCTCTTCGACAATCCTTTTGTAGACGAATCGAACGTCGCCCAGGTGGTCGGCAACCCCGCTTCCATGGCGGCAGGCGAAGGCTCCCAGCGCCGGGCCATGACCCTGCTCAAGAACGACAACAAGGTGCTTCCCCTCGCAACCGGCAAGCTCAAGATCTATGTGCGCAATATCGACCCCAAGGTCGCCGCGCAATATGGCACCGTCGTCGACAAACCGGAACAAGCCGACTTCGCCATCCTGCGGCTGAAAACGCCATATGTCCCCGTCGAATCACCCATCATGATGGCTCGCATGTTCCACCACGGTGATCTCGACTTCAAAGGCAAACAAAAGGACAGCATCCTGCAACTGCTGAAAACTGTCCCCACTATCGTGGACATCTACCTCGACCGGCCCGCTGTCATCCCCGAGATCAGCGCAAAAGCAAAAGGCCTCTTCGCGGACTTCGGTGCCAGCGACGCTGCCGTCCTCGACGTTATCTTTGGAAAGGATAAACCCGGAGGCCACCTCCCCATCGAAATGCCTTCCTCCATGGATGCGGTCCGCGCCCAAAAAGAAGACGTTCCTTACGACAGCAAAGCACCCCTATACAAGTTCGGCTTCGGCCTGAGCTACTAGTTATACTACACATGAGACAACTACGCAAGAACGGGCCGCCTGGCCCGTTCTTGCTTTTATCATAAATCCGGTTTATCTTACCGGCACTAAACCTGGCCACATGAAATCAACATCCTATTCAGCCTTATCCCTTTCAGCCCTCCTATTGCTATTCGCGTCCTGTAGCAAAAAAGACGCCGGCTCGACACCCACGACTCCCACCCCACCTGTAACAACCACACCGCCTGTTACCAAAAATATAAGTCTTGCCCAAAGAGTGCCAGCATCCTTACAATTCTTTCATTCCTTTTAACTAGCCGAAATACCCAGTTTATACTTAAACCGGAAAGCCCCGCTCTTCCCATGATCCTCCTCCTTTAACACCTCCCGGCCCTTCTTCGAGATCCAAAACTTCTCGGTCCCGTTCTCGTCGCCATGCTCAAGCACCCAGCAGTCGACAGCCGCGCCACTCCGCTCGGTCAGCACATCGCTGCCGGTGACAGTATACGGCACCTCCTCCGGCTTGCCAAAACCCGGGTCGTAGTAGTTGATCAAAAAGGTCCGGTTCTCCTTATAAGGCAACATGGAATAGATCACGAGATCGTCATGCCAGTTCAGGTTATAGGCGCTAAACGAAGCGGCAAATTCCTGCTCACAGCTGGTCTTCACCGAGTCCGGGATCGCCTTCCCAACAGCCCGTGAGTCAAACTTCCGCGTTTCGAAATCAAAGACCATCGCAAACCCAAGCACCCGCCAGTAAGTGTCATGTAAAAGCGTGGAGAAGTCCCGCGCATCAAAGACCGTATAAGCCTTGTGGACCACGGAATCGCGATCCCACTGCTGCCGCACGACGACCACAGGCTTGTCATGATAGGTCTCCCGCGTGACGCTCATCTTTGCGAGGATCATACTCGTCGCCGGACTGTCCTTGGCCTTCTGCCGGATGATCAGGTAGGAATAGTCGCCCGTCTGCAGGCCCTTGATGTTGAGATCAGCAGGCCGAACATGCAGGGTATCGCCTTTTTGCGCGCGACCTGACGCACCAAGGAGGGAATAAAGCAGCAGATGCACGATATACTTCATAGTTAGGGCATTTTATTGCCGTAAATATGGCGGTAAATCCCGGCGCGCCCCAACCAATTCAACGGCTGCCGCTATCTTTTAAACGATCGGCCCCCGCGTCCCGCACTTCCCGGGCCCCCGGGCCGCACCCCCGCGGCCCCCTATTTCTTTTGTTCAAAAAAGAACACCCCCTTCTTATTGGACACAATAATATCCGGCAGCCCATCCCCATTCATATCCTGCACCAACACCTGCAAGCCAACCCCCGAATCATTGTCGATCAGATGCGGCACCCAAACCGGATTCGCACCCGGCTTGAACTCAAACCAATAAAGCGTAGCAGGATCATGCGCACCCGGGTCTTCACCATTGTGGGCATAATAGCGTTTCCCCGTCACCAGGTCGGGATGCCCATCCCCGTTGATATCCGCCATGGCCAACGCATGCGTCTCGGACACGCCGTTAAAAATAAGATGATGCGCCCAGCTCGTGTCCCCGGTCCGCTCATGCCACCAGATCCCATAGTTATGCGCAGAGGCACTGATCAACTCCTGCTTTCCATCACCCCTAACATCCAGCGCATAGATCTGCGAGCAATCCTCGCCAAAGTCTGCCGGATGAAATATCCAATCAGCCCTCGTCGGATCAGCCGGATGCTCCCACCACCCCTTCGTGATCACCACATCTCGCCGGCCATCTCCATTCATATCAATAAACCCCAACCCATGCGTATACCGGCTCAGACCAGGCTGGTCGCCTTCGCCGATAACGTACCGGCGCCACACTGTATCGCCCTTCACCGAAGGCGACTTCAGCCAGATCATTTGCTTGGCCACAGGATCATTACACAATAAATCTGCGCGACCATCCCCGTCAATATCCACAAACGCCGGCGATTCATTGCCCGCATTGCTAAGCAACGGGTGCATGGTCCAGTGACCAGATCCCCCCTTCGGATTCTGATACCACGCCGCGTCCTCACCGGGCAGGCCAATGCGGATGACATCCATCCACCCGTCCTGGTCGACGTCCAGACAGAAATCCAGGAAAGTATTGCTGTACTGGGTGGCGGGCGAATAGTGCACCGGCGCAGCTATCTCATGCCTGACCCAGTTCGGCGCCTCGAACCAATAAGCACCAGCCACGATATCCAACTTCCCGTCATTGTTGATATCGGCAACCGCTACGCCCTCCGAGACAAAATCGCTGGTCAGCACATGCTTTACAAATCGTTTGTCCATGATCGGTTCACCGGCATTTTGCGCCATCAGAAAAGAACCGGAGAAAACTAAAAACGCAAGGGATAATAATTTCATGTGGGAAAGCCTCCTGTTCTAAAATTAATACTTTTAAATTCGTTCCATGAAAAGGAGAAATTTTCTAAAACTATCCGGCTTCTCGACCGCGGCACTTTTCTTTAACAGCTCATACGCAGCTGGCGGCGCCACAACCGGCGGTACCGCAGCTGGCGCCGCCGCACCGGAACCGCTGCTCCATTTTCCCGCGACCATCGCGTCCTGGCAGCAGGGCAGCTGGACACCGTTAACCGGTTCCAAAGAACTATGGACGCTAAACGACCTGGTCGTCACGCTCAAACACACAAAAGGCGGCTTGGGCATCCAGCTGCAGTCCCCTCAAACGGCGCTGGAAAAAATGCGCTTCAGTTGGGACCTCAACAGCAAACCCTCGTCGATTGGGCTGGGTGACGCCTGGGAACGTTCTTATGGCGATCTCTCCTGGCAAAATATCCAATCCTCCTACCCGGCCCCCTGGTATCTCCTCCTGAACGACGGCGACGACACCCGCGCCTTCGGCGTCAAAACCGGCGCGAAAAGTTTCTGTTCCTGGGACGTCAGCACAAAAAAACTGAACCTCTACCTCGACACCCTATCTGGCGGGGCCGGCGTGCAACTGGGCGGTCGCACACTAGAGGCCGCCGAGATCGTCACCACCCAAAACAAACCCGGCGAGTCCCCGTTTCAAACCGCCACTCGTTTCTGCGGGATCATGTGCGAGCACCCGCGGCTTCCCAAAAAACCGGTCTATGGCATCAACGACTGGTATTTCGCCTATGGTAATAATTCCAAAAAACTGATCCTGGACAGTACCCAAGCCATGGCGGAGCTGGTGCCCGCATCGGACAACCGACCTTTTTCAGTAGTCGACGACGGCTGGGAAGGGGTCAACTTCCAAACACCCAACAATAAATTCGGCGATATGTCCGTCGTTGCGGCAGCAATAAAAAAGCTCGGCATGAAGCCCGGGCTCTGGACCCGCCCGCTCCTGGCCAACAGCACGGCCAAACCCACCGAGCTCATCCCCCTTCGCAAAGGCGAGAGCGGCGATCGTTATTACGACCCAACCCTCCCCGAAACACTCCAGCGCATCGACAGCACCATCCGCCTCTACAAGGACTGGGGCTTCGACCTCGTCAAACACGACTATACGACCTATGATTTTTTCGGCCGCTGGGGCATTGAAATGAAAGATGGAATGACCGTCCCAGGCTGGCACTTTCACGACCGTTCCCAAACCAATGCCGAAATACTCCTCCAGCTTTACAACACCATCCGCCAGGCCGCAGGATACATGTACCTCATTGGCTGCAATACCGTCAGCCATCTCTCGGCGGGGATCTTCGAGCTCAACCGGATCGGCGACGATACCAGCGGCAAGGAATGGGCGCGCACCCTGAAGATGGGCGTCAACACCATGGGCTTCCGGCTTCCGCAACACAAAACCTTCTATGCCGTCGACGGCGACTGCGTCGGTCTGACCACGCAGATCCCCTGGGAAAAGAATAAGCAGTGGCTGCAGCTCCTCGCGGAAAGCGGGGCGCCGTTGTTCATCTCAGCCCAACCCGAAGCGACTGGCCCCGAACAAAAAGCCTATATAAAGACCTGCTTCGCCATGGCGGCTCAGGATCAGCCGACCGGCGAACCCCTCGACTGGACTACAAATTCCCGGCCCGCCAGGTGGCGGCTAAACGGCCGCGAAGTCGATTTCTCCTGGTAGTCTCCCCCGTCTGGTGAGCGTACACCGGACGTATCGATATCGGACAGCTATCCTATAAACCCCACTTCAAAATCATCATTATCAAATCTTTACAATCCTGGCATCTCCTGTGTAGCATCCCGTCAAAACCACCCGCATGCTCAAGAACTATATAAAGATCGCCTGGCGCAGCCTCCGGACAAACAAACTGCTTTCTTTTATAAATATCGCCGGGCTTGCCGTAGGCATGGCCGTAGTCATGCTCATCGGCCTCTGGATCTGGGACGAAACCTCCTACAACAAGAACTTCGAGCACTACGACCGTATCACGCGGGTGATGCAAAGCAGAAATGGCAATAAAGAAGTGGGGCTCGTAACCCAGCGCCAGGTCCCCATGCCCCTCGCCAATGAACTTCGCACGCTCTATGGGAATGACTTTCAACAAGTGATCCTCTCCACGGCAGCCACCGAACACGTTCTTCGGCTGGGCGATAAAAAGATCACCCAAACCGGGCGCTTTATGGAGCCCGCCGCTGCGGACATGCTGACCCTGAAAATGCTCGCTGGCTCCCGCGCGGGGTTGCAAAGCCCGCAGAATATCTTCCTCTCCGCTTCCGCGGCCAAGGCCCTCTTCGGCGGAAGCGAAGCAGAGGCAATCAATAAGACCATCCGGCTCGACGACACCGCCAACGTCAATGTGGCCGGCATCTACGCCGACCTCCCCGATAATTCGGATTTCAATGACCTCGCCTTCCTGGCACCCCTTGATCTGCTCGTCAGCGTCAACGATCATGCTAAGAACGCAATGACCCAATGGGGCAACAACGCGGGAGAAATTTTTGCGGAGCTAAAGCCGAACATTGACCCAAGCCAGGAGTCGGCAAAGATCAAGACCATCGTCAACCCCCATGAACCAAGTAAAGCCTTCTACGCCAGCGTCCTCCTCCATCCCATGTCCCGCTGGCATCTGTATTCGGAATTCAAGGACGGCATCATTACCGGTGGCCGCATCCAATTCGTGTGGCTGTTCGGTTGCATCGGCGGCATCATCCTCTTGTTGGCCTGCATCAACTTCATGAACCTCTCTACGGCCCGCAGCGAAAAACGCGCAAAAGAAGTTGGCATTCGTAAATCCGTCGGCTCACTTCGCAGTCAGCTCGTCGGACAATTCTTCAGCGAATCCCTCTTCACCGCATTCATCGCCTTTGCCGGCTGCCTCTTGCTGGTATTGCTTACCCTTCCCTGGTTTAATACGATCGCCGGCAAAAAAATAAGCATCCCCTGGGAAAACCCGGTCTTTTGGGCTATCGGCCTGGGCTTCGCAGCACTCACCGGGCTCATCGCTGGCAGCTATCCAGCATTGTACCTCTCTTCTTTCTCGCCGGTAAAAGTGTTAAAAGGGGCATTCATACCCGGCCGCTTTTCCTCCCTCCCGAGAAAGGCCCTGGTGGTGATCCAGTTCACCGCCTCCGTCATGCTCATCGTGGGCACCGTAATCATCTATCGCCAAATAGGATTTGCCCGCAATCGCCCGGTTGGCTATGACCGCGAGGGACTGGTCATGGCCCGTTTGAGAAACCCATCCATCCATCAGCACTTCGATGCCTTCCGCGAAGCGCTCCTGGCTACCGGCGCGGTCACCGAAACAGCGGAGTCTACAAGTTTCGCCACTGACCCCCTCAACCAGGAGGCCAACGTCAGCTGGGCGGGAAGCGATCCCAACTCCCCGGTCGGTTTCTATACCACAGGTGTCACGCCCGAATATGGTAAGACCGTCGGCTGGCAGTTCGTCGACGGAAGGGATTATTCCCGCGCCCTTGCAGCCACGGATACCTTTACAATGGTGTTAAACGAAGCCGCGGTAAAAGCTATTGGATTCAGACACCCGGTCGGCCAGTTCCTCAATTGGTATGGCTATCGTTTTAGGATCATCGGAGTCATAAAGGACATGGTCATGGCGTCCCCCTACGAGACCATACAGCCCGCCCTCTATTACAAGGCGCCCTGGTTTATGCCGATGCTCAACATCCGTCTCAACCCCAACTCCAGTGCCAGCGACGCGATCGCAAAGATCGACCCCGTCTTCAAACGCTTCGACCCGGCAGAACCCTTTAACTACAAGTTCGCGGACAACGAATACGACGCCAAATTCCGCACGGAACAACGCATCGGCAGCCTGGCCAGTTTCTTTGCCGCCCTCGCCATCTTCATCAGTTGCCTGGGCTTGTTCGGCATGGCCGCCTTCGTCGCAGAACGCCGCACAAAAGAAGTCGGCGTCCGCAAGGTCCTCGGCGCCTCCGTCGTCAGTCTCTGGGGCCTGCTGTCAAAGGAATTTGTCCTGCTTGTCGGCCTCTCCGTGCTCATCGCAACACCCATCGCCTGGTATGCCATGAACAACTGGCTGCGAAACTTCGCCTACCGCACCCAACTCGACTGGTGGATCTTCGCCCTCACCGGCGGCTGCGCCCTGCTCATCGCCGTGCTAACCATCAGTTACCAGGTCCTCAAAGCCGCAAACGCCAACCCCGCCCGCAACCTCCGGTCGGAGTAGCCATTAGCGGGCAGTAGTAAGAGAATGCAACCTCTCTTGCGTCGCACACTTGTACTGAGGAATATAAATGGGCAGTTAAAGGCCGTTTTGCGCGCAAACCTTTAAGGTCGCAATTTGTGACCTTAAACACAAACATCTTATTACCAATTACTTGCGGATGAATTATTATTTTTCGCGCGTTCCAAAAAGAGCTAACTTTGATGCTAACGTATTTAGCATTTTCAAATCTTTGCCATGGAAATAATAAGAAGTATCCAAAATCGCATCTATGAAATTAGAGGAGAGAGAGTCATGCTGGACAAAGATCTCGCGGCATTATATGAGACTGAAACTAAAGCACTTAACCAAGCCGTCAAGCGAAATCTAAAGCGCTTCCCTCCCGATTTCATGTTCCAGCTCACCAAGGAAGAATACGATTCTTTAAGGTTTCAATTTGAAACCTTAAAGAACTCCCAGGCTCAAAAATCTCTAAGGTCACAATTTGTGACCTTAGACTCCGGCCGGGGTCAGCACAGCAAGTACCTCCCCTATGTCTTCACCGAACAAGGCGTTGCCATGCTAAGCGGAGTAGTAAACTCCGACAAAGCAATCGAAATGAACATCGCCATAATGCGCGCCTTTGTCGCCGTAAGACACGTCTTACTAAAACAAAACGACCTGAAAGAACAGCTCAAGGAGATCAAAGAAAGACTCGGCGAACACGACACGCAACTGAACCATATCTATGACGCCATGGAAAACCTCCTCGACGAAAAAGCAGCCCAGCGCAAATGGGATGAGCGCGAACGAATTGGCTTCAAAACCACAACTTGAGGTTTCAATTTGAAACCTCAAAACCCGACCGCGGCCAGGCCCCAGCCCCTACTTCACTACGATTGCCCCAGCCGTCGCGACAGCATGATCATTCTCGACACTCGACCCGCTGACACCGATCGCCCCAATAAGCTCCCCTTTGGCATTCCTGATCGGCACACCGCCATGGAAACTGATCAGACCGCCATTGGAGTGCTCAACAGCATAAAGCGGGCCCCCCGGCTGCGACATTTCGCCGATCTTACCGCTTTCCATATTGAAAAACGCGGCCGTCTTTGCTTTCTTGCGCGCAATGTCCATGGACCCCAGCCACGCCCCATCCATGCGCACAAAAGCGACCATATTCGCCCCGCCATCCACGATCATAATGTTCATCAGCGTATCCAACTGCTTTGCCTTTTCCCTGGCGGCCTTGATCGCGACCTCCGCTTGTTCCAAGCTAATATTCATATTATATGTTTTTGTATCTTGCTACCAGGACTCACCCTTTCATCACCACTACACACAACTCCCCTACATGTTTGAGCAAATTTTAGAACTCGTCAAAGACCATATCGGCAACGATCCGCAGATCGCCCAACACATCCCGCCGGAACAGGCCGATGCCATCCATCAGGCGATCGCAGAACATGTAACGAATACCTTGCAAAGCCAGCCAACCCAAGGACCCGCTACCCAATCTCCCCTCAGCGGTCTCGGCGCCCTGACAGGCCAGGGCGGTCTCGGCACCCAACTCGGCCAGGGCGGCCTCGGCGCATTAACAGCTCAAGGCGGTCTCGGCGGTCTCGTCTCCCAATTCACCAGCAGCCTCCAATCAGGCAGCCCCTTAGCCGCCGCAATCGAAGGCGGATTGGTAGGAACCCTCGGCAGCAGATTCGGCCTGGGCCCCGCCGCAACCGGCGCCATCGCCGCCGCATTGCCAGGTCTCTTGCAGCGCATGACCACTCACCGATAACCAACCTACCCTTCCAAACACCGCCTGGCTGTCGCCAAAAAGGCCAACCAAACAGGCCGTCGCCAATCGCCATGATCCACCCGATCACCATCCTTGAATTGATGAAGCTGCCGGACCGGATGCCCGTCCTGGATGTCCGTACACCCGAAGAATTCCGCAAAGGACACATGCCCCTTGCCGCCAACCTCCCACTGTTTGACAATGAAGAAAGAGCCCGCGTAGGCACAACCTACAAACAGCAGGGTAGGGAAGCGGCGATCCTCCTGGGCTTCGACCTCGCCGGCCCCAAATGGTCGGGCTTCATCCGCCAGGCCCTCGCACTCGCGCCGGAAAAAAAGCTGGCCGTACATTGCTGGCGGGGCGGCATGCGAAGCGGCGCCATGGCCTGGGCCCTCGATCTCTATGGTTTCGACGTCTATTTAATAAAAGGCGGCTACAAGCACTACCGCAGCTGGACCCGGAAGCAAGCAGAAGCGCCATATAGCCTGCAGGTCATCGGCGGCATGACAGGCTCCGGCAAAACAAAGCTCCTGCACGAACTCGATCAGCTCGGTGAACAGATCATCGACCTCGAAGACCTCGCCCAACACCGCGGCTCTTCTTATGGCACCTTGAATAGCCTGATCCAACCATCCCAGGAACAATTTGAAAATAACCTCGCAGCCCACTTAAACCAACTCGACCCTAACCGCGAGATCTGGGTCGAAGACGAAAGCGGCAACGTCGGCAGATGCATGATACCCCGGTCCTTCTGGCAAAAGATCCGAAAGGCACCCCTCTTTGATCTGCAGGTCGATGCGGAGCAACGCGTGGAAAACCTCGTCAGGGAATATGGCTCCCTCGACAAAGACTTTCTTATAGAATGCACCGAGCGTATCCACAAACGACTGGGCCTGCAAAACACAAAGCTGGCAACAACCGCCATCCGCGACAATCGCATGGCGGATTTCATCCGGCTGGTACTGGTCTATTATGACAAGACTTATCGCGCGACGATGACAGGCCGCGATCCGGCCCTCGTTTTTCCGGTGATTGCAAAAGGAGCCGATGCCGCGACGGACGCCCGGCGCCTGCTCGAAACCAAACGGACAACAACACGATTACAATGGACAACCCACAAATAAAGCTGACACAATACTCGCACGGCGCCGGCTGCGGCTGCAAGATCAGTCCCGCCATCCTCGACCAGATCCTACACACCGCGACAATCGCAAAACCCGATCCCAGGCTTCTCGTCGGCAACGATAAACGAGATGACGCTGCCGTCCTCGACCTCGGCAATGGCACAGCACTCATCTCTACAACAGATTTCTTCATGCCGATCGTGGACGACGCCTTCGATTTCGGTCGGATCGCCTCGGCCAACGCAATCAGTGATGTCTATGCTATGGGCGGCAAGCCGGTCCTCGCGATCGCCATCCTGGGCTGGCCTATAGACAAATTGCCAGCCGAAACAGCACGCCAGGTACTCGAAGGCGCCAGGGCCATCTGCGCCGAGGCCGGCATCACCCTGGCGGGCGGCCATAGCATCGATTGCCCGGAACCGGTCTTCGGCCTTGCGGTAAATGGCCTCGTACCCATAAACCAGTTGAAACAAAATTCGACCGCTACAAAAGGCTGTCGCCTATACCTCACAAAAGCCCTCGGCGTCGGCATCCTCTCGACCGCACAAAAGAAAGGCCTTCTCCGGCCCGAAGACGCCGCAGTCGCCTTACAAAGCATGGTCACGCTGAACAAGCCAGGGGAAACCTTCGGCAAGATCCAGGCCGTAAAAGCAATGACCGACGTAACCGGCTTCGGCCTGCTGGGACACCTGTCCGAGATGTGCGAGGGCAGCGGACTGTCCGCGATCATCGAATTCGAAAAAGTCCCGGTCATCTCCTCGGTAAAAAGCTATCTCCAACAAGGATGCGTCCCCGGCGGAACAGGACGCAACTGGAACAGCTACGGCATGAAGATCAGTACCCTCACCGAAGAAGAAAGCTATATCCTCGCCGATCCCCAGACCAGCGGCGGTCTCCTCGTCGCGGTCGAGCCCGAACACACCGCCGAATTCGAAGCAACCCTCAAAGCTATCGGCCTCCAAAACACCCATCCCTTCGGCCACCTAAAACCCAGCGACACCGGACCGCTCATCACAGTGATCTAACGCTCACCTCCCCCCAAACGGAAAAACAACCTTAACCGTAAAATCCCTCCCCATATTAAAAACCCCCTGCCGCTGATTGGTCACAGTGACCGCATTCCCGTTCTGCGCATAAAAATATTGCGCCAGATTCAGGTGATCGGCATAAGCAACATTGGTCAGGTTGGTACAGTTAAAATAAAAGGAACAGACCACCTTCTTACTCCCTGCATGCACAATATCCGTCCCGAGACCTGCATTCAGCAAGGTATAAGCCGCAGCCGGAACCTCCGTATACAAGGCGCTGTAGATATTGTTTTGCGCCAAATAAGCCGTCATCCCAACTTTAAAATAACTCCTTTGTAAAACGGAGCCGGGCTTATCGTTCAACCGGAACTTGAACTCACTGTGCAAATGAGGCGCCGGCGTCCAGGGAATATGATCGGTCGAATCGGTAGCATGGGGAAGCCATGAATAAATGTACGTAAACGCGTTGTTCATCTCCAGCCACTTTATCGACGCAGGGTGTATATTCAAATACCCCGATACACCCGTTAACACCGCAGTATTGGAAGACACAAACTCATACACCGGATAGCCCTGTGACACCGAATCCGTACGGTCGGCAAAGATAAAATGGCTGATATGATTATAAAAGCCATCTACTTCGAAACTAATATCCCGCCCGCCATTGCCATAAGCCACATCGAACTGGTAGCCCTGCTCGGACTTCAGATTGATATTACCCAGCTGGACCGCATTGGAACCGATATTCAGCCCATCGCTGGTGAGCTCATTGATGGCCGGCGCCCGGTAACTCTTCGAAACATTCAACTTCACATAATTATTGCCCGGCAACTGATAAGAAGCGCCAAGACTTCCCGACCACCCGGAATACGTGTTATTGAAGGGGGTAAACCCATACATCCCATCACCGACGAAATTGGTGACATCATAACGCAACCCGCCGCTGAGCGTGAGCGCCCTGATACTCTTCTCCACTATTCCAAAACCGCCGATCTCAAAATTCCGGTAGTTCGGGATCTCATAATCTGGCACATAAGGAGCAGGCGGCGCGGCCAGATTATGCTCGAACTCGGCCACACCCGTGACACCCGTCGTGATCTTGAGTCCCGTCCCGGCGTCGGTATAAAACCACTTCCCGTTATACGGGATATCATAGACGACCATATTGTTCTCGCCGATCGTGCCGGAGTCGATGTCGTGATGCACACTGCTCGTGAAGCCGATATCCAAACCTATCCTGCCCTTCCCGGCATTGATGCTATTCTGCCACCAGGCCTGGTATTCGCCCAATTTTTTATCACTCGCGATCGTGGCATTATAGGATAAAAAGTTAGCAAGCGTGGGCATCGTCTTTTCTCCCAACGGCGTATCAAAAACAAACCTGCCGGTGGCACTGTCCCGGTTACCATCCGGGACCTGGATACGCCGGTAAAGTGCGCTTAG
>Ga0302325_10011736_pt1 | contig 18844 bp, 13 predicted proteins | sample Palsa_T0_2_FD_201948 | JGI IMG/M metagenome (GOLD analysis project Ga0302325, IMG submission 201948) | Peat permafrost microbial communities from Stordalen Mire near Abisko, Sweden - Palsa_T0_2 | ecosystem: Environmental > Terrestrial > Soil > Palsa > Peat permafrost | place: Sweden: Abisko...
TGGCCGCCGGGCTGTTCTTTGGGCCGGGTTTCGGGGGCAAGGTGTCCATACGTTCCGTTTGTAGCATGGAGCCGCCCGAATAGACGGCGAGTCTGCTAACATTCGCGAATAAACCGATGCCACAGCAAAGCGAATGGGCAGAATGAAGAAGCGCCAGCAGGTTCTAGCGTTCCTGGTTGTCTTGGCTATTATCACGTTTCTCGACCGGATTAGCCTTTCGGTAGCGGCGGCCCGCATGGAAGCCGATCTGCGTATCGATACGGCGCACTGGGGTTGGATCACGGGCGCGTTTATTCTCTCTTATGCGCTGTTCGAGGTTCCAACCGGAGAGATGGGGGACCGGCTGGGGGCACGCCGAATTCTGACGCGGGTGGTGGTTTGGTGGACGGCGTTTACCGCGTTCACGGGATTTGCTACGGGCTTTTACAGCTTGCTGGCGACGCGTTTTTTGTTCGGCGTGGGTGAGGCCGGCGCGTATCCGAATATCTCGGCTGCTTTGGCGCGCTGGTTTCCGGCCACTGCGCGCGCTAAGGCGCAAGGAATGATTTGGGGAGCGAGCCGGTTGGGTGGGGCACTGGCCCCATTGATTGTTGTGCCGCTGCAACGATGGCTGGGCTGGCGGACCACTTTCATGTTGTTGGGCGTGGTGGGCGCCGTGTGGGCGGCTTGCTGGTTTGCCTGGTACCGGGACAAGCCATCTGAACAGCCGGGGATCACGGATGAAGAGCTGGCCGAAATTCCGCCTGCGTTTAGCGTGGCGCAACGCGCTAAGACGAATTGGCAGCAATTGTTTCGCAGCAAGCAGATGCAGCTTTTGGTTGTTACCTATTTCTTCTACGCGTGGGGGCCGTGGTTTTATTTTTCGTGGTATCCGCTCTACTTAGTCAAGACAGGGCACTTCAGCGAAAAGGAAATGGGCGTGTTTTCGGCTCTTCCTTACATTCTGGGAACGGTTGCCAACCTGATTGGCGGGCCGGTGTTTGACCGTTTGGCGGCGCGGCGGGGGATTCGTGTTGCCGGCCGCTTGATTGGGACGGCCAGTTTGCTGGGAGCGGCCGGCTTAATGCTGGCGATGGTCCAGATCCACCAGAAAGCGCTGCTGGTGATTGTTTCGGCGGCGGCTCTGGGGGTGAACGATTTCATGGTGCCGGCGGTGTGGGCAGTCGCCATGAATATGGGTGGCGAACGGGCGGGCACAGTAACAGGGGCGATGAATTCGGCGGGGAATATCGGCGGCTTTGTCTGTTCGGTGGCGGCCGGTTACTTAGTGCAGGCGACGGGCACTTACAATGCGCCGGTCATTATGGTTGCGTGCGTATTACTGATCGCCGGGATGTTATTCACGAAGCTGGACGGTTCGGCTCACATCTTTAGCGAGGAACCTCAGTCCATGAGCTTTCTGGTCAAGTAAGTAAACTCCACGGCAGCGGTCGCGGCTTTCTCCTTTAAATCGGCTCCCGCGCCGTGACCTCCTTCGATAATCTCGTCATAGAAAAACGGTTTCTTGAACTCCGCCATTTTTGCCGCAAACTTGCGCGCGTGGACGGGACCGACGCGATCGTCTTTGGTGGTGGTAAAAATCAGCGGTTCGGGATAATTCACATCCGGTTTGAGTTGATTATAGGGAGAAATGGACGCGAGAAATGCGCGCTCGTCGGTCACGGAGACCGAGCCGTATTCGCCGACCCAGGACGCGCCGGCGGCAATCTGCTCGAAGCGCAGCATGTCAAGCAGGGGAATCTGGATGACGACCGCGTGCCACATTTCGGGATGCTGGGTCATTTCGACGCCCATCAGCAAACCACCGTTTGAACCGCCTTCAATGCCGAGACGCCGGGGCGAGGTGATGCGGCGCGTCACTAAATCATGGCCGACGGCAGCGAAATCGTCATAAATGCGTTGCCGGTGGGTCTTAAGTCCAGCGTCATGCCAGGCGGGACCAAACTCGCCGCCGCCGCGAATGTTGGCTACGACGAAGACGCCGCCGCGCTCGAGCCAGAGCTTGCCGGTGAGTGATGAATAAGAAGGCGTAATCGAAACCTGGAAGCCGCCATAGGCTGTCAGCAGCGTCGGATTGGCGCCGTCGTATTTCATGTCTTTGCGATGCACGACGAAGTACGGCACTTTGGTTCCGTCCTTTGACACGGCTTCCCATTGTTCGACGACATCTTTAGACGCGTCAAACTGCGGTTTCAGCGTCTTTGCTTCCTTTAGTGTTCCGGCAGCGGCATCGCCCAGTAAGAGCGAAGAGGGAGTTAGAAATCCTTGAATCAAGAGGAAAAATTGGTTGTCGGACCAGTTAGTGCTTTCAATGGACACGGCGAGGTTGTCGGGCACATCGAATTTCCGCCGTGCCCAAACGCCGGTCGCGTCCAGTGAGTAGCTGTAAGCGCGCCCTTGCACATGCTCGAGAGTTGTCACGAGAAGGCGATCCTTGGTGGTGTCGACGCTCTCGGCGAACTCCAAGGCAGTCGGAGTGAACACGACAGTGGGTTTCAGATGAAGCGGATCTTTTTCGACATCCTTGAGATTCAAGGAGACGATAGAGCCCTGAACGAAGTTTGTCTGCTGACCTTCCGGCTGCCAATCCTGATTGAGGGTGACGACGATCTGGCCATGGAGCAAGCCATTGATCTCCGCCTTGCCGGGCAAGCCAATTCGTTCCGCGCCGCCAGGCGTCAGCAGCGAAACCTCGGTCTCAAAGAAATTCACCGCGCGAGCGACCATTGTCGCCTGGTGGCCTGTGCTGTCGTTGAGTACAAAGGCACCGGCACTGACGTCGCTTTCGGTACCCCGGTAGACCTCTTTCGCTTCAGCAAGCGGCTGACCGCGCTTCCAGCGCTTCACCACAAACGGGTAGCCGGACTTGGTTATGGTACCGGCGCCCCAGTCGCGCGCCACCAGGAGGGTATCTTTGTCTACCCACGCTAGGTTTTGTTTCGATCGAGGTAGAACAAAGCCGTTCTCGACAAAATTACCGGACTGCAGATCGAACTCGCGCATACTGTCGGCATCCTCGCCTCCGGCGGAGAGGGAAACCATGCACAACTTGTTGCCCGGATAGAGGCAGGCGCGTCCCTTCTGGACCCATTTCTCGTTGTCTTGTTTGGCGAGGGCGTCGTAGTCGAGCACTGTCTGCCAATGCGGCTCTGGAGTTAGGTAATCGGCAAGGGACGTGCGCCGCAGAATGCCTCGCACATGATTGGCGTCCTGCCAAGTGTTGTAAACATCGCCGTCATTTAAATCGGGCATGGGCAGCCGGTCTGGGGATTCCAGCACTTTGAGCGCGGCGGCTTCCAGGGGTTTGTAATGGGGGTCGCTCTCTAACACTTTCAAGGACCGTTCGTTTTGGGCCTTGACCCAGGCCAACGAACGTTCGCTGGAGACATCTTCGAGCCATTGGTATTTGTCAGGCGATTCGGACGAAGTTTGGGAAGCCAGGGGCATGCCAAGGATGATGATAAGCGGGAGGGCTCTGCGTTGCGCGAGTTGACGGTGAAGCATTGCCTGAAAGTGTAGCGTATTTTTCTCGGTCGATCGCGCAGCGCTGGTTCCCCCGTGCAGCGGGACGAGGACGTCCCGCGCAGTCCAGGAGGACCGCCCTACGCAGAGCGTGATAGCGTGGAAAATTCCATTATGACTTGGCTGCGACTTGTTGGATTGCTCTCTTTGACGCTGGTTTATCTCGCTGCCGCGACTCCGCACGAGACACTCACTGCGCTGCTCGACGAAGACTGGCAGCACCAGTTGCGCACCGACCCTGAACTCGCCACGGCGATCGGCGACAACCGTTACAACGCCCTCCTCAGTGACATCTCTCCCGAGGCCATTGCCCGTGAGCTCGACTACAACCGCCATCTGCTCGCCGCGCTTGAACAAATCGACCCGGCGCAGCTTTCGAAAGGCGATCGACTGAATCAGAGCCTTATGGTGCGCGCTTTGAAAACGTCGATTGCGGGCGCGCCCTTCAAGAGGTGGGAGATGCCCGCCACGCAAATGGCAGGTCCGCAGGATTATGCCGGTCTCGCCACAGATATGCCTTTCAAGACGGCGCTGGATTACGAAAACTATTTAAGCCGCCTGCGCAAGTTGCCCGCGCTCTTCCAACAAACCATCGCCAATATGCGGCAAGGCATGCACGACGGTCTGATACCGCCGCGTTATTTGCTCGACAAAGTGGCCGAAGAAGCGGCGGGAGTGGCAGCGAAGTCGCTGGCCCAAAGTACCTTCACCGGGCCTTGCCGAAATTTTCCAGAAGGCATCGCGACCGCCGATCGCGCGCGCCTCACGAAAGAGATCAACGATGTTACCGGCACGCAGGTTCTGCCCGCCTTTGCGGCGTTCGCCAAATTTGTGAAAGACGACTACGCGCCCAAAGGCCGCACTGAATTTGGTATCTGGTCATTGCCGGACGGCCCAGCCAGCTACCGGCAAGCGATCGAAGAACAAACCACCACGCATTCGAATCCGGACGATCTGCACGAGCTTGGGCTGAAGCAGGTTGCCGAAATTGAGAAACAGATGCTGGCCATTGCGATTAAGCAAGGCTACCCGGATCTCAAAACGTTCAACGCACACATTTTTGCCGACAAACATTTGCATGGCACGTCGGGCGAACAGATTTTGGGCCTGTACGCGCGCTATACGGATCAGATGTACGCCAAGCTGCCGCAATATTTCGGGCGGCTGCCGAAGAATAAGCTGTCTGTGGTGCCGATGGAAGCCTACCGCGCGCCGAACGCGGTACCGGCCGATTATTCGCCGGGCGCGGGCGATGGTTCACGCCCCGGCCGTATCAACGTGAATGAGTTTGAACCGAGAAAGCGCCTGCTGCTGAACGTGGAAGCTATTGCTTATCACGAAGGCATTCCGGGGCACCATCTGCAAATCTCGATTGCTGCAGAGTTGACGGACCTGCCGCCCTTCCGCAAATTCGCTTCTTACAACGCGTTTTCGGAGGGCTGGGCACTGTATGCGGAAACGCTGGCGCATGAGATGGGCTTCTATCAGGACCCTTATAGCGAATATGGGCGCTTGCAAAATCTGATGTGGCGGTCGGTCCGGCTGGTGGTGGATACCGGGGTCCATTCACAGCACTGGTCACGCCAGCAGATGATCGACTTCTTCCACGCGCATACGGCGATGGACGACCAGAATATCGAAACGGAAGTGGATCGCTACATTGCTTGGCCGGCGCAGGCGCTCGGCTACAAACTCGGGGAAATGATGATTCTGAAATTGCGCGAACGCGCGCGCCAGCAGCTGGGGAATCAATTCGACATCCGCGCTTTTCACGACGCGGTGCTTGAACAAGGGCCGCTGCCGCTGGATGTGCTGGAAGCGAATGTGGATCGCTGGATTGCGGCTAAGAAAAAGTGAAAAGCTATCGCAACGAATTGTGGTTCAATGTGCCGTCGCGGCGCGGGTTTGTTAATATCACGGGCCAGGTGGAAGAGTGTATTCGGGAGAGCGGGGTCGAGGAAGGCCTGGTGCTGGTGAACGCGATGCATATTACGGCTTCGGTCTTTATCAACGACAACGAATCCGGCTTGCACCAGGATTATGAAAAATGGCTGGAGGGATTGGCGCCGCATGAGCCGGTGTCCAGCTATCTGCACAACCGCACGGGCGAGGACAATGCGGACGCACATCTGAAGAGGCAGATTATGGGCCGGGAAGTGGTGGTCGCCTTGACAAAGGGGAAACTCGATTTCGGACCTTGGGAACAGATCTTTTACGGAGAGTTCGACGGGCGGCGGCGCAAGCGCGTGCTGGTGAAGATCATTGGCGAGTAGCGTTTCAGCCTGAACGTAGGGCTTCGGCTGGATCCACGGCTGCTGCGCGTCTGGCGGGCGCGAATCCGGCGAGCATCGATACGCCGATGAGTATCAGGATTCCGCTAGCAAGCACGAGCGGATCAGTGGCGGAGACGCCGAAGACGAGACCAGCCACGTAAGAATGGAGAGCGATGCTTGAGACCAAACCCAGCAGACATCCGAGCGCCGCAACAAGCAGAACTTCGCGCAGGACCATCAACAACACTTGTCGCGATTGCGCGCCGAGAGCGATCCGGACGCCTAATTCCCGGGTCCGCTGTGTCACGTGAAAGGAGACGAGGCCATAGAGCCCGATTGAGGCAATGAGTAAGGCGGCTGCGCCGAAAAAGCCAGCCAAGAGTGCGGTCAAGCGTTGCACGGTTATGAAACTGCTCAGCCTTTCGTCTAACGTTGCCGTGCGTAAGGAATAGTGATGGCCCAGGGAACGGATGACACGCTCGGCGGCGGACTTGAGAGTGGCTGGGTCGGGGGCCGTTCGCACATCCATTAAAGGCTCGTCGCTGTATTCAGGGTTTTGCAAGAGCGGGCGGTAGACCGCCATTGGCTGAATTGTCTCGACGTTCCAGAGACTTGCGCTATTGACCACGCCCACAATACGCAACTTCATCTGCGTGGCGCGAACACCCCAATACAGATATTGGCGGATGGGATTCTGCCTGCCATACAGCCGCTCGGCAAGCGTCTGGCTCACCACCGCGACCTGCGGTGAATGCTCATCGTCACTCCACGTGAACTCGCGGCCGGCCAGAACGCGCATACCCACGGTGGAGAAAAAGTCAGGCCCGATGACATCGTCAATCGCCTGGACGGGCTGCGATTCGGGGGAGCGATAGACCGGCCTCTTACCTTCGAAGGGGTTCGCGGGGGCGCCGCTGTTCGAATAGCTCACCGCGAGTACGCCTGGAATGGCGCGTATTTCGTCGGTCAATTCGCGATGATAAGCGTCGAAGTTCTGCAATTTGCCGCTTCCTGGTTGAGGGAACAGTTGCAGAGTCAGCAAGTGATCTCGTTTATAACCGACGTCGACTGTGTGCAAGCTAATGAGCGTTTTAGCGAATAAAATGGCGCCGGTTACGAGAACCAGTGACAAGGCCACCTGAGCGGCCAACAGCATCTTGCCCAATTGCGTCGACCCTCTGTGAACGGAGCGCATGTTCTGGCGAAGAGAGTTGATGGCACCCGCCCTGGTGGCATAGCAGGCGGGAATAATCGTAAAGAGTAGGGCGGTTATGATTGCGGCGGCGGCGGTAAATGCCACAACGCGGAAATCGGGCGTGGTGCTCAAGGGTGTCTCGACGAGGCCCGTCCATGTCATATGCAACAAAGCCGGGGTGATCGCGTAGGCCATTGCAAGGCCGAGAAGCGCGGCGGCGATAGAGACCAAAAGACTCTCGATCAGCAGCGGACGCGTCAGGTCCCAAACACTTGCGCCCAAAGCGAGGCGCACTCCCCACGCGTGTTGTTGCGAAGCCATTTTGGCGATGGACAGATTGGCCAGATTCAAGCAGGCAATCAGCAGCAGGGACCCGACCAAAACGAGGAGCACAACTAACGGATGAGCGAAGCGTTTGCGCATATAAGAAAAGCCATTGCGAGCCGATTCGAGCGCAATCGTGCGCGCAAAGAATCGCTTGCTGCGTTCGCCTTCGTACCCCGGCGGCAGCGTTAGCTTTTGGACGGAAGGCCAGAGCAGTTGCAGGCTGGCGCGCGCTTGCTGAAGCGTCACGCCTGGCTTCATGCGTCCATAGAGTTTCAGCCAGAGTGCGGTGGGTTCGCGAGTGCCATACGAACCGGGACCAAAGAGCGGCACGGTCACGTCGCCAGAGCCGTCGATGATCAATCCGGAGTAACCTTCCGGTTCCACGCCAATGATGGTGAGCGGTTTATCCCCCAGCCGGATTGTTTTGCCCAAGACACCGGGGTCGCCGCGATACCATTCGCGCCAGAGCCGGTAGCTGATCACCGCCACGCCGTTTGATATTCCGCTATTGAGAGAGACGTCGCTTGGTTCGATAAAACGCCCGAGGAGCGGGGCGATCCCCATGGTCTTGTAGTAATCGCCTGAAACGGAAGAAATGGAGGCGGTGAAATGCGCACCGTTTGCCTCGAGATTGCTGACACCGCCGCCGGTCCAGGCGAATAGATTTGAGAACACCTTTTGGTGGCGGGCGAACTCCTGAAACATCGGCAGCGTCAGGTAATCTTCTCCGTTGACGTTGTCGGGAATGCGGGTGGTGAGATCGGCCAACTGCTCCGGATGCGGTATGGGCAACGGTCGCAGGACGAGTGCGTTCAGCAAACTGAAAATCGCGGCATTGGCGCCGATGACCAGGGCCAGGGTTGCCACGGCGACCGAAGTAGTGGCCGGACTTCGGCGGAGCGTATAAAGCGCAAAGCGAATATCGCGCCAGAGGGCGGCCATAACGATAGTATGTGACAGTATGTGACGGGGGCGAATGTGCGTGAACCTGTCCGCGAGTGGTTTCGCCTTATGGGCGTCTATTTGCGCGGGCAGTTTCTTCTTTGCCTGGCGCTATCAGCGCTGTACACGGCTTCCTTTTGGGCGATTCGCGTTCCATTTTGGTACGGGATTGGGGTTTTGAGCGGCTTCGCGAGCATCGTTCCCGGGATTGGTTCGTTGTTTCCGCTGGGTTTCGCCGCAGTCAGTCTGGCTTTGGCGGACGCTCCGGTGAATCGTTACCTCATTTTGCTGGTAGCATGGTTGGTGATTCTGGGCATCGAATATTTCGTGCTCCTGCCGAGGCTGATCGGCCGGCCACTGGGATTGCGGGAACTGCCGGTGCTGGCTGCCTTACTGGTAGGGAGCCTGGTTTTCGGTCCCATTGGACTTCTAGTTGCCGTGCCCGTTTTGGCAGTCGCAACGGTGTTTTGGCGCCACTTGCGCCGTTCCCCACAGCGTCATTAGCTGCTTCGGGAGTCATGAGGAGAATTACGTAGGGTGGCGCGGACCCCAAATATCTCATTAGTACTGTAGTACTGGGCATAATATTCTCCGCAAACAATAGGGCTGAAACGAGATAGCCGCTTTCTACCATTCCGGCAATCGGCGTTGTCAGCCAGCTTAGGACCTGCGTATAATCGTTTAGACTGTGAACTAAGTTATAGAATGAAACGCATTTATATCGAGCTGGCTTCCATTATCGGTTTAGCGCTCTTTACCCAGACGGTACACGCGGACGCGCTCGCCGGTCCGGGAGGTGCCTTTCAACAGTGGACTGCTGCGGTTTTGGGTCCGGCAAGCGCCCCGATTCACGGTGGGCCTTATTGGAACAACTATTCGCCGGACGGTCCAACGGCCAACATCGGCTGGTGTTTGGTGGGAACCGGGGGATGTGTCATTGCAAGCCCTCCCGGCGCGATTGCCTACTGGGCTAACGGTACGGCGTCTGTCGCCAACATGTATTTCCAAAGCAGCGGCATTCCCGTTACCGTGTCGCTGTTGGGAATGCTAACCAATCAGTTAGGAACACCCCAAAACTCCGGCTACAACGTTTTCGGCTGGTATGAAATCAACGCCAACGGTACGATCGGCGCGATGACGGCCCTTTGGAATTCAAAGACGGCGACGATCGGCGAAACTGCAACCTTCACTCCTAGCGGTAGTTACGGGCTTTTTCTTGAAAATATCCAGGGTAATGGGCAGGCCGACTATTTCTGGTTCATGAACAAGACGCAGGATTATAGCGCCGGGCCGGACAAAAATCCGATCGATACTACCCAGCATTTCGCGGTGTTTAGCGGCACCCCGGGCCAATATTTCGTGGGGATGGACGACACCGACAATGGGTCACTGGATTACAACGACATGATTGTTAAAGTGACCAATGCGCCCGAACCGCGCATGTTTGTTCTTTCCGGCCTTAGCATCCTTTGCGGCCTCCAGCTTAGGCGCAAATGGGCGACGGCCTAGCGGTTTATCAGACTTTCACCAACGCGCCCGCAACTGCCTGCGGGAAAAACCGTCGTTTTCCCAAGCGCCTTCTTGACGAGCATCAAAAGCGGCTGACTTCTTGCTTTTCGGCTTTTGGTCAAGCGGGCCGGGGGCAAAGGCCTTTGCCAGCTTCCGCAACACAGCAATAAGTCTCATAACGCCATTCTGGCACTTTTACTCTGTGTTGTAAAGTACTTTGTTTGTAATGGTCCTTCGCCGTTCTGGGGGCGAAGGAACGCTTGCTTACGCGCGCGGTTCCGAAGGTGTTTTCAGAACCGCGACCGCGAGCGGCATCGAGTTATTCGACTCTCTCGTCCTTAGCGGGGGCTTCTCGTTTTTCCTGTTCTGGCATGAGCCTGGTGAGACCGTAGAGCGAGAGCACAAAGGCACCCAGGAAGAGATACACCGCGCTTGGTTCGGGAACCGTGGAAATCGGCGGACTTCCCGGTGGAATTGTGGGCGGAATGCTCGGCGGAATAGATGGAGTGCCAGGCGGCTTGCTGGGTGTACTCGGTGGCGATCCCGGTGGAAATATGGGCGGCGAAATGGGAACGCCTGGACCTACGGGAAATAAAGGCCCTATCTCAGATATCCCGATGCTCGTAGGGGGTAAGACCGGCTGGAGCCGCTCTATGTTCGCAGGCGGAATGGCCGACAGCTCGCCGAGAGGCGGATTCTCCGCCAGTTCCATGGGAGTTCCTAACTGCATCGGGGGCATTAAAAGCGCTTTGAGCGGCGGCTCTTGGAGGCTCACCGGTGTCTGCGGTTTTTCCGACAGGCGATTACCGCATCGTGCCCGCGCATAGCTCGCACCATCCGTCAGCAGAAGTTCACCCTTGCGAAGTCGCAATTTCTTCTTTGTCCAGTACACTTTATTCTGTTTCCGGTAAGACGCGTACTGATATTTATCCTCCGTAAGCTGCACCATTTGCGCTTTCTTCACGTCGAAATTTGAATAGTGCTCCTTCACCACCTCGTCTTCCTGGTCCGCATATTTTAGTTCGGCAGTGGAATAGGCCCCTCCCGGAATTATGGAGTACGGATAGTTCGGTCTTAGTGCCCTAGTATAAGCCGGTAGCGGTTCCTTCATCGGTACCGTGTGGCCGGAGATCGAACCATACAAGCTAAGTTTCTGTATGCCGTAACGGAGTGTGAGTCCTCCGGCAAGCGCGCATACTGTGAATATCAAGATCCGGCGGATTTTCATCGAAATTCTCTGGGGGCACGCTCGCTAACCACGAGAATGGCCACCCAGCGAACTTATCGGCTTAAATCGCGCGGTTTAGTAGGGACACAACGTAGTCTGGACGAGTTCCTTGCCGATTGGCGGCGCGCAGCCGCCCCCTTTGCGTTTTGGGGGAACGCCGCCAGCTTGTAAAAACAAACCCAAGCGCCTGATCGAGCGCCCTAGCGCAAGATGCCAATGGGGAGTCTGAAAATACGAACCCAATGGGTGGTTTTTGCCGCACTGCGCAACGAACCCAGTCTTGCGGTCGCCGACTGTTTGGTAAAAACAAAGCCAACCGCCGATTCACGCGCTCTGACCCAGAATGCCATCGGCGAGTTTTGAAAATACGAACCCAATGGGTGGTTTTGCCGCGCTGCGCGACGAACCCAATCTTGCGGTTGCCGACGGTTTGGTAAAAACGAAGCCAACCGCCGTTTGGCCCAGAATGCCATTGGGCGAGTTTGAAAATACGAATCCAATGGGCGGTTTTGCCGCGCTGCGCAACGAACCCAATCTTGCGGGCCGCCGACTGTTTGGCAAAAACAAAGCCAACCGCCGATCAAGCGCTCTGGCCCAGAATGCCATTGGGCGAATTTGAAAATAGCGTTCCCTCGCGGTCGCCGCTCCGAAACGCCACCCCCCGAAACGGTGAAGCACCCTCACCCAAGAGACGCGACCACGTCCGGAGGACGTGCAAATATTAAGTTTTCAACCTCTTTGGCCCGCTGGGCCATCCCTGCGGATGAAAATGGGTGACCCAGGATGCGCCTCCGGCTTAACGCGGGGCCTGCGATTTTAAGTTGTCAAACAACTGTCGGCCCACCCTTCGAGCACCTTGCGGCGAAGAGGAATGGGCGCGTACCTCGAAAGTATTTTCGAGGCAAATAACCGTGAGCCGACGCCTCGAACACCTTGCGGCGAGAAAGAATCGGCGCTGCCCCGATCTGGGGGACGGGCAATCCTCGGCAAGCAGGGAGACACCGGCAAGACGGGACCACTGAAAGCTGATTTGAAAATAGCGTGCGGCGCTGTGCGGCCGGCCAGCACGGTGGACGACAGAACGGGCAAGTGGCTGACTTTTCAGCCGTTTAGGACGGGAAAATAATTCTGCAAGGCTTGTGAACGACTCGTTGGGGTATGATCGCAGGTAAACTCGTGCCGCCGTGGCAAACTCTTCAAGCGCCTTCACCGTGATTCGCGGGCAGACGAAAGCCGCAGCCGCGATCCGAAGAAGGTGCCCGTCACCAAGGCTCTGAACCACCCGACAACGGAAAGGTGATGGAGAAGGAGCAATCGGACGGGAAGTGCCGGGCGGTGGTCTCCCTCGGTTGGGAAAGGACGAAGCTCCGGGCTGGCTGCTCACGAGCTATGAGAAGACGGAGAAGTGAGCGCCCGGCCATCGCGAGGAAGTCGGCGTCCGCGAAAGAGCCCCATCGTTTGAACGGGCTGTCCTGGAACTCCTCCGGGAAAGCCGAGCGTCAACTCTTAGTTTGGCGTAAGGACCTCCGCAGAGCAAGCGCTGCTGTTACCACTCCATGAAAGCGGCGGCCGAGTGAACTTAGCCAAGCGATAAGAGTAATCGCATGGTGAAATGAGGGCACGCTGCGCCCTTTGCACTCGTAACAAAAAAACGGCTGCCCGAGCTCAGGTCACAAACATGCCGTGTCTGAAAGGGCAGCCGTATCCTCCGAACATCCGCAGCACGCTCAGCCAAAGAAGCTGAACGGATTCGCCTTGACCTTGTCTAAAGCCGCCAAATTCGGGAACACCTGATTCGCGTTTACGCCAAACCAATTGACCAGGGCGGCGCCATACTGATCTACCGCAGCCGATGGGATCCAGCGGCCGCGCGTGTCGAAATCGTCGCCGCTGCCCAACTCGAAAGTCGGAAATGTACCATAAACCTTTTGGCCTTTTACCGCTCCACCCAATACCATGTGGTGGCTGCCCCACGCATGGTCGCTGCCGTCGGTGGTCGTCTGCGAAAAGGTCCGGCTAAAGTCCGATTCCGTAAAGAGCGTCACTTCGTCCGAGATCCCCAACTCGCTCGCGATCGCCGTATAGAAAGTGCTGACGGCCTGGCTCAATTGCGGATAGAGATTGTTATGTGCTTCGATTTCTCCAGTGTGCGTGTCGAATCCGCCCAGCGAACAGAAGAAGATCTGCCGCTGCATGCCCAGGTTTTCGCGCGCTTTGATGATGGTGGCAACCTGTTTCAATTGATTCCCTAAACTGGTGTTGGGAAACGTCGTCGAGATGGTTACGCCCGACAGCGCCGCCGACAGCGCGTGGGCGTCGGCAATCGAATTGAGCATGATCCCATTGGCTGCGCCGGCAAGTTTGAGGCCGGTGTCCGTCGTCAGCAGCGATTCGAATGCCTGAGTTCGCGGTTGCTCCAGATTGAATCCGGCCAGGTTCAGCGCCGTCGCCGGATTGGCGGTGGAACTGATCGCAATCTGCGGATCGACTCCGGCGCCGAACAGGTCATTGCCCGCCGCCGAAAGCAGCGTCGGGAAACTGGTCTTGTTCATCCCCTGCGCCAGAGCAGCGGTGCGACCTCCCCAGCCAAACGGTGTCTGCTCGGTTGGATCGGACGTCTGCCATTCGGTCTGTTGGTCCAAGTGAGAAAACAAATGCTGCGGCACGGGTCCATTCACCATGGCGACGCCCGTCCTCTTCACGAATGTAACCAGCGGTCCCACGTTCGCCGCCACGGCCAAATGACCGGAGCTGAAGAGGCTCGCCATGTCGGTCAAGCCGTTGTGGAAGTAATAATTATTCTTGCCGGTGATATCGGCCACTTCGACGAGGTCGCTCTTGGGCAGCGCCAGGCTCCCGCGAAGGGCCGCATACTCGTTGTAAATGCTGTCGCCGGTTCCAGCCGGAATAATTGTATTATTCGAATCGTTGCCGCCAAACAGGAATACGCAAACCAAGGCCTTATACTTTGTGGCGTTCTGCGCGAGCGCCGGCAACAATCCAAAGTTACGCAGGGCGAGCGAACCGATGGAAGCCGCGCCTATCTTGACAAATCTGCGACGTGAAAACATTGTTTTTCTCCTTTGATCCTTTGCCTAATGAATGACTTGAAACTCGCTTGACGTGAGCGCTACATAGAGCGCCGCCTGCGCCTGCAAGGTGGGGGTATTGGTTTTGGGATCGCTCAACGCTTCGTTGATGGCCGATACCAAGCTGGCCGACATCATGCCATGGAAGAAACGGTTGCTAATGGCCGTTTCCAAATTCGCTACCGAGCTTTCGGCTGCGGTAACGAACTCCGCAATACTAAATGTGGTGCCCGCATCGAGCATATTGTTATAAATCGCGCGATAGATATAGTTTGCGCGCGTCACTGCGGTTTGGGTGGTTTGCAGTTGAAATTCCGGACCTAACAAACCTTCGCCCACTTCGTATCGCGGAGAAAAATAGCTGAACACACTGGGCTCTTCCAGAAAGCCTTGTCCCAGGTTTGACGTGTAGTTATAAACCGTGGAGGTGCCGGCCAGAGCCCCGTTCAATCCGCGCAGCAGGTTCTCCATCACTAAGACCGGCTCGCGAAAATGCCCAAAGTTCGACACGTCATAATCGACGCCGTCATCTCCTGCCCGCGCTTCCGGATCGGTCAGAATCGCATACACCGTTTGTTGCAAATTCCCGTTCGTGGCTTTGAAGACGTTCACCACGTCCAAAACGTACTGTGGGCTGGGATTGCTGGTCACCAGATGTTGAATCAACTGCTTTACGATAAACGGCGCCAGGCTTGGCTGCGAATAGATCGCGGTCAAAGCCTCGTCCAGATCCAATTCGGCCGTTTGACCCGCCGGCAACGTGATGGTATTGGTTTGGCCGTCCGGGCCGATGAACGGGATGAATTTTTCTGTCATGTCATGTTGCGTTTCCGCGCCGTTCTTTTCCACTGGCACCATGGGAACCAGATAGTTGTTGGCGCCCGTCGATGTTTTGGCGTACGTCCAGCCAGTCAGCGCGGCCGACATTGCTGTTACCGTAGCCGGCGTATAGGTTGGAATCGGATTGTTGTTCTGATCTAGCACCAGCGTTCCGTCCGGGTTCAAATTATTCAGCCCTAAGGTGAAGAGCTGCATCAGTTCGCGCCCGTAGTTTTCATTCGGTGACGATGTGGCCGTCGCTTTGTAGTTGTTCACCATGTCGAGATAGGCACCCATCCCCGGGTTGAGCGTCACATCCGACATCAGTTGCTGATAACTGCCAAACGCATCCTTTTGCAAAATGTTGAGCAACGGAGGAAAGTAGGCCGCGGATCGTACCACTCCCACTTGCGACACTACCCAAATTTCGCTCAATGCAAAGGCTACTCGTTGCCGGAGTTGATCGGGATTGCTTAGCGCATTTTGAAAGAACTGCCGCTGCACCGGCGTGAGATCTGCATTCGTCTTGGTTACGCCGGCCACGGTTACCGTTGGTGGCTGGTTGGCATATTTGGAAATCGGCGCAGCCACCTGATTTTGAAACCACTGCTCGAAACCTTGCTTTTGCAGGGCAGCGATGGATGCGGCAGTTGGACCCCAAGTGGCTTGCTCCAAGATACGCGCCGCCGTGGATGCCGGCATGCCTGGTGGCGGCGAGACCTGCGCACTGCAAAGAAACGTGGAAAGCGCCGTGAACGTTGCCAGACGCGCAAACGCGGATTTATCCATATAGCTCCTCCCCAAATACTGGATAATGAGAAGTACGGTGGGCAGCCGCTCAGCTTCGACGGCATTCCTACCAGCTTCGACACCAGAACGGTTGAAGTGCTATTCCGGTTTACCGCTGTCAGGCGTGTTTACTAAATATTAATGAGTCCTCGATTTGCCTGCCACCAAAAGTTTTGGCTCCCCCCCTGGTTGGCGCGAATCAGTAACGATAACCAATGACCCTTAGTCCTACGGCCGATTTGCAAACGGAGCGTCTAGCCGTCAATTCTTACTTGAACCGGCTGCTGTCTTTGCAAGGGTCCGACAATAACGGCATTGTTCACGACGCCATGCGCTATGCCGTTCTGGGCAGCGCCCAGCGTATCCGGCCAATTTTGGCGATCCGCGTCGCGCGCATGGTTCAAGCGCCTGCGGATCTCGCCATGCGCCTGGCCGCTTCGGTAGAGTTACTCCATTGCGCATCGCTGGTAATTGACGATCTACCTTGCATGGACAATTCTCCTTACCGGCGCGATCGCGCTTCTGTGCATGTTAAGTTTGGCGAGGCCACGGCCGTACTTGCCGCATTCGGGCTCGTGGCCTTAGCCGCTCGCAGCATCCTGGAACCCCCTTGCTGCGAAGATTACCGCCCTTGTTTAATCGAATTTCAGCTTGCTCTCTTACGCAGCCTGGATTGCTCCGGTTTGATTGCCGGTCAAGCACTCGACCTGCAATTGGCCCACGCTAAAGCGCCCATACCGGCCTGCGAGATTTCCGAACTAAAAACGGTTCCGCTTTTCAATCTGGCTGTTTTGGCTGGCTCGTTGCTCGCCAATTTGGACGCCAACGAAAGGGCGCTATTAAATTGTTTCGGCCGGCAATTTGGCTTGGCCTTTCAAATGAGCGACGACCTGCTGGACGGCGAACTCGCCAACCCCGCTCCCTTTGCAGAAAAGCTCTCGACCCTGCGCGCGGCGATCGAGCCCTTTGGCGCCGCTTCCCAATCTCTCAAGGACTTAATCGACTACTTACATGCCCGAGTGTCTGCCGGCTTGGTGGCGCGGGCGTTTCCGCCCGCGGTTCTCTTGCGGGAATGAAGAACATTGTCGTCATCGGCAGCGGCTTCGGCGGCCTGGCTACCGCCATTCGCCTGCAAACCCGCGGCTTTCAAGTGGATCTATTCGAAGCGCGCGACAAACTCGGCGGCCGCGCCTATCTCTACGAGCAAGACGGTTTCAAGTTTGACGGTGGCCCAACGGTTATCACCGCACCGTTTATGCTCTCAGAGCTATTCACGGCTGCTCGAAGAGATCCAGACGATTACTTCAAACTCATTCCAGTCGACCCTTTTTACCGCATCGAATTTCACGATGGCCGCAGCTTTGAATACGGCCGCGACGAGGCCCAAACCGAAAAGCTAGTGGCGGCATTCGCTCCAGACGATCTGGCGGGTTATCGCCGGCTCGTCCTGCACGCGAAGGCTGTGTTTCAAAAAGGCTTCGTCGAACTTTCCGATAAGCCCTTTCTGAAATTTTCAGATATGCTGCGCGTTGCGCCCGATCTGATCCGGCTGCAATCCTATAAAACCGTCTATCAGTTCGCCGCCGGTTATATAAAGGATCCGCTGCTGCGCCGCGTTTTTAGCTTCCATCCCCTTTTGGTGGGAGGTAACCCATTTCAAACCACTTCCATCTATGCGCTGATTCACTATTTGGAACGAGAGTGGGGTGTGCATTATGCGATCGGCGGAACGGGCGCGATTATCGCCGCCCTAGGCAAGCTGTTCACGGAACTGGGTGGGCGGACTCATCTTTCTACTCCCGTCGCCAAACTTCTGGTGGAGAATCGCGTCGCGAAAGGAGTGGTCACGCGAAGCGGCGAAACATTTCACTCCGCCGCCGTTGTTAGCAACGCCGACGTCGCCAATACTTATTTGAAGATGGTCGAACCGAAAGACCGCCCTAAATACACCGCCACCCGTCTCAAGCGCATGCGCTACAGCATGTCTCTGTTCGTCATCTACTTCGGTACGCGCAAGCAGTATCCGAATATCAAACACCACACCATCATTCTCGGCGAGCGTTATCGCGAACTGCTCAACGATATCTTTAACAAGAAGCGTCTCTCCGGCGATTTCAGTCTCTATCTCCACCGGCCGACCGCCACTGACGCGACGATGGCGCCGCCGGGCTGCGATTGTTTCTACGTCCTAGCGCCCGTGCCCAATCAACTCAGTGGCATCGATTGGCGGACCCGCGCTCAGCCGTTTCGCGACGCCATCCTGCAGTTTCTCGATGCCCACTATTTGCCGGGCCTTCTCGATAACCTAGTGATAGAGCGGCTGTTGACGCCGCTCGATTTCGAGACCACTTTGAACACCTACCAGGGCACCGGTTTTTCGTTCGAGCCTATCTTCCGCCAATCCGCCTGGTTCCGCCCTCATAATGAATCGGAAGACATTCGCAACCTGTTCTTCGCCGGCGCGGGTACGCATCCTGGCGCGGGCGTGCCCGGTGTTCTGTCTTCAGCTAAGATCGCGGAGAAGTTGATTTGCCAGCGAATGCTTTAGCCAATCTCTATCGAAAAGCCGCCGAAGCCACCGCGCAAGGTTCCAAGAGCTTCTACTTCGCGACCCGCTTTTTTCCGCCCGATCTCGCCTCCGCGGCTCACGCCGTTTATTGGTTCTGCCGCTACACGGACGATTTAGTGGACGAATGCGCTAACGTCGAAGAGGGTCGCCGCCAGCTTGAGGCTTGGGCCGCTCTCTTGACCGAAGCCACACGCTCCGGAGCTACCGAACACTCTACCGACCACCCGGTTCTCGCGGTTTTTCTCGATACCGTCCGCCGCTATCAGATCCCGCTCGAATATCCGTTCGAATTGATCGAAGGCATGCGCATGGATCTCAATCAGACGCGCTACGAAACCTTTGAAGACTTGCGGCTCTTCTGTTACCGCGTTGCTTCCGTCGTCGGCCTCATGATGTGTTGGGTGATCGGTTTTGAAAATCCGGCTGACCGTGAAAAGGCCGTGCCCTACGCCATCGATCTCGGTATTGCACTCCAACTCACCAATATTCTGCGCGATATCGGCGAAGACCTGAATCGCAATCGCCTCTATCTGCCGCGCGAGGATCTGCGGCGCTTTGATTACTCCGAGGAGGATCTGCGCG
>Ga0302325_10011742_pt1 | contig 18841 bp, 21 predicted proteins | sample Palsa_T0_2_FD_201948 | JGI IMG/M metagenome (GOLD analysis project Ga0302325, IMG submission 201948) | Peat permafrost microbial communities from Stordalen Mire near Abisko, Sweden - Palsa_T0_2 | ecosystem: Environmental > Terrestrial > Soil > Palsa > Peat permafrost | place: Sweden: Abisko...
TGCAAAACATCGAGTACCGAGGTGACGTGCCCGTCTCCATCAAGACCCTGAACAGCGATGCGGCGGCTTGCCAGTTTGTATTCAACGTCCCATCGGCCATTGCGATTGTTGAGACCGCGTCGCTGACATTACCGGCGTGCCGCCCGGTCCAGGTGCTTCGCGTGGATGGAAAATTGCCAAGTGAAGAAGGATACCGGCTGAAATGAAGGTCTGGTCGCGGAGACTCTGCATGGCCGTGTTCGGCCTTGGTGCGCTGGCTGGCTCGGTGCTCGGGACTCGGGCGCTGAACCAGGCGGTGAGCAGCACGCGGGACCTATATCGAGTGGATACCAGCGGCTCGCAGATAGAAAGCGACCTGGAATATGAAACGCAGGAAAGCCGGCGGGCCTTTCTGTACGCACTGGCGGTGACGGATCCCAACGACCAACTACCGTATGTGGTGGCGGCGCGCGCAGCCAGCCAACGCGTGCAGGACGCGCTGAACCAACTGCGAAAGCTCGGCGTCCCATCTATCACCCGTAACGTGCAAGACTTCGAACGCTCCTGGAACAAATACGACGAGACGCGCGACGACATCATGGCGTTGATTCTGGTGGGAAACGCCGCAACCGCTTTGCGTGTGGAGTCCGAGCGTGGACAGCCCACGTTCGCGTTGGCGCTCGAAAGCTTGCACGCACTGAAGGCCGGGCTCGAGGTTCGCGCGCGGGCGGAATCGCTGCTGGTGAACGCGACGCTGCTGCGCAGCATCGGCGGACTGGGTGCCTTTGTTCTCTCCACGCTCCTGATCCTCGGGCTTCTCATCAAGGCGAACCGGTCGCGGCGGCAGGCGCTGGAATCGCTGCATGCGACCAACGCTGATTTGGCCGAGGCTAAAGAGTTGGAGATGGAACGCGCTTCAATCCTCGAGATGGTGAGCAAGCGCGCGACGCTCTCACATACGCTCGAAAAAATCGTTGCCCTTGCCTCACGGCACTACGCGCAGACTGGAGCGGCGATCTGGACGGGCAACGCAGGCGAAGCGCATCTTGAGGTGGCGGCCAATTTACCGCAGGAACTGTCGGAAGCATTGAAGCTGCACCGGCCCCCCGTTTCCGGTCCCGCTCCCGCCGGTCTGGAGCAATTCAGCTGCTCGAGCAAGAAGCTCGCGGCGAAGTTTGGATTTGAGGCCAGCCCTCCGAAAGAGTTGCGGGAAGCTTCGCGTGACCGGATCGGAATCTTGCAGATGTTCGGGCCAACAGGGCGCGCGGTTCCCTGGCAACCGGTGCTGGATCAAATGGCGCAACTCGCTTCTGTGGCGATCGAGAATTCTCTTCTGTATGAGCGGCTGGCGTTTCAGGCGCAGCACGACACGCTCACCGGTTTACCCAACCGGCTGCTCTTCCAAGACCGGGTGCAACAGGGCAGCCGGCTCGCCCTGCGCCATGGTAAGAAGACCGCGGTGATCTGGCTGGATCTGGACAAATACAAACAAACTAACGATACGCTAGGACATCGGGTGGGCGACGAGGTGCTGTGCGAAGTGGCGCACCGCCTGCAGGGCTGTTTGCGGCAAAGCGATTCGGTGGCGCGCGTGGGCGGCGATGAATTCGCAGTCTTGGTGCAGGATCTCGCGCAGCCGGAGGATGCCGAGCATGTGGCTGCGACGATCCTGTCCGCGTTTACGCTTCCGTTCCAGCTCGCATTGCATCGAATCACGATCACCGCCAGCCTGGGCATTAGTATGTTTCCCGACCATGGCGAAGATCCGATCACGCTGCTGCGCAACGCCGATATAGCCATGTACAGCGCCAAGCAAGCGGGTGGAGGCACATTTCGGATGTTCCGCTCGGCTCTGAGCGACTCCATGCAGCGCCGGGTGTTGCTTGAGCGGGAGTTAAAGACCGCGCTCGACCATAACGAGCTGTTTCTCGAATACCAGCCCCTCTTGGATCGGAAAGGACATTTGGATGGCGTGGAAGCGCTGTTGCGCTGGAAAAACCCTGAGGCTGGCCAGGTATCGCCAGTGGAGTTCATTCCGATCGCCGAAGAGATCGGACATATCGCGGCAATCGGGGAGTGGGTTGCACGTACCGCTTGCCGTGACGCCGCACGCTGGCTGCGGCAAGGATACGACGTGCCCCTCCTTGCGGTGAATGTGTCTGCCTTGCAATTCGCGGACGGCAAATTCCCTGTCCTGATAGAGCGCATATTGCAGGAGTGCGGGCTTCCTCCTTCCAGGCTGGAACTGGAGATCACCGAAACAGCGCTCATGGACAATCTCGGTCGCGTAATCACTCAGATAGAGTCGCTGCGGCACCTGGGAGTGCGTTTTGCAATCGATGACTTCGGCACCGGCTACTCGTCGCTTAGCCATCTCCAGAATCTTCCCGTGGACTGCGTCAAGATCGATCAATCATTCATTAAGGCGCTCGATCCGGGGGCCGAGGGATGCACGACGCTAGTCCGGGGGATTATCGCCCTCGCCCACAATCTGGGCCTGCAGGTTGTAGCGGAAGGCGTGGAAACCGAGCAGCAACTGGCGTTGCTCAACACGCTGGGCTGCGACATCAACCAGGGCTTCTTCCTGCATCGGCCCATGTCCGTCGAGGCGATCGAAGGACTGTTGCAAGCAAATCGTCGGGCCACTGAGCTCCTGCAGAAGCAGCCGGAGAGCGAACTAAGCCGCCTGGTTCCGAGCCCCAGTCCGGCGTAATCCGAAGGTAGTGACGAAAATACGAAAGAGCGCCGATCCGTAACGCTCGTGAAGGCCGGATCCGCTTTAATGCACTAGAAGCTACCTGCGTCGCCGGTGCGGCTAATCTTGAGTGGGACTTGTGGCGGGTACTGGTTGCAAAATGATCGGAAGGGTCTCAAGGCGGCCGACGGCGAGAATACCGAAAGGTGGTATCTGGGACGGAAGAACGACCTGCGCTCTAACAGCGCGCCATGAACCATACTCAACTCTGTTCCCCATGGCCAGCGAATTGCTCTTTCTGATCGCCAAAAAACTCCGATATGCGCACCTCGTTGTACCTGACCAGGCACTCAATCATGACCTGGCAACGGAACTCGCCCAGTTTCCGGAAATCGAAATCGTTCGCCAGGTGGCGTCCAATCCCGTGCCCGACGACTTCCTGCGGATAATTCGTGCACACAGGCCCGATTGCGTGTTCATTTCGGCCGATGATTTCGAACGGTTCCAAACATTGGCCGCAACCATCGACGCGCGTATGCCAGGGCTCCCGGTGATCACCCTGGCACACGCGGCGGATCCCCTGAAATTGATCCCGAAGCTAATGCACCTGGGCGTACGCCAGCTTCTGACCTGGCCCGTCACCCATGAGAAGCTCGGCGAAACCGTCGCCTTCATCTCGCAGCAGCTCGCCCCGAATCCGGCGCCCGTGCCTCGCCTGGGCGACCTCTACGCATTTTTCCCGACCAAGCCCGGAGTTGGCGCCTCCACCATCGCCGTGAGCACGAGCTGCGCGCTGGCTGATGAGCTGCACGTCGGCACTCTGCTGCTGGATTGCGACCTGATGGCCGGCTGCACGAAATTTCTTCTGAAACTGGACAACAGTTTCTTCCATCGTGAACGCATTGCAGCACGCCGACGCGTTGGATGTGGATTTGTGGGGGCAGATGTTGGTAAGTGGGACGGGCTGGACGTGCTGTACGCCGGTGAACTCGATCCTCCGGCCCCCTTGACCTCAGACAGCCTGGAGGTAGTGCTCGGTTTCGCTCGCTCTCTTTACGACACCATCTGCGCCGATCTCGCCAGCAGCCTGGATCCGTTCACGGTGCAGGTCATGCGCGAAGCGCGACGCATTTTCCTGGTCACCACGCCCGAACTGGTTCCGCTGCGCATGACGGCGGACCGGCTGCGGCATATGAAGGAACTGGGATTGGTCGACAAGGTGAGTCTGCTTCTGAACCGCAAGAATCTCCCGCGTCGGGGGGCGTCCGACGCCGAAATCGCGAAGATGGTTGGTCTCCCCTTTGCGCATGAGTTTTCCAATGACTATTCAGGCGTCCAAAGCGCCATGCTGGATGGCGTTCCTGTATCGCACCAGTCCAAGCTAGGCAAAAGTATCATGGCTCTCGCGCAGTCGCTCGCGCCCGCTGTAGCCCGGCATGATGTGCCTCCGCCCCATAAACGGAAATTCCTGGAGTTTTTCAACGTGCCGACGGCGCGAGATCGCGAGACGGTATGGAGGGATTGATCCGCGGCGCGTCAGCGAGGTCGAATACGGCTTGACCGGACGCGGCGGGCTAGAGAGACGTATGCTCCTTCGCGCTGCGGGTCGGGGCAGCCATGCGATCCCAGAAGACCTTGTTCAGCATTTTGTGGCCTTTCGGGATCACCTTGTCCAAATCTTCAATGGATTGGCCCATTCGTAGAGCATAAACAGCGCGAAGCTGCGGGCATCGCGTGCTAGGGCAGAAATTGGGGGAGATTGCCAAGCGCTTCGGTCAATTCGAATATTGCTTTCGCAGTCGCCCTCACGGTCAGCGGTCAAGCTTCCCGCAAGGACCTGGTCGCGATGCTGGTGCTGGACCGTTCCGGATCGATGTGCTCCAACAACGGCGCTACAGCGGTTCAACCTTGCTACAAGAGCAATGCGAATAGTCCTTGCTCAGCCATGATCACTGCGGCCAAGATCTTCACCGGAGCGTTCGCCGAGGGGCGTGATCAAATCGGCCTGCTTACCTTTAGCGATGGTTACTATTTGGAGTCGAAACCAACCACTAATTTTCAGACTTTGCTTGGCTATTCCAATTCTTCCGGTTCTGGCATTGGGATGATCGACACCACCTCATGCAACGGAGGCACGGGAACGGCCGAGGCAATCTCAATGGCCTACAACGAGCTATACAAAATCGCCGAGCCTGGCGCGATGAACATCATTATGCTCGAAACGGACGGTTTGCCCAACGCGTTGGTCTATAATTTCTATGCGTCGACACCCGCGACCGGCGCATTAAACACCACCAGCAACTGTCAGAACGCCAACAACCCGACCTACAAAAATGGCGGGTGGAAGACAGTGGTATCCGCGCGGCACTGGACCCCTGGAATCCCCATGAATACTAACGGCACCGCCTATATGGACAATGTCCCGGCAGGCTCAATCGGGGGATTCTATACGTCCGGTCCGGCGCAAGGCTCCTCTATCACGGTTCTTTTCAATCCCAGCCAAACGCGCGACACAGCGCCAATAACAGCGTTAACGTCCCACGGTTTACTCCGATTTCAACTGGCTTCCGAGCCGAGATGTCTACGGAAATCAAATGGACCCCTCCAACGCGTATGAACCGCTTACTCTCACGAGCGGTTACAACGTCCTAACGGGAAACGCTAGCACGGATTGGCCGAACACCCACGCTGCGGCGTTAAATGCCACCGACAATGCAGCCTATGACGTTCGCAACAATGCCACACTACCGACGTACGTGTTTGCGATTGGGCTGGGCGGCAATGACGGAAACCCTCCGGACTCTGTGTTGCTGCAACGGCTGGCGAACGATTCAAGCGCGGATCAGTTCAACAATCCACCGGCGTATCCGGCTTGTTCTACCGAGACCAGCTGCGTGACGTACGCCAGTCAACCGCAAGGCCAATTCATCTATTCGCCGAGCGCGGCGCAGCTTGGCCAGGCATTCCTGGCAATCTCTTCACAGATCCTACGGTTAAGCCATTAGCAGAAGTAGGCTGTCTGTATAAAGGTCCTCTCACCAAGTAACGTGACGACTAAGGGTCATGGAGAAACAGGTAACGCGAGCGCATAGCTAACACGGGAGAATCAACGATTGCGTCCGCTGGCCCAAGCACTTCGAGCGGTTTCCGCCGCAACGATAGGCTATTTTCGTTGCTCGGCTCAAGAAATATTACATTATGCTCACGTCTTAGAGGCCGGGGCGCCCTCAGTGATGAAGACGGCCAAGATGATCATGTCACCTGCACGTGTGCGACGCAGTTTGAGAGTCGGAAACTACGCTGGCCACAAAGATACGTTTTTTCCTCCTCGTCCGTCAGCCATAATATGAGTGCTCGGTGGCCGCAAGACTGCGAACCGCAGAAAATCTTACGGCTCACACTCTCACTGCCCACCAAAGTAGCAACAGGATGAAAATGGGTATAGCCGTATTTCAACCCGTGCGGACGCCCACAATCTTCGCAACGCACTATTGCCATTACTGCACGGGCCTCTCTGGTTTGGATAAGAGGCGGGTATGGTCACGAACGGTCGCGATATTGCCCTGTGGAGCGGCGCTCTCGACCCAAGTGTAGGTTTCGTCTTTACGGCGCACCCACGAGTGCCGTGGAGCCAAGCCTAGCGGCTCGGACAGCACTTTGTGCAACATATCCCACCCGTCCGTCTTGAGAGACTCCTCTGGTTGGTATCCAAAACCGCTTGGCGGTCGAAGAAGGAAGCGCTTGGAGACCGTACAGAGTTCGGGCGGCTCACTGGGTTCAGGTTGCTTGCATTGATGTGCCCCATGATCGAGTTCCAGCGGGGCAAGCGCATTTTCCGCATATTTCCCTGCGAGGCGACTCGTTTCGTATCGCTCCTGGAAAGTGTCGTCGTCGACACGCTGTGGCAATCTGGCCACTGAATTAGCGAACTTATCGACCTCCTTATGCCATTGGGCGCTCAATCGATCCTGCTCGGCACAATTGCTCACTTTGAACTTATCGACCGCCCAATACCGAAAGTTAGGCTCCCGCGCGAAGGTAGAGCTTAGGGCGTGACGGGTACTGCCCCGATACGATCATATTGCACTTTAGTTGCATGGTATTCGCTCGAACTGTAACCTACACTAACAATCTCGCGCTGTGCGAATAGTGCGACCGGCTAGACAGAATCTACCTTACTGCCATTGCTTTTTGGGCGGCCTGACGAAGCTATACGTTCACGATGTTTATATGGAAATCTGAATATCCAGTGGGAGGGCCTATCCGGTTTGCCGCTTTAGCCGCGGCCCAAACGTTCCCCACTATCGGCGCTTTTGACGACGCGATCCAGAAGGCGTTCAACCGTTTGACGCCTCCGTTGACGACGGCAACGCTACTTATGTCTCCTGGCGTGTACGTGACCCTTATCCAGACACCAGCCGACGTCAGCAACGCAATAACGCTCATTAAGGTCCAAGGCGAAGGAACGTCGACCTTTCCTCAAGCGGGCTCCGAATTAGATGGAATGAGAAGGCCGGTCCCGCAGCGGGATGCGATACGCTCCCAATGAGAAACGCACTCGATGTGCAATCGAAAGGAGACCGGCCATGAAGAAGCTGAGGCCCAAGCGGACCTGATGGTGATCCGGACGCAGGCAGTACTAGTGGAAGTGCGGACGATGTTGGTCAGTGCAGCGCGGGGGTTCACGAAGTTTTGGTGGAAGCGTTTGGGAAGTTGCGGCACGGGCCAGATTCGCGAGGAGCTCGCAAGGTCTCTGAGCAAGCCATTGCAAAATGCGTTGAAACCGCTGATGGCCGAGGTGGAATCAGTCAGCGAGCGCATCCGGGGATACGACGAGCAGATCGAAAACATAGCGAAGAGTCGATATCCGGAGACCGCGTTGCTGCAGTACTCGCCCCGCGCGTACCGCCGCCCAATAGCCGAAGTCGGCACAACCTGGGAGCAACGGCAGCACGCTATGCGCCGCGAAAGGGGTTTATAAAGGGATTAGCCCCTTGTCGACGAAATGTGATGACAAGCTGGCTTGTTCTGTATTCCGGCGCCGAGGCGCGAACGAACCCCTAACCTCATTTTGTGCGCCTCATCAACGACGATCAATTCCCAATGGCTGCGGAGGAGGCTCTGCTTGGTTCTTCAATTCGAGAGCTCCAGGAAATCGACGTTTACAGGGTGTTTTCTGGCTCTTGATCTAATCTTCAGCAGCGCGTCGATAACAGCAAGCAACGGCCTTTAACGGACACATTTCATCCTACCCACTCCAAAACGCTTTCAACACCTTTCGGCTGAAAATATGACGTGGCTGCAGCGTTCACTTAATGTTGCGGCCCGATTCCTTGCTCCCCGCTCTTTCACAGGCTTTCGATGCCCCGCTCTGGTCTGTCGGATCTCTCCTTCAAACTGGGACCTGCTACCGGGCGCTCCGGCGCTACCCGGACGGATCTCTCATCCGCTAGAACAACGCGTCTTTCAGGACGCACCATGGTATCGATGTTATCAAGATCAGAAGGCTACAACTCTTGGAGGCCTCGCAGGTGGGAGTGATTTGATTCTTGCAATGCTGGTGGGGTGACGGATCGGGCCGAATGAAGCCGTCCGATTTGGTAGCATAGCTCTATTCGTGCCAGCGGTAGTTGTAAAGAGTGAGCACTATGAAAGATGCTGAGCGGTACCAAAAGGAACTTGACGCGATTCTCCGAAATACCGGGGATAAGGCCAAGCGTGTAAGTCATCTTGAAAACGTGGATCGTCTCGACCAGCTTTTTGTACGAGCTGCGCAGCTTGGAATCTCGCAGGCGGAGTCGTGGCGGATTATCGACAAGACAGACGATCCGAAAGCTGGAGTCCTTGCCCTCATCGAAGAAATTCAAAGACAATCAACGTAACCCACTACCAGATTCTTCAGAAACAAGCGTATAATCGAACTGGGAGGCCGCTGAAATCAGTGTTCAGCACCGCGCCGTCGAGTGCTCCCGCCTTTGGCCCGCTCCCAGCATTCCCAATACAGTGCTGCGTGGTGAAAAGTGCGGTTTCCAAGCAAGGACGAGTGGTCGAGGATCTGGCTGGTTGTGGCAATTGTCTTGACGCTCGCTCTGGTCGGAGCGGGCGTGATCCTGGCAATGCGACAGTAGAAACGGGGGGGAGGGTAGTGCTCTCCGCGCAGCGGGATCTTCTCGGAATACTCGCGTGTTAACGCCCAACGGATAGTAAAACCGCCACTCGCAAGCTGCGCGATATGCCGTGAGTTTCCGTCAATTAACCGGCTAATCTCGGCAAGCGAAGGTGTCCGGTCGGAATGCGATATTCTTTTCCAGTCGGGATTTTGTGTGGGAGTTGAAGCCCGTTCCGCGAGTTCAGATCTTGGCGTCAACGCGACAAGCGGAGCTCCAGAGTCACGATACTATTTATTTCACTTTCGCCCGCGCAGAGGAATCTTGAAACAGATTGGGCCGAGGCGGGCGCGGAAGCCATCCTGCGCCGCTGCCCGCTTTGTTTGCAGGACTCCATCATCGGTGACGGCCGACGTCGTAAACAGGCGCATGATGAACACCACGATTGGATGCCTCTCGCGGCTCCCGTGGACGCTCGGGAGCGCTTGACCCATTTTTTTAGCTCGCTTTGAACCGCTATTTCCAGGCGGACTTTGCGAGTTCCGATTCCTCGATAGCGCGTGCGTGCTCTGCCAGTTGTTTCTTCATGCTCCTACCACCATGCCGTTGGGATCTCACCCAGCGGGCGAGTGATGGCCTGGATGACAGGCGTTTTCATGACTCCTGGTGGCCCGATGATCGCACCTCAGAGATTTGCTGGCTCCACCCATCCGGTGTCCCGTGCCTTCGGTTGAATCATCGCGCGACGATTCACGGCACCAGCAAGGCAAAGAGCCATGACTACCGCTGGGTAATCCAATGGGACTTGCATGCGCTCCGCCACGTCCGCCACCAGGGGACGGAGCGACTCCGTGAGAAGGTCTTCGGAAAAAGCTTGCACGCGCGGAAGTTCGCTTTGGATCGGTTCCGGCTTCGGCCATTCTTCAGAATGCTCGCTGATCGGCTGTTTGCAAGGATAGAGCTGATATACGCTTTCACCCGCTCCCAAATGTCGTCATCGGATACAGGACTCTCGAACTGGAGCGCCCTGCACGCCGTAAACGCGCCTTGCTTCGGGAGGCCTCGTTGCTTTACGCTGCCTGCCAGCGAGACGATGGTGTCGTGCTTCTTTCCATCCGGGATCACTTCCGGCAGTAGCTTGCTAACCGCCCCAATCGATCTACCTTGTGTCTTGGTGCTCTGAATATAGGCCAGTAACCAAGCAGGAGCGTCGGCAGGCTTCAGCAGCGCATTTTTTCCGTCGATGCCGTCCCAATCATAGCGTCGGCCACTCGCGTGCCGAGACGGAGCCAGAAAGATATAACCGCCATGGCCCTTCAAATCGATTCCCGGTGCAAGAGTCTTTGGCACGGCCCCACCGCCGTAATTGAATATTAGATGTCGTCCTCCGCCGCCTGTTTGTTCGGCCGTTTCCGGAATCGGTCCGAACTTCTCGACTAGCCAGCTCGTCGCGATTTTCCGGCCCACCGTTGCGCGGGTCGCAGTAGGCACCATCTTCCGCGTATCGACGCGCCTCAGCCCGTTCGTCGAAACACGTCCGACCATCGGAAAGGTCGGAGAAGTAGTCACGATTGTGGGATCGGATTGACCGGCGCGACGAGCGTCGCGTTAATGGAGTACCTGCGGCTATCGATTTCGACGCGGCGACCGCGATCTTGACCAAGGTGCCACCGGCGCCACTACAGGAAAAGTCCAAGTGGTAACACCCAGTGGTACGCTTTCGAGCAACGTATCCTTTGAGGTGGCGCACTGGATGGAGCGGAGCCAAAGCAATCCGGCCTGAACTCACCCGCCTCATGAACGACGCCCAAAAGCGTCGCTTTGACCTAGTTCTCGTCTGGAAGCTGGATCGGTGGGGTCGGTCGGTTGCTGACTCAATGAGAAACATCCAAGAGCTTGACTCATTGGGCGTCAAGTTCCTTGCCGTCACTCAAAACATCGGCACTGAAGAGAGCAGCCCAATGGCCCGGTTCATGCTCATAATCATGAGCGCCTTTGCAGAACTGGAGCGGGAGTTGATCAGAGAGCGGACGGTTGCAGGAGTGAAGGCGGCGCGTGAGAACGGCAAGACCCTTGGCCGTCCACGTCGGGTGTTTCGAAGAGACGAGGCGATCAAGCTTCGTGGAGAAGGGTTAAGCTGGCGTGCCATAGCGAAGCAGATGGAAGTTCCGGTTTCGACCGTGGTGGATGCTTGCAGGTGTGCGGAACTAGTTCCTCCACTGTCAGTGCCGGAATAAAACGCCCGCATTTCTGCCGGTTTTGACGACGGCAGCAGTGCCCTCCTGCGGGCCGCTGGCTCGTCTTTTCTGTTGACCTCAAGCGAAACTGCCCACCATTGAAGGCGCTCGGCGAAGCGGAGGCGATTGCTGCATACCACCGCCAAGGAGTACCCGGCTGGACTCATCGCGGACGATGGGTGGGGCGCAGGCAACTGCGCCCGACTTGAAACACATCGGACCGATCCTGATGCCTTTACTCTAAACCAGTTTCTAAATCGTTGGCCGTACGCGCGACTGCGGATCTTCTCGTGGACGGCGGAGAGGCTCAGGTTAAGAACCCCCATCCGCCACTGCTCATGCCCAGGCTGAATGCGCGGGGAGGCTAGCTGCTTGTTCTGAACCCTCGCCGGTTGGGAATTCGACACTCGCTCACCACGGTCGCGGAAGTCGGCACCGGCAGGCCGACGTGATAGTGTGTCTCGACGGAGCAACCCGTTGGTGGGTGCCGTCGTCAAAACCTGCGAAACTGCGGTTGCTTTAAGCCGGCGCTAACAGGTTGGCGGCGATCGCGCCGTGATGTCCTTCTGGGAACGAGTTGGTTGTGGTGATTGAACGGATCGAAGTTTGAATCTGGCTAAGCGCCAGCTCCCACGGTCGCCAAAGGCTAGGATCGGCTTGATTGGATCGGGCTTGATTGGATCGGGCTTAATTGGGTTGGGCTTAATTAAGGTGGACCAGGGCCCCAACAAGTCCACTTTGAAGATGTTGTAAAGCTGGGTCTCGAACATGACCTCGAAACACTCGCACAAGCAGGAGGGTCCGATAACGTGAACCTCCGCTCCTTCCGGCAGGAAAACAATTCGTCCTTTCCCGGCCGATTCGAAATGAACGGCTGCGAGGGACTTTCCTAGCCGGTACATTCGTGTGGCGGGGGCCCCGCTCTTTTCGATGGGCTCACCAAGAATTATCATTGTCGAAGATGCGTCCGTTCTTGTCATCATGTGAATGCCTTTCCAAAGTTGATGCGGCTCAGCAAGGGCCACGCCGCCGGGGCCGTTCTTCGGAGCGGTATTCGCATTCAGCATTTGGCTCACTCTCTCGACCAGTTCAGCGGACTCAAAGGACTTGGCGACACATTCCAATCCCCGGTAAGTGCGCCAGGCGTCTCCGGAACGCCGGCGCATTTCATTCTCAAACAACTGCCTGGCACGTTGACCGTTGACCGGTCAGTGTACACAATGGGAAGGTCAGCGTGCGGGACGCCCCACGATGAAGGCTTGCGGTCGCGCGTGGAACTGGACGACATATTAAGCGAGTAGGCCGCCATGCCCGAGGCAGGCGACTTCGCTACAAGAGATACGGTAGCGAGCTAGCATCGGCGAAAGCATCAAATCCAGAACGTTTGGTTTGGCCGATTGGAAGCAGCCGGGCACGGAAACGATCGGAACATCTTCTCGATAGCCCAGCAAGAAGAGATTGCCAGGTTCGACGGGCGCAAGAAAGCACTCGATTTGGCAGCCGGCTCGAACCATGGAGCGGCCAATCACATCGTCCGGGCCCGCTGGCGCGGTGGTGGAGGCGATCAGCACCGCGGTTGGTCTGGCGCGCAGCAGGTGCTGAAGGGAACGAGCCACAGCTCCTTCCTCCTCGACCGAGGAAAGGACAAAACTGGCCGTAATTCCGATGCGAGCCAAACGTTGGCGCATGACATTTTCAAACAACTGCCTGGCACGTTCGCCGTTGACCGGGTCAGTGTACAGAATGGCCAAAACCGGCGTACGGATGGGCCGGGCCTGCAGGATTGGACCTCTTTCTTTGACGATCGAACTTATTGCGTTGAGTTCCCACTTGGCAACTGCAAACGGCGTACTTTTGACGGTGGCCACCCGGTGCCCGGAGCGCGCGTAGGAGAAGTTCACAGAGGTGGCGATGGCTATGCTAGGCGTAGCGTTGATTTGCCTTAGCAACTCATCGTCCACCAAGATGCAAGACGGCTCGGTAGTGAGTAAGTTCGCCCTTCCGCCAGCAGCAAGATGGATTTCGAGCGCTCCACAACCGATTGCGAACGCGACCTGCATGACAGCGTCGTACTCGTCAACTTCACCCTCTTCCAACTCGGTTACCCAGACCTCGGCCATGCCTTCGGCTGCGAGTAAACGAGTATCTTCTTCGCTAATCAGGTGGCCCTTGGCAAGCAACTTCTTCCCGCCTGGCCGAAATACCGTGGAGCAAAGGATTCTTCCAGTAGATTTCTTGACGTCAATGGTCTGCGCCTTCATTAGCCCGATGACCTCCCAAAGAGTGAAGTCTGGCCTTGCCGGCGCTAAGGTCCACAAAATCACAAACACCGAGATTCCACCGTCCGGAATCGGCGTGCTCCAACGTAAATCCTGCGAGAGCGTGACTAAGTATGTGAGTCTAAGGCCAACAGCGCTATAGAGCGGAATGGGAAATTTGTGTAGAACTTGTTAATCTGCGTCTGTCGTGATTTGCCCTACATAACTGTCGAAGGCACTGGTGCATCGTACAGATAGTTCTTTGTAATATAGGGAGTTTCTTGTACGCTGGTGCATGCCGCGAAATGCCCCGGCCATTAGCCTCGATCCAAAAACCAAAGCAACCTTGAATAGCTGGCTGCAGGCGCCATCTACGGCGCAGGCACTGGTGCTGCGGAGCCGAATTGTGTTGGCGGCGGCAGCAGGCCGTGCCAACCAGCAGATTGCCTCGGATCTGGAGATCCCGCAGGTGACGGTGGGAAAGTGGCGGCGATCGTTTGCGGCATTAGGACTGGACGGGCTGCGGGATGCGCCGCGCCCCGGCCGGCCACCAAAACACGATGCGGCGGTTTGGCAGAAGGTACAGACCTTGGCCTGCCAACAGCCGGAATCGCAAGGACGGTGGACGGTGAGAACTTGGCACGCAAGCTCGGTCTGCCGCACAGCACGGTGCACGCGATTCTGCACGCATCGGAGTTACAGCCACACCGCAGTCGGACCTTCACCTTCAGCCCCGATCCGGAGTTCGAGCCCAAATTATTGGATATCGTGGGCTTGTATTTGAACCCGCCGGAGAATGCGTTGGTGCTGTGTGGGGACGAGAAACCCGGGATTCAGGCGCTCGATCGCACGCAGCCACTGCTTCCGCTCCGTGCCAGGAAACCGCAGAGTTGGACCAACGAATATGTCCGGCACGGAACGCAAACGATGATTGCCGCCTTGGAGATCGCCACCGGTAAAGTGGTCGCTCATGTCCGCAACCGCCGCACCTCGGTGAACTTTCTTCGGTTCATGAATGAAGTCGTGCGAGCCTATCCGGATCGCACTCTCCACGTGGTCGTGGACAACTTGAACATCCACAAGAACGAGGCGGCTCGGCGCTGGCTTGGCCGCCATCCTCAGGTTTATTTTCACTACACCCCCACGCATGCCTCGTGGGTGAACCTTATCGAGTGTTTCTTCAGCATCCTCAGCAAACGGGGTTTGGCGCACCGCGTTCAGCATTCCAAGCAGGATCTCAGGGAACTCCTCCACCGTTTCCTCGCCAGCTATAACGAGTCTTGCAATCCCTTTACTTGGGCCAAAGGCCCGGAACATCTGCAACACATCATTGAGACCACAAAGGTTATCAGGCTCTCCACCCCAAAAAGCCTCGCCGTCGCCGAGCCAAATCAAAGAAAGCCGATTCTATAAGGGACTAATGGGACGATGTACTAGTCGTTTGTTCAATCGACCAGATGGTTGTGCAATGCATAACGGATGATATCGGAGTTCGTTGCGATATTCATCTTTTCCAAAATGCGCGCGCGGTAAGTACTCACGGTAGTTATGCTCAGGTGGAGCTCTGCGGCAATCTGTCCCACTGTTTTTCCGGACCCGATCATCCGGAAGATCTCGAATTCGCGGTCGGAAAGAGCTTCGTGGGCGGCGCGTTCGTTATGTCCACGCAAGTTGACGGCGAGTTTTTCGGCCAACGCCGGGGTTACATAACGACCTCCACCGAGCACTTTATGGATGGCTTTGATCAGCTCTTCAGGGGTGCTTCCCTTCATCACGTACCCCGCTGCGCCCGCTTTGAGGGCGCGCATACCATAGTGGTCTTCCGGATGCATGCTCAAGACCAGCACGGGAAGCTTAGGTTTCACCCGGACCAGATCATCTAGCACATCCAGGCCGCTTCGCCCCGGCATGGTGATGTCCAATATTACGAGGTCCCAATTCTCGGTCTGAACCTGAGTGAGGACCTGGTGAGCATTCTCGGCTGCGCCACAGATTACATCTTTCAGTGAACGCACCAAGATTTCTCTGAGCCCTCTCTGGAAGATGGCATGATCGTCGGCGATGAGAACCCTGATCACTAGCTTTAGTTTCCACGCTAGCATGAGTCCGGTCAGAGGTCTGACCTGTACCGTGGCCCCTTCCGGCTGGGAACTGCGAATACAGAGTAACAAAGCCTTTCCTTCGTTGCCGCGGATTCTAAGCGACGAGGGTACTAAAAGCTGCCGACAGGCGATCGATGAAGCTAGGTCTGCTGCCCGCAGCAGGTATTGGCCATGTGCCGCAAGTAACCATATATCGATATCAGACTGGCCCTGGCACAGTACGAGCTCATTTGAGTGGATTTGCATGACGGATGCCGAAGCCCAGCGCCTGTTGGCGCGGGTGCGATAAGGGCGCCGGCTCCGGGCATTTGCTTGTTTTAACTACGGTCTTTCGTGGCTGGCACGGGTCATGTTTTCCGCTTAGCATGAGATAAGGGGAATGCGATGCGACTCTACCCACTTGTAACACGGCTCGGGGTTGTAGCTCTGCTCGGAACCACTTTGTCCATGGATCCCGCGGAGGCCAATCCCGCCGGGGGCCAGAGCTCGCCGGCACAACCCGCCTCCGGCACGGCGGAAACGGACAAGAAGCGCCCCGTGACCAGGGCAACCGATGTACTGACACGAGAACGCGCCGGAACGGCCGAACGCCCTCGCGGAAGCTCGTCGCGCAGCGCCCCAACGCGCATCGCAAGAGGATGCAGCCGGGGGACCCGTACCGTCGGCAAAGGCCGCGCTAGAGCCGATCGTGACGCACGTTCGCCCCATGGTACAAGCGGTTCCGCTGGGCCCTCCGCAGAAGAGTCTGACCGGCGAAGAGTTTGCGTTCATCCACGTGGGATCCACTCCGAAGGAGGTCCTGGAGGTCCTTGGGCCGCCGTTGGCCCGTGTGTGGTTCCGGATTGACGATGGTCATTTGCGCGAAACCCTTCAATACTGGGTGAAAGGCGGCCTGATGGGAACAGTTCGCCTGGACAACGGCCGTGTCGTTCAAATTGAGACCAAGGGAAAGTGAACTGCTTGGCTCCCTGTGCGCTACGCCTACTAGTGGCTCAAGCGTAAAATCTGCGACGAAATCGCCAGGATGCCTGGCCAAGCTGCGCGGAAGTGGGCGCATAGATGAACGTGCCTTGAGGCTGGTTGGGTTAATTGATGCAAGTAGGTTCGGTAGAGCAAGCAGGAAGCACCGGAGGGTTATTAGACTGATCCCCGTTTGGATCGTTTGCCATCCGCTGCAGCAAGATAGGATCCTACAGAAAATTGCAAGCGATGGCATCGTTGGTTCCGCCTAATGTTCGGCGAGGCCAATTCCGGCAGCGGACAAGTTGCTGGCGATGTTGCGGTCCAAACCATAGCCCTCGTTATGCGCCGTCCAGAGCCGCCAAAGCGGGCTGATTCCGCAGTCCGATCAACGCAACTCCACATAACCATGGACGGCGCATATTTCCGAAAGTCCCCGCCTTCCACCGCCGCTTAAATCCGCATCTGCGGCGTGATCTGCAGCATGCCTACGCGGCCGCAAACGCGCGAATCAGCTCGGCCAGTTGGCTGGCTTGAATGCCCTTCAACTCCAGCCGCAGCTTCGCACCTCGCGGCGATTCTACTTCCACCAGGCAACTCGTCGCCGTGCCGGAGCCGGATGCGAGCTACTCCACGAAGGCTGGCAAGGCATTCGCTCTTTGCTTGGCGTGGGACTTTCGCCGAGCTGGTTGTGGCCGGGCTGGATTGAGACGCCCAGCCCACTTCCAGGCTCGGTTTATCCACATCCAGTGCCCGCGCTGTGGCATCGATCCCATCGTGCTGGACCAACTCCACTGCTGCAACCCACAACTCTTCCAGCAGACGCGATCACACTGCGCGCGTACTTCGCCATTCCGCTCATCGCCGCCGCAGCTGCTCTACGTGGTCTCGATAAAGCGCCGCCGCTTCCTGTGCCATCTGCCACGTCCCCCCTTGGCACACCCTATCACTTACCTCAAACATTCTTCACGCATCCTTCCCGGCAACTCACCAAGACGGAGCGGAGGCGCAGGATGGCCTGCGATTTTAATTGCGAGACGCGAGACTCGTGCAGATTCACGACCCTCGCAATCTCCCGTAGTGTGAGATCCTCATGATAATAAAGGTGGATCACGATACGCTCGGCGCGCGGCATTTTATTGATCGCGGCCGAGAGCAGGCGTTGTTCTTCGGACCTCTCCAGTAAGCGCGAAGGCCAGCTTTCCTGGTCATCCGAGATGTATTTGAGAAGATCGTGGCGGTCATCGTCCGGTGTGGGGGCTTCCAGGCTGGCTAGATTCACGCCGCGAATATTCACCAGCCACTTATGGTATTCCTCGAGTGACAACTCCAACTGGCGGGCGATTTCGTCCTCGGTGGGCGCGCGGTGCAGGCGTTGCTCCACCGACGAGATGGCCGCCTCCACCTGCTTGGAACGCCGGCGCTGTTCGCGCGGCGCCCAGTCGAGACGTCGCAGGCTGTCGAGTATGGCGCCCCGAATCTTGTATTCGGCGTAGGTTTTCAGCTTGACGTTGTGCCCCGGGTCGAAGCGGTCAATGGCGTCGATCAGCCCGATGGTTCCAACGGAAATCAGGTCGTCCAAGTTGACGCTCTCGGGAAGACGTTCGTGGATGCGGCAGGCAACAAGCCGGACTTGCGGCAGATGTTCGAGAATCAGGCGTTCCCGTTCCACGTCTAACGCCGTTTTAGACAACAGCGGACGCCGCCCAGCCACCACAGGACGGATTTCTACAGGGTTGTTTGTTGCGAAGCGTGCTTCCCTCCGCTTGTCGATTGCCGCGACGGACGGTGAAGGTTGACCTCTTGCGGGTTGGTAAGTCATAGCCATTTGTTCGTCTAACTAATCCGCGGCTGCCTCGAATCGTAAGGTTTTGCCGAGTCCTGAAGCGAGCCCTAACGGCGGGCCGAATCAGTTGGCCAATCGCCCGCGTAGCGCTGGATTGTCTCAATGAGAGCGGCCCTGCGAATCGGCTTCGTAACATGCGCCGTACACCCTGCTTGGATGCTCTTCGAAGCCGTCTCCGCCTCATTGTGAGCAGTCAGTGCAACGATCGGCACGGCAGGCTTCTCGTGCAGACATTCCGAAATCCGAATTTGGCGCGCAGCAATGTACCCGTTCATTTCTGGCATGTCAAGGTCCATCAGGATCAGGTCATACGATTTACTCACGGCCATCTCTACCGCGGTTCGACCGTTCTCGGCCGACTCGATCCCCCAGGGCGTATCCTTCAAGAAGGCTCGAATCAACCGCAGAGTGTCGGCGGAATCATCGGCTACCAGGATTCTCAGCGGATGCAGGTCGGTACGGGTTTTCGCTCCGGCCTCCGACAACAGTAGAAAATCCACGGTTGGCGCCGGGGGGAGATACACGTTGAAGTGGAAAACAGTCCCTATCTTTGGCTCGACCTCGGCCCACAAATCACCGCCCATCATCCTAGCTAGATGCCGTGCAAGCATCAAGGCAAGTTCGGATCCGCCTCGGGCTGCGGTCTCCTGGTCCGGT
>Ga0302325_10011743_pt1 | contig 18841 bp, 18 predicted proteins | sample Palsa_T0_2_FD_201948 | JGI IMG/M metagenome (GOLD analysis project Ga0302325, IMG submission 201948) | Peat permafrost microbial communities from Stordalen Mire near Abisko, Sweden - Palsa_T0_2 | ecosystem: Environmental > Terrestrial > Soil > Palsa > Peat permafrost | place: Sweden: Abisko...
TGGGGAATGTGAATGTTGTTGTTGTTGTTGTTGTGAGCAACTGGGATGACGCAGAAGGGCAGCGAGGCAACGTCGACTCGGAAGGAATGCGGTGAAATAGAGGTGGAGGTCAATTAGGAGGAGGAAGGGCGGAAGAGAGAGGAGGGAGGGGAGGAAGGAACACTGCGGACGACGATTGTGACCAGTCTTGAGTATCGTACGCAGCTTGACGGAGTGGGATGGGAGGATGGGGATGGTGAAGATAGGAAAGAAGGCCAGCAACGGGGAAGCAGGTCAACAGCGAGCGAGCGAGCGCACTAGCGTCGTTTGTTGGTCGCCGGACAAGGGAGTCGGCAAATTGGGGGGGATAGGGCGAGCGGTGGCGAGCGATCGCAGTTGAAGCCTCAGGCCACCACGAGTCCACGACAGGCCGGGCAGGGCAGGGCAGATCAGATCAGAGCAGAGCAAAGCAGAGCAGAGCAGAGCAGAGTCGGCAGAACAGGGTAGGCAGGGAAGGAAGCCAGCAGGCAGGCCCCACTCACACGACCCCCTTACCTCTCACCTGAGTCAACCTCTCAACCTCTCACCTTTCACCTCTCACCTCTCTTCACCTCTTTCACCTTCTTTCACCTCTCATCAAACTGGATCGGTCAGGTCAGGTCAGGTCAGGTCAGGTCAGGTCAGGTCAGGCCAGCTCAGGTCAGGCATCCCGGCGCGCACGGAAAGCAGCGCCCCCTCTCATTGCCGGATAAAGGCAAGCGCCAGCTCACCGCGCCCGGCCAGCCAGTAGCGCGGCGCAGAGCTGAAACCCGATCGCTCTGCCGACGGGCCTCGTGCCGCCGCTTTCAGATCATTCCATCGCATTCCATCGCGACACCTCTCGCGCCACCATTGGTCAGCTAACTTTACACTCATGCCGGTGTCCACCGGGCTTGCGCGTGCCTCGTTGCGTCTCCTGTGGCCTGCATTGGCGGTGCATCAGACGCTTGCCCCCTTCAGGCACAACGTGCTCTTGAATGGTCTCGCTGGCCCTTGGGCTTGGCTAGCTGTAAGCCTGCAACCCCCCCCCCAAGGTTGTCTCGAAGGTTGCAACTGATTCCGAGTTACGAAGTATTGCTGAGAGCTGGCACTGCCAATGACCCGCCTGGTTCTGGAACACTCCACGCACCCAAGCTCCCTCAAACTTCTCAAGGCTCAAAGCTCCCTCGGCGAAGCCAAGCTGCCAAGCCCTCGAGTGAGCGGTGGCCACAACACGCTTTCACGCTGTTCCAACTTCCCATGCTCCGATGACCCACGCACTCGCCAGGACAACTCAGTACTAGTACAGTACTTCCGTACAGTACAGTACAGTACAGTAATCGAACTCAATTTAGCAATCCGCAATTTTGCATCTGGCCACGAGGCCAGAGGAGGGCCACAAAGGCGTTTCCAAAACGTCAGCCATCCAATAATCTAGCCTTTGCCATCCCTCTAGTTCCGCGGAATCCGTTGGAAACACTGGGCGGAATCCTTCCATACGCCTTGCCGCCCAATGACAGACGCATTGCAATCTTGCTTAGAAAGGGCTACAAACGGGTCTGCTTCTTTGATCTCCAAACTGAGACTCCGCGGGGTCGTGTGACCCCGACCTCGACCAGATGGCGAGCGTGAAGTGTCCAAAAAGAGCTCCCAAAATACTCTTTGAAAGTTTGAATTTTTCAATGGAAATGCTCTTTGATGCCGAGTGATCCATTGTGATCCATTGATCATCTGTCACGCATCGCACGGAGTTCGGGGCGAGGATTCTCCAGACTCTAGAGTTTCTCGAATGTTACAGTACTGTCCTGTACAGGGAGCACGAGGTCACCCAAGATACGGTATCGTCATCAATCAATGCACAACTTCATTTCCGAACAGTGAGCTCGAGCACGGCCCTCGATGATGCCATCGGCGGCCTCCGAGGACCCCGCGTTGCAGAGGGAAAAGGGGTGCTCAATTGTGTATACTGTAGTAACTGTGTTCCCATTCCTAAAGACTGATTGATTATTACTGTACTCTCAGTTACTGCCGTAATGAAACCCGCGTGTGCGTACAGTACAGTGAAGTACAGTACTGTACTGGACTAGTATTATCAACCAGCTGGAGACTGGAGTCAGCGCCCATCAAATTTCTTGCTTCATGCTCCGACTCGGCTGCATCGTCGATGGTGGGATGTCCAGTGTTCGGCATTCTCCAGAAGTTTCTTGCTCTTCGAATCGCGTGTTGCCCACACAGGTGGTTGTATCAAGAAACATCTAAAAATGCCTAAATGCAAACGGTAACGCTAGCAGCCTATCACGAGTAGACGCCCTACACCTCCGCTGCAGATCTACAAAACTACTGTAATGTACTGTACAATATCTGATGGGCCATATCGAAATTGAAACGTCTGACTCGCTTATCATTCCACCATCCAATTTAAATTCAAGGCCTTGAGCGGTGGTCGTGCTTCAACTTGTAAGATCATCACGTCTGCACGCGTCGAGCTGCCTTTGGCCCTTTATCCTCGGAAAGGCTCAGGGCTCCAACTCGCTGAATGTACGGTACTGTAGATCACCCAATTTGGCTTTCGACAACCCTGTGCTGCAGGCATTTTGATACAGCAAGATGTCACTCCCGCTCGATCATGGCTTGCCCCAGAGACCCTGAAACTTCTCAGCGAGACGGCAATTGGCGTAAATTTACTGTACCCAAGAACGACACCACCCCAGCCCAAACAGAGCCAAATTATGTCTGCATCTACAATACAGTAGTCTTGCACCATCGGACGTTGACGGACGCCATTGTACAACCACAAGACACAGAGTGGAGCCTGCGAGCTCCCGAATGTGAACTGCGAGGATGGTGACTTCGTGGCGCCTCCAGAGGCAGATCATCAGTTACCAACCAGCATCCACATCTCCGGCCAGGGCGCATATCGTGCATCTTTCCAAACAGTTTTGAGGGATCGAAGAAAAGCCTCGATTCCCCAGTACAGTACAGTAAAACGTGGCCAACGCCTGTGGAACAGCAGATCTCCCTCCTACTGTAAGGTATATCGTGGTACAGTACGAGCGAGTACAACTGTATATACTCTGTACCTCCACAAAAATCTTGCGCACAGCCGTCCTGGATCTGATACAGTCATACAAGATCGTGAGCTGTTCTCCGCACAATGACGGTTTCAAGAAACGACGAGCAAGAATTACGCGATGCTCGCCACGCGCAGCGGTGAGAAAGAAAAGGCTTCAGTGAAACTGCTACTGTACGATACCTCACTCAGCTTCGTACCGTTGCGTCCGATACCAGAGAGCAGAGAGCAGACAGCCAAATAAAGTGCTCCTCGAATCAGTATCCCAAAGTCTCTTGACTTCCAAAAGCGGAAACGCATGCTCCAAGAAGATACGTTTCCGTTCTCTACTACGTTGTACGTGCGGACTGTACGTAGTAGTACAGCGAGAGTCTGCAGTGCTGTCCTCCAATCACGATCCAGAGCGTGCGGTGCTGGTGCCGTACCAGTACCTTTGACTCTCCCGTAAGGCTAGTGGGGCCGCCATTCGCTGGCTCTCTTTCTTCATGCAATGCAGGCCTGGAGCAAACAGTAAGCATGTATCAGTCAGTGGCCCACCAAGCCAGAAGTATCAAATCCACTATCGAAATACCGGTAGGCCTTCTCACCGCCATCATCAACTACAGTACAGTCCAGTAAAAAATAAGGCCAGAGACAGCAAGTTACCACTTCTCCAGGACCGTTCGGTTCATGAGAGTTCGTGATGCACCTTTCCTGCAAGCTGAGTTGAGAAATATGCAGAAAGCAACCCGCCACTAATCTTAAAGGACGCCCTCATGCAGTCTACTGCACGTTGCTGCAACCCACAATAACATTCATCGCCGGTCTAGATCCGACCATTCCTGATTTTGACGCTTGCCATTCGATAACCGTGAAAATTTCTGCTGCTCACCGCTACACTATCTGGACCGAGAAACCTAAAAGCAAGGGAACGTGTTGCGAGCAGGATGGCATTCTCACTTGATGTCGAAGTGGTCCTCCTTGACATTGGTAGGTTCATCCCGCTGCCGCTTTTCCCTTCAAGTTGAAAGGAGAGAGAATCCACCATTTTGGTCACGTGTATCAAGGCAGGGCTGACAACATATGCATATGCAGAGGGAACAGTGTGTCCCATCAGTTTCGTCAAAGATGTTCTGGTGAGCAAGGTTTCTGTGCTCGATATCCTCTTTTCCTGAGTCGGGGTTTGCACTGTCGTGGGCTTTTCGACATTTCTCGAACCCTCTCGCATCACCTGAGAGCGAGGCCTCACATCCTAGATCCAAAGATCCAAGCAGTTTAGAACGTTCGCAAGTGCCGTTTGGAATGCAAGCGATCATAGAATGTGAGAATAAGCTTTCTCTCTCTCTCTCTCTGGCCTGTAATGGGTCACCTGGAGCTGCACAAGTGTTGCGATCTCGACGAAGCAGTTCATGGTTCGCCACAGCAAGCAGCGATACCGTGCTCTTTGCGCATATCTTGCACGGACACGAGCGCGAAAGTGGCACGAGATGGCAACTGCCGGCCACCCAAGAACACGGTTGGTTGCTACTCCAGAAAGAGAGTAATTCTCCGCATCCTCTCCGTTTGGTCAATTGAGATATGCAGCGCTCCACGAGACATAACGGAAACCAATGACTCGCAAAGAGACCAGCCATCTCCTTCAAAATCGTCGTCTTCCTAGTGGCAAAGCCCATTTCCGTGGTCTCTCTGCTCAGAGAGCAAGTCATATCCTTCCCCAACTCAAGTCCCTGCATGCGCCACATCTATCCCTCAAAAGCAAACCCTTTCTCTACTCACTTGACCCAGCCACTGACCCTCCTCACAGTATCCATACTCAATCCAAGCCTTGCCTAATGTCTTAGCTACACAATGGGGCTCTCGCTCCTTCGCTCCTTACCGGAACGGGTTCCCAGCGGAACATCGCACCTCCCCAGAAGCGCTCTCCGCACATTTCAACGACCTTGTATCCCGTGATGTGAAGATCTCCTATCTCAAGGACCTCCAAGGGTACCTCTGGGTAAATGGCTACGAGTCAGGCGAAATACGATGCCCTCTCTTCCCTGACGTGCACCCTTCCTTTCTGGCATGGCAGAAGGCTGGAATTCCCATCATCATCTACTCATCTGGTTCTGTGGCTGCCCAAAAACTCCTTTTCCGGTACACAAACTCGACACCAGATGCAGATTTGATGCCTCTGATCAGTGGGTATTTCGATACCGTTAATGCCGGAATGAAGAAGGATGCCAGCAGTTATCGAAAGATTGCTGCAAGCAGGCAGAATGACATTAGCAACTGGCTGTTCTTGACTGATAGAGTGGAAGAGGTCGAGGCTGCAAAGGAGGCGGGAATGCAGTCATTGGTGGTTGTAAGAGAGGGAAATGCGCCGTTGACTGAGGAGGAGAAGAAAAGGCATGATCTGGTTGCAAGTTTTGAGGAGATCAAGATTGCCAGGTAGCCTTTGCAAGGGATGTTTCTTCACGTGTATCGTGGTGATTGCTTACTAATCTGAAATGCTGAACACTTGAAGCTGAACTTAGCTAGACCAATATAACAAATGTTTACCGAAGCGTGTTGCATCTCTCTTATTCATCCATTTGCCTCCAGTTCACACATTTTCCCTCATGGCCGCCATCTAAATCTGCTCTGTTCCAAGCCCTGATAGGCGAAGTCCTCACTTAAAGTCCCTTTCTGCCACCCGCTCAGGACTCCCTCCCATAACGGCGAAAATTACAGCATTCGCCCATTGACCTGGAATCAAGACCGTTGCTACTCCAATTCTGAGAGAAGAGAATGGTCCAGTGGTCTTGAAAAAGCAAGCGAGCACCATTCAATGAGAGGTTCCAAGCAATTCACAGCAGGTTGAGAGGAAATTTGAAAGTGGAATAGACTCGCAAAACCTCAAGAAGTGAGATTAGATGGCGCAAAAAGGTTTACAACCGCTTCCCCAAAATCCGCTATGCAAATACAAGACGCAACTGCCAATGCAAATGCAGACATCGCTAGAAATGCAGCAAAAATGCCACCATATGAGGTCGTCCTTACCCTTTCTCGTTTACCTGCAGGACAAGAGCAAACGCCTCACTCGGCACCAATCATCCTCTTCGGTAAGAATGCCCAAACAGTCCCCACAGTTGCAAGCATCGAACAAACCACAATCAAAAAATAGTCCAGCACCTGCTCCTTCACACTAATCTCCTTCCCGAAAATCTTCAGATAAAACATTAATGGCAAAATGACACAGATCGTAAAGCAGAGCGTGCTCCCCATAAACGCCATGATGCTATCAAACGCTGGGAACACAATGGCTATGATGACGAAAATTACAATGACCAGGACGCGGATTGAAACTTTGAGAATGCCGCGAGTGTAGCTAGAGAGACCGGTGAGAGGTTCAGAGCCTGCGATGGGGTGAGCGTCGAGACCGCAGAGGACTTCGAGGGTTGAGACGATGGGGCGGGCGTTCAGGGGAACTTTGGTGAGGGGGATGATGGCAATGAAGATGCTGAGGATTATGGAGAGAATTCGGGGATAACCGGATGTATCGATGATGTTCGCGGTCAGCTCAGTCATGACACCGTCGCCAAACATGAGAATGCCTGCTACGGCTGTAGCACAGTCGAGTAAGTACTGCAAGATGTTAGGGATGCTGTAAGTATAAGATGTGAAAATCTTACTGTAAACGTAAATGTAACTTTAACGGCCCGCTTGAACTTATATGGGTGCCGCATATCTCGGTATATGTTTGGGAAGACGGAGTGGCCACCCCAGGGCGACATCAGGAGGCCGAAAGAAAGAGGTAGAGTAAGCCAGTTAGCCGGGAAGAGGTATGTCACAGCTGGCTCACGGAGAGAACCAGGTGTGTGAGGCTTGATGAAGCCATCAATGAAAACTATGGCTACAACTGCGGGAAACAGTCAGCGCTGAGATGATGGTAATCAATTTTCGAGCGTGATTAAACTTCGAGGACCTATTAAGCAAGAACCAGACTTGCTCTTGGTATGAGTGCAGGAGATAATGGAAACCACTGAAAACCAGGAGTACTCACTGCAAAAGCATGAAAATATCCCAACTACACTGCTGAAACTAAGCAGGCGTAGAGGAGCAAAGTTCAGGGGTATCATTAAAAGGCCACACAAAATCTTCCACTCAGCCACCCCTACTCCCGGAATCAAGAGATCAAGAGTATCGGCGAAAAGGACCACCAATGCCACACAAGCGGCTAATAATTCCAGTGTGAAGAGAACACTGGTAACTATTCTAGCTTTCTGTCCATATGATATAAAAGCAAGATCTGCGAAGGTGATCAAACTGGCGTCCATATCCATGCATTTTGCAAGCAGTCGTGCAGTGTAGGCTGTAACAGCAGCAGAAAGTAGCAGAAAGATCATTCCGCATATCCAGCCAGCATATTTGATACCCAATGGAAGACTCAGAAGACCAACTCCAATTAGAACGTTAGTGGAATTGAAGATGGTTTGAGGAAGAGTAGATTGGCCGTCCACTACTAACACGACCTTGCCGTCTTGCTCAACCTCTTTGACAAATAGAGGTTCCCGTTCACCTTCAGTAGTGAATGCTCCATCCGCCTGTTGTTGCCTCCACAAATTGCCAGCATGAATCATCGAAGATTCGTTCAACGTAGATTGCAACGTTCCATATGACGTCCCATAGCTTCCGACCAATGGTGTGGCTAAGTGCGGTGCAATAGTAAATATCGAATGGCTTCCCCGTACACTGCCATGTAGACTCGGCATGTCATTACCTCGATGCCTGCTTTCTGACTCTGTGTGGTGGAAAGATTGGGATGACTCGGTGTCTGGAGCTTCTGATTCGTCCTCAATGGCATCCTCGGGACTCGCAGACGATTCCAGGTGTGCTCTCAATAATGACGTTCGAGGGCCGCGCCCATACTCGGAGTCTGTTCTTCCATAGTGAAGCGTTTCCTCCTCGTCTCTATCTTGGTCTGCGGATAGTATAAAGGAAGGTCGATGTGGAGTAACTTCGATAAAGGTAGCTGCTCTCTGCCACGACCTCGCAAAATTCTCGATACTATTTACCCCTCCAACATGGGTCAGAGCATTGAGGCGTAGAGCAATTGAAGATCTGGAAAGTGATATCAGTTTAGTTTTGGCGGGAATCTTTCAGACGAGTTACCTCCGCCTTCGCAAGTCCCCTCCATATTGATCACCTTCTGATCTTCCCCCTGGAGCGTCCAGAAAGGCAGAATTGGCAGATGGCGATCCTACTTGCTCTTCGAAGCGGATACTTCGGCCTCCGGCAGAGCTCACGGAACCTCTCTGTGATCCAGAGGGACCATACTGGTATTCCTCAAATGTGATGGGATTTCGTGGCATAACTATAGTGCCCCCCCGTACAGACAACAATTTTTGCACTTTTCTTGGGAAATCCTCCTGCCGAGGAGTCTTCAAATAAAGCAATGTCCCTCCGCTCCCATGAAGAGAAATGGTTTGAAGGAAAATGGTTTGAAGGAAAAGAGTTTGACAAGAAATTCGGGGTAGGTTATGGCCGGTTCACGATTCCTTATCTTTTATTCGCTTGACTCGGCGCCACCGAAAGAAGGTGGAGATGCAAAAGCATCAGCCGATGCATGCAATCATGCAGCGTGGTGAGGGGCAGCCTTCAGTCGGAGATGAAGATTGCAAAATGGAGTGTGAAAAATGCCAATCTCTTTCAAGGGTGCGAAGACCCTTCCAATTGAATGCTGCTAGAGCTGGAAGAGCTGGAGGAGCTGGAGCTGGAGCTTCGATATGCGCATGTGGATAAATTGCAAGGATAGTCTGAAGTACTGTACTGCGTACTTCGTATTGTATGTACAGTTACAGTAGCGTCCACCACGGCCACCGTAAGCCAGGCGGGGCAAGGGCGAGGCCAAAGCGCCGCCTCATTGCGGAAAGAAGAAAGCGGCACCAATTTTAATTGCCCCACACCAAGTTAAACGTTGAAATCTGGAATATTGAGCGCCGCTTTTTCTGTCCATCACGCTCGCCAAAAGGAGAGAAAGTTTTCACATCCCTGGCGTGAAGAAATCCAATGTCAGCCGAGACTGAAATTCAACCTTGCAAATGTTCTGTTGGAGATACGGCGCTGAGACGGACAGCGATGGCCAAGAACAAAGTTCAGGCTGTTTTGTCCACAACTCGAGATACCACACACCGTTTCATCGTCTCAACATGCCACCTGAAACCCTCTCAGCACTTGATCGGGAACCACGCAGCTTCTCATCGCCGTGTACCATTCCCAACTGATGGAATCATTTCAGAACTATCGCAAAGTTGTTCCTCGATTTCCCTGACCTGATCTCCTCCTTCTTGAATGTCGATGTCCTCTTTGGAGTCGAAGATTCCACCCGCCACAGATAATACACAAGCTTGTTTGAAAGCTTCTCTCTCACACTCACATACCCTAAGCTCTCCATGATAGCCTCTAGTCTATTCTCATCCATATATCGTGAGTTTGTGACACAAGGTGCAGGGAGGACTAAGAACAAGCTCGGAAGAAAGTCCTGCAGCCGGCCAACATACCCTCCTGCTTTGAGGAATTTGAGAGTCCGTAATAGCATCTGTCCTCGGCCAATGGGATCGGGTACATAATTCAAAACCAAGGAAAGACTGATAATGTCGAATTTTTCGTGTTTATTAACTGGGAGGGGGCGTTCCATGAAATCCTGCTGCGTGATCCCTTCTGCTTGACTATTCAAGTCGATTCTCTCCATGTCAAATAGACGGCTTTTCGAGCAAGCATTGGTAATACTAAGAGCACCAATTTCCAGCATCCGGATGGAACTTCCTTCAGCAGATAGCCTCTTCAATGCTGGGACAATAGGTTCCAGCCATTCCATCAAGATTTTGGAACTGTCTCCTCCTCGTTCACTTGTCCCCAACAAATTAGCACTGTATATTCCAGGAAAGTGTGAAAGAGCTGAGAGCCTCGGGGCTATTTGGCTCCCAAAACACAAGCACAAACGGATCATGCGGGCTCCCAAGGCAGCTCTCAGGCTCTCGGATCCCAGACGAAAAAACAGCAAATTAGTATGAAAATAAGGTTACCTTGTCTGTCCGAGAAGACTTGCCCGCTGATAATTCTCAATGCCCCCCTGCATTTCGATGTCCTTTGCTAGAGCCGCAGCTTTTGCATCATTGCCTGCAGCCAGAGCTTTTGCTCTCTCCTTTTCAAGGGTGTGGTGAGTTCGAATGAGAGTTCTGGTGGCTTTGCTGGAGATTGACCGAGTAGGCTTGACGGTAGGTGGCCGACCTTGGGACAAGGACTTCAATTTGGTGCGCTTCTTCTTACTGACCATTTTGTAGATATAGACAAATGCTGCAGATGATGTATATTGATTATTCATAGGGAAGAGTGTTTCTCAAATCATCAAGGGGTGGCTTTGACACGTGATGCGGCTACAGAGCCGACTCTCGCTAGACTTCGATACACAAACCGAGCACACAATTTTGATTTCCTAGATTTTATTAACCGTCGACATCTCTCCAGCGCCAACACGACCAACAGTTGACAAATACCTTCACGATGCCTCCCAAGGATACCAAGAAAGGTACAGTTTCCTTTCTGATCCGTTGAACATCTCTTGATCATGGTTGCACGGTTTTGCAACTGAAAATCGATCTTTTCGGACATCTCAACTCGAGATTCGATGCGACAACGATGAGGAGAAGATTGCGCACCAGCAGTAGCAGATATTGCGAGTTCATCAAGAGCGATTGCTGATGCGTAAGTGACTATAGGTGCTACCACCAAGGGCAAGGGCAATAAGCAAGCCAACGCTGCTGCGAAGTCTACCTTGAAGGGAGTGCGTTCTCAATCTTCTCCGGGCTTTTTATCTTCTTGCTAAAAGTGAACAGTCTCACTCTCACAAAGTCCGCAAGGTCCGTCTCTCGACAACATTCCACCGACCAAAGACTCTCCAACTCTCCCGTTCGCCCAAATACCCAAGAAAGTCCGTTCCTCATCAACCTCGCCTCGATGAGCACAAGGTCATCATCCACCCTCTTAACACTGAGAGTGCCATGAAGAAGATTGAGGAGAACAACACCCTGGTCTTCATTGTCGATATCAAGGCAAATAAGAGACAAATCAAGGAGGCGTTGAAGAAGCTCTACGATATCGACACTGTCAAGATCAACACCCTTGTCCGGTATGTTGAATCCGTTCCCAACTTCCAGTCCTCCGTCTAACATAATCTCCCCAGACCTGATGGCTCAAAGAAGGCCTTTGCTCGCCTGACAGCTGACGTTGACGCTCTCGATATTGCCGCCACCAAGCTTGCCATTGTCTAAATGTCTGGAGAAGGATTTGGGCTGAGGGATGATGATGGGTCATCAGGAAATGGTCATGGATTTACCAGCAGGCTTTTCGTGGATACGAAACTAGCGGTTCTCACTTGCATTGACAGGGCGTAATTGAGATACATACCAATTCAAATTGCACAAAAGTGCTTTCAGTCCTCAAAAATGAGGCAATACTTGCCTTCCAAGAACCGAATATGAGATTTTCTTCATTAGAGACGAAGTGATGTCTCTAGTCTTTTATGACAAACCATAAGAGTGAAGTCTCTTCTAACCCGCCTGCCCTTAATCGTACACAGCCATGGACTTGGTGCACCAAGGCCTCTAATCATACAGATATATCATCCTTCCATTCATAGTCTGCCTGGTCTTTTAAATAATAAATTCCGGCGAATAGCCATCCATGCAGCTCACTCTATGACTGATTCCGCAGGTTGTCCAGATGCTTAATAGACGTAAGGTTCGCATCCAGGAATCGATCCACACAATTCTGCGCGCACGTCTCCTCGTTCTTGTCCAGCTTCCCACTTCGAATCGTGCCCGTTACACACTTCTTCCAGCAGATATCGGTGAGTGAGTGGACGGCTGTCGAGGTCTAGCATTAGCAACGGGCTTTAAAGTGGCTGCAACGTCTTGCCACGATTGACAGAAAAGATGGTAATCGGATAGACATTCAGGGTGCAGAAGAAGGAAAAGGTGAGGGAATGAGGCAGCCGCTGGAAAAGAATTTACATTGTTGTATCCTAGCCTTCTGGCTCTCGTTAACAATGAACTGCTGCAGCTCTTGCTTGTCCCTCTCTGAAAGCTTCGACAGATCGATATTGTTGTTCTGCTCTAGGGAAGAACTTGGCGAGTCCATGGCTATGATATTCTTTTGACTGGTGTTCGAGGGAAAGATGTTAGCTGTTGTGTAGCTTGGCTAACGAATATTTTTCGAATGCGCCAAAATGATGATGGGAATTAGAATCGCGGCACGTGATAAGGTTACAGTACCTAGAACAGACGGCTGAGCCTTGGACCTCCGCCACCACCCTAGACGAGAGGTGTGACAACATTTTATTGCCGAAGGCCTTTGGATATCCGGATCTGCGAACTCACCAGGACCTGAGGAGCATGTCTACAGATCTGGAGAGCCGCATGATGGTGACTCCGATCTTTTTCCGAAACAATATCGGCGATGGTAGGAATTTTGAATCTTTCTAGAGTTAAATATATATAGGCGTCTCAGTGGATATCTCCTTCTCTCCGGGATAATAAAAAGTAGCAGTTGGTAGAGTTCCTACGCAAAATTCATTGTGGTTATTATGGTTTTTACCATCCAATATGCAGTACTTTCAAAACTACACAGTTGACTCCAGCACGAGCCTCCATGTTGTGTGCTCCAACTCTCCTGAACTGCTCAAACCGACGCTCATATTCCTCCACTTCTGGGGCGGCCCATCTCGTATCTTTTCAGCCACTACCTCTCATCTCTCACCAAAATTCCAGTCAATAGCCATTGACTTTCGTGGATGGGGCTCTTCTACTGGTCCCAAGACACCAGAAGCTTACACGATCCACCAGCTCGCACCCGATATCGAGACCCTGATCCCCAACCTTGACATCAAAAACTTCGTACTGGTCGGATACTCGATGGGTGGGAAGGTAGCACAACTCATAGCCGGGAGAAACCTTGTGAAAAGACTGAAAGGAGTTGTATTATTGGCTCCTGCCCCTCTAACGCCCTTTGAGCTTCCCCCGGATATGAAAGAGCAGTAATTGAGAGCATATTCGAATGCCGAGTCCGCGGAGTTCGTTGCAAGAAATGCTCTCTCAGCTTCAGGGCTTTCTGACGAGTCGATCATATCCTTAGTAGAGGACATGCTGAAAGGAAACAAGTTTGCGGGACAGATTAACGTACCAATTTTGGTGATTGGTGGAGAGAAGGATATAGTTGAGCCTGTGGATAGGCTGAGAAAGGAAGTTTTGGGAAGCATTGATGGCGCAGAGTTGACGGTGGTCAAAGGATCTGAACATCTGTTGCCGCTCGAAGCTCCGGCATTGGTTGCGAGGCATATTGAGAACTTCGTTGCTCAGGTCTTCTGATGAGTCAAAAGGTCTGGAAAGCTTGCAAAAAGACCCAGTCCAATTTTCAGCCAAGGATTTAAGAATAATTTACTAGTTAGCAAGCTTCTAATGACACAACCCTCTTCGATGCTGTCGACGGGGGCGCGCGAGTTGTTTTTGCTGCTCTGATCTAATTTCTTGTTTAATAATTTTTTTTTAGGAATTCTCTCTGCCTGTTCCGATATCTCCTTTTTGCTTTTGCTTTAGATTTTTTAGTGCTGTTCGTTCCTAAGTGTTTGGTATTCTTTTAGACTTACGGAGGCGAGCTCCCTGTATAGTAAACCCAAGCCCCTTACTTTGCCCACCAACTTCTTGGAGAAACTAAGAGCGTTGTGCAAGAAGCGGTTCTACAAATACATAAGAGATGCGGGGTACTCATCTGGTAACAGAAATTTGTCATTACGTGATATCATTATCCATAGAAGCGATGCCTATTCTAGACATGTACTGTAAACCATCCAACACCACCTTTACAAATTCACCACTCTTCCTTAAGAACTCCATTCATCAATAATGTGCTCGCTCTATGCATCGCTTCCCTATCCATCTGTACACATGAATCATTACAAAACCAAATAAGTAAACGGCACTTTTAGTCAGAGAAAGCTTCTGATTCGGAATCTACCTCTCTGAATAAGGTAAAGTCAAATTTGCCATTTACCTTGTCCGCAATGCTTTGTCGAATGGCGGTTTCTTCGTAGTCACTGAGCGGATTCTCAGCCTTCTGGCTCATGACTGACAACAATAGGCCTTGATTTGTGTCCTTCAGGATTGAGATATAAGCCAATATTCCTTCAAACGAGAACGAGGTCACGGCAGATATATTTAGCGAGCGAAGCTGATGGAGGTTTGCCATCCCGTGCCAGAGGTCATCCGTAACATCGTAGCCTCCGAACCATAATTCTTCCAGATTCAACAAAACGGACGACAATTTTAGAATCTCAGAGGTATGGAAGTAGTCGGAGGTGGCGACTAGATTCAGATATTTCAACTTGTTCAAGTGGGATATAGAAGAGACCAAGATGTCAATATCGTCTCGGAAAGCGCCTTCTGGGTCTGCTCTCAACTCCAGAGATTCAAGACTATTCTGATGCGACAAAGCCTTGTGGAAGTCCTGGTTGCCGAGTAAGGGGTATTCAACGACTTGGAGTTTTCGAAGACGAATGTTGTTCTTCAAACATATTTGCGTGAGAATTGCGGGACCACTTGCAAAATTTCTCAAGAGAAGCTCCCGGAGTCCTTCACACCAACCCAGCCACGCAATGACCTCAAGGAAGATATCATTTTCTGTTGCCTCGAGGTTGACCAGACCGTCGGAATCCTGTATTTCGAGAGCTTCGAGGGCAATACATTCTTGAAGGAACGATAACGCCTTGATTGCTTCTGATTTCAAGCCGTCCAGCTTCAATCTCTGTAATGAGGATTTGTGGTGATTCAGTGAAAGAAGGGTTTCAGGACCAATGGCGTTAGCACTGAGGGCAGCGAATGATCGAAGACTATTTTTCTTCAGTCCACTAAAGAATGAGGCCAAGTCTTGGTCGATGTCGGGTTTGAGACATCCGTAGAAGGTAAGTTCATCAAAGTGATGACAGTTGTTGGCGATTGAAGTCGCCACACTCCCACCGAGGGCCGCTCCATCCCACAAAGTCATTCCCTTGAGCTTGGAAATGCGTCCAACCCAGCGAGGTAGTGCAGCACCACTGATATTTCCACTAAGATCTTCTAGAGCAACTGTGGCCCTATTTTGGTTGGCCGATTGGCTAACAAATTTGGTTATTGACTCTCCAACGAGGTCCAGAATGTCGGGAACATTCATCATCTTATATGATGTCTTTGCACTTCTCATCTTTTGCTTGATGGGCGTATCTGACTTTTTAAGGAACTGAGCCATATCGTCGGCGAAGAAAGTCTGTGAGATTTCTCGGAACAGCTGGTCCTCGAGAAGCTCTGTAAGATTCCGAAGATCTAGGGAACGGATGTACAAGCAGTACGGATATGCAGTGTGGCCCATACTTGATCGTATGATGGACTTCCATTGTAGCGCCCACTTTGAGTAAATTTGCTTGGCCACAGCCTCATCGTAGGTGTCGTTCTTGTCGAAATCGGCATCGTTTCCTTCACTACTTCGAATCGAACATTGGTCGTGGGCTCTAGAGCATGTTAAAGAATGGCCATCAGTGAGGAATGTTTCGAGATCATACCTGTACATCCATAGCAGCGCTGGTATGGTAAGGGACTTGCTAGACATGGCGCAATTGAAGAGCGTACCAAAGTCTTGTCGATTGGCAAGCTCCTCGCAGACCAGATACAACACGTCCGCAGGCAGATCCTTCATGGTGGTGAAAGCGGTGCTCCCAGAATGTTCATAAACCTAGCAATAGAACGCAAGAAATATCGCAGGTAAAGAGTCTACTTTGGAATGCCTAATAGTACTGTATGTTGACGAACGGGTTGTCGATGTTGGTGTTGGTATTGGTGGTTCGTCCTGGTATTTTTGTAGAGAAACGCGGGGCAAATCTCCAAGCGCGTCACCGCGACTTTTCTGAGGCATCAACTATTTTCGTCAGGAAATCACCTGGGAACGAATCTAGTACAAGATTGTTCGGAATTTAACAGCAAACTATGTGATAAACCAAACCAAGAAATGAGCATTTCGGATGTCTTGTGATTCGATGCTGACATTGCCGGCTCATTATGACGATACTCAACTTTACATTAAGTCCTGAAGCTCTGGGGAAGCTCCACGACGCCCTCGTCTGCTTGGGGAAGTTCAGCGAGGCTGTTTCTTTAGAAGCATCTCATGACAGGGTCAGTCATCCCAGTGTATTTTTGGCTGTCCATTTCTGAGTGAATTCTCAGCTCGTTCTAACTGCCCTCAACTCTTCAAAATCAGCTTACGCCTCATTTACGCTGTTCGGGAACAAGTTCTTCTCTAAGTACCAATACAAACCTGTGAGATCTGCCAACCAGGCAAAGGAAAAGTTCACGTGCAAAATTTACAACAAGGTCAGCTTTCTTATCGACAGATTTCTTCGTTTCATCATTGACTTCAGTTTCAGGCACTCCTGTCGGCCTTTAAAGGTCGAGTTGTTGACCCGACGCGAGAGAAAGAGAATGCAGTTGAAAGATGCGATGTGTCCGTCGAGGATGGGGAAGGCAAGACTAAGAGCCGGTTCATTATCAAAATAGTTTGCAGACATGGTATATCTCATGACCACCGTCCAGTTCTCGACTAACTGATGTATTCAGGTGTTCTCAAGACCTACCGTTTGACATTTGAGTCTGTTGCACCCATGCATGCTTTGTTCGTCAAGGAGAGTGCAAACAACAGCTGGTCGATATCATCCAAAACACTTCGAGAATTTGTCGAACACTTCGGACCAGGTACAGAGCAGCTCGACATTTATTCTGAGGATGGCCGTGTTAGCTTTACTAGCTTCACTGAGAAGATCATGTCTGGCAATGGTTCGTCATCATATTGAGGAAATTTTTTGCGTTCTAATTGAGATTAGAGATATTGAAGCAACCACTCCATACTACCATCGCCGTGGATACCCTCGAGTTTGGTGAGTTTGTTGTTGAAGAGAAACTTCACATTGTTATCAGCGTGAAGGATTTCAAGTCCATCATTGCACATGCTGGTATTACCAACATGATGGTCAAGGCTTTATACTCACGCCCAACTAGTCCCATGCAGTTGACATATAGCGAAGATGGAATATTAAGTGAGTTCATTCTCATGACTATTGGAGAATCTAGAGGTGCTTCAGCCACCCCTGTGCACAATGCATCCAGAACAAACTCCAAGAGACCTGCGTCGAGGCAACCTTTGGAAGCAACATCGAGCTCCAAGAGAGCTGCCACCTCAGGAATGCCACCTCCACCAACTGGTGCCGCTCCTAGTCTGGGTCGCGAGACTGCAAGGGCTAGGGTTTCTAGGCCTTCTCCGCCGCCACCACAGCCCAGTCTCCAATCCGAAGCTCTCTTCGTCCACGAGGCCGATGATGACCGAAGGTGGGATCCAACAAATTTTGATGAAGAGGAAGACGAGATGCTCCTTTGGGACACACCTGGAGATAAGGTGATGAATTCGGGCCATTCCAGGGCGCTCATGCTAATGAAAATATAGGAAACTGTGACGATGAACTCGGGACGACTTTTCCAGGCAACTGAAAACCAGAACGCCAACAGCAATGGACATCCTGGGTTGTCAGTGCAAGATGGCGAACAATCCTATACAATCCCAACTCAACGCTTAGCACCAACCCAGAAAGTGTCAGAGGTGCGTCTTATTCCCTGATTTGGGGCCGAGACCCGTTAACATTTAGTAGGTCCGGGGACTCTTTGATTGATGACGAGTCAAACTATGCAGATGAGCTATTGCTGGAGTCAATATGTCGTATAATTCGCATTTCGCACTGCACAGCTAAATATCAATGGTCTTCTCTAGAACAATGTCCAATCTTAGGAAGTTTCATACGCCTGGATACCGTGATACCGGGATGCAAAATTGGCTGACTAGCTGCGTCGAAGAAGCTCAATTGGAGGAAGCATCTCGGGGGCTAAGACACACCCAACTTGTAGCACATCCAGCTCCAATATTAGAGATCTTGCTACCTGGCGGCAAATACTGAGAGGATGCAATCACATTCCACTTCCCCTGCACGTCCCCACTTGTGGTAACTGGTCCGCAATTGCCATGTTCTCCCCAGCCCCAAGCCAACACATTCCCATCCATAGTAAGTCCTAATGCATGTTCACTGCCAATAGCTATTCGAGAAAGAGACGGTAGGCCGGGAGGGCCCAGCTGTCCGTGATCATCTCTTCCCCACGAAAGTAGGTTCCCATCCTTTCCCAAAACGAAGATGCTACCCCAACTGGCGCCTGCATCCTGCCAACCAGGCCTAGCCGGCGGTGCTGCTGATCGCACTGCCCATTTGTCAGAGCCTAGAACAGCATGCTTCCCACTCTCAGGATCGCCAAGGAGATATGTGAATTCGCGTCCACACACAGCTCTGACGACTTTGAAGCCAAGGCCAGTAACCTTTCGAGGAGAATAGGCGATGGCTTCAGGCTGGCCCAGCTGGCCCTTTCGGCCGCTTCCCCATCCGTAGACGTCTCCGTTATTCAAAACCACAACAGCGTGACTGACAGCGGCTGCTAAATCGACCACTTCGAGACCAGTTGGTGGAAATTTTTTAATAGCCTGAGCTTTGGATGACCGAAACAGAAGTTCTCCCTGACCCAGTTCTCCTTTGTTCCCGACACCAAAGCTGGAGACCTTCGTTGCACGTCCATCTTCGTCATTCTGGACAATTATAGAAGCCTCCCAGGTAGCAGCACAGAAAACGATTGGTGCGCAGACGGTCGAATCTGCCGTATTCAAACG
>Ga0302325_10011745_pt1 | contig 18839 bp, 14 predicted proteins | sample Palsa_T0_2_FD_201948 | JGI IMG/M metagenome (GOLD analysis project Ga0302325, IMG submission 201948) | Peat permafrost microbial communities from Stordalen Mire near Abisko, Sweden - Palsa_T0_2 | ecosystem: Environmental > Terrestrial > Soil > Palsa > Peat permafrost | place: Sweden: Abisko...
GCTGGGACAGCGAATGATTGTCTCGGGCGAGGTGCGCCTCTCCCCGGGCGGCCGGGAGATGGTGCACCCCGAGGTGGAACCCGCCGACGAGGGCCAGGGGATGGGCGTCCACTTCGGGCGCATCGTTCCCCTCTACCCGGGCTTCGAGAGGCACGAGCAGCGACAGATTCGCGCGCTGGCCCACGGGATTGCCCGGGACGCAAGCCGGGCGATGGTGGACCCGGTGCCTCCCGCGGTGCTGCGCCGGCTCGGGCTTTTGCCCCTCTCCGAGGCCCTGCTGCGTCTGCACAGCCCGGTGGATGGCGAGGACATCGCCGCCCTCTGTGCCCACACCAGCCCCTCGCACCGGAGGCTGGCCTTCGACGAGCTCTTTTTTCTACAGCTGGGCCTCGCCTTGCGCCGACAAGGGGTGAAGAGCAGTCCTGGAATTCAGTTTCGCGTCGGTGCGGACCGCATGGCCACTGCCCGGGCGCTGCTTCCCTTCCGGCCGACGCGGGCGCAGGAGCGGGCCATGGCCGAAGTGGCCCGCGACATGGGACGGCCCGAGCCCATGCACCGCTTGCTGCAGGGGGACGTTGGCTCGGGAAAGACGGCCGTGGCCGCGGTGGCCGCTTCGCTGGCGGTGCAGGACGGCTGGCAGGTGGCATTGATGGCGCCGACGGAGATACTCGCCGCCCAGCACTCCGTCTCCCTGGCGAAATTCCTCGCGCCGATGGGGGTGGAGGTGGCCCTGGTGACGGGCACAGGCCCGGCCGCGGACCGCCGGCGCGCCCGTGCAGCCGTCGCCTCCGGGAAGGCGGCCGTGGCCGTTGGAACGCAGGCGTTGATTCAGGAGGGCGCCTCCTTCCAGCGCCTGGGCCTCGTCCTCATCGACGAGCAGCACCGCTTCGGCGTCCTGCAGCGGCAGGCGCTTGCCGGCAAGGGGCTGCGACCGGACGTGCTGGTGATGACGGCCACGCCCATCCCTCGAACCCTGGCCATGACGCTGTATGGCGACCTCGACTTGAGTGTCCTCGACGAGCTCCCGCCCGGCCGGACGCCCATCGTCAGTCGCGTGCTTCCGGCGCGAGAACGCGGCAGGGTTTGGAAGGCGCTCGAGGCGGAGCTCGCCCTCGGGCACCAGGCGTACGTCGTCTTTCCCTTGGTGGAGGCGTCCGAAAAAATCGACCTCCAGGACGCGACCCAGGGTGCCGAGGAGCTCCAGGCCGCATTCCCCAGCGCGCGGGTACGGCTTCTCCACGGCCGCATGGCGGCCGCAGAGAAGGAAGAGGCGATGGAGTCCTTCCGGCGCGGCGAGGTGCAGATTCTCGTGTGCACCACGGTGGTGGAAGTCGGTGTCGACGTCGCCAACGCCACGGTGATGGTCGTCGAGGCGGCAGAGCGCTTCGGCCTCTCTCAGCTCCATCAGCTCCGTGGGCGCGTCGGCCGCGGGACGGCACCCGGGAAATGCTTCCTCCTCTCGGGTTTCACCGGAGGGCCCGAGGCGCTGGCGCGGTTGCGGGTCCTCGAGGAGACGAGCGACGGGTTTGTCGTCGCCGAGCGCGACCTCGCGCTCCGAGGCCAGGGCGAATTCCTGGGTACGCGCCAGAGCGGCATCCCCGAGCTCGCGGTGGCCGACCTGGCGCGCGACCAGGCCCTCTCGGCCGTTGCTGCCGAGGAGGCGCGGGCCATCGCCGAGGCTGACCCGCAGCTTTCTCGCCCGGAGCACGCACCGCTGGTCCGGGCGCTCGCCGAGCGCTGGGAGGGTCGCCTGGCCCTGGCTGGTGTCGGCTAGGTAGGCTTCAGAAGACGCCTCCGATGGAAGACTCGCGGCTCATCGACGCGCTCCGTGCGCAGGGCATCCGCGACAGCCGAGTCCTCCGGGCGATGGAGGCCCTCAACCGCGGCGACTTCGTGGAGGGTGCGGAACGCTCAAATGCTTGGCGCGACGAGCCACTGCCCATTGGTGAGGCTCAGACCATCAGTCAGCCCTATGTCGTGGCCTTGATGACGCAGGCCCTGGGGGTGGCCTCCGGAGAACGTGTGCTGGAGGTGGGCACGGGTTCCGGCTACCAGACCGCGGTGCTCCTCGGCCTGGGGGCCGAGGTGTACACGGTGGAGCTGCGTCCGGCACTGGCCGAACGCGCGCGCGCACGGTTGAGCGGGGCCGTTGGCCAGATGCTCCACATGCGAGTGGGTGACGGGTGGCAGGGATGGCCAGAAGAAGCGCCCTTCGACGCCATCATCGTCACCGCCGCCCCGGACGTGGTTCCCCAGGCGCTCTTGGCTCAGCTCCGAGTCGGAGGACGTCTGCTTGCCCCGGTGGGGCCGCCGGACAAGCCGCAGCAGCTGCTTCGCGTCACGCGACGTGGCGAGGCGTCGTTTGACACCGAGGAACTCCTGGCTGTGCGCTTCGTCCCCATGACCAGAGGCGAAGCGGGCTCGGGCTGATAGGCTGGTCTGGCGACGATGAATTCCTGCCCGGTGTGCGAGGCCCCTGCCGTGGCTCGCGTCTGCGAGGTCTGTGGCCACGCCTTCGCCGCGGCGAGCCTCGCCGAGGTGGCAGTCTCGCAGCTCCCAGACCTTGACGTGCCGTCGGCCGCCGACGCGGCCGTTGCCGTCGTTCCGCTGCCGGAGCTCGAGGCCACCCGCTTCGCGCCCGCCACCTTTGCGCCCGACTGGTCCGAGGATGACTGGGAGCGCAACTCCATCGGCGTCGCGGGCGACGTGGCGGCCGGAGGGTTGCCCGAGATGGACACCGGCCGCGAGGAGACGCCTCCGGAACCGGCGGCGCCCAACCTCACGTCGGTGACCTGTCGCTACTGCCGGCACGTGCAGACCGCTGGCCTGATGTGCGACGGCTGCGGCATGCGGCTTCCCTGGACCCTGCGAGCCGTGCCGCCTCTCGGGGAAGGCGTGGACCGGGACGTCTTGGTCCGCTGCCAGCGATGCGGAGAGCGCACCTACCAGCGCGAGCGCTGTTCGAGCTGCGGCGGAGTGCTCAGCGTCCCGGAGTGAGGCGACGGGGGCTTGTCCGTCCGCCCCGCGGCTGGGGTAGGGTAGAAGGTCACCCTTGCTTCCCTCCGAGCCACCACATCCCCTCGATGCGCGACACGTCGAGCTGGACAGCCTTCGGGCGCAGCTTGCCTCCCGGGCCAGCACCGTCCACTTCGCCCACACCGGCGTTTCGTTGGTCGTGGCCTTCATCTTCACCGGGGCGGCGGCCAAGCTCTTCTGGGACTCCATTCGCTTTCCGAGGTTGGGCCTGGTGGCCCTGCTCATCGCCCTGGGGCTGGTGGTTTACGCCGCCGTGCATTACCGCCGTGGAAAGCGCGAGCTCCTGCGGGAGCTCGCTCTCTTCGAGTCGTTGAAGGGCGTAAGGCATTCCCTGCGGCTCGACGACCCGGCGTCCCTGCTTCCCCGATGAGGCCACGGGGGCGCTTCGTCGTCCTCGAAGGGCTGGACGGTGCGGGGACCACCACCCAGGCAGCGCGGCTGGCTGCGGTGCTGCGGCGGGCCGGACGCCGGGTGGTGCTCACCCGTGAGCCCTCCGCGGGCCCGGTGGGGGCCCTGCTGCGACAGGCGCTCGACGGGTCGCTGCGTCAGAAGCCGAAGCTGTCCGATGCCGCGTTGGCGCTCCTCTTTGCCGCCGACCGCCTCGACCATCTCGCAAGCACGGTGGAGCCAGGCCTCGCCGCGGGCGGGGTGGTGGTCTCGGACCGTTATGTCTTGAGCTCCTTCGCTTACCAGGGTCGCGTGCTCGAGCCGGCGTGGGTGGAGGCGCTCAACGCCCGGGCCCGGCCACCGGACTTGACCCTCTTCCTGGAGGTCCGTCCCCGTGTCGCCGCGGCGCGCAGACGGCTGAGAGGGGGACGGAAGGAGCGCTTCGATGATGCGCGCACGCAAGCGGCGGTGGCCCGGGCATACGAGACGGTGATGGTTCGGCATGGCAGGAGGCACCACGTGCACCGGTTGAATGGTGAGCTGGCCGTGGAGGAGGTCGCGCGCCAGGTGCAGGCGGCCGTGGCCACCTTACTTGCCGGCCGGGCGAACCGGGCGAAGCGCCCTGTGCGCTAAGGTTTGAGGCCCCTATGGAATTGAGCGTCGCCGCCGCGGTCGTCATCGGGAACGAGGTGCTCAACGCCCAAGTCCCCGACGAGAACGGCGCCTACCTCATTCAGCGCCTGCGCGAACAGGGCATCAGGCTGCGCTCGCTGAGCATCGTGCCCGATGAGGTGGATGCCATCATCGACGCCGTGGTGCGCGCCCGTCGTGGAGCGCGGTGGGTCATCACCAGCGGTGGAATTGGACCGACCCACGACGATGTCACCGTCCGCGCGGTGGCGCTGGCGCTCGGGCGGAGGGTGGTGCGGCTGCCGGAGATGCTCTCGCTACTCGAGGAGCACTACCCGGACGTCCGCACCCCGGAGGCGCTGCGTCTGACCGAGGCGCCGGAGGGAACACAACTCCTTTTCCAGGAGGGCTCCTGGTACCCGGTGCTGGCGTGCGACGGAGTCTTCCTTCTGCCCGGCGTGCCACAGCTCTTCCGTCGCCAGCTGGAGACGGTGTTGAAGACGCTCCCGCTGCGGGCAGTGTTCCAGCGAGCGCTGTACCTCGGGCGTAGCGAGGCGGAGATTGCCGCCGCCCTGGACAAGGTGGCGCTCCAGACTCCAGGAGTGGGCATCGGCAGCTACCCGCAGTTTGGCCCGGGCGTGGACCACCGGGTGCGCGTCACCGTGGAGGGGCCGGAACAGCGCGCGGTGGACGAGGCGGTTGCGCGACTCGAGCGAGAGCTTCCCGCGGGCGCGGTCCTTCGCGTCGACTGAAGGGCTAAGGCGTCGTTTCGGGCACGGCGAGGCCAACCTTCTGCCTCAGCTGGAAGAAGGTGTCCGAGAGGGCAAACGCCATCAGCGCACGAAGGTCGCTGCGCTCGCGGACGGCCAGGCGGACCGGGTCGGCCGTCTCCGAACGGATGCCGGAAATGTGCGGGTCCTCGCGGAAGACCAGCTGCAGCGCCACCGCCGGGTCTGCAGCCATGAGCATTCCGGCTCGATTGGCCGCCGCGGAGAGCGCACTCAGCGTGGCCAGAAGGTCGATGCGAGGCGCCGCGGCGAGCGCTCGCGCGGCAGGACCCAGGTCGCGCAGGTTCCGGCGCGAGAGGTGCTTGCGTAGGCCGCGCACCAGCTTCTCGGAGGCGTTCCCCAGTCGGTCGAAACCCGGCACGACGACCCGGACCGCAGCGCCGAAGAAGTCGCCCGTCTGCTCCATGCTGAGCCTGGAGAGCACAGCTGTCTTGTTCAAGAGGCCGAGGACCGCCCGCCCGATGAGAAATTTCTGTTCGCGGGCGTTGAACTTCTTCACCACGTCTTGCCCGATGCAAAGCGCCTGTGGGTCGCTCGGTTCGAGCACCACCAGCCCGCGCCGTGCCTGGTAGGCCTCGAATTCCTCGACTCCCAAGGTATCGGCCACCATTCGGATGGCGCGGTGGACGGCATGGTCTGGCCGGAGGCGGTCCACCCGCTGGTCCACGCCCAGGCTCTCGAAGGACGACTCGAGCTGCTGCCCCATGCCGGGACCGGCTGCGCGCAGGACATCCACGACGGGTCCACTGGCATCAGGACCTTGCAAGAGGACCAGCTCCTCGGCGTTGAGCCGGTCGTGGCCATCCTGCGGCAGTCTCGCTTTCCAGTCGAAGTGAATGTTCCTCTCGCGTTCGGTCGCGCTCTGCAGGAAGACCAGGACAGCCGAAGCGCAGAAAGCCCGGTCGAGCAATCGCGCCTGGTCCCAAAGCCTGAACAGGGCGTGCACGCTTGCGGTTCGGGTCGGGTCGATGTTGAGGACTGCTCGGTGCGCCTCGACAGCCTGCTCGATGGACGCGGGGTCCTTCTCCAGAAGGAGCGCCAGCGCCGAGTGCGCTTCGAGGGCTGCCGGCTGGAGCTCCAGGGCGCGCCGGTAGAAGAGGATGGCGCGCGTCTCGTCGCCGAGCACCTTGGCGCACAGCTCGCCAAGCTTGCTCAATAGCCTGGCTGCGCGCGGAGCCGGTGAAGCCGCAGCCTGGGCCTCGAGAACCTGAAGCAGGCCGGCCATCTCCCCGTCGCGCTCTGTCAGTTCCGCCAGTCGCTCTAGAGCAGCGGCATCATCGCTTCCGAGCTCGAGCGCGCGGAGGTACAGGTCGGCCGCCCGCATCGTGTCCCCGAAGCCGCCGTCCATGATTTTGGCCAGCTCCAGCGTATAGCGGCCACGAAGCTCGGCACTGTTCTCCAGGTCCAGAAGCCGCTTCAGCGAGTCGGAGGCTCCGGTCCAGTTTTCCGAGGAAACGTAGAGCGCCACCAGGCGTTCGAGCGCCTGCACTAGCCCCGGATGGCCAGCGAGTGCGGCCTGGAAGTGCGCCACCGCTCGTGTCGGGTCGGCGAGCCTCTCCTGGAAAAGAATCCCGAGGCGCAAGTGAAGCGATGAGAGCACCTCCGGGTCGCCGCCTTGACGGACCCTGGCCGTGAAGGATTCGGCGGCGTCCGCCCAGCGGCCTTGCTCCATCGCCAGCTCGGCCTTGTCCAGGAGTGCGCCGGCGTGCGACGGGTCGGCGTCGAGCACGCGCTCCAGCGTGGCCAGCGCCCGGACCGGGTCTCGCACCGTTCGTCGCCAGGTCTCCGCGGCGCGATGGAACGAGGCGGCAGCCCCGGCACGGTCACCGGCGGCGAGTCGGGCCTCCGCTTGTCGCTCGTGGAGGAGAGCGAGGTTTGCCGGGTCGCCGCTTCTGGCGAGCATGAACTCCACCTCGGACGACGCCTCGCGGTGCAGCGGATCCCGCTCCAGCGCTCGCTGGAATGACTTGAGCGCGCGTTCGGTATCCCCCAGTCGGTCACGGGCGATGCGCCCTGAGGCGGTCCAGGCATCCACCGAGCTGCGCACGTCGTGCGAGGCGGCGGCCTCGGCTTCGCGCGCGGCAACGGCCGTGGTCCAGTCCCCCAGCCGCTCCGCCACCCGCCGAATGCCCTGCAAGGCGGGCAAGAATCCCGGGTGCAACACGAGGGCATCGCGGTACGCCTCGCGCGCCGTCCTCAGGTCGGCGGCGCCTGACTCGGCGGCCTCGGCGAGACGCATCTGGAGGGACAGACGCTCAGTCTCGTCACGCGTCTGCTCCAGACGTCGGGCGTAGAAGTTGAAGCGTGGACCGGGGTCGCCAGCCTGCCGGAGGGTTCGGTCGAGCGCGAAGGCCACCCGCAGGTCCGCGGGGTCGACCTTGAAGGCCGCGCTCAGCTCGCGCGTCCGGGCCTGGAGGTCGGTCTCCTCATGGTCGCGCGAGGCCATGAGGCGCAGGGCCGATGCCAGCCCGGCGTCGGTCACTCGGTCCGCCACCCGCGTCTTCACCTCGGCTCGCCGTCCGGGGTCGTTCGAGCGCATCCGGTCCAGGACCAGAAGAGCGTGGAGATTGCGAGGGTCGATGTCGAGGGCCTCCTCGGCCATCTGCGCCGCGCGGGCGGGTTCGCCCAGGCGGTCGAGGTAGAGGCGCGTCAGCTTGAGGTAGGCCGCCACCCTGGCCTCCGCGGACTGGGCCGTCTGTGCGGTTCGCTCGACAGCAGCGAGCAGGGCCTGACTGTCGCCCCGCGCGGATGCCAGCCGTTCCAGGGCGCGAAGCGCGCCGCCGTGCGCCGGCGAGAGCCGAAGGACCTCCTCGTAGGTTTCCGTCGCCGCCGCGACGTCCCCGAGCGGGTACTCGCGCAGGGAGGCGGCCTCGAAAAGCACGTCGGCGCGATCGCGAGGGTCAGTGCGAAGTCCGGCCTCGCGCAGAAGGACCGCCACCAGCGGTGCCCAGGCGCCCCGGGCTCGGTGCAGCCGGCCCAGTGCTCCCAACGCCTGGAGGTCGCGTGGCGTTCGTTCGAGCACTTCTCCATAGGTGTTGAGCGCTCCCTCCACATCGTCCAGACGCCGCTCCTGCAACTCGCCGACCTTGAGGAGTAGCTGGGCCGCTCGCTCCGGCGTGGCCATCGCCGCTTCGGTCCGGTAGAGCAGCGCGAGGTCCGGCCAGCGTCCTCCCGCCGCGTACAGGCGGCCGAGTGCCGTGAGCGCCGGGAGGTAGGCGGGTGAGACTGCGAGCAGCTTCTCGTAGGCCACCACCGCCGCCGCGGGGTCGGAGAGCCGTTCGTCGAGAGCCTCTGCTGCTCGATGACGAAGGGCAACAATCTGCTTCACGTCGGTCGAATGGGCTGCTTCACGCTCCAGCAACTCGACGAGGTCGCGCCAGCGGCCTAATTTTTCGGCCAGTTGCTGCCCATGGCGCAGGGACGGCAGGTGGTGAGGCAAGAGGTCCAGGGCCCGGTGCAGGCATTCCAGCGCCCGTTCCAGGTCGCCGATGCGGGCCTCGTAAAGGTTGGCCAGCGTGCCCAGCCGAGCCACCGCGTCTGTAGGTCCTTCCGCCTGGAGGACGTCTTGCTCGAGCATCGCGGCCAGGTCGGCCCAACGACCGAGTCGCTCGAAGAGCCGCTCCAGAGCCTGCTGCGCCGGTAGGTACCCAGGGGAGAGCAACAGCGCCTGCTGGTAGCGGGCGATGGCCCCGTCCGGATCCTCGAGGCGGCTCTCGCTGATTTCCCCGGCGCGGTAGTGGATGGTTGCCTTGGCTGAGGTCTCGGCAGTGACTGCCAGCTCGGCGTCGTACACCTCGAGGAGTCCCGGCCAGTCCCTGCGTCGGGCATGAAGCCGTCCCAGGCCGGCCAGTGCGGCCGCCGTTCCGGGCACGCGCGCCAGGATGGCCTGGTAACACTCGATGGCACGTTCGTCTCGATGAAGCGTCTCCTCGTAGAGCGACGCCAAGCGGAGGTAGAGCGCCACTGCCTCTGCCTCGTCGTGAACGGTGTCCGCCCAGGCAGCGAGGACGTCGGCCAGCTCCTCGGGGCGCCGCTGGTCCCCAAGCAGCGCGGCCATCGCGGAGAGCACCAGCGGATCTCTCGGCTGAAGTCGACGGCCCGCCTGGAGGGCGGCCAGCGCGTCCTCGGGGCGCCCGAGGCGCTCGTAGACGCGGGCTAGCTCGAGAAAGGCAGTGCTTCCCTGCGGCCCTGCGTTTTCTGCCTCGGCGGCCAGGACGCGCAGGAGCTCGTCATCCCGCCGCTCGCGAGCGGCCACCCGGGCCAGCACGGCGAGAAGCACCGGGTCGCTTCGGTCCAGGGCGAAGGCCTCGCGGAATGCCTCCGCTGCACCTCGTTCGTCTCGGAGCCGCTCCTCGAGAAGCAGGCCAGCGGACAGCAAAGCCTCGGCTGCCACCCGGGGGTCTTCCACGGCATGTGCGAGAAGCTGCAGCGTGTCTGCGAGGGCCCGTGCGTCGCCGCGAGCCGCCCAGATGGACGCTAGCTGCGAGAGGAGGCCAACGTCGCCCGGCTGAGCTGCCACCACCTCCCGAAAGGCGACGGCGGCTTCCTCTCGGCGGTCCAGACGGTCATCCAGCACCAGCGCTCTCTCGTAGAGAAGCGCCGTTCGAGCCCGTCCCGGCTCGGTGGCTTCCAGCTCCGCATCGAGCAGCTGCAGGACCAGCTGCCAGTTTCCGACGTCGGAAAAGATGCGCCGTGCCGCGCGGATGTTTTCGACGAAGCGCGGTGCCAGCCGATAGGCCGCCTGAAAGGCCGAGGCAGCGTTGCGCGGGTTGCGAAGCGGGTCTTCCCAGAGGAGGCCCAGCTCGTGGAAGAGGAGCGCTGCCTCCGGGCCATCGCCGAGCGCGCGTGCTTCGCGTTCGAGCGCGGCGATGCGTGCACGGACTTCGTCGGCTCGGCTTTCCGCTGAGGCTGGAGCCTCGGATGCCGTGGCTTCCGCGCTGTCGTTGCTTTCGGGTTCCGAGTCTTCGCTCATCGTGCTTGGGACCGAGGCCTGTTTCACGCAGACGCCGCACGCACTGCCGCAGAAAGCTCGCCGGAGTCAATGAGCGCGGTCACCGTGGCCACGTCGCGGTGGACCTCGCGGTCCTCATTCAGCGTCGGGACATGGTCGCGAACCAGGCGGTGCGCGGCAAGAACGCCGCGCCCGGGCCGAAGGGGTGTCCGCAGGTCCAGGGCTTGCGACGCCACCAGAATCTCGATGGCCAAGCAGGTGCGCGTGAATTCTGCGACTTGCGCGGCCTTCAGCGCGGCCGTCATTCCCATGCTGACATGGTCCTCTCGCCCGGCGGAGGAGGGGATGGAGTCGACCGACGCCGGGTGCGAAAGGATTCGGGACTCGGCCACCAGCGCCGCGGAGGTGACCTGGGCAATCATGAAACCGGAATTCAGGCCCGAGTCTCGAGCGAGGAACGGTGGAAGCCCGCTCAGGGAGGGGTTGACCAGCTGCTCGACCCGCCGTTCGCTCACCGTGGAGAGTTGCGTCAGGGCCATCGCCAGGACGTCGAGGGCGAGCGAGACCGGCTGCCCATGGAAGTTGCCGCCGCTGACGATGAGCTCCTCCTCCGGAAACACCAGGGGGTTGTCGGTGGCGCTGTTCACCTCCACGGAGAGAATCCGCCGACAGAATGCGATTCCTTCGCGGGCTGAACCATGCACCTGGGGCATGCACCGCAACGAGTAGGGGTCCTGAACCTTGGAGCAGTCCTTGTGGCTCTCGACGATCTCGCTCTTGGCCAGGAGCGCCCGAAGGTGGGCAGCACAGGCATCCTGGCCGGGGTGGGGGCGCACCTTCTGAATGTTCGCCAGAAAGGGGCGGTGGCTTCCAAGCAGGCCCTCCAGGGTCATCGCACCGGCGATGTCGGCGAGCTCGGAGAGGGATTCGGCGCGCAGCAATGCCAGGCTCCCCACCGCGCTCATGGCCTGGGTACCGTTGACGAGCGCCAGGCCCTCCTTGGCCTCGAGGACCACCGGCGCGAGGCCGGCCCGGGCAAGCGCCTCGCCACCCGGAAGGCGCTCGCCTTGGTAGAACGCCTCGCCCTCCCCGATGAGAACGAGCGCCAGGTGGGCAAGCGGCGCGAGGTCGCCCGAAGCACCCACGCTTCCGCGAGCTGGCACCACCGGCACCACATCGCGAGCGAGCATGGCGAGCGCGAGCTCCAGGGTGACAAGCCGGATTCCGGAGTAGCCCTTGGCGAGCACATTGCAGCGCAGCAGCAACAGCGCGCGGGCCTCGGGGAGCGAAAGGGGAACGCCGACTCCGGCGGCATGGGACAGAAGGAGGTTACGCTGCAGCTTCCGGAGGTCTTTCTTGTCGATTCGAACCTCGGACAAGGTCCCGAACCCGGTGTTGATGCCGTAGACGGCTTCATCGCCCTCGGCCACGCGCTCCACCACTGCTCGGGCGCGTTGCACCCGGGCGCGGGCCTGGTCGGAGAGGCCAACTTCGACTCTTCGGTGGGCGACCTCGGCGATGGCCTCGAGGCTCAGCGTGTCGCCGTCGAGCAAGAGCTTGCGTGGAGTCGCCATCTGCGTCAGAAGCCGGCCGTCCCGGGAGAGGACCGTGCACCGTAGCGCAGGGTCCCTGCCCCCGTCTAAACGAGAGGGTGGCTCGTTGCACGAGCTATCGCATGAGCTGCTTGGTCCAGAAATTCGGCGGAACCTCGGTGGGCGACGTGGAACGCATCCGCAACGTCGCCCGACATGCGCTCAAGGCCCGCGCTGCCGGTCACGACGTGGTTCTCGTGGTGTCGGCGATGGCCGGCGAGACCAATCGACTGCTGGGGCTGGTGCGGGCCGTCTCTCCCACTCCCAGCGAGCGTGAACAGGACGTCGTCGTCGCCGCCGGCGAGCAGGTCGCCGTCGGTCTGGTGGCGCTCGCCATCCAAGCCGAGGGCGGGGAGGCAACGAGTTTTCTCGCTCAACAAGTCAGGATTGTCACCGACGGTGTCCATGGAAAGGCACGCATCCAGCACATCGACGCCAGTGCCCTCGACTCGACCCTGCGGGCCGGTCGCGTCGCGGTCGTGGCCGGATTTCAGGGGATTGACGAGGCCGGCAACATCACCACCCTCGGACGCGGCGGCTCCGATACCACGGCCGTCGCCTTGGCGGCGGCTCTCCACGCCGATGCGTGCGAAATCTACACCGACGTGCTCGGCGTCTACACGGCCGACCCGAACATCTGCCCGTCGGCTCGGAAGCTGAGCCGCATCTCCTACGAGGAGATGCTGGAACTGGCGAGTCTCGGAGCCAAGGTCCTGCAGATTCGTTCGGTCGAATTCGCGATGAAGTACCGGGTCCCGCTTTGGGTGAAGTCGTCGTTCAGCGAGGATCCCGGGACGCTGGTCTGTCAGGAGGACGCCACCATGGAACAGGTCGTCGTCAGCGGCATCGCCCACGACCGGAACGAGGCGCGGATTACACTGCGCGAGGTCCCGGACAATCCTGGAGTCGCCGCTCGCATCTTCGGAGCGCTGAGCGACAGACACATCGAGGTGGACATCATCGTCCAAACGGCGGCCAGGGAGGGCAGAAGCGACCTGAGCTTCACTGTGACAAAGCCCGACCTCGCCGTGGCGCGGGGCGCGATGGACGAGGTGGCGGCCGAACTCGGCATCGCCGGCGTCGAGAGTGACGCCCAGATTGCCAAGGTGTCCATCGTCGGAGTCGGCATGCGCAACCACGCCGGAGTCGCCGCAAGGATGTTTCAGGTCCTCGCCAACGAGGGCATCAACATCCAGATGATTTCCACTTCGGAAATCAAGGTGAGCTGCATTGTCCACGAGAAGTACACGGAGCTCGCTGTCCGGAGTCTCCATACCGAGTTCGGACTGGATGCCGCAGCGAGCGAGGGCGTCCGCGGCTGACGCGCTCCCACCCGAGCCCACCGCCCGCGCTACCGGAGTACCACCCGCATCGCCTGGGGTGGGGTGCAATTGGCCCGCCTTTGGGGAGGGGGGCAAACGCTGACCTGGGCCTGAGGCGTGATATGGCCCAAGGTCGTGCAAATCGGCTGCCCGCAGTGCCAGACGCACTACGCACTCGATGACCGGCTGGTCCCGCCTGGCGGCGCGCCCGTGCAGTGCACCCGGTGTGGACACGTCTTCATCGCCTATCGACCGGGCGAGGGGCCAGCGGCCACGACGTCTCCTAAGGCCGAACCATCGCCACCCGCGAAGACTGGTGGCACCCAGGTCTTCGGCGGAACCCCGCCGGGGACGAACCCCACCCCCGCCTTCGGGACGACCAAACCGGCGTCATCGACTTCCCCGGGGAACCGCACCCAAGTCTTCGGCACCCAGACGCCGTTGGCGACGCCAGCGACGCCTCCAGCACCCAGTGCCGGGAACCGCACTCAAGTCTTCGGAAGCCAGACGCCAGTCGCCACGCCCGCGGCACCCGCGCCAAGTGCTGGCAACCGCACCCAGGTCTTCGGGAGCCAGACGCCGCTGGCGACGGCGGCCGCCGCCCCGCCGAGTGCTGGAAACCGTACGCAAGTCTTCGGCACCCAGACGCCGCTCGCGACGCCTGCGGCCCCTCCTCCGACGGGTGGCACCCAGGTTTTCGGAGCGCCACCGCCGCCAGCGGGTGCGCCGGCCCCCGCAGGCGCTGCCAACCGGACACAGGTCTTTGGAGGCCCGCCCGCCCCTACGCCCGCACCTCCCGGACAGGCTGGCGCGGGTCGGGCGCAAGTCTTCGGTTCGGGTGGCCCGACTGTCCCACCGAGGCCCGAGGGCGCAGAGGCGCTCCAGCCACGGGCCCCCGCCGTTCCCTCGCCCACGCCACCTTCCGCCGGCGGGACGCAGTTTTTCGGCGCGCCCACACCTCCCTTGGCGGCGAGGCCTCGTGCGACAACGGGAGCTGACGTCTCGCCCGGCGCGCCGGTGCTGCAAGCGCCGGCACCCGACGTCGCGCCCAACCGCGCAGCCGGGACGGTGTTTTTTGGCGGGGCCGCCGCGCCGCCGCCCAGCATTCGGTCGGGGGGAGTGTCACTTCCGCCGGAACAGCCTGGCATTTCCTCGGCTCCGCCTCTCCCCGGTCTGAATCTGCCGGGTTTCGAAGGTCGGACTGCCACCCGAGGCGATGCTGCGGAGATGGCGCTGAGGCGCCAGTACCAGCGACGAAACCGGCTGGCACTCGCCGTCATCCTGGCCATCGTCCTGGTTGGAGGGGGCGTCGCTGCGTTCCGCGTCCTGCTTCCAACCTTTCAAAGCGCGCCGGCTGCCGCGGTGGTGGAGGAAGAGGCTGCCTTCGCCCAGCTTCGCAAGGATGACCCCACTTCACGCGCCAGCGCTGTGGCGCGCCTCCGGGCGCTGGTGGTGGCCCAGCCGCACTACGTCGAGGCCCAGGCCGCTCTGGCACTCGCCTTGCTGCTCGACTTGGATGACCGCCGCGCCAGCCTCCAGCGCTACACACGCGAGGCGGAGGCGCTCACCACACAGAAGGCACGGCTTGAGGCGGAACGCTCCGGTCCGGATTGGCGTGTCCAGGCAAACCGACTGGTGGACAAGATTTCTGCGCTCAAGGCCAAGAGTGACCCGCTCTTCGAGGATGCCAAGGGGCTCCAGGCGCAGGCCAACGCGGCGTACGCAGCTCTGGCCAAGCTGGAGGCAGTTACGCCCTCTGAGCAACTCGCCAGGACGCGGACTGAGGCCATCTTCAACGCCATGGATGGGCGGGACCAGGCCATCATCCTCGCCGAGCGCTACCGACAGATGGGCGGACAGGATGGTTGGGCTGACGTCGCCAACGCCGAGTACGCACTCAACACTCGGGTGACCCCCGAGACGACGACGCAGGCGCTCGACTCAATGCGGGCACTGCAGAAGCGCGATACGACCTTTCTTCGCGCCTACGTCCTCGGTGGCCGACTGGCGCTACAGCTGAAGCAGCGCGAGCTCGCGACCAGTCAATTCGAGGCAGCGCTCGCGCTCAATCCCAACCACGTCCTGGCCCAGACGCTGGCCGACGAAGCCCGGAGCGCGGAGCAACGCCCCTAGATGGAACCACCGACCGGTTGCGGCGCCAGGACCGGGAGGGTTGGCCGCTGACCTTGCCCGACGTCGGCGGGCAAGAGCGACGCGAAGGCCACGAAGAGTTGCGCCGTGAGGACTGGACGCTCGGTGCCCGTCGAGCCGCGCAGGTAGTCGTTGAGGGTTTGGCCTGTCCGGGGGTCGGTGTGCATCTCTGAGTGGCCCAGGTTCATCCGGTACCGCATGACGCCTCGGCGCACGCGGTGGATGATGGAGACGGTACCGTCCGCCGACACCGACTCCACGAGCGCAACATGGGTGAGGCCATCGTCGATCACGCCATCGCGGTTCTGGTCGTAGGTATCCCGGAAGAACACCAGGTCCCCCGGCGTGGGCACTCCTGAGGAAAAGATGCGTCCGCGCGCCTGCGCGTACCGGTAGAGACTGGTCACACCGTTGTCGCCACGGCGCGCGGCTCCTTGTAGGGACATTCCCACCGAGGCGTAGATGCCCTCGACGAGCCCCGAGCAATCATCGGGAAACCTCTGTCCGGGCCAACTCACCGTCCGTCGTCCGAGCAACCGTCGCGCCAGCGTCACAGCTTGCAGGCGTGCGTCCGGGGGGGTGGGCCGCTCCTCTGTAGCCAATGGGGACAGGGTAGGTGGCTCGCGCACCGGTGCGGTGGCACAGCCCCACGAAGCGAAGACCAAGAGCGGTAGAAGGGGAAGACGACGCATGGAGACGCGGCGCCCATGGTCGAGCCAGCGGGGCTTGGGGTCAAAATCTCGAGCGCCCTTTGCCAGTGGTCCGGGCCTGGCGCCCGGCCTACACTCGCCGGACGTTCCATGCCCGAGAAACCACGCATTGTCGGCATCGACCTCGGCACCACGAATACGTGCGTGGCGTCGGTGCGAAACCGCATTCCCAAGGTGGTGCCCACCGACCGAGGGAACCTCATTCTACCGTCGGTCGTGGCTCTGTCCGCCAAAGGCGACCTCTTGGTCGGGAACGTGGCCAAGGACCAGATGGTGGTCAACCCCAAGAACACCATCTACGGCGCCAAGCGGCTCATCGGCCGGCAGTACAACTCCCGCGTCGTCCAGGAGATGAAGGGCTACTTCACTTACGAGATTGTCGAGGGGCCGCAGGGTGATGCCGCGGTGAACCTGGGCGGTGCGACGTACTCGCTGCCGCAAATCAGCAGTTACGTCCTGGCCCACGCCAGGCGCATCGCCGAGCAATTCCTCGGAGGGGCTGTGCTGGAGGCAGTCATCTCCGTTCCGGCGTACTACAACGACCATCAGCGCCAGGCCGTCAAGGAAGCCGGCAAGCTCGCCGGTTTTGATGTGAAGCGCATCGTCAACGAACCGACGGCTGCCGCGCTCGCCTACGGCTTCAATCGTGGGCTCGACCAGAACATCCTTGTCTATGACCTTGGTGGTGGCACCTTCGACGTCTCGGTCCTTCAAGTCACGGGCAACGTCTTCGAGGTGCTGGCCACCGGCGGCGACACGTTCCTCGGCGGCATGGACTTCGACAATCGCATCATCGACTACGTCCTCACGGCCTTTCAGCGTGAGACCAAGGTCGACCTGACGCAGAGTCCCATTGCCATGCAGCGGCTGAAGAACGCCTCGGAAGCGGCGAAGATTGACCTGACGCTGATTCCCAACGTGGTCATCGAGCTGCCCTACATCGAGGAGCGCAAGGGCAAGCCGGTCGACCTTCGCGTGCCGCTGTCCCGCGAGCAACTGAATGCATTGACGCGCGACCTGGTGGACCGGACATTCGCCATCTGCGATCGCGTCCTCGAAGAGAAGGGTATCGAGCGCTCGACCATCGACGAGGTCATCCTGGTCGGAGGTCAGAGCCGGATGCCGCTGGTACAGCAGGAAATCGGCCGTCACTTCGGCAAGCCGGCGCGCAAGGGCGTCCATCCCGACGAGTGCGTGGCACTCGGCGCCGCGCTGCTCGGGGACTCCCTGGGCAGCATCGACGCCGTGACTCTGCTCGATGCCCTGTCCATGCCCATCGGCTTCGCGCTTCCCAATGGACGCTTTCGCAAGATCATCGACAAGAACTCGGTGATTCCCCTCACCACCAGCTTTCGCCTTCCAGGCCCGAAGGATCATTCACCGACCATCGAGTTGGACATCTTCCAGGGTGACAGCGAGTTCATCGTCGACGACGAGTACCTCGGCACGGTGAAGGTCCCGGCATCAGCGGCGGGCCGGCGCATCGACTTCCGGCTCAATGAGGAGTGCCTGCTGGAGGTGGTGGTTGACCTGGACGCAGGGCCACGCCACGTCGCTCTCGCGACGCGCGACACTCCGGACACCCTGAAGCGTGCGCTGGCCGAGGAGCGCCAGAGGCGCGTGGCGGTTGCCACGGCGGCCGCCGAGGAACCCAGGACCGGGCTCATGTCAGGACTTCGCCGAATTTTCGGGCGCAGCTGACGCGTCGCAGGCCATGCCCGAATTCCCCTCGCGAGCTTGGTGTGAAGAGGCGCTGCGGCTCCTCGAAGCAGACCCAGAAACTGTCCGGGCGGGTCGGGGCTGGACAGCAGACATTGGCGTGGTCGTCGACGCCGAAAAGGGAAAGCTGGAGCGACCTTTCGTCGTCTACCTCCGACCGGTGGACGGGAAGATCGAGCGGTGGGAAGTGCTCGTGGATCCCGATGACCTCGACGAGTTCGATCCTGCCTACCGGATCCGGGCGCCGTACAGCGTCTGGAAGGGATTTCTACTCGGGACGGTTGATCCGATCGAGGCTGTCCTTCGCAGGCGTGTCCAGGTGGAAGGGGAGCTACAACCCCTCGTTGAACGCATGCAGCACAAAGGGCTGGCCGAACGTGTCCTGGATCGCATCGAGACGCACTTCGTCGACGACCCCTAGCGACTCGCCTGCGCTTCGTCGGGCGGGGCAGGCAACGGCCTTCCGGGGTTCTTACCTGGGGATGACACCAGCAAGAGATGAACGACCTCTTGAGTGCCCTGGAAGCTGGACAAAGAGGCTCTTACGTGTGGAGGCTGAGTGATGGGAATGCGCCAGAAATTGCAGGAGCAGGCTTTTAATTTTTCGCGTCGAACAATGGAGCGTCTCCTGGCCGACGAGAAACGAGCGCAAGCGGTCGCTGGCGCGCTGGGGACCGTTCAACGCGGCAAACGCGTCCTGGACCGCGGTCAGGAAGAAATGATGCGCGCGCTGCAGTTGGCGTCGAAGGCGGAGTTCAAGGCACTGGGGAAGGCCTTATCGGGTCTCAAGCGCCGAGCACGAGAACTCGACGAGCGTTTGTCGAAGGTCGCCCCATAACGGGATTGACAGGGACGGCTTGGTTTGGCACTCATGCCGGCCCTGCGTGAGAGCAGCGGGCGCATAGCTCAGCGGTAGAGCACTGCCTTCACACGGCAGGGGTCCCAGGTTCGAAACCTGGTGCGCCCAAATAAATACGGCTAGTTAGTGGAACAAACGCACGCCGGCGTAGCCACCAGGAGACATTCCGGGAGTCAGAATCCTGGTCTGCTGGGGCTTTGAGGAGACTGCGAAGCGCCTTGCGGCCGACCACTGAACAGGCTTGTCGTCAGTGCGCACCGATAGCGTCGTGGATGGCTGAGAGGAATCTCCTCCGCTCACATCAACGAGACTTTGATGGCGTCGTATTCTGAAGGTAGTGAACGTGGCGCGCTGCCCTTTCGCCGCCAACTAAGTGAACGCTCGTTTCGTCTCGCGCGCCCCGGCGCGAGGTCAGTCGCGAAGCGTCTGACTATCGGCTGCATTTACTGTCGGCACAAGCCGCCTAGGGCCACGTTCTACAACTCCGAGCATATTCTCAATCATGCGTTCGGCGGATTTCTCGGCCGCACTACGTTGACCAATAGCGAAGTCTGTGATCGCTGCAACGAGTACTTCGGCAAGACGCTCGATCTGATGTTTGCCCGCAACACGCTCGAAGGCTTCGCGCGCTACCCATTGGGCATCAAGACCGACCGATTCGATCCACCCACCGCTGATGGGAACCTCGGGGATC
>Ga0302325_10011746_pt1 | contig 18838 bp, 22 predicted proteins | sample Palsa_T0_2_FD_201948 | JGI IMG/M metagenome (GOLD analysis project Ga0302325, IMG submission 201948) | Peat permafrost microbial communities from Stordalen Mire near Abisko, Sweden - Palsa_T0_2 | ecosystem: Environmental > Terrestrial > Soil > Palsa > Peat permafrost | place: Sweden: Abisko...
CAACTCTCTGGATCAGAGCAAGAGAGGCCGGCGACCAACTCTTGCTGGGTGAAACGCGAAACTGACGGAATAGGGGAAGGAGAAAATTTGTGGTGTTGCTGTAATAAGCGTCTGATCGAGAGTAGTCGTGATCCTAACATCGTCCAGCGTCTGATCATTATCACTTAGTTATTCTTTGTATAGAGCGTTTGAGTGACTTTACTGTATGAAGATAATAGCTAATAACACCATTCCCAGACCGCTGCTTGCAAATGCCAAATCAAACCATGACGAACAACCTTCACCGATTTTGCGAGGTACTCCAAATAGAGCTCCATGTTGTCTTCTTTGAAGCAATTTTAGGCTCGGTCGTGCTGGTAATCTCTCGATACTCGAATTGGACGACCTCATCTTCCCGGTCGCTATTGACATGGTAGTGGGCGAGTACCTCCAACGCTGCATCTTCGCGTCCTTTGCTTACCAACCATTCTTGGACTTTCTGGTAGGAAAAATATTCTAATGGCTTGTAATATAGAGGATAGGGCTTGAAAGACTGAAGGGATTCGCTATGCCTAGGTTGAATGAAGACGGAATTTGCCTAGAGCTGTTAATAAGCTCCATTACTATTGCATTGGTGCTGCTGACCGAAGGAAATCCAGGCAGCTATGATGATTCCTATTTTTATGCGTCGGCTGAAAATTCATAATTCGGAGGTTCAGACCCCTGACCCATGGAGTATTGTGTTTGAGAGAGCGGTCGCTGTTGCTCTGTGATCTAAAACATGGTCAAATGAAGATCAAGTCCCTTTACTAGCTTTAACTTACTTGGATATGCTAACTGGGCGACAAGCACCTGCATTCGATTAGTGGTGCTTTTCCTGCTGCCGATGATATACACTTACTGGACCAATAACCCCGACTACCACCCCATCAATACCAAGAATTAATAGTCCGGCAATGAATATACGAGCTACAGACAATATTAGCATTTTTGTCTCACTAAAACGACGTTGAAAGTACCATGAACAGCGCGGGTGCAAAGAGCTGTTCTAATGATCGCTACAACACTTCCAAAGAACATCGCCATCCTTCGGCTATACCTATCCGGCAATGGAGTGATAAAGAACACCCCTAAAATATTTCAAACCTAGTAACTAGCGTTCAGGATACCTAAAAGTGATCCAGTAGGAGAATGGAATTCTCCTTATGGTATCAGCAAATGTAGCATCTTTTGAAGCCTGAAGGGACGTTGTGTTTCCCGCCTTTCTGCCACACAGGCAATTGCTGTCCATTATTGATGAGACTGGCATCATCTTCTTGCACATGCTCGCTCATCAACGGTATGAAGATTAAGAAATTTAACGTCCTCGATCCGCGATCATTCCACCAGTGACCGTTGTTGGTAAGTGTCGAGGCACCTGCCACCACCGTCGCGTCAACTTTGGCGTTTTTGAATCCAAGCCTTTTTATCACTTTCAGCTTGACTGCTTTGACATACGTACAAGACAACGGGTTCTTGGAGCGGTGTAAAGTGCTTCAAAGTCCCAGCACGTCTCTGCTCATAGAAGACTGATACCCTGGCAAAGCTTAAATCTATTGAAGATGCCGGATCAGTCTGCATCTGGCTTCCCCGCGTTCCCCGACGACAGGCCCATAGGAAGAATGTACTGTAGCAAGTGGGCCACCGTGCGGATGAATCTTGCAGGCGGATCGTGGACATCTTGTTCGAAGAGTTGAATATTCTGAGTCGAGATTGGGGCTTTAAGATGAACCCTGTCATCGGGCATTTCGGGGCCGCTTCTGGGGTACTGGATGGCGGCAGTTCACCTGTGGGATAGGCTAATTCGGGGGATATTCTGCCGAAGTCTTGGGAGTACTCAACGTCGAAGACCATCGGATTCGTGGAATTATTTGACTTTCTCGGTGCTTCGCTCGAAGATTTATGTTGAACTCGTGAATTGGATTGAATGAAGGGCCCGAGAATTGCTAAAAGAACACATTGGCACAGTAAGTCTATCTGAACACTAACCCGGCCCTCGCTCTTCACCTGACTTGGTTCGAAGCACGTATTTCCTTCACGTTATTTAGATGCTTTTAGGTTTCTGTTCGACGCGTGAACTTAAAATATGCTGAAGGATCCCGTCATCTCTGTCCTTGGCAAGGACCCAAACAGAGTGCATAGAATCAATGCAAATTCGTTCCAGCAGAATGCCATTACTACCATCAAGGGATGGCAATATGCCGCCTTTTATACGGACGAAATCAAGGGGGAGAAGAAAGATGGTTGCTTTGTAAACCTTGCTCGACGTCAAATCTTGCCATCTGGAACTCTAGGAGCAACAGGTGCATGGCACACATTTTTATTCGAGGGTTACAAGCAAACAGTTGATGATGGCCACAACACCATCTCCATCGGAATATGTGAAGGCGATGGCACTATTCATGTAGCTTTCGATCATCACTGTGACCAGTAAGGATCACTCCATTCTATGAGGGACATTGACTCACCCGATAGATTGAGATTCAGAATTTCCGGTTTGGGTTTAGCTGACGCTCCTTCTACTCATACATGGGATGCGTCTGAGTTTACGGCAACTCAAAACTTCTTGCCCGGTATTCCTGCAAATCATTTGATGAAAGAAGTCACTTACCCAAGATTTGTCAACATCGACGATGATCTACTTCTTACCTATCGTATTGGTCAGTGAGTACTTCCTTCAATCTTACCTCTTTGACAACCTACTATAACCTTGCTAACAAGGCCGTCTTCAGAGCTGGGTTGGGATCCGACATCTTGTATCGCTACTCCTCAACTACTCATCAATATGTTTGCCTTGGTCAATACCTCACAGGTATTTCCAATAGCCCTTATATCAGTGGTCTTGACTATCGACACCCTCGCATCCATGTCTCTTGGTGTTATCGCAACTTCATTCAGTTCCCCGCTTCTACATCATCGGAAGCACACAAGCAGCAAGCCGGACCGAATGGGCCCGAGAACAATTATGATTTGAATTATGCTTTCTCCGAAGATAAGGGGGAGACGTGGAAAAGCTCTGACGGAAGCGTGTTGGCGAAAGTGGGAAGCAAAGAAGAGAAAGGAGTTGAGACGACTATAAAACCTTGTGCGGATGGAGCAAGGGTGTTCAAAATACCCATGCATAGTGGAATATTGAACCAAGAAGGACAGGCCGTAGACTTGGAAGGAGGCTTCTGGGCTTTGAACAGAGAAAAGGTAGAAGGAGAGCAGAAATGGATAGCATATTATCGAGATGTCGCAGGTAGGATATTCCCTTCGTACTGCACACATTGTACTGATAGCTGAAGGACATTGGACGAAGAAGATTGCTCCCAGCCTCTCACAACCAACAGAGACAGGTTCGAGAGGGAGCATATGCATCGACAAACAAGGCAGCGTTTATCTTGTCCTACCTGGAAACTCCGACTCGAGCTTGGAAATTATGCAAGCTCGAAAGGACGAAGAGTATGGGACCTTTAAGTCGATTTGGAGGAATGAAGGATTCGACGGCGAGCCTTTGGTTGATGTGCAGCGCTTGGAAGTATCTGACATCTTGTCAGTATTTACAAGAACGAACAGAAGTATCAGTGGGGAAAGTAAGGTGGTGGTACTGGATTTCACCTTACCAGATGCTGTTGATTAGAAAGTGAACTCTTCAGTGAGTCAAAATAGGAAATATTTGTCAAGTCATCAGATGCATCAGGAACCGGAAAGCCGCGCGTGAACCGGGTTCATGTGTAGATCCGAGTTAAATCGTCGGATTGTAGAAGTGAAGATGAAGGTTAGTGACTAGTGAGGAGAGCCCTGCGAGGCGAAAGTGAATCCGACCCCCTCCGTCATGGATTAGAACCATCACAACTCCGTATTCTACATCAACGCGACAACAGCAACGTAAAAAAGAAGGGAAAGAAAGCCAGAAGAGGAACGGGCCGGAGAACCCAACAACAGCATGGTAAGTAACTCATCGAAATCTGCAAAGCAGCTTGTTGACCATTGTAGGCGCCCAAGAACCTACCTACTCAGGCCAAACAGCAAAAGATCCTGGACTACTTCAGGGAGAGCATGAGTGTCTTCACTCTCAAAGAACTCGAGAAGAACCTTCCACCCGTCGCATCTATCAATGGAATGCAAGTCAAGGAATTCCTCCAAACCCTTCAAGATGAAAACCTCATTCGAGTCGAGAAGATCGGCAGCGGCAATTGGTACTGGTGCTTTATGTCGGATGCAAAGAAAACGAAGGAGCATGTGATCAATAATCTCAAGGCCGAGGAGAGCAAGTTGGTGGCTTCAACTGCGGACACGGAGAGACAAATTGAGGAGGAAATGGCAAAACGCGAGGATGACGATGAGATGCTCGAGGGTAATGGAATGGACAGAAAGGCTCTGCTCGAAGCTCATGACACGCTTTTTAAGGAGAAGATGGTTCTTGATAAGCAGTTGGCTTGCTACAGTGACAACGATCCTGCCGAGATTCTGAGCAAGATGGAGGAGGCCAAGAGGTTGAAGGCCAGTGCAATTCGATGGACTGACAACATTGAGTCTCTGGAGTCGTTCCTTATGACTTTGACTAGCGACCGAAATCAAATTGCTGAATTCATGCAGTCTGCTTGTGGAGACGAATATGTCCTTGGGGAAGGATTGAAGGAGCTATGAGACTTTTAGGTACCTGCGTGAGACCCATTCGGGGACCGGGGGCAGGGAACAGCACGCATCGAGACATTTGACTTTGCGAGAAGTAAGATTTTGTTCTTCTTCAGCTACATTTAACTTAGGCCTTGTCACAGACACTGGCTGTTGCACCGATGTATTCTATTCCTATTCAAACAAGGGTATCTCTTTCGGCTGTTGTTTTTCCAGAGGCCAAGTATCCCCACTTGACCCATGGTCCCAGCGAAGTTGGCCAATGGAATAGTGCTGCTGTGGTGAAACGAGCATGCCGCAATGCGTGGCAGAAGATCAAGGCTTGCGCCGCATCTTTCGGCGCCACTAACCCGTTAAGCTTTTTAATCTACCGGTACTTGTGATGGGATCTGATAACGATTCCCGCGAGGCCGCGACCATTGTGGGGGCAGAGAACCAGGCAGTTCCTCGTCATTCCACGAAGACCATGCGACTTTTTAGAGGTCTACTGATTGAGCTGACGATTGCGGCAGCAACTGCAAGTGAAGCTTTTGAGGGTTCGAGGACAGCCAGGTCCCCCTTCGAGAAGGATGAAGAGGGGGAGGGGTTGGATCCACCAGGTCCAAGGAGTGGGCAGCCACAAAATTCCCCAGCAAATGGATTAAGCTTTCATTACTGTGATATGCTCACGATGTCTGGACGGGGGATGAGTGGTCCCAATTGCTCGAAAATTCGGAGGCCGGGGCGGAGCAGACCAGAAGAACTTATCAATTCCTTCTCGTAACCTTCCAGGCCTAGAACCTTCCGGGTTTGCATGTACAGTACACGCTACGAAGACAGGGGTGCTCAGCCACCCTCTAAGGTTATGACATACAGGAAAGTGCTGCCTTTGGGGAAAATTCGGGGACCTCATTGTCTCTCTCCGACCACTACGGCCGCCGCTAGACAGCACCGCAGCCCGACGAATATTCGCTCAGTGATTACTGTAATTAAGCGTCGTTTCCAGATTCTCGTCGCAGCAATAAGGTTGCTAAATTGGTTTTGTCGGTGAAGCGTCTCACCCTCTTACAGCCGTGCTGGCCCAAAGCATTCAAAGGCGCTCTGACTGGCGCTTTCAGCCTTACTCGTTAAACTGCTCCCCCCCTCCTCCACCTGCAACGCGTGTACCTTAGGACCCGACTGCATCGAGCTCTTCTGCTTTCGTATCGCTCGAATGTAGACACCAGACCCTCCTCTTAATAGCCCTCCGCCCTCATGCTGAGCATTTGTAATACCCACCAGCACCGCGTCCGCCCCGTTGCGACCCCCAGAGTTTGCGCATCGCATGCCCGCCCGTACGGGACTGTACGTGACCGCCGTCGAGTATTTCCGGGTCCTTGGCACCACCTGTCGACTTCTTGGCATCAAACACATCACCACATTCTGACATGTGCGCAAATGCCACCCCAACGGATTTGCAAACGCCCTTGCCCTCCACATCGTCCAGCCGATCACTGTTCTCCAGGTTGACCTCTCCACTGAAGTCGCGTGCGCGCAACCTAACTGAGTTCCACATCCGCCCGGATGAACCGCATCGTCAGTATTCGCCCGGAGACTTGGTCCGAGGCGCTGTGGTCCTCACGGTCGTCAAGCCCATACGCATTACACATTTGACCGTCTGCCTCCATGGACTTGTGCGAGTTTTCAAGCATGCGAATGGGGCGAACGAGTCATTGCCGGACCCCAGCCTGTTGGCTACCAGCAACACAAGGCGAACGCAATATTTTGGCAACGGTCATGCCTCACTGTTTCAAGACGAACAGACGTTGTGTGGGGAAGGACGGCTTGAGGCCGCGGAATATCAGTTCAATTTCGAGTTGGAATTTCCCTCAACAGACCTCCCAACGAGCATTGATGTATGTCATACCACTTCCATTCTCCCTCGCCCCCTCCTTGCTGATGAATTCGCTAGTTTGAAAGAGGAACTATTGCCTACATGATCACTGCAACAATGACAAGGCCCACATCAATTGCTACAACATCTAGTTGTGATCGAAAGATTTCCCTTGTTGAGACAGTTGACATTGGTCCGATGCCTCCCCCGAAACCCCGAGTCATATCGCTAGAGCCTATATCGAGGAAGTCGAGAAAAAAGAAGGCAGTGAAGAGTAAGGACAATCAACCGCAGGATAACACTGATGCAGGGTCGATCAGTGAAACAGCGCGGCAGGCAGGATCACCTTTGCCAGAAGAGTCAGCGAGTCAATGCGGATCCATCGATCACCAAGCAACTCCTCGAAGCCCTGTACCAAGTGAGGTTCAGAGTACGGTTAGTACAGCCACTAGCGCAGACAGCACTGGTAGTGCTAGTACAGGGCCGAGCTTCAGACTGGGTGCTGTACCATCCACTGCCAAATCAACCAAATCCACGAAGCATAGCAAGAGCGATAGCAAAAACGGTAGCAATTCGCCCTTCGAAGAACAGACAATAACTGCTACCATCGAGTTACTCAAGTCAGGTTGCTTGCCAGGCGACAATCTCCCGCTTAAGATCTCTATCAAGCACACAAAGCCGATCAAAAGTCTGCATGGCGTTATTGTCACGCTTTACCGGCAAGGAAGAATTGATTCTTCACCGCCTTTGTCTCTCTTTTCTGATACCAAGGGAAAAGAAGCCGAGAGATTGAAACATGAGGAGTACTATCCGAAGTCAAAAACTGGACTTGGTGGACTTTCTCTGTCATCCACTGGATCCTGCAGCATGTTTCGGAAGGATCTCGCCCAAACATTTGCGCCAATATTGGTCGATCCGTACACCTTAAGTGCGGTAATTCATGCTTCAGTAAGGGTTCCCGAGGATGCCTTCCCAACTATATCTGGAGTTCCAGGGCAGATGATCAGTTTCAAATATCACGTCGAGGTTATTGTTGATCTCGGCGGAAAACTTGCTAGTCAGCAACGGCGCCTTCCCCGGATGAGCACTGTTGCGGTTTCTTCGAACTATGGGAATTCCTCAGCTATTCGAGGCGAAGGTAACCCTAATATATTGACTGCCTATGGTGGAAGTATTGTTGAAACGGATCATATCAGACGAGAAAAGGGGGTAATATCACCTGTTTTCGAGATAACTGTTGGTACGGTAGACAGTGCACGGAAACGAGGCCGGGGCCACAGTTCAGTTAAGAGGGAGATAAGTGATTGGAATGAGGAAACATCAGCAACACCTGTGACACTGCACGAGCCGCTATATGAAGAATCGTTCCATCCGTACGAGGAGGGCCAGAACTATGAGAAACAGCAACAGCCATACCCCTATTACGAACAACCTTATAATAACCAAAATCTTGAATATTACCCAGACGAAGCATACGATTACCAAGAGTTTTCCCCAGAACAAGGTCCACCACCGGCACATAGTCATATATCAATTCCTCCACCAGATATCCAAGCTGAAGAAGGCCTTGGCGAAAAGGAGCGGGTGCGCCGTGCTGAGGAAAGATTGCTTCCTAGTCAACCCCCAACCGATATCTTAGGCGCTCCATCGTCAAGCGCAGTCGTCCATCCATCAGCACCTCCAACTGAGCCAGTAGAGGATCTCTATGGAGCAGAAGATGCGGACCATTCAACAGTCTCAAATGTCTTTCATTCATCTGGTCACACCGTGTCTGCGGAAACTCCTTTTGCTCCATCAGCACCAGTACTGGAGGATCTCACTCCGACTGCGACTCAAGTTACGGAAGACAAACAAGAGCTTGAGCGTCGGCGATTACTAGCTGAAGCAAGTGCACCGTCGGGACCCCCAGATGATGAAGAGGACAATGCTGGTGAATCGAGTAGTGCGCCACATTTCGAACCCTCGGCGCCAATACTTTCGGACGAAGATGAGTTCGAAAGTCAATATTCTCATCACGATTTTCCTGCTTCGTTGCACCGTGACACACTCCCCAAATATGAGCGATGAGCGGAAGGACCTTGTGACCTTACTCAGATACATATATACTGAACTGTATATAGCAGGCGCTCAGCTTTCTAAATGATACCCCTTGAATTGCTCCAAGTTCTGGTTTCATTATTAATAAACCTTCAGCTTTGCAAATCGTGACGTAAATGAGAGAGGTATTTAGATCCGAATTGTAAAGGATTTCTAATGCTTTCGAAGAGTTTGTAAGTCAAGCCTATCGTACCTCTTCATTAACACGAGTCAACAACACTTTCTCATCGTCTCGGCTGGATCCCCCCGAGTTCGAGCTTCTCCACATACGTCAAAACGGGGGCGTGCAGATCCCTTCTCGGTGGCGTTTCGCCGCAAATGATCTGCATTTCGCTAACCCGCAAAAGTCTGAGGAGGTGGACATCTGGGGAAGACGACGAATATGAGCCATCTCTTTTCTTAAGCTTGATGTCTAACAGCGAAATTTTCGGTAGGCTTTTGATCGATATCGCGGCAGCTCGGAAAATAAGATCTACGAGCTGTATATAAAACTTTCTCATGCTGTCCATTACTGAGTCAATAGTTGGTATGACTGTCATCGCATTGTCTTTTTCTGTTTCGTGACAGTAGATACGTATTAGACTTCTCTTGCAGCATAAAAAATGAAACTTTTCAACGGCAGAAAGCCCATGAAGGGCAGAGCTCTCAACTGGGCTGTCACAAGTAAGTTCCACAAGCCCAAACCTCATATTGATATCTGAACACTGACATGCTGTACAGCCGCCAGTTGTCAAGGCTTCCTACTCCTAGGATACGAACAAGGAGCCATGAGCGGTCTCATTGGAGCCAACAACCAATTTCCCAAGAATTCAACCACCCCGATGCCAAACTCCAAGACATCATCAACTCTATTTACGACATTGGTTGCGCAGCAGTGGCACTCTTCACCTTCTTCTTCGACGAACGATTCGGCCATAAGAACATGATCATTGCAGGAGGGACGATGATGATTATTAGGGCGATCCTTCTTGGCTCCTCGACCTCACCAGCTCAGCTCCTTGTTGGACGAATCGTTCCAGGCATTGGAAACGGCTTTAATCGCTCAAACATACCGGTGCACCAGTCCGAGATGTGTAAGCCTCGCAACAGGGGCATGCTCCTTAGCATGCAAGGCACAGTGACTATCATCGGCCTATGAATTACGCATTGGCTCGACTTCGGACTCTCCTTCGCAAAAGATCCCATCCAATGGCGCCTCCTCATCTCCCTCCAAGCCCTCTTCGCCATCTATCTCGTCCTCCAATTGCTCCCCCTCCCCCGCCATCTCATCGAAAAAAGGACATAACACCTCCGCCGCAGAAGTCCTCGCACGTCTCGAATCCTCCACGGCAACAATAGACTCTGAAGAAGTAACACAGCAACGAAAACCAAATCGAAACTTTTCTGGAGATTGAATGCGCAGGGGGGTCGTTTAGGTATAGTGAACTGCTGAGGGGAGGCAAGATCCGGAATTTCAGGAGGGCCTGTCTTTGTGCTGTGAACCTGGTGCAGCAGTTCACGGGCAGTAATATGATTAACTACGGTAGGTCGAGGGGACGGGCGCTAGGGGCATTTGTGAATTGGAGTGAGCGGGTCCCTCTTCTGTCTCTTCTTTTACTTCCTTTCGTCTGCTGCTGTGAACTAAGGCGATATGCTTTGATCTACAAGTTGGGATGAGTAAAGATATTGATAAAGGATTATAGTGTGCGTATTCACTGTCGTCTAAATAACACTAATAGCAATCGACGGCATTGGATGGTTCACCTTTATTATCTTCGCTGTGTTCTGCGCTCTCTAGGTTCCCATTGTTTATTGGTTCTTCCCGGAGACGAATCAGCTAAAGCTAGAGGATATCGATTATTCGTTTGAGAAGGGTAGTGTTACGGATGGTATGTTCAAGGCGAAAGGAGGACGGACGGTGGAGCTAGGGTATCACGAGAAGGTGCTGAATAGTGAGGGTGTGGAGAAGCGGATCAATTTTTGTGGGCGAGCTTGTGGAGGTTGACAAGGGTGTTTAGATTGCTAGAGATGGATTTTATGCAGGTAGAAACTTGCAGGTTTATACGATGTGAATAGAGAGCTCGGAAGGAGTTCACTTTCATAGACAGGGAATAACATTTCATCTTTTGAAAATAAAAATTAAGCTCGCGACTCGAAGCGTGAAACTCTCCCCAGAACTCGTATAAATTTATCAATTCACTTCGCAAAGACAAATATCTGAAAATAGAAACCAAAATGCAAATAGTTCTAAGTTTTTTTTGGATTGTGAAGTCGAGGTAAATTAGGTGGGCTGACCTCGCGAGAAGGGTTCCCCGCTTTTAGGCGTCAGCGTTCCTTCATCCCACCCCGCCTCCTTCAACCAAAGACCAAAGTTTTCGAGCTCTTGACTTTTGAGTACGGTACCAATTCTCTCGCGTCCAGAGGATCGTTAAAAGATTCGATATCTGGAATGGAATCACAAAAACCGGGTTCGATGATCCCGTCGCCGGCACTCCATGCTCGCCCCGCCGGAATTGCCGGTCAAGGTCCAGGATAATGAGTATTGGAGCATTTCTGGCGATTCCACCGGTGTCTGGTATCGATACAGCTTCTTCAGAGCCCAAGGCTGTCCGGTACATTCAGTAGACTTCATTGCAACAGGCCTACCAATTCACTCATTTTTTGCAGGGTGCCAGTCGAAATTAAACGGCGGTATGTACTCTATTTTAGGTGCTTCTCTATACAACCAGACTCTAATGGTATCTTGGCGGCAGGTCTATCACAGCTCTATCTGCAACCGCTTTTCGTCCTTTTGTATGTATACCATGCTCAAAACCATCAGCCCCCCGAATTCATAAAGCGACGCCAGAACACCACCTCAGCAAAGCCGCTGAATCGAAGCAAATATGCAATGCAAGCAAGACGTTCCCTCCCATCTCCGTTATTATTTTGGTCCTTTTAGGCAGAGTCGTCGGCACCCCCCACCATTTCCTTCTTAGAGTTGCCAACAACGGGCTTCACCTCCTTCACCTTGAGCAGCTTACTTCCGAACGTGTCCCGGGTTCTCACCAAGTCCATTTCTATTGCGGAAAAAAAGCTAAATGATGGTCAGTAGAGTAAAGGCAAGCTGCTTAGGGAAACTTACAACGCCCTTTCCTTCTCCAATGGCACCCTCTGATGGCTCGACCCATTGGCACCAACGGGCGCTCGTCCACAGACTCCTCAAGAAGCCGATAGAGCCATCCTTGACGTCAGCACGATAATGACGACCCATGATTGGCTTGATGGCTTCAGATGCCTCATCTGCATGGTAGAACGGAATTGTGCTGACGTAGTGATGAAGGACGTGGGTTTCAATGATACCGTGGAGGAGAGTGCGACCGATGAAACCGAATTCACGATCGATTGTTGCAGCAGCTCCACGAACATAGTTCCAGCTTCCGGCCGTGTAGTGAGGAAGCGTTGGATCGGTGTGCTGGAGATAGGTGATAGCAACTGGGGATCGTTAGTGAATCGTCTGGTTTCATTTTCCAAGGATATACATACCAAGCCAGTGGTTCACCCAGAGGTAAGGGGCAAAGTACCAGACCGCCATGTTGGTGAAACCGTAGGTTTTGCAAAGCATGGCGAGGACACTGATAGCGATTATAAGACCGAGATCACTGAGAAGGATGAGTTTGGCGTCCTTGGCTTCGTAAAGAGGGCTTTTTGGGTTGAAGTGGTTGACGCCTGTGGTAAACCCGTTAACCATACCCTTTCCGCGACCTTCATGCTGACGCTCGTGGTTGTTGTGGCCAGTTACATTCCCAAAGAGATACATTGGCCATCCTACAAGTTGTTGTCCGAGGGAGTGAAGAAGGGTTGCAATGGGAGCCTCTTCGGTCAACTCGTCAAGTTCGTGAACGAATTTTCCGATACGGTTGGCATATACCTCGCGAGTCTTGGGAACGAAGACCATATCACGCTCCATGTTTCCAGTAGCCTTGTGATGCTTGCCGTGGGAGATCTTCCACGAAAAGTATGGGACAAGAAGTGCTGAGTGACAGATCCAACCGGTCGTATCATTGAGAACCTTGGAGGGAGAGAAAGATTGGTGACCGCACTCGTGGGCGAGAACCCAGAGACCGGTTCCGAAGAGACCTTGAATGACAGAATACAGTACCCATAGCACGGAACGAATTGGCGTGGAGGGAATGTTCTCGGGGGTAACAAATTTGTTGAACAGGAAAAATGTGGTCGCCAGACTGGCAATGTCCCGAGCCACGTAGCTCAACCCCCTCAATCCGGACCGCTCGAAGCAGTGCTTGGGAATAGCATTTCGAATTTCATTGACAGTGAAGTCGGGCAACTCGAACTCGTTACCGTAGGTATCAATGAGCTTCCCGTATGGCTTCTCATTCATATCGTCGAAAGAGGACATCGACGAAAGCGAAGTCGAGGACGGAGATTGTCTTGGGGTGCCACTCGGGGACCCAGCAGCGGTGGAAGGCGCAGAGTTCTCGGTGGTAGAGGTTACCGTCCGTCGCAGGACGGTACGTTGAGGTATCGCGGTCGAGGCCATGGTGAGAAACGTGTATCTTGTGCTTGATTTTTGGTAGAAGGAATTGAAATGATCGATCAAGCAATTGCTCTTTCTGCGAGTCGCCCCAAAATTAGGGAAGTTCGAGAAAGGTGAAAAGTGGTTGGAAGTATTTTGTTGAGATTCTGGCGGAGGCGACTTAGAAGCCCGGCGAGTTTCCCTTAAGAGTGCAACACCTAGTGTACGTCAGCGAATTGTCGGCCAATGGGTTCGAATTGATCAAGTGGAACATACAAACGGTGCACACGGCTCTGAGAGAGGTGTGGGAAGGGCTAGGCAGGTGTAGGAAACTGGTGTTGAGGACAGAGTGACTTCCGGGGGGAGCGCAAGCCTTTATTTATTGTGTGTGTGTCCCGCCAAATTTGCAGATTCCCGGCGCCTCGTTCTTGCCAGGGGTCCGTTTCGGCAGAAAAAGTTACAGTTTAGGAACATCCGCGCTGGACGCCTTTCTAGAGCCCCAGCATGAAGGAGTACTTCTTCGTACGGTACTGTAACACTATCATTTGTGGGTAATTTCGTGGGCAAATCGCAATACGGATACACCTTTTCGCCTGGACAGTCTAAAAGCAAAGAAAAAAGCCATACGGAGTAGCCTTCATCTGCAAATCATCCAACGGGTACTGTCCAGCCTCGGCGGATGTTCCCACCCATCCGCAAAAGCAGCCCGTCCCACTAATCAGAGAGAGTTCTTGCCAAGACAGCACTCAGCTGTGATCTATCCCACAACACCATGCAGGAAACTCTCAAGGGGGTAGTCCGCTGACACTTCTTCCTCCTCCATTCAGACCTTCTTCCCCTTTCCCTTGACCTTCCGGTGCTGTTCGCCGCCATTTCCATTTCCATTTCCATTTCCATTTGCATTTCCACTTCCACTTACAGTAGTAGTCTCAATACTCAACTAAATTTACATGGAGGGGAGTGACAGCGGCAGGCTCGATCTCGCTTGCATTCTATCTGGCGCCACCGTCTCCCAGTCCGTCGTGGACGCGTGGAGAAACCTAGACATTTTCAAGTGCAAGGTGTTTCTAGATTAGGTGCCGGTAGGGGGCTTTCCACTGTATGGGGGAGTCGGGGACAAGTCTTGGCCCCTCCACATTCTCTCTCACCGCCAAGGTCAACGAGGCAGGCATTCAGGCACCAGACACCAGACACCAGACACCAGACACCAGACACTAGACACTGCTCGAGATAGGAAAGAGATCGCTGCGCTCTGCAGCACTCAGCTCGCCAAACATCTCACACAGCTGGATCAACAAGCAGGCACATTCATCATGTTCCACGTCGTCACCGCTCTGCTCGTCCCAAGGGAGTGTCAGACCGAGTTCACATGCTGCTGATGCAGCCGCGGAACGGGATCTAGGGCTTTGTGCGGCGTTTCCTTGCAAAATGGGCTGGTCAACCAGGCACGGCGTGACGGCTACCACATGTCGAGGAGGGAGCAGAAAAGAAGCATCCTATCAAAGGGGCCAGGAGTCGTCGTTGCTCGCATTCTTTGGTCCCGGTTTGTGGATTTCGATGTTGGATCGACAAATTGTCGTGCGCATTGGCGAATCAGCGGCCGCTACCCCCACGGATCCCTGTCCAAGTCTGCATGAAGGGTCCAAGTTTGTTGGGATTTTTCCATTTCGTTGGGCGAGTAGCGGCCTGACCCTGCCTGATATTTGAGGAGAAAAAGGGGGCCCCGCTGCTAGTTTCAACGACATGGCTAGACCTGATCACATGACGGCTCTCACTTTTGAAATCACAGCATTACCTTAGCTTTAGCAGTCTACTTTATTGTTTCAGTTGTGACGAGGCAGTTCCTGGGCCCGAAATTCTCTCTTAGCGATTTTGGTAGCTGAACGCCTCGCCGATTCATCCCGCCAATGCATTAGTCTTCAAGGGCACGGATTCGCCCTTTCATCATTTGCTACCGATGTCTTCCACGTGCAATTCACATGTCAAATATAGGTAGGTATTCAACCTTCGCGTCTCTAGAGCATTGTTTCATCGAGGTCACCAGATCGTTTGGCGACTTTCAATCCGGTTTATCCTCTTCCACTCAAGACTCTGCGTCCTCTCACATGCAATTAACTAATGTGACCGAGATCATTGTTGAGAAAAGCCTGCCGACGTCGTTCAAGATTTGTGACGTGTGTAAAATCCAAGCTCACCAAGTTCCGAATTTGAAACTTTTACTTCCATTTCTCAACGTGTCCGCCACACTTCCAACGGACTCAGTCGCATCATGTCATAGGGACTTTACTTCTGTCTTTCAGAAGCCCCAGGTGGCGTTTGAATGTGAGCCGTCCTGCAAAAATTCCAGCACTTGCTTTATTTGAAGAGGACGGAGATTTTGAAAGTAAGAAGAGAGGGTTGGGGAACTTCCTCCGGAATTCGCTTGCTACACACGGAGACGGACTTGTGAGAGGCACATAGAATGTTACAACATTCATGGATTCTCTAAGTCTCGGCAGATGTGTTTGTACATTCAACGCCATAGTGGCATATTTTCCAACGCCGCATCCCATGCAGAACGCATCCATTGTGATATTTGTACATGAGACTCGAGTCTCAGCTTTGCAGCCATGTCCAGTCCTCATAATGGCTCCGTTTATTTGGGCCATTTTTTCCATCCACGGCCATGGCCTCGCTGCAAGTTATTGTTAGCAATATCTCATGAATTTGGAAAGGTGAAATGACTTGCCTCTTTCCACGTCTGTATCATCTGCGGCATCTCCAACATAGCCTGTCTGCGCTTCTCCAATCTGCAGCACAACAACATCAGCAAAACTTCTCTTCCACCGAAATTACAAAGACATATCGGAGTGCCAGTAACATGGCAAAATTGACAAAACATACCGTCCCTTCAGGGTCCGCTCCGATTCCTTTCCTTTCACTCTCTGCCCAACACCCGTCCCCTTCACCCTTAGCCCGTTCTCCGCTCTCCTCCGTAGCCTCTCTTCTGTCCCTTTCACCGTGTATGGCAATAATTCCTCAACGCCATGTTGCCTCGCAAGCTTCACCAGTTCCGCTTGTCTCCTTAACGAGAATACCGGATCATGCCATTTCCCCGTCACCGGATGCTTCTGCGCTCGGAATGGCGATGGAACTGCTAATCCATCTTGACCGGTCAGGATTTGCTCTGTTGGTGATGCAGAGCTTTCGGGTATTGAGCTGCTTGTTGATGGAGTTGCAGGGCTTTGGGGGTCGGATTGAGAGAGGAGCGCTTGAGGTGGGTAGCGGGCGAAGAATCTGGTCAATCGCGGGGGCAATGATCCTGCGAGTTTAATGTAGTGCTTTGAATTCATCGCCATGGTGTATAGAGCTCCAGAAGCTCTTTTGGGGATAAGTTAGTCGTGGCAAATTTCCGGATCCGGATTTCGAGGTCCTTCGCTTACATAAAGCTTTTAAGCCTCGATGTTCAGCCTTGCATCAACCTCCACGACTTAAACGTGAACCATCTATCGCAAACGCTTCCGACATCCACACATCACCTAGCCAGGCCATCTCTCCCGTTATATTGTGTAGTATTGTCCGGGTGTATCTAAAAGTTCCCGAGACTCGAGCGCCTTCGTTTGTGGAAATGGCAAGCTTCAGCAATGGCGATTCTTCAATACCTCCCCCACCACTCGAGATGAACGGAAGGTTACCATCTCCTCCACCACCTCCTCCTGATGCTTTAGCACCTCCTCCGCCTCCCATCTCAAGCGCTCCTCCTCCGCCCAGCGACTTACCTCCTCCACCACCATCCGATTCTCTTCCCCCGCCACCAGAAGAACCTGCAAAGAAGAAAAAGGCAGGATGGGGCGCACCTCGAGATCGTGGACCACTGAGCATCGAAGACATTCTCAAGAAGAAAAAGGAAGCCGATGAGGCTGCAGCAAAGGTATGTTCCCAAGTCCAAGGCTTGTCATCTAGAAGCGTTGTTCACAAAGCACATCTAGTTAATAATCCTACCCATACTGACTATCTGATTTCACAGCCGAAATTCTTGTCGAAAGCTGCACGAGAGAAGCTAGCTCTTGAGAAGAGAGAAAAGGAAGTCGAGGAGCAGAAGCGCAAACTCGAGGCCGAACGAGATGGTGGTACGACTAGCTTAAATGGACATGCAGCTCTGAATGGCAGAGACGCTTCAGAGCGGTCGACACAGCGTGAGACGAATGGTCGAGGCTCGTCATCTGTTCCTACTGGACCTCGAGCAATGCGCCAAGCTGATGCCCCTTCGGGTCCAACAGCTGGAAGAAATCGTGAACCAAATCGATCAGGTGGCGACACGGGTGCTCCTACGAAACAGCTTACGTCCAGTGGAAAGGCATCTCTGGCTGGCGAGAAGCGGCCTGCGAATGGGGAAGATACGCAGGCTGCTCTTATTCGGACACGTTACATGGGAGCGGACACAAATCAGTCGACATTCTCTGCGAAGAAGAAGCGGAGGAGAACAACTGAGAAAAAATTCAACTTCGAGTGGAACGCCGAAGAAGATACAAGTCCGGACTATAATCCCATATACTCTTCCCGTGCCGAAGCCAATTTCTTTGGTAGAGGACGGTTAGGAGGTTTCGCCGAGGACCTGAGTGAGAATGGTGCGGCAAAATATGCCAAGGCATTGGAGGAACGAGATTTAGAGGCTGGTAGTGCTCGGGCTAGAGAAATCATGGAGATGGAACGGCGAAGGAAAGAGGATGCCGGTGGAAGGAATTCTCTCGACAAGCATTGGAGCGAGAAGAAACTCGAACACATGCGAGAAAGAGATTGGCGTATCTTCAAGGAGGATTTCAACATCAGTACCAAGGGAGGAGCGATACCAAACCCCATGCGAAATTGGCAAGAATCAGGTCTCCCAAAGCGTTTGCTCGACATTATCGCACAGGTCGGATACGACCAACCTTCAGCAGTGCAAAGGGCAGCTATTCCCATTGCGTTACAGGCTAGAGATTTGATAGGTGTCGCTGTCACTGGTTCAGGTAAAACTGCTGCCTTCTTGTTGCCACTGTTGGTATACATCTCTGAGCTACCTCCTTTAAACGAATTTACGAAGAACGACGGACCATATGCCATCATCCTAGCACCAACTCGTGAGTTGGCTCAACAAATTGAAGCTGAGGCTAAGAAGTTTGCAACACCACTCAATTTTACTTGTGTCTGTATTGTTGGTGGTCATTCTCTCGAGGAGCAATCTTACAATTTGCGCAACGGTGCCGAGATCATTATTGCAACTCCCGGTCGTTTGGTGGATTGTATTGAAAGGCGAGTCTTGGTTTTGGGTCAGTGTTGCTATGTCATCATGGATGAAGCTGATCGAATGATTGATCTCGGTTTCGAGGAGTCGGTGAACAAGATCCTCGACGCTCTTCCTGTTGGAAACGAGAAGCCCGACACCGATGCTGCCGAAGATGCTCAGGCGATGAGCAGGCATCTCGGTGGCAAAGATAGGTATAGGCAGACCATGATGTACACAGCTACTATGCCAGCTGCCGTGGATATGATTGCCACGAAATATTTGAGGAGACCAGCAATAGTCACGATCGGTAATGTCGGAGAAGCCGTCGAGACTGTTGAGCAGCGCGTCGAGTTCGTATCGGGCGAAGACAAGAGGAAGAAGCGTCTGAATGAGATTCTTGCTTCGGGCGAGTTCCAACCTCCTATCATCGTCTTCGTCAACATTAAACGAAACTGCGATGCTGTGGCTCGAGACATTAAACATATGGGATTTTCGTCGGTCACTCTGCATG